>Ga0160495_100030_pt1 | contig 307372 bp, 285 predicted proteins | sample DID4MG_4_FD_108251 | JGI IMG/M metagenome (GOLD analysis project Ga0160495, IMG submission 108251) | Enriched soil microbial communities from UW Madison campus, WI, USA - DID2933_E24_FP4 MG | ecosystem: Environmental > Terrestrial > Soil > Unclassified | place: USA: Madison, Wisconsin... | reverse complement strand
TCCAATGTGTTGAAGTCCAAGATTAACAAGTCTATGGTTTCCGCTGGAAAGTAAGGCTTTCTAGCGAGGGAGAGTCGCGGTTTGGACAAGTCGCCAGACGCGTTCCGCACCATATCCGAGGCGGCTGAGGAACTTGATCTTCCCCAGCACGTACTCCGATTCTGGGAAACCCGGTTCCCCAATATCAAGCCGCTGAAACGCGGTGGCGGGCGACGCTATTATCGCCCGGAAGACGTCTTGCTGCTGCGCGGCATCCGTCATCTGCTCTATGAACAGGGCTTCACGATCAAGGGCGTCCAGCGTATTCTCAAGGATCAGGGGCCGCGCTATGTCATCGCCGTAGGCGAGGGCAAGGGGCTAGACGAAATCCTGCCCATGATCGAGGACGCTGAAGCCGCTGGCGATGAGGCCGAACTCGAAGAGGCCGTGATGCTCGCCAGCCCTGCGCTCGATCAGGAATCGCGGGATAAGCTCTCCGAAGTGCTGCGGGAATTGCTGGAGTGCAAGCGCCTGCTGGAACGTGCGCGCGAGCATTGATTGTTCGCCGCACATGGCAGCGGCGAGCTGACTTTTGTGGAATTTATGTTCCATAAATGAGCAATTTCGTTTATTCATTCCATTAGTAATTCTGGCCGCATTTTACGGCTCTATGGGTGGAGTTTCCCGAAAATGACAGTCCGTTTTGGCCTTCTTGGCGCTGGCCGCATCGGCAAGGTGCATGCCAAAGCCGTAACCTCCAACTCCAAGGCAAAACTGGTTGCCGTGGCTGATGCTATGGCACAGGCGGCGACCGACCTTGCCAGTAAGTATGGCGCCGAAGTGCGCACTATAGATGCCATTGAGAAGGCCGGGGATATCGATGCGGTCATTATCTGCACGCCAACCGATACCCATGCCGATCTGATCGAGCGGTTCTCCAAAGCGGGCAAGGCCATTTTCTGTGAGAAGCCAGTCGATCTCGATGTTGAGCGCGTCAAGGCATGCCTGAAGACAGTCGATGAAACCGATGCTGTATTGATGGTCGGATTTAACCGGCGCTTCGATCCACATTTTCAGGCGGTGAAAGCAGCGATTGCCGCAGGGCAGATTGGTGATGTGGAAATGGTGACCATTGTGTCCCGCGATCCCGGCGCGCCACCAGCCGATTATGTGAAGCGTTCGGGCGGTATTTTCCGTGACATGACTATTCACGATCTCGACATGGCGCGCTTCCTGTTGGGCGAGGAGATCGAGTCTGTGTCTGCGCAGGCCTCCGTGCTGGTTGACAAGGCAATCGGCGAAGCCGGTGACTACGATAGCGCCTCGCTCATGCTGTTTACCGCCTCGGGCAAGCACGCTACGATCTCAAATTCGCGCCGCGCCACTTATGGCTATGATCAGCGCATCGAGGTGCACGGCTCAAAGGGTGCCGTATCCGCAGAAAATCAGCGCCCGGTATCCATCGAAATCGCCAACGGCAATGGCTATACCCGCCCGCCGCTGCATGACTTCTTTATGACCCGCTACACCGAGGCTTATGCCCGTGAAATCAGCGCCTTCATCGACTGCGTTGAATCGAAGTCGCCTGCCTCGCCAAGCGGCACCGACGGGCTGATTGCATTGGCACTGGCGGAGGCCGCACTGAAATCGGTGCAGGAGGGCAGGGTGGTGAAGGTGAGCGAGATCACCGGTGCGCTTGCAGACAAAAGCGTATTCCAAGGCCGTTAAAGGCTGACATCTAGCAATACCGCGCTGTAGGGAAGGACATCACTACGATGTCCTTCTTTTTTGAACTCCGGTTTAGTTGAGACGATGAAGTATCTTCCCCTTATCGCCAGCCTCTTGTTCGTCTCTCCCGCCTTTGGTCAGGGGGGCGAAGCGCTATCTGTCTTCAGCCTGAAGGGAGAATGTCAGACGCTGAATGCCGGCGATGAGAATTTGCTCGACATCTGTGCCGATGAATTCATGCAGGTATCCTATGCAGGCGGGGCGATGGAACTGTCAGTATGGACGGACGATCCGACGGGCAGGTTTTTCGTTTTTTCTGGCGGAGGCGAACGCACTGTGTCGGGCTTTGTTGTTAATGTTGATCTCGTCGTCGTGAGCCAGGATGGTGCGGGCGACGATATCAGCGAGCACGAGGCCACCGGTCAGTGCGAACTGACTGGCGACCCCACAAAGGCTCCGGCTCAATATGCTTGCGACGCTGTTGGCGCAGACGGTACGCGCTACGCATTCGCTTTCCTGACCGACGGGACCGAACCGGAAAGCATGCTCGACTAAGCTATTTCAGCAGCCACTCATGCTCGGGCGCATTGTGGAATTTCCATACGCGCTTCGGTCCGGCCATGACGTTGAGATAATAGAGATCATAGCCCGCCGTGGTGGCGACAGGATGATAGCCACGCGGCACCAGCGTCACGTCGCCGTCTTCCACGGCCATAGCCTCATCGAGGCTGCGGTCATCGGTGTAGACACGCTGGAAAGCAAAGCCCTGCGGCGGGTTTATGCGGTGATAATAGGTCTCTTCCAACTGGCTTTCATGCGGAAGATTGTCCTGATCGTGCTTATGCGGCGGATAGGACGAGGTATTGCCCTCTGGGGTAATGACTTCCACCACCAGCAGCGCGTTCGCTGATCCATCATCCTCTGGCATGATATTGTAGACGTGCCGCACATTGGCGCCCTTGCCTCGAGAGATGCGCGAATGGGTGCCCGGCGCGATGGCCTTGGCGTGGAAATCGCCACCACCCGGCGCTGAACAAACTGCCAGTTCCAGATCGGTGGTCGCGTCAACTGCCCAATTGCGTCCGGCAGGCACATAGAGTGCCCATGGCGCGCCCTCGAAAGGGCTCATGCGCTCGCCTAATTCGCCAAAATCTTCGCCATCGACAGCAAAGCGGCCCTTGCCGGAAACGAGAACAAGGCAGACTTCGCGCTCGCCCGTCGCCTCGCCATAGGCTTCGCCGGGCGCGAGTTTGTGCAGGCCAAAGCCCACATGCGTCCACCCCGCTGAAGCGGGCGTCACATCATGGATCTTGCCGGTCTTGTTCGTCGAGCGGACGAGGAGGGGGATTTGCTCATTTTTGGTCTCCTCCTTGGGGAAAGCGTAGAAGAAATTATAGAGCGAATAGGCCAAAGCCGCGCCGACAAGGATCATCCAGATCTGCTCGCCGGTGAAGAACACTTCCCAGCCCAGCCACACGGCGAGGAAAATCACCACCGCCACCCGCCGCCAGAGCGGGCGGAACCAGTTCACATCGTTTTCCTTGAGCGCCATGCTGAAACTCCCCGCTTGATTCAATTCGGAAGGCTTCTAGCACAAGCGGTTCAAAAGATTCAGTCTTTCGGGAAGCCCTGCGTCTCGACAGTGTAGCCCGCAGCGGTCATGACGCGCATAAGTTCGGCGTGACCGACCTGCGCCATTTTGAGCGGCGGGTTGGCGACCGGGTCCTGCTCGGCCTCGACCACGAACCAGCCTTCATAGCCATGATCGGCAAAGCGCTGCACGATAGCGCCGAAATCAAGCGAACCGTCGCCGGGCACGGTGAAGGCGCCAAGCGCGACGGCGTCGAGGAAGCTCTGTTTGCTGCGGTCGAGCCCATCCACGACAGAACGACGAATGTCTTTCACATGGACGTGGTTGATGCGTGCATGGTGATTGTCAATGGCGCGGAGCACATCGCCACCGGCAAAGGCCAGGTGGCCCGCATCGAGTAGCAGCGGAATGCCCTCGCCGGATGCGGCCATGAAAGCATCGAGTTCAGCTTCGGTTTCGACAACAGCAGCCATGTGGTGATGATAGGAGAGGGGCATGCCTTGCTCGGCGCACCATTCGCCAAACTGGGTGACCTTCCGGGCATAGGCCTTCATCTCGTCATCGGATAGTTTCGGCTTGTTGGCCAGCGGGATTTCACGCTTTCCCTGAATGGAGCGACCGACTTCGCCATAGACGATGCAGGGCGCATCGACGGCTTTGAATAGCTCGATCATCGGCGCGATGCGGTCCTTGTTGGCCGCAAGCTCTTCGTCAACCAGCGTACCGGAGAACCAGCCGCCACAGAGTGTCACGTCGGCCGCCTTGAGGATCGGCAGCATTGTCGCCGGATCGTCCGGGAAGCGACGGCCTTTTTCCATGCCCGTGAAGCCCGCCGAGCGCGACTGGCGCAGGCATTCTTCCAGCGATACGTCATCGCTCAGTTCAACCAGATCGTCGTTCCACCAGGCGATGGGCGACATGCCAAGTTTGGCTTTCATTTTGTTCTCCTGCGCTGTCCCGCGCCAAACCCCTCACCCGTCTCGGCTTTTGGGCGATCCACCCTCTCCCACAAGGGGAGAGGGGTGAGCCGGTGGTTGTTGTAACTCGGTGCCTCCTTCGCCCCTTGTGGAGAAAGTGCCCGAAGGACGGATGAGGGGGTAGCCTCAACCCGCCCGCTGTGCCTTGAGCGCTTTCACATAGGCCTCGCGGGCTGCATTAACGCTGGGCCGGTCGCTGACTTCGGGCACGGCCACATCCCACCAATGGCCACCGGCTTCGGTAGTGATCAGCGGATCGGTGTCGATGACGAAGACATGCACGCCCGGCGCACCTTCGCTGTCGGCAAGAGCCGTTTCGAGTTCTGCGACGGAGGCGACCTTTTTCGCCTTGGCACCCATGGCGGCTGCGTGGGCGGCGAAGTCAACGTTCGGCATTTCCATGTGATAGGTGTCACGGAAGAGATTGTTGAAATTCGCGCCACCGGTCGCCATCTGCAGCCGGTTGATGCAACCGAAGCCGGCATTGTCGAGCACGACAATGGTGAGCCGGACGCCCATCATCACAGCCGAGACGATTTCCGAATTCATCATCAGATAAGAGCCGTCGCCGACCATGACGACGACGTCTTCATCGGGTCTGGCAATGGCTACGCCGAGACCGCCAGCGATCTCATAGCCCATGGTCGAGAAGCCATAGTCGAGATGGTAGGAGCCGGGACCATCGGCGCGCCAGAGCTTGTGCAATTCGCCGGGCAGACCGCCTGAAGCGCAAACGAGAGTGGCCTTGGCGCGACCACGTTGCACTGCGCCGATAACCTGCGCATCGGAGGGCAGCTCGACATTGGACGCAGCGCGGGCCGCGTCAGCGTCAACAAGCCATTCTTCCTTGAGTTTCAGTGCCTTCTGCGTCCAGCCGGAATCAACCTGCCAACCCATGAGGGCGGCGTCGAGGGCTTCAAGTCCAACCCGGGCGTCGCCGACTAATGGAAGCGCATTGTGCTTGAGGGCGTCGAAGGGCTGGATATTGAGGCCGACGATTTTGAGGTCTTCGTTCTTGAACAGGGCCCAGGAGCCTGTGGTGAAATCCTGAAGACGCGAGCCCACGGCCAGCACCAGATCGGCCTCTTCGGCAAGGGCATTGGAGGCCGACGTGCCGGTAACGCCAACAGAACCCATATTAAGTTCATGCACGTGGGGCAGGGAGGATTTGCCCGCCTGCGTTTCCATCACCGGAATGCCATGTTCTTCGGCGAACGCGGCAAGGGTCTCGGATGCTTCCGAATAGAGCACGCCGCCGCCAGCGATGATCACCGGATTCCTGCTGAGCTTGAGCGCAGCGGCAGCCGTGGCGAATTCGTCAGCATCCGGCATGAGGCGGCGGGGTACCCAGATTTTCTCTGCGAAAAAGCTCTCGGGGTAATCATAGGCTTCGGCCTGCACGTCCTGGCAGAGCGAGAGCGTGACCGGGCCGCATTCGGCGGGGTCGGTCAGCACTTGCATGGCGCGGCGCAGGGCAGGAATGATCTGCTCGGGCCGTGTGATGCGGTCGAAATAGCGGCTGACCGGCTTGAAGCAGTCGTTGACGGTCACGGTGCCGTCGCCGAAATCCTCGGCCTGCTGCAGTACCGGGTCGGGCAGGCGATTGGCAAAGACATCGCCCGGCAGCAGCAGGACTGGGATACGATTGACATGGGCGAGGCCGGCGGCGGTGACCATGTTGAGTGCGCCGGGGCCGATGGAGGTGGTGGCGACCATGAAGCGGCGGCGGAAATTGGCCTTGGCGTAACCGATGGCAGCATGGGCCATGCTCTGCTCGTTCTGGCCGCGATAGGTCGGTAGCTCGTCCTTGACTGCGTGCAGCGCCTCGCCAATGCCAGCAACATTGCCGTGGCCGAAAATTGCCCAGACACCGCCGAAAATCGGCAGGGTTTCGCCGTCAATGACCGTCTTCTGCGCGGTGAGAAACCGCGCTACGGCCTGGGCCATCGTCAGTCGGATCGTGTTCTGGCTCATTGCCGCTCCCAAATTTCTACCAGCGCCCCGAAACGTTTCGCCATGTCGGCTACGGCTTCTTCGTCGCTCATTTTTCCATCCAACCAGGCCCGAGCCGCATCGGCGAAGATCGTGCGACCGACGGCGAAGCCTTTGACAGTCCGCGCCGATTTGGCGGCTTTGAACCCGGCTTCCAATTCATCCTGCGGGGCGTCGAGGCCCAGCAAAACGACGCCCCGGCAGAGCGGGTCGCGGGCTTCGATCACTGCAGCGGTTTGCGCCCATGCGGCGGCATTCGCCTGCGGTTCCAGTTTCCACCAGTCCGGCTTGATCCCGGCATCGTAAATCTCGGTAAGAGCTCTTGCCACTGTGTCATCATGCAGCGGGCCATTTTTGCCCGCGATGATTTCGATCAGGATTTCGCGGCCCACCTTGCGGGCGGCGTCGAAGGCGGCGCGCAGTTTTTCGATCTGCTCATAGCGAAGAGCATCGGGATCGTCGGGGTGAAAGAAGCACAGCACCTTGATGCAATGATCCACCGGCCAGTCGATCAGACGCGAGCCCAGGTCCTGGGTGAACTCGAACTGCAGCGGGCGGGAGCCGGGCAGTTCGATGGGTTTGGCGACCCAGAAGTTGTTGAAAGCACCGGTGGCATAGAGCGCGTCGCGGCCATATTTGTCGTCGATCAGCATGCCGAAGCCGTCGCGGCCATTGGCGATTTGAGCGGCTGCTTTAACCGCAAGCACCTTGAATTCCGGCACCCGGGCGAGCTTTTTTGCATCGCCATTGGCCATCTCTTCGAGCTGCAAGCGATGGTCGATGGCGAGCGCCATAAGCTTGGGAATGTCGCGGCGGCGGGTGGTGGCCCAATGGACGTGATTGATCTCGGCATCCTTGCGCAGCGCATGTTCCATGCTGCCATGCTCAAGGAAATAGTTGAGCTCCGTCCATGTCGGAATTTCCGGCGCGCAGAGCAGGCGGGAGACCGCGAAGGCGCCGCAGGCATTGGCCCAGGTGGCGCTGGTTTCATGGGGTTCACCGCGTAGCCAGCCGCGCAGAAAGCCGCTCATGAACGCATCGCCAGCGCCCAAAACATTATAGACTTCAATGGGGAAGCCCTTACCTACAATGCCATCTTCGAGATCGGCAGGGATCGCTCCGTCATAGACAATGCAGCCCATGGGGCCGCGCTTCAGGACAATCACGGCGGGGGACAAGGACCGGATCGTCCTGAGCGCAGAGTGGAGATCGTCGGCGCCTGCCGCGATAAGAACTTCTTCTTCTGTGCCCACGATCAGATCGCATTCGGGCAGCACGGTTTTGAGATGCGCAGAGACGGCGTCGGACGCGATATAGCGGCTATCGCCAGCGTCATGGCCCGCCAGACCCCAGAGATTGGGGCGATAATCGATGTCGAAAACCACCTTGCCGCCGTTTTCGCGGGCAATCCGCATGGCCTTGCGCTGGGCCTTGTCGCTGTGCGGCTTGGCGAAATGGGTGCCGGTGACGAGGACGGCCTGGGCCTGCTTGATGAACGCTTCCTGAATGTCGTCTTCGTTGAGCGCGGAATCGGCGCAATTGTCGCGATAAAAGATCAGCGGGAAGGACTTGTCGTTTTCGACCGAGAGCAGCACGAGGGCGGTCAAACGATCTGGATCGGTGACAATGCCACTGGTCTCGACGCCTTCGCGCTCAAGCTGCTCACGAATGAAGCGGCCCATCTGCTCGTTGCCGACACGAGTGATGAGAGCTGACTTGAGGCCAAGCCGTGCCGTGCCGACGGAGATGTTTGTGGGGCAGCCGCCGACCGATTTGGCGAAGCTGCCGACATCTTCCAGCCGGGTGCCGATCTGCTGCCCGTAAAGGTCAACCGAGGCGCGGCCAATGGTGATGACATCGAGACTGTATTGTGAGGCGTTGCTCTGGCCGGTGGGCACCACCATCCTCCCCTGCGACTGGCGTTCCGTTTGATAGCTTCAATGAAACATGAATTCCAAAGTGACGCAAGATAGAACGTACGTTCTATTTGTGGAATGTCACTGGAATTGACGTTTCTCGGCAACGGACACCGTCAGGGCCATGGCAAAGGCCATGCTGGCGGATAAAGAGCGGAAACCGGCATAATCGGCTTCGACCAACTCGAACCAGACCTGCGCGTTTTCTGCGAGCGGCGACAAAGCCGAGTCGGTCAGCGCGATCAGCGGTATTCCGCGGCCCGCCAGGGTCCGGGCCTGTATAGCACTCTCGGAGGCATACGGGGAAAAGCTGACAGCGAAAGCCGCGTCGTTCGGTCCAGCCATCGCCAGCAACTCATCATCGATACCAGAGGCGGTGCCCACCATCTGGCAGCGCACTTTCAGCTTGCCAAAGGCGTAGGCCATATAGGTGGCGATAGGGAAGGAACGCCGCTTGGCGATAAGATAAATCGTGTCGGCACGGGCGAGGATATCTACAGCGCGCTCGAATGCAGCCGGATCCACGGCGCCGGACAGAGCATCAAGACTGGTATGAGCAGCGGCAACGAAGCTGTTGAAGATTGTCGCGCTTTCTTCAAGAGCGTGACCATCGGAAGCCAGTTTTCGCAGGCGTTCCTCATAGGAGGAATTCCGTTCACGAAGCCGGGCGCGGAAAATCTGTTGCAGACCGGAGAAGCCTTCAAAGCCGAAGGATTGCGCGAAACGGACCAAGGTGGACGGCTGGACGCCTGCCGAAGTGGCGATGCTGGCGGCGGTGCCGAAGGCGATTTCGTCTGGATGATCGAGCGCATAGGCGGCGACCTGAACCAGCCGTTTCGGAAGGGTCGAGCGGCGCTCCAGAATAGCGGCGCGCAGGCTGTCGAAATCTTGTGCGGCTTCAATGCTGGTGTCGGACAATTCAAGCTCCGGCGGAATGAACATTCCACAAATGGAACAGATTGTGGTCGAGTGCAAGCGACTCCTGAATCGTGTTTAGTCGTCGCCATGCTGCCCTCGGGCTTGACCCGAGGGCCTCCCAGCGAGCCCGATTTTGAGGGCTTTGCTTGATGCGCGTGGCCCTCGGGTCAAGCCCGAGGGCAGCCCCAGTGATGGAGCGTTATAGGCGGGCGTCAGACCAAGCATCTTCCACGGTTGAGCCCCGAACTTGCCGCCATTATGCGGCGGCGAGCCGGGCGGGGGGAGAGTTTTTCTCCGCCCAGAAGATAAAGACCGAGGCGGCTACGATCAGGAGGGCGCCGGGCCAGAACCAGATGGATGGCACCTGTCCCAGTGCAATCCAGCCGATGACGCCGCCCAAAAACACCTTCACATCGGAGAAGGGCTGCAAATAGGTGGCGTCGGCACTGCGGTAGGCGAAGGCCAGCAGATATTGTGCTGCTGCGGTCAGTGCGCCGAGGATCAACAGCAGCACAAGGCCATTGCCTTCAGGCAGGGCGAAAGGGAATCCTGGCGCCATGCCCATTGGAAGCACGCCCGCAAATGCATTGGCGGCGAGCAAGATGGCGAGATGGTTCGGCGTCATTAGAACCAGCAGGGAAACTGTCAGGGTTTCCGGGCTCTCGCCCTTGCGGGTGAGGTGCTTGGTCAAGACGTCAGTCGCCGCCCAGAGTGCGGCAGCGGTAATCGGGATCAGCGCATGAAGACCGAGATTTTCAGTGCCAACACCCGAAATGAATATGGCACCGGCAAAGCCGAGCAGGGCAGCGGTTACGCGCGCCGGAGACACCTTTTCGCCAAGGAACAGGACCGAACCGACAATGATGAAAAGCGGGCCAGTGGCCAGAAGTGTCACCATCTGCCAGATCGGCACGCCTGTCGCGTAACCATACACAAACACATGCACGCCTAGAGCCGAGACGAAGGCGCGGATTTCATGGGCAAGCGGATGGGCAGTGCGCAGGTTTTTGAGGCCGATCCGCAGGATCAGCGGTAGGGCCAGAACCGAGGCGATGACATATTGCCAGAACGCCATGCCGGTCGAACTCATGCCAACGCCGCCATATTCGACAGGCGTGGGCAGAATGGACTGCAAAGTGTTGGAGCCGGCAAACACAAGGCTTGCGGCAAGCATGAACAATGCGCCTGTGGCGGCGGCATTGCGGGAAGAGGAAATCTGGTTCATTCGTCGTCCTTTCCGTAACCAGTTTCCTCAGGGTTACGGGCAGGCGACAGGCCGGATAGGCGCAGGCGCAATAGCCCACGCGCGCCCGGCAAGGCGCTTGATCCCGTTCTCTTTCATCCGGACTATACCGTCGGCCCCGGAATTACACCGGATCTGCTGACCTCCCGAACCGGGAGCGCTCGCGGGCTTGGCATTGCTGCCTTTACCGCCGGTGGGGAATTTCACCCCGCCCTGAGAACAATGCAGGCGAACCTGCGAGAAGGAATTTAGGGGAGGGTGCGGTTCGGCACAAGTACGCACAGGGGTGTAACTGTGCGTCGTTAGCGAACGACAGAGAAAATCTGTTCGTGAAGAAACGCCGGACGGCCATTGGCCTCCGGGTTTGCTCTGAGTGCGCCGCATCCTCGAAGTGGTTGCGGCATGGGGCGAGGTTCGCCTCGGTGCCGGTCGTCCGGCTTTGTTGTATAGGTGAGGAAAGCCTCGCCCCATGCACCGGAGACTCGTTCATCGCGCTGGGTGGGCGGATTTGCATCCATAGTGCCATCCATGAGGGACTGCTTCGTCTTCGCCCTGCTGGCGACGTGGCAGCTGCCATCCGGTGCAGCCGGAACGGCCCGACATGGTCCCCCCGGTATTGCCGGGTAAGGCCCGCCATACGCGCGAACGGAAGACAGGCGACCCCATCTCCATCCGGTCCCCCACCCCGATTGTTCGTCGCGACTGCGCAGTCTGGGCGGGGGTGCGGGTAATCTGCATCAAGCTTGGAGGGGCGGGGATAAGTATTTGGTCATGATCTTATCCGCCCACCGGTGCTGCCCTCGGGCTCGATCTGAGGGCCGTTATCCGCGTGCGCAATTGTGGGTGGTGTGGCTCGCCGAGTGGCCCTCGGGTCAAGCCCGAGGGCAGCGCGGTGTGTGGAGCAGTGCGGTGGGTATGAAGGGTAGCGCAGTGAGACTGAGGGCAGCGCGGTGGGTGTGGGGGCACTGCGGTGGGTGTGGAGGCAGCGCTGTTTGCTGAGGTATATGGGACGGACTTGGTGCTATCGATGGGGCTCATTCGCGGTCGGTAAATCGGGCTCCCTGCACAAATGCAGGCAGAACCCTCTTGCTTTCGGTCTGAAAGAGATTAAACAAGAAAATACTTGTTTAATAGGTTTGTCATGTCTGATCTCGTTGAGGGCCGCTGGGCCGAGATTTTTGGGCCGCGCTATCTGTCGGTCACCGTGATTCTGGCGCTGGGTGTCAGTCTTTTTGCGTTCAACGCGTTTCTGACATCCGCCGCGCTGCCATCGGCAGTGCATGAGCTGGGCGGCGTCGAGATCATTTCATGGGCGACGACGCTCTATCTGGTCTTCGCTATTGTCGGCGGCGCCGCTGCCGCACTGCTCAAGCGTCGTATGGGGTCGCGCGGATCGCTGGTTTGGCTGGCGCTGATCTTTCTTGTCGGCACACTGGTCGCGGCATTGGCTGCGGACATGCCGCAGGTGCTGGTGGGCCGAGCAATTCAGGGCTTTGGCGAAGGCGTCGTGGCCGCGCTCTGCTTTGCGCTTATTCCTGAACTGTTTCCGAGCCGTCTGGTGCCGAAAGTGTTTGGAATGCAGGCCGTCGTCTGGGCAATTGCCGCCTTTGGCGGGCCAGCGGGAGCTGGGGCACTGACGGAGCTGATTTCATGGCGTGCAGCGTTTCTGATCAATGTGCCGCTGGTATTGGTCTTTGTCACCATGGTGCTTCTGGTGGTGCCGCGCGGGGAAAAGGCGAAAGATGCTCAAGGTTTTCCTGGCCTTCGGTTGCTGACCATCGGGCTTGGCACCATGCTGGTGGCTTTTGCTGCCGTCGCCGAACCTGTTCAGGCAGGTTTGTTGCTAATGGCCGCAGCCGGGCTTTTGGTTGGCGCCGTCTGGCTTGATCGCCGTTCGGTCCAGCGTCTTATGCCGCCAGATGCTTTTTCCTTCAGGACAGCGGTGGGTTCGGGGCTCTGGGTCTTTATGCTGACGCCCATAGCGGGCGCGGCGACAGCGGTTTACCTGATCATGCTCTTGCAGCAGCTCTGGGGCTACGGGCCAACACAGGCAGCGATTACTGGGGCGGTTATGGCCGTGGCCTGGAGTCTTTCGTCCGTGACCGTTGCTAATGTGCGCCAGCGCTCGACCAGGCGGGTGCTGATCTGTACCGGCCCGCTTCTGATCGGGCTGGGCCTGATCCTCGTTCTGCTCGGACTTGAATGGACACAATTACCGGTGCTGCTGGCCGGTCAGGTCGCTATCGGCATGGGCTTTGGTATCTCCAACGGTTACATCATGTTGACCACGATGGAAGCCAGCACCGAAGCTGAGCGCGACCGGACCGCTGCATTGCTGCCGACGACCCAATCAGCGGGCAATGCATTGGGCGCTGCTCTTGCCGGGGTAGCCGCCAATGCGGCGGGCTATCCTCAGGCTGTGGAAAATGCGGACGTTCTGGCGTCGATCATTCCACTCTTCGTGATGGCTGCAGGCTTTGCATTTCTGGCTTTTTTGGCGGCCCTTCGGCTGATCACTCTGGCAAAGGCCACCCCGGTCAACGCCTTCGCAGAGGGATAAAGTCAACATATTGATTTGCAGCGTGTTAAGGTTGGCCGATTAGCCTGCGACCATCCCTTAACGAGACGCAGACGAGATCTTGTCCATGTTCAGACTGCTCAAAACCCGTTCCCTGCGTTTCTGGGTGGCGATGGGTATGATTGTGGCGATTGCGCCATTGGCATTCTCCGCCATTTTTGGCCACCTGGTGCTTAATCGCGGCGTTATAAATGCCTTCCACGACGTGTCCATGCGGCAGTCTCAAGAACTGGGGCCGCTGCAGGAATTGCGCATTCTCGTGTGGGACACGCTGATCCCGATCGATGAATACGTCAACGATGGTGGAGCCGACCAGCCGCTGCTGTATCGCGACTTGCGGAGCCGGATCGAAACGGCTTTTGCAGCTGTCCGCGTGCAGTTTGCGGATGACCCGGCGGCTTTGCAGCATCTGGACAACGCCATTGCCAGTTGGGCAAGCGCCGACGCACAGGCGACTACATTGTCTTCCGGCGCGCTGCTACCCGATGATCCCGATGCCGAAAGGCAGCTCAGGCTGTTTCATGGCCATATCGCAGCGGCATCAGATCGGATCGGGCAGGCCTATGCGGTGGTCTCCAAAGCTATAGAGGATGATTACGAGGCGGCGGTTGAATGGGGTGATCAGGCGGCACTGATCTTCGGAATTGCCCTGGCGCTGTCGCTGGCAGCGATGATCGGCGGTGTCGCGCTTGTCGGGCTGATCATGTCGCGCAGTGTGGACCGGCTGGTGGATGGCGCAGCGCGGTTTGCCGATGGTGACCGCAATCACCGGATCGCGATCAGCGTGCCGCCCGAACTGAGCCGTGTGGCGCAGGAATTCAACCGCATGATCGCGCGCATCGAAGCCTCAGAGGCTGCCTTGGGCGATCTGGCGCGGATCGATGAATTGACGCAACTGCACAATCGCCGCGCTTTTGACGAAGCGCTGCTGCGTGCCCACGCCAATTTCCAGCGCGGAGCGGGCGATTGCGCTATGCTGACGCTGGACATAGACCATTTCAAGATGATCAACGACACCTATGGGCACGCGGCGGGTGACGCGGTTCTGCGCAGTTTTGCCGCCAATGTCCGCAAATCCCTGCGCATATCCGATCAGCTTTATCGCATTGGCGGTGAGGAATTCGCTATTCTGTTACCTCAGACCGATGGCGATATGGCAATCGACCTGGCCAACCGGATCAGGGAGACGGTGGCCGCACAGGCCATTCTCTATCGCGAGCATGAAATTACCGTCACGGTGAGCGTGGGCATTGCGCGCTTTGCTCCCGAGCTTGGAGCGTCCGAAACGCTGGAGGCGGCTGACGCGGCGCTCTATCGCGCCAAGACCGAGGGCCGTAACCGGGTAGTGCTGGCCCAATAAAAGAAAACGCCGCTCCGAAGAGCGGCGTTTTTGCTATTAGCCCTGTTCGAGCCATTTCACCTGTTCTGGCGTGAGCTGAATGTCGAAAGCCTTTAGGCTGTCTTCAAGCTCAACCAGACGACGCGGCCCGATCAGCGGCACGCTCGGGAATTGCTGGGCGAGCACGTAGGCGAGCGCAACATGGATCGGCGAATGGCCGAGCTTGTTGGCCAGCTCGATGGCGCGGTCGCGGCGGCCAAAGTTCTGCTCGTTGTACCAGACGCGGACCAGTTCCTCATTATCGCGCTTGTCCCGACCGGCAAGGTCAGTGAAGAAGCCACGGGCCTGGCTGGACCAGGAGAAGTTGGTGACCTGACTGTCGATCAGCCATTGCTTGAAATCGGGCGTGGCGGCGGTGACGCAGCCATCCCAGATCGGGTCGAGCATTTCAGCCAGAGCGAAGTTGTTGGAGAGTGCCTGCGGGGCGGTCTTGCCGTTAGCCTTGGCATAGGCGATGGCCTCGCTCATGCGCTCCTTGGTCCAGTTCGAGCCGCCATATGGCCCGCGAATGCGCCCGCGCTTCACTTCGGCATCCATGGCATCGACGAACTCACCCACCGGGACATCGAGATTGTCACGGTGCATGAAATAGACGTCGACATAATCGGTTTGAAGGCGATCTAGCGACTGGGTGAGTTGCTTGGCGATAACATCCGGGTAGACGAGCGGAGAATGCGCGCCCTTGCCGATCAGCACGGCCTGTTCGCGGGTGCCGCGGCTTTGGTGCCACTGACCAAACAGCTTTTCGGTATAGCCGCCAGCATAAATGAAGGCAGTGTCGAAGACATTGCCGCCGCGTTCCCAGAAGGCGTCGAGCAGGATCGCGCCGGAAGAGAAGGTGCGGAAATCCTCAAAGCCCAGAGCGACAGCCGAAGCCTGCTTGGAAAGGCCCGGAATGTTACGCTTGGGAATGACACCCTGATTGGGACCGAGCGTGCGGTTGTCGAGGGTCTTGGTGCGAGCTGACGATTTTTCGACCGAGAATTCGATCCCGGCGTCGGAACGCCATTTATCGAGCACGCGCAGATTGCCCAGCGTATCGGCCCAGCTCATGCCGGGGGCGTCAAATTCCTGCTTTCCAGCAATGATGGCCAGCGAAGCCGCTTCCGCCTCGAAGGAATAGACATGAGCGCTTTCGTTGACGCTGATGCTCTCGGTCTTGCCGCCCTTGACCACGTCGATCTGGCCAAGACCCTGATCGCGATTGCCACCGGCGAACCAGAAATCTGGTACATCGATCCGGCCTTCCGAGCCGTGGATGCGCAGCACGTTGTCGAGATTGGCCATGACGGCGCAGGACACCTGAGCGACCACGCCGTTGTCGAAGGTGAGGATCGCAGCCGCGAAATCGTCAGTGCCTTCTGCATTGAGTTTGGCGGTGCCAGCGACCTTGATCGGATCGGCAAAACCCTTGCCTGCGACCGCGCCGACCAGCAGGCGGGCCATCGAGACGGGGTAGCAGCCCACATCCATGATGCCGCCGCCAGCGAGAGCGGAGGCGAACAGGCGATGTTCTGGCTGGAACCGGCCCATGTTGAAGCCGAAGCTCGATTGGATCATGCGGACTTCGCCGATCACGCCGGACTTGACCAGTTCGATGATCTTGGCCGTCTGCGGGTGCAGGCGATACATGAAGGCTTCGCCCGCGAAAGTGCCGGCCTTGCGATGAGCGTGGAAGACGGCGTCGGCTTCGTGGGCGGAAAGCGCCAGTGGTTTTTCGACGAGGACATGCTTGCCCGCTTCAGCGGCTTTGATGGCCCATTCTGCATGGCCTGTATGGGGCACCGCGATATAGACCGCGTCGATGTCCTTGTCGGCAAGCAGGGCGTCGTAACCATGCACAATCCGCGCGCCTGGGAAGTCCTCGGCCAGACCCGGGCGATCCGGGTTGCGGGTTGCAATGGCGGCAAGCTCACCATGCTGGCTGCCCTTGAGGCCATCGCGGAAGGCCTTGGCAATACTGCCCGGCCCGATAATGCCCCAGCGGATTTTCGTAGTCATTTTGTCGTCCTTCAGGAGATAAATCTAGCGGAGCCTGTGGCCCTGCTTGTCAAAAAGATAGGCCTTGGCCGGATCGATGGAGACGGTGATGCGATCCGCACCGGTCTCGTTACGCGACTCCTCGCGCTCGATAATCAGTGGTTCGCCGTCGGTGCGGGCATAGACATAGGAAGTCGTGCCCAGATGTTCGGCGACATCGACGTCGATGGTGATGTCGGCACCACCGGCACCAGCAGCGCCGAAATGTTCGGGTCGGACACCCAGGGTTACGTCTTCGCCCACCTCTGCGTTGGTTACGGGAAGAATGAGCTTTGCATCACCAAATTGGGGTAGAGCAATTGTAATGCCGGCCGGCGATTTTTCGACAACCTTGGCAGCGATGAAATTCATTTTCGGCGAGCCGATAAAACCGGCGACGAATTGATTGGCTGGGTCGTCGTAGAGATCGAGTGGACGACCGACCTGTTCGACCAATCCATCGCGCAGCACTACGATCTTGTCAGCCAGAGTCATCGCTTCGACCTGATCGTGGGTCACGTAGATGATGGTGGTCTGGAGTTCCTTGTGCAGCCGGGCGATCTCGATGCGCATATGCACGCGCAACTCGGCGTCGAGATTGGAGAGCGGCTCGTCGAACAGGAAGACTTCGGGATTGCGCACGATGGCGCGACCAATGGCAACGCGCTGGCGCTGACCGCCCGAAAGCTCCTTGGGGAGCCGGTCGAGAAGAGGGCCGAGGGCAAGAATGCGCGCGGCGTCATCGACCAGTCGTTTGATTTCGTCCTTGGGCACTTTGGCGAAGCGCAGGGCAAATCCCATGTTCTCGCGCACCGTCATGTGCGGGTAGAGCGCATAGGTCTGGAAGACCATGGCGATGCCCCGCTGGGAGGGATCGACATCGTTCATCCGTGCGCCGCCGATTTCGAGGTCGCCGCCGCTGATGGTTTCAAGGCCCGCAATCATGCGAAGCAGGGTGGACTTGCCGCAGCCGGAGGGACCGACAAAGACGACAAACTCTTTATCGGCAATGTCGAGGTCGACGCCTTTGATGACGTTGACCGAGCCGAACGACTTGCGGACACCCCTAAGTGATACACTGCTCATGGGTTCTGAACCTTATTTGACCGCGCCCAGCATGCCTTCAACGAAGCGGCGCTGGAGCAGGAAGAAGATGATGAGGGTGGGCAGGGTGGTGAAGATTGAGCCGACCATGACGACGCCGAAGTCAGGCGAATAGCCCTGACTGAGCGTGGCAACGACGAGCGGCAGGGTCTTCATCTCATTGGTCTGCAACACGATGAGCGGCCAGAGATAATTGTTCCAATGCGTCATGAAGACGATGATGGTCGCTGCTGCGTAAGTGGAGCGCATTACCGGCATATAGACGAAGAGGAAAATCTGCCATTCCTTGAGACCGTCAATGCGGGCGGCATCGCGCAATTCATGCGGGAACGCCTTCGTCGCCTGACGGAAGTAGAAGATGATGAAGATTGACGCCACGGCAGGCAGAATGACCGCCTGATAGGAATTCATCAGCTTCAGGTTCGCCATCAGCATGAAGAGCGGGATCATCAGCGCCGCGAATGGAACCGACAGCATCAGAAGCATAACGGCGAATACGCGTTCTTTCATCCGCGAGCGGAAAATCTCGAACCCGTAACCGGCCAGCGACGACACCAGCAGCGTCAGCACCGTGCCGAAACCAGCGATGAAGAACGAATTGAAGAAGACACGAGGCATATCTGCCGAAGCGAAAAACACTTCCACATTGCGCCAGAGCGCTTCACCGATAGACGACTTGCCGCGAATGATGTCGGCATTGGTGTTTGTGGCGCCAACCACCATCCAGAAGAATGGGAAAACCGAAACGAAGGCCGCGACGCTGAGGATCAGATAGGTTGCTGTGCGGCCAATGAATGCGATGGGATTGCTCATGCGCGGCGATCCCTTGCGGCCAGAAACTGCAAGAAGCTCAGAATGGCGACCAGAACCACGATGACATAGGAGACTGTGGCGGCGTAGCCGAAACTGGGCATAAACTTGAAGCTGAGATTATAGATATACATCGACAGGGTCAGCGTGGAATCCGACGGCCCGCCCTGTGTGAGCAGGTTTGGTTCATCGAACAATTGCAGCGTGCCGATAGTGGAAATCACGGTGGTGAACAGGATCACCGGCTTCAGCATCGGCACCGTGAGATACCAGAACCGCGCCCAGGCTGGTACGCCATCGATTTTGGCCGCTTCATAGATCGAGCGGTCAATATTCTGCATGGCGGCGAGATAGAAGATCATATTGTAGCCGGTCCAACGCCAGGTGATGGCGGAGATGACCACGACCTTGGCCCAGAACGGGTCGGCCAGCCACGGAATGGGCGCGCCGATAATATGCAGCCCCATCAGCATCTGATTGATGATGCCTTCCTGCGCAAACATTGCCTTGAACGTGACCGAATAGGCGACCAGCGAGGTAACGCAGGGCAAAAAGATCGCCGTGCGGAAAAAGCCGCGACCCCAGATTTTGGAATCGTTGAGCGCATTGGCGAAGAGCAGCGCCAGCACCAGCATGATCGGTACCTGAACCGCCAGGAAGATCAGCGTATTGGTGAGCGCCCGGATGAACACCGGGTCCTGCGTCAGCCGGATGATATTGGTCAGCCCGCCAAAACTGAAGGCCATGCCGCGCCCGGTCTGAAAGCTCATCCAGAGCGACCATAGGATCGGGAAGATCATGAAAATTCCGAGCAGTACCAGAGCGGGCATGACGAATGCCCAGCCATTGATCCGCTCGCCACGCGACAGATGCGATTGCGCCATTGGCTCCCTCACTTGTTCCAGAAGGCCAACGAATCCGCGCTCGAAAGCGCGGATTCGCGGGAGGCCGGAGAGGGTTGAGCCCCTCCGGTAACTCGGTGCTTACTGGATCTGCTGGCGAACCTGAGCGTCGATGGCAGCGATGATCTCATCGATATTGCCACCGCTGGTGATCGCCGGGATCTGTGCGGCAACGGCAGCGTCAGCTTCGTTGGTGAAGATGCCATAGTTCACGGACGGGATTTCGCCGAGCCAGTCGGAGAAATGCTGCCACACGGCTTCACCGCCGAAGAAGTCGTCTGTTGCCTGATAGGCTTCGCCTTCGCGGGCCGCGAGGAGCGAGCCGACGGCACCCTGATTGACGAGAATGTTCTGGTAGAAGTCCACGTCCTTGCCCCAGATTTCGGCGAGGAAGTCGATGGCTTCGTCCTTGTTCGGCGACGATGCCAGAACGTACCAGCTCGAACCGCCAAGGTTGGAAGCGTTGACCGCACCCTCGATGCCATCAAGGCGCGGAATGGGGGCAACGGCCCACTGACCGGACTGATCGGCATTGGCCTTGATCGTGGCGGTCATCCATACGCCGGTAAAGGTCGAGGCGGTGTCACCCGAAGTGAACGAGCCGGTATATTCGGTCCAGCCGGCAACCGGCTTGGTGATGCCCGAAGCGATCAGACGCTGATAGGTTTCGAGCGCGGCCTTGAACACCGGATTGTCGACAAGCGTCGGATTGCCATCGGCGTCGAAATACCAAGAGCCGGCGGACTGAAGCAGAATGCGGAAGACACCGGCATCATTGGGATCGATCGGCAACAGAATCTGGCCGGTCTTTTCCTTGACGTCCTGGCCGATCTCGATGAGGCGATCCCAGGTAATGTCTTCAAGGTCGGCAGCGGTATAGCCAGCTTCGCCCAGAATGTCGGAACGGTAGAAATAGCCTGTCACGCCGGAGTCGAAGGGCATGGAGAAGGTCTGGCCGTTAACGGTGGCGAGCTCGACCTTATAGGGCGCGAAGCCGGAATAATCGACGTGGTCATTCAGCGGCTCGAAGGCGCCGGGGAAGGACTGCAGGTATTTCTGTGCGCCGTAGTCCTCGATCAGCACGATGTCGGGCAGGCCATCGGTGGTGCCCGAGGCGAGCTGGGTTTGCAGCTTCTGCTCAAGCGCGGCCTTATCGTGGTCGACAACGGTGAGCGAGAAGTCAGGATGATTTGCGGCGTAGCGGTCGCCGGCTTCCTGCATCGTCGCACCGTTAAAATTCGGGTCCCAGGCCCAGACGGTGATTTCGGCAGCAGAAGCGGCAACGATGCCGAACATGCTGGCACCAGCCATGGCGATGGCAAGCGTGCGGGTCCACCGCGCAGAATTGCGGATCATTTTAGTTCCTCCCTTTTCATTTGCTCTTCCTCTGAGCGCTACCTAAGCTAAAGGTCCGGCTGACGCCGTCGCTCTCATTGGGTATCTCGATTTGGCGGAAAGTAAGATTAGTCGTACTTATTATGAGCCGTTAGCAGACGGTGTCGAACGCCTGCCGACCGAGTTGCAGATGTTCCATGCCTCGCCTCTGGTCATGCGCGCACCGCATTGGCACGCGCAGGTGGAAGTCAATTTTATCGTGAAGGGCTGGGCTCACTACAAGATGAGTGGCCATGAGGCGACGTTTTCGCAGGGTGATTTGGCGCTGTTCTGGGGCGGTCAGCCGCATTGGATGGACGATGCCTCAGACGATCTGGTCTATGCTGGCGGGCATCTGCCGCTGGTGCACTTCTTCAGGTTACGCCTGCCGGGAGATGTGCAGGCCAGACTGATGCAGGGCGCGACCTTGCTAACGCAGGCGACCGACGAATCCGATCCCGTCAATTTTGCGCGCTGGTTCAACTATGCGCGGTCGGGTGATCCAATGAAGGCGAGCCTGGCGGTGGACGAGCTGCTTCTGCGGATCGAGCGCATTCGTTTCTCGCCCTATCTTCTCCTGCCCGACAATACATCCGTGGCCGATAGTGGAGGTCTCGACCACCACACCTCGCCCATTGTCGTGCGGATTTGCGAGTATATTGCCGACAATTTCCGCGAGGATATCGACTCTGTAGACATTGCCGTGGCTGCGGATATTCATCCCAAATATGCGATGACGGTGTTCAAAAAATCCACCGGCATGACGCTCAACGACTATATCAACCTGATGCGCCTCTCCTATGCGCAGGCGATGTTGATGCGGGATGAGGCGAGCGTTTTGACAATTGCCATGGAGAGCGGTTTTGGCTCGCTCAGCGCCTTCAACAAGTCGTTCCGCAAGGTAGCGGGCATGTCGCCCAGCGATTTCCGCCGCGATGTCAGGGGGCGGCCAGCGGTGCAGTCAATGGACCATCCGGCTGGCAGCACGTCGTTCAACTGACCGCCAGGATCGGGCGGCACGTGGATTCTGCGCCACCCGACATGATGAGTTTGGCGGGATCAGACCCGGCTTTGGCCCAGCACGACCATGGTGATCAGGACGGCTGCGCCCAGCACCCACATGCCGGCGGCCAGCAGGCTGAAGCCACCGATGAAATCCAGTTCCTTGTCATTATCATTGGCCATAAGCGTCTCCCTCTGTCTGATTTTGTGTCAGGTTCTGACGTAACAGACCAAGGCGGCAGGCGCAATTTTGCGGCCCGCCGATTGGGGAAAACTGATGCGCGGCAATGAGAAGCGGTCAGACGGCGCGTTCTGCATTGTGGAAGCGGACCGGCACTGCAGGATATTCGCTGCCTGCCTCGGCCTTGGCGAAAATGGCCATGACCGTGTCTTCGCCTTCGGTCACCGAGCCGAATGCGGCAAAGCCTTGGCCATCAGGATTGCGTAGACCGCCGAAATCCAGTGCCGGCTGATCGCCGATGCAAATGAAGAATTCCGACCCAGCCGTGCCGGGCGCAAGCCGGGCCATGGAAATGGTCATGTGCTCGTGGCGGAGACCCGTGGCCTCGGTCGTCTCATGGGCAATATTGGGGAAGGGCGCCGGCTTCTCGTCGGCCGTACGCATGCCCCATTGCACGACTTCGATCTTGTGAGCCGTCTCGGCCGGCTGATTGGCCAGCGTGACGATGCGATAGGCCGTGGCATTGTCGAGATGTCCGCCATCGACATAGGCGAGGAAGTTCGCGGCGGTGATCGGCGCGTGTTCTGTGTCCACGGAGATGGTGAAGGCGCCAAGTTCGGTTTCGATGCGGACGGGAGTGGTCACGATAAAGACTTTCGAAAAATGAGAATGCCCCCGCCTGATGGCGAGGGCACGGAGTGGATTATTCGGTGATCTGAGCGTCGCGGAAATATGGCACGTTCAGCGACGAGCGCCAGAAGCCGGTCACCTTGGGGCTCATCATCATGTAATTGTAGCGATGATACTGCGGCAGGATGACGTGATCATTCATCAGAATTGCCTCGGCCTTGCGCATCTCGTCACGCGATTCCGCTTCATCGCTGGCCGCCTTGGCGGCTTCGATGGCGGCGTCATAGTCGGCGTTGGACCAATTGTTGAGATTGTTCGCGCTGCCGGTGACGAAGTTGTCGAGGAAGGTCATCGGGTGCGGATAGTCGGCACCCCAGCCCATCTGTGCGATCTGGTATTCGACCTTCTGCACTTCGGGGTAATAGACCTGCCATTCCGACGCCTGAATGTTGACGTCGATATTGAGGTTTTCCTTCCACATCTGCTGAATGGCTTCGAGCAGCTTTTCGATCGGCGGGGAGGAATAGGTGACGTAGAGCGTCGAGGGGAAGCCCTCGCCGTTCGGGTAACCGGCCTCGGCCAGTTCGGCCTGAGCGGCTTCGACTTCGGCAACATCAGACAGACCAAAGGTGTCGCGGCCTTCGGTAAAGTCTTCACCGGCAAGGCTCATGCCTGGCGGCACGAGGCCGAGGGCGGGGGTGTCAGCCGACTGCAGCACGAATTCGATGATTTCCGAGCGATCGATGGCCATCGAGAGCGCCTTGCGGACATGGATATTGTCCAGCGGTGCCTGATTGGGGTTGAAGAAGGCATAGGTGGTGCCCAGAGCCGGAACGACCATGAAGGCATCCGATTCAACCGACAGACGCGGAATTTCCGGCGCAGGGACAGACTCGATACCATCGACGTCGCCCGCTTCCATGGCGGCCAGAGCCGTTGCCGGATCGGGGATCAGGCGGAAGGTGAGCTTGTCGAGGCTGACGGCGTCGGCGTCGTAATAGTTCGGGTTCTTTTCGAACACGACCGATTCGCCCTGATTGAAGGCGGTGACGCGGAACGGGCCGGTGCCGATAAAGGTCGCCGGATTGCGGGTCCAGCCTTCTGGGTCGGCGGAGACGACATCTTCGCGCACCGGATAGAAGGCCGGGTAGTTCAGCAGCTGCAGCATATAGGGCACGCGCTGCTTGAGGGTGAAGGTCAATGTCTTGTCATCGGGAGCTGTAATGGCGATGGCCGAAGCGTCGCCGCCGTTGAAAGCCTCTTCAGCGCCAACGATGTGGTAGAGCATCTGCGAGTTCATCGCGCCGGTGGTCGGATCGAGCACGCGCTTCCATGCATAGACAAAATCGCCAGCCTTGACCGGCTCGCCATCGCTCCACTTCGCATCGCGCAGATGGAACGTATAGGTGAGGCCGTCTTCGGAAATGTCCCAGCTCTCGGCGAGCGCGGGCACCACTTCGCCAGCTTCATCCATGCGGATGAGACCTTCAAATGTGTTGCCGATGATGGGGGCGGCAAAAGTCTCGGCAGTGGTGCCGGGATCGTATTTGGCGCTTTCGTTATTGACCACATAGGTCAACTCACCTGCGGCAAAGACCCCTCCGGTCGTTGCCAGCAGTGCCGCGGTCATCAGCGGCAGAACCAGTTTCTTCATTGCGTTCTCTCCTATTATGGGGCCGAAGCCCCGGAAGCTTGTTGCGCCAGTTCCTCGGCGAAATGGCAGGCGGACAGATGCCCGCCGCCAATATCGGTCAGCGGCGGTTCGACCCGCGCGCAGAGTTCGGTGGCCATCGGGCAGCGCGTGCGGAAACGGCAGCCCGAGGGAATGTCGATGGGGCTGGGGATTTCCCCCTGCATCGGCTCGACGGCGCGCGCCGCCTCCGGGTCCGGCACCGGAATGGCCGAGAGCAAAGCGCGCGTATAGGGGTGAGAGGGGCGATGGTAGAGATCGGCACTGGTGGCCAGTTCGACGATCTTGCCCAGATACATGACGCCGATCCGGTCCGAGATATGGCGGACCATGGACAGGTCATGGGTGATGAAGAGATAGGTGAGGCCGAGATCAGCCTGCAAATCCTCCAGCATATTGACGACCTGCGCCTGCACCGACACATCGAGCGCCGAAATCGGCTCGTCGCAGATGACAAGATCAGGTTCGAGCGCGATGGCGCGGGCAATGCCGATGCGCTGGCGCTGACCGCCGGAAAATTCATGCGCAAACCGCGCGCCGGAATCGGCTGGCAAGCCAACGCGATCCAGCAATTCGGCAACCTTCTTGCGACGGGTTTCCGGCGTGCCGACGCGGGCAATGTCCAGCGGCTCCGCAATCAGTTCGCCCACGCTCATGCGCGGGTTGAGGCTGGCATAGGGGTCCTGAAAGATCATCTGGACGCGGCGGCGGAAGCTGGCCAACTGCCGGTCGCCCGACTTGCCGACCTCTTCGCCGTCAAAGACGATGCTGCCCGAACTGGGCTCGTAGAGCCGGATCACGGTGCGGGCGAGGGTGGACTTGCCACAACCGGATTCGCCCACAAGCCCAAGCGTTTCGCCCTTCATTAGGTCGAGATCGACGCCATCGACAGCGCGCAGGACCGGCTTGGGCTGGAAAGCAGGCCCTGCAAGCTGGAAATGCTTGTGCAGATCACGCAATTGCAAAAGGGGCTTGGTCATGCGGCCACCTTGTGAACGGCGTCGACCTTTGGCGCATCTGCATGTTGCAGCCAGCACCGCGACTGGTGGATGTCGCCAAACAACGGGGGCAGGGCGGCGAGGCATTGGGCCATGGCATGGGGGCAGCGCGGGGCGAATGGACAGCCGGGCGGCGGCGCCAGCATATTGGGTGGACTGCCCGGAATGGGTGTCAGGCGGCGATGGGTGTCATCGCGCAGATCGGGCACGGCGCCGAGCAGGCCCACAGTGTAGGGGTGAGCTGGTCGGGCAAACAGGTCACGCACCGGGGCGGTTTCCATGACGAGACCGCCATAGAGCACCAGCACGCGGTCGGTCACTTCGGCGATGACGCCGAGATCGTGGGTGATGAGAATGACCGACATGCCCAGCCGCTGCTGCAAATCCTTGAGCAAGGCCAGAATCTGGCGCTGAATGGTCACGTCGAGCGCGGTGGTCGGCTCGTCGGCAATCAGCAGTTTCGGGTCGCAGGCCAGCGCCATGGCGATCATGACGCGCTGGCGCATGCCGCCGGAAAATTCATGCGGATAGGACTTGAGCCGAGCGGCAGCGGAGGGAATGCGGACCAGCTCGAACAGTTCGATGGCGCGGGCGCGGGCTTCGGCGCGGCTGGCCTTGCGGTGGCGCAGGATGGATTCCATCACCTGATCGCCCACAGTCAGCGTGGGGTTAAGCGAGGTCATCGGGTCCTGAAAAATCACGCCGATGCGGTTGCCGCGCAATTCGCTGAGCGCGGATTCATCGAGCGAAAGCAGGTCATTGCCCTCGAAATGGGCCGAACCACCCTTGATGCGGCCACCGGCTTTGAGCAGACGCAGCACCGACATGCAGGTGATCGATTTGCCCGAGCCGCTTTCGCCGACAAGGCCGAGAATTTCGCCGGGACGAACATTGAAACTAACGCCGCGCACGGCCTGGACCTCGCCGCGCCGGGTGAAGAATGAGGTCGAAAGATCGCGGACGGAAAGAATGGGTTCACTCATCCGCGCAGCCTCGGATCGAGAGCATCGCGGAGGCCGTCACCCAGGAAATTGAAGGCGAACATGGTCAGGGAAATCGCGGCGGCAGGGAAGAACAATTGGTGCGGATAGGCCCGCAGGGTTTCGACGGCCTCGGAGGTCAGCGAGCCCCAGCTCGCCAGCGGCGGGGTTACGCCAAGGCCGATAAAGCTCATGAAACTCTCGATAAAAATGGCCGAGGGGATCAGCATGGTCAGCGTGACGATGATGGGGCCTATGGAATTGGGCAGCAGGTGCCGCGTCAGGATGCGGGCCGGAGACGCGCCCATGGTGACGGCAGCGGCCACGTAATCCTGGCTTTTGAGGCTCATGATCTGCCCGCGCACGATGCGCGCCATATCAACCCAGAACACCGAGCCGATGGCCACGATGATCGAGAGCAGGCCAGAGTCGAACACCACCATGAGCAGCACAACATAGAGCGTCAGCGGGATGGTGGAGATGATCTCGACGATACGCATCATCACCGCATCCACCTTGCCGCCCATATAGCCGGCAATGCCGCCATAAAAGACGCCGATGAAGAAGTTCACCAGCGTGGCGACGAAGGCCACAGTGAGCGAGATTTGCGCGCCATAAAGCTGGCGCACGAGGATGTCGCGACCAAGCTGATCGGTGCCAAAAAGATAGGTCCGGTTCCAGCTCCAGCCCGATGGGCGCAACTCACTGCCGTCGGCCAGCAGGAGCCGGGGCGGCAGGCGGGAATAGTCGAGGGTCACGACCACATCGCCAAACTCGAATGCCTGGCTTTTCTTGATCATGTCGCGGCGCGCGCCCCGCACAAGCGAGAGCACATGGCCCTCTGCATCGACCTCATAGAGATTAAAATTGGAGGCATTGAGGAAAAAGCGCGTAACCTCGCCGTTACCGCTTGTGACCGCATAGGTCTCGAAAGCAGGCGGGATATTGGAGAGTTTTAGATCCTGCCGGAAATAGGTGTGTGGGGACAGCATCGGGCCGAAAAACGCGGCGATGACCAGCGCGATGATGAAAATGATGCTGGCCATAGCAGGCTTGTTGGCAAGGAGGCGACGGCGTACTTCCTGGCCATAAGTGGGAGCAGGGGGTGGCGGCGCGGCCTGTGTCGCGTCTGCCGGCAGCTTGGCCCACATTTCGGGAGCAATATGGGTCATGCGGCGGCCTTAGTCAGTTTGATGCGCGGATCGAGCCAGACATAGAGCAGGTCGACGATGAGGATCATCACCATGAGAATGGCCGCGTAGAAAATCGTGATGCCCATGATTGCGGTATAGTCGCGATTGGTGATCGAGAGCACGAATTGCCGGCCAATGCCGGGCAGGGCAAAAATCTGCTCGATGACGAAGGAGCCGGTGACGAGATTGGCGACCACCGGGCCGAGCACGGTGACCACCGGCAGCAGCGAATTGCGCAAGCCGTGCTTGAAGAGGATTTGCATCGGCTTCAGCCCCTTGGCGCGGGCCGTGGTCATGTAGTCCTGTTCCAGCGTTTCGAGCAGCGAGGAACGCGTTAGCCGCGAGACGAAGGAAATCCAGAAGCCTGACAGCGCAAAGACCGGCAGGATATAGCCGCGCCAGTCATCGAGCCCGAAGGTCGGCACCCAGCCCAGACGCAACGCAAAGACATAGAGCGCAACAGTCGCAATGACATAGCTCGGAATAGCGACGCCGAGCGTAGCGACGAACATCACCGTCGTGTCCGGCCATTTATTGCGATTGAGCGCGGCGATAATGCCAAGCGGCACGCCGAGCGCCACAATGCAGATGACGGCGAGAAGCCCGGTGCGCAAGGTGACTGGCAGGCCCGCAGCGATCAACGAATTGATCGACACGCCGGGATATTTGAAAGACGGGCCTAGATCGAAGCTGAGAATGCGCGTGAGGTAATTGAGGTATTGCTGCCAGATCGGCAGGTCCAACCCATATTTGGCGTTAAGCGCTGCGGCGATTTCGGGCGCCAGCATACGTTCCGAAACGAATGGGCCGCCCGGAACGGCGTGCATCAGAAAGAATGTCAGCGTGATGATCGCGAACAGCGTCACGGCCATCATGCCCAGGCGGCGCAGGATATAGGAATACATCAGTAACTTTGCTTACAGCGGGGCGGTGCAGAGCACAGTCCCCCATATGCATCATCAAATTTGCAGCGAGGCAATCCGGCAAAGCTCGTTTTGTAAAAAAATTTTACTCGCGGAGATGCCTGTATATCCGGGGGAAATGATAGTTAAACGATAGATTTTCTATATTGGCTTGATGTGCAAAACCCAGCGGGCAGCACGGGCCGAAATGCCGCTGTGACGTGGCTGTGTTTCGCCGTTCACCGCAAAAGACTTATTGGCCCGATTGAGCAGTTCTTCGTATGAAGTGTGCCGTTTCCACCTCGTTTTCATCTAGCCCATCGACTGGTTTCAGGCGGCCGGATTTCCTCAAGTCCCCTTTCAACCACATTTCGGGTACCGCGGGATGAACGTAACATTGGCGGCAGACCGAGCGGGTGTTGCCCAGCTTGGCCGCAACCTGATCAATGACGGCGTTGATAGTGCGCGATTGAGCGGCTTTGGTGTCGGGCAAGCCGGTGTCGGAGAACAGCCCAAAGGCGCGTACGGTAGCCGCCCACGTACGAAAGTGCTTCGAGGTAAAGCCGGGGCCTGCAAATTCACCGATATAGTCGTTGACGTCGCGGGATGAAATCGAGTGACGGCCATCCTCATCCATATATTGGAACAAATGCTGTCCGGGTAAATCTTGCAATGATTTCAAAATGTTGGAAATACGCCTGTCGGTCAGTTGCAGTCGCCACTCCTTGCCCGACTTGCCTTTGAACTGGAAGTGCATTGTGGAGCCGGTGATGTCCACGTGGCGATTCCGCAGTGTAGTGAGGCCAAAACTCTTGTTATCCCGGGCATAGGCAGGATTTCCGACCCGGATCATCGAGTTGTCGAGCAGCCAGACAATCGAGGCGACGACGCGCTCATAACCGAATGTGCGGCGGCGCAGATCGCGCTCGACCTGTTCCCGGAGGCTTGGCAGAACCTTTGCAAACCCGGCCAAAGTATCGAATTTGGTGGCGCTGCGATGTGCGGTCCACAGGTCATGATAGCGATATTGCTTGCGGCCCTTCTCGTCACGCCCGGTGGCCTGGATGTGACCGTTGCCATCACTGCAAATCCAGACATCTGTCCAGGCTGGCGGAATGACCAATGCCTGAATGCGGGTGAGGTCGGAGGCGGGAGGTCGTTTCCCATCTGGATCAGCATAGGAAAAGCCTTTGCCGCGCTTCGTCCGGCGCCAACCGTGTTGATCGTCGGACGAAAAGTTCAATGCGGGCGCAGGGCCGATTTCCTCTGCGCGCATTCGATCAAGAACCTGCCGTGCCAGACGCATTCTCGCGCTCCTTCGCATCTGGAAATGAGGAAGGCGCCCTAAGCGTTCCGAGAGCGCGAAAAGGTTATCCTGACTGTTCGAGCTTAGGCGTCTGCGGATGCTCTCATGCGGAGGGTTTCGGTTTGCTGAGAAGGCGAGGAAAACCGTGGCGGATGGCAAGCAACTCAAGGATGCGGTCTGTGTCCGAGATGAACTGCACCTGGCCATGGTTGCGGGCATCGGCCGGCGGGTCATTGCCTAGAATAAGCAGTGGCAGCGCCTGATTGTCTTCTCCCACCAGCGCTACAACCGGAGCGCGCGGGCGTTGAAAGGGGACGCGGATCACTTCAATGTCCAGAGCCAGTTGCGGAAAGCTCGCAAGCAGGCCCTCGATCTGATTGCAGAACGGGCAAACAAACGGACCGTCATCACGGCCAGGCACCTCAAAATCGGGCGCGATAAGGTAGAGAATGTCGTCTGCCAAGGTCATCTCCATAAGTCAGCTTAGGCGAGCGGAGGCAGGCTAGCCTTGTTAAGTTATAAGTCTATAGATTTAGTAGATATATATTTCTCTACCGATCATCCCGCTAACAAACTGTGCTCTGTCAGAACCTCCCGGCTTTCAGGGCGGGGCGCTAATCTTGCTGAACGCCACTTAAGGCGCGCAGATTTGGAGAGATCCCGTGTCTATCGTCGATATCGCCAGCTTCCTGCCGGCCCGCAAAGCAGAAGTGGATGTCAGCGAATTCAAGCTGGCCATGCGCAACCTCGCCGGAGCAGTGAGCGTCATCACCGTGGGAACGGGGCTCAAGCGCACCGGCTTCACTGCGACTTCGGTTTCGTCTTTCTCGGCGGAGCCGCCGGTGTTGCTTGTGAGCCTCAACAAGTCTTCGTCATCCTGGGAGGTGCTGCGCGATGCAGCGTCTTTCGGTGTGAACATACTGACGCAGGCTCAAAGCGGGGTGGCAGATCGCTTCGCGGGGCGGGGCGGCATCAAAGGCAATGACCGTTATGTCGGGTGGGAATGGGACGAGCTCGAAAGCGGCGTTCTGGGGCTGCACGCTGCGCTGGCAGTGCTCGACTGCGACGTAGAGGAAATTATCGAGAGACACTCGCATGCCCTCGTTCTGGGTCGTGTGCGCTCCGTCGAGGTTACGGCTGGCAAGGCGCCGCTGCTTTATTGGAATGGGCAATATCAACACCTGCTGCCCAATCTCGACCCGTTCAGCAATTAATCAATCAGATCAGCATGCTTAAGGCCCGTGCCTCTTAGCTGAGGTGCGGGCCTTTCCTTTAATGCATGTGCTCTGATTGAGCATCAAATGGCAGCTAGTGGCCGCCAATAGAAATAGGCCCGCACCGAAAGGATGCGGGCCCGCGCCACTGACCTTGGCCCCATTGTCAGTCGGCGAAACCTACACTGCCCAGCTTGGGCGAATTGTCGGGCTGGATGGTGATGTCGATATTGTCTCGCACGGCCCAGGCAACGACCTGATTGTGCAGCGGTATGTAAAGATGTTCGTCCTTCACCAATTGCCAAAGCTCGGCAATGGTCGCATCTCGCTTGGTAATATCGACCTCATTGCCGAGTGACTCGATCTTGGCGTCGACATCAGGATTGGAATAACCCGTGGCGTTGTAGGTGCCATAATCGCCGTCTCGGCTGTGGATCAGGTCGTTGAAATTATACGCGCTGTCGAAGGTCGGCACGCCCCAGCCGAACAGGAAGAAATCGGTATTTCCTTCGACGATCAAAGGCGCATGCTGGGCGAATGGGCGCGATGCCAAAGTGGTCTCAACTCCGATCTGGCCGAGAAATCCGACAACGGCCTGGGAGATGGCCTCGTCGTTGACATACCTGTTATTCGGCGCATCCAGCGTAATCGAGAAGCCATCTGGATAACCTGCCTCGACCAGCAAAGCCTTGGCCTTTTCCAGATTCTGCGCAGGGTATGTATCCAGCGCCTCGGTCCAGCCGTGTACGAAGGGCGGCACGATAATGCCGGTTGGAATGGCATTGCCGCGCAGAATGACCTGTTTGATCGCATCGCGGTCGATTGCCAGGTTAAATGCTTCTCGAACCCGCACGTCGCTCAAAGGATTGCGATCAGCAATGCTGGATGAGGCGAGGGGTTTCTCATCCACTCGGTAACCAAAGAAGATGGAGCGGTTTTCTGGGCCGGTCTCCACCTTGATGCCTTCGGTGCCACTAAGACGCTCGATATCTTGCACCGGCACGTCCTGCACGAAATCGACCTCGCCTGATAGTAGCGCGGCGATCCGCGTCGCTGCATCGGAAATCGGCAGGTAAATGACTTCACTGATTTCTGGCTTGGTCTCGGCCCAGTGCTGTTCATTGCGCACAAGGACGGTGCGCACCCCTTCTTCGCGAGATTGCAGCAGGAAAGGTCCAGTGCCGTTGACGTTTCTGGTGGTGAATGCCTCAACGCCAGACGCTGCATCGAGCACGGTGTCGGCCCCATTCGCCTCTGTCCATTCCTTGTCGAGGATGAAGGTGCCAGTGACATTGTTGGGGTATATGAGGCTCGGACCGCGCAGCGTGACTTCCACGGTATGGTCATCGACAGCGGCGACGCTGACGACGTCGGCGTGCAATTGCTTAAGCTGTGAAAGTTCACCCCTTACCCGATCAAGAGAAAACGCCACATCCTCTGCGGTCAGAGCGGAGCCGTCGGCGAACGTGACGCCCTGCCTGATTTTGAACACCCACGTGTTGGGGTCACCGTCCTTTACGAACCATTCGGTGGCCAGACGCGATTGCAAGGCGCCGGTTTCATCTCGCCAGAGCAGGGTTTCATAAATCTGGTTTAGCAGCGTCGCGCTGACGCCATCATTCTGGGCGTGTGGGTCAAGCGTGAGCGCGTCGGCGCTGCGTGCCCAGCGAAGGGTCTCGGCCTGTGCGGCTGAGGTCAGAAACGTCGCGGCAAGCACCGCCGTTGAAAGTGTTTTGATTGATATATTCATTGTAAGCCCCATGAAAAAGGAACGGCCAGTTCCTTGGGAACTGGCCGCAGTCTGGGAAGGTGGTCAGCTCTTGGGCAGGCCAGGTGGGTTGGTCTGAGACTGCTCGACGGCCTCCGCAGAAACGTTCCAGCGTTCCAGCGTCTGCGCATAGAGGCCGTTTTCAATCAGACCATTGATCGCGATGGTCAGAGCATCAGCCAGACCGGAACCCTTGCGTGTTGTTGCCGCAATCTCGGCTTTGACCGGCCAGCCACCGCTCTGCACGCCAACGAGGCGCGTGTCGCCCGTCACCGCAGACGAGTAGGACAGCGTTGGATTGGGATTGAATTCAACGTCGGCGCGGCCAGACTGGATGGCCAGTGTGCTGGCCGCAGAGTCGTCGTAATATTGCACTTCGACCGGGGCGAGGCCTGCCTCGCGGTTGAGGCGATCCCATTCAAGAATGATCTTTTCCTGATTGGTACCCGAGCCGGTGATGACCTTGAGGCCCGCAATATCCTTTGGCTCGGTGATGGATTGTATCGGGCTGTCGTTGCGAACGTAGAAGCCAAGAACGTCCTGCCGGTAGCTGGAGAAGTCGAACTTTTCCTTGCGCTCTTCGGTGACGGTGACATTGGAAATTACTGCGTCATACTTGCCCGATGTGACACCGAGCGGCCAGTCTGCCCATGCGGTCGCCACCAGATTGAGTTCGAGACCCAGCGCGTCGGCGATGAGTGACGCCAGGTCTGGGTCCACGCCCACAACAGTTGCGCCATCCGTGGCATAGGTAGCAATCGGCGGATCCCATGGCGAAACGGCGACGGTGAACTTGCCTGCTTCGGCAAACTTGAAGTCTGCCGGGATGGCGGCGATGGCAGCCGCATTCGCTTCAGCCTTGAGGCGACCCGGCTGTTCGGGGCTGAGATCGAAATCGGCGGCATAGCCAGCGCTGGTCAACGTGACGAGGGCAATACCGGTCAGCAGGCCCTTGAGAGTGTGCTTCATTTTTTCTGTCCTTGCGCTCGGGGAGGGAACGAACCCGGTGCCGCGCCCGCACCGGGCCGGATTACTCGGCAGCTTGCGCGGCCTCGGGTGGCGACCAGCCCAAAGCCGGCGCGATACGAGTGATCGTGTCGGTGAGGATCTGTTCGTATTCGGAAAGCTCGAATTCGTAGGGCAGTTCGAGCCGCAATTCGTCGACCAGCGGCAGAACCGGGTCTTCGAGCAGCCATTCGACGATTTGTTCGGCGGGACCGACGAGGTCGCGCGGAAACAGCGTCCGGCGCTCGCCTTGTGGGCGGAGCGTGCGCTCAAGACGCCCGGCGGCATAAGCCTGATATTTGGCGATGCGGGCAGGGGGCGCTGAATCGGTGGGCACGATTACCCGGCCGAGCGCCACGCGGGCAGGTTGGCCCCCAAGTGCTTCTCGCCAGGTGGTGATCAGATTGACCTGAGCTTCATGGAAATTATCAGTGTTCTCGCCGGAAATGACGTTGCCGGTAAGAAGGTTGAAGCCGTTTTCGCCGGCCCAGCGTGCGGAGCGTTGCGAGCCTCCGCCGTACCAGAGCCGGTTGGCCAGGCCCGCCGCGTGCGGCTGCAGCCGCGGGCGCTGAGGGCCGAACGGGGTCTGCACAAAAGTGTCGTCGCCGCCGAGATAAGCGCCGCTCAGGTTGTCGCGGAACCGGCTGATGCGCGCATGGCTGAGATCGTGCTGCGTCCAGTCGCCATCGTGAACCAGATGCGCGATGAGCCCGCTATGCGGGGGCACGCCGGCGCTGAGACCTACATTGAGGCGACCGCGTGAGAGCACATCGACCATGGACAGGTCTTCAGCCAGCCGGAACGGGCTTTCATAGCCGATCTGGATAACGGCAGAACCCAGCTCGATCCTGCTGGTGCGCTGGCTGGCGGCGGAAAGAAACACCGCTGCGGAGCCAATGCCCGGCTCAAGATGACGCTGCCGTACCCAGGCGCTGTCGAACCCGATCTGTTCGCCAAAGGCGATAAGGTCGAGGGTGCCATTTATGCCGGCAAAGGGTGCGGCATTGTCGAAATTGCCGGGTGTGAGAAACCCGATCCGCTTAATTGTCTGGCTCATAATGCAACCCGCAGGAAAATGGGGACGCGGGCGGACAGGGAGAGGGGAAACCCGCCCGCGTCTGGCACTCAGGGCTTTGGAAGCCCCGGTGGGTTCGTCTCGGACCGTTCGACGCCCTCGGGAGTCAGGTTCCATTGCGCCAGAAGCTCGGCATAGGTGCCGGTATCGATCAGATGGTTGATGGCTGCGGTAAACGCCTCGGCCAGACCGGAATCCTTGCGGGTGGTGACACCAACTTCCGCCGGATTGGGCCAGCCGGAGCTGATCGTGCCGACCAGCTTGGTGTGGCCGGTCAATGCGGCCTTGTAGGCGAGAGGGCCATTGGGGTTGAGCTCCACATCGGCGCGACCCGAGGCGATGGCGAGGTCGGAGGCGGCATTGTCGTCGTAATACTGGATTTCAACCGGGGCCAGGCCCGCCTCCTGATTGAGACGATCCCATTCGAGCGTGATGCGCTCCTGATTGGTGCCGGAGCCGGTAATGACACGCAGGCCAGCAATATCCTTTGGCTCTGTAATCGCCGTGATCGGGCTGTCCGCCTTGACGTAAAAGCCGTGCACGCCTTTGCGATAGGTGGAGAAATCGTACTTCTCCTTGCGTTCTTCGGTGACGCCAACATTGGAGATCACCGCATCGTATTTTCCGGCGGTGAGGCCCAGCGGCCAGTCGATCCATGCGATAGGGACGATTTCGACCTCAATGCCGAGCACTTCGCCCACCAGCCGACCGATATCGGGGTCAAAACCCACCACGGTTGCGCCATCGGTCGCATAGGTGGAGATGGGCGGTGCGCCCGCCGCGATGGCGATGCTGAGTACCCCGTCCTTGGCGTAGTTGAAATCAGCCGGGAGCAGCGCCGCGATGGCGTCGACCTTTTCGGCATGCAGCCGGTTTGCAGGATCGGGGCTGAGATCAAAAGCCTGAGCGAAAACGGCAATCGGGGCGGCAGTCAGCAGCAGGGCCGCCGTGGCACCGATGATGAAGGAACGTCTTGGGAGCATTTTTGAACCAGTGTTGTGAGGTTTTGAGGCCGTGCGCCATCCTGCCGGTGGCCAGCATGGGCATTGGGAGGGATGGCGCGAATTGGATGTGGTGCTAGAGAACCTTGGCGAGGAATTCCCGTGTGCGGGTCTGCGTCGGCGCGTTGAACAGGCGTTCCGGCGGCGCGATTTCCACGATCCGCCCGCTTTCCATGAAGACGATCCGGTCGGCCACTTCGCGGGCAAATCCGATTTCGTGGGTCACGATGACCAGCGTGGTGCCGGACTTGGCCAGTTCCTTGATAACGTCGAGCACTTCGCCGACCAGTTCGGGATCGAGCGCCGAGGTTGGCTCATCGAACAGCAGGACCTTGGGCCGAAGGGCGAGGGCTCTGGCAATGGCTACGCGCTGCTGCTGGCCACCGGAGAGGTGGCGCGGATAAGCATCGGCCTTGTCGGCGAGGCCAACGCGGGCCAGTAGATCGCGCGCCTGGGCAATCGCTTCGTCGCGTGGCACGCCAGCGACCGAGACCGGAGCCTCGATGACGTTTTCGAGCGCGGTCAGATGCGGGAACAGGTTGAAGTTCTGGAACACCATGCCGACCCCGGCGCGACGGCGGCGGATGGCGGGTTCCTTGAGTTCATGGAGAAACTCGCCACGACGCTCATAGCCGATCAGGTCGCCATCGATAGCCACGATGCCCGTGTCGACACGTTCGAGGTGGTTGATAGTGCGCAACAGTGTGGATTTGCCCGCGCCGGACGGGCCAATGATGGCGACGACCTCGCCCGAGCCAATCGTGAGGTCGATGTCATCGAGCACCTTGTTTGCGCCGAAGGACTTGTTGACGGCGTGGATCTCGATTTCGCCGCCGCTGCGTCCACCGGCAAAGGTAGCCAGTGGCTTGCGTTCTGAGGCAATCGCGCCCGCCTCTGTAATGATGGTGTTTTCAGGGGCCTTGCGGGCAATGGTGCGGAACAGACGGTCGAGCAGCGGCGGAAGGGCCTCGCGGTTGGCCCCGCGCGAATAATACTGCTCAACCAGATACTGGAAGCCCGACAGCACGACCATGATGACGAGATACCAGACCGTTGCCACCATCAGGAGCGGGATGACTTCGAGATTGCGGCGATAGATGACCTGCACCGTGTAGAAGAGCTCCGGTAGGGCCAGCACGTAGACAATGGAAGTGGCCTTGGCGAGACCGATGATTTCGTTGAAGCCAGATGGCAGAATGGCGCGCATGGCCTGTGGCAGAACGATATGGCTTGCCTGCCGCCAGCGGCTGAGACCAAGCGCTGCCGCCGCCTCGTGCTGTCCCTGATCGACCGACAGGATGCCGCCGCGAATGATCTCGGAAGAAAACGCCGCCTGATTGAGGCTGAGCCCGATAATGGCCACCCAAAAGGGGCTGAGGGTCTGGACAGTATCGAATTGGACCCAAAGAATTTCGGTGAAGGGTACGCCCAGATTGATGCTGGAATAGAGGTAGCCCAGATTGTTGAGCACCAGCAGCAGCACGATCAGCGGGATCGAGCGCAGAAGCCAGATATAGCCCCAAGACAGGCCCGACAGCAGCGGCGATTTCGACACACGGGCAAAGGCCAGGAGCCCGCCGAGAATGAAACCGATAATGGCTGCAATGCCGGTGAGCAGCAATGTGCGCCCCAGACCTGCCAGAACCGGCTCGGAGAAGAAATACTGCGCGAAGACCGCCCAGCCCCACCGTTCATTGGTGAAGATGGAGTGCAGCGAGACGGCGATGACCGCCGCTGCAAAGACTGTGCCCGCAACACGCCAGGGGTGACGGGCGGGCACGATCCTGAGACGGTGCAGGTCTCGCGGGGCGGGCCGCGACTGCGTTTCGATGCCGGTTTCGGTTATGGAGGCCATCTATTGCACCTTTAGTCTACAGATTTAGTAGATATTAGATCGTCGTCAGTGCGATTGAGAAGTGACGCCATTCTGACTTTGAGGGTGGAAGAGAACTATTTGCCCGTTGAAAGCGACGGGAACGCATTGGCGTTTCCGCGAGGCAGTAGCGCTGCGGTCACGAGCAGCGGCTTTTCAAAGGCCAGTATCTGAATGCTCTCGGGATTTGCATCGAGATCGAAAAGCGCCTTGTAGCCAGTGCGCAGATAAAGCTCGCGCGCCTCGGGCTGGCGGAAGCCGGTTGTGAGGTAGACGCGTTGATAGCCCAGACGCAGCGCCTGCTCTTCAAGCTCGACCAGCACCTTTTTGGCAAGGCCCTGTCGGCGGTGGTCGCGATCCGTCCATACCCGTTTGAACTCGGCCGTGGTCTCGTCATAGCGCATGAAGGCGCCGCCAGCGATTGGCCTGCCATCGCGCAGCAACAGCACGAATGCTCCATCCGGCGCGCCGAACCGTTCGGCGGGATAGCGGTTCATTTCCACCGCCGCGCCACCTTCCTCGAAATAGTCGCCGTAGCGGCTCTGATATTCCTCGGTCAATTGCTCAACCAGCGGCAGGGCGATGGGGTCAGTCGGCAGGGTGTAGAAAAAGCTGTCACTCATGACAAAGCCTCTGGACTTCGGTTTTCGGAAAGAAAATCTTCGACCAGATGGACCCAGTACCGGGCCGCATCGGGGATAATGGCGTCATTGAAGTCGTAACGGGGACTATGCAGATCGGCGCTGTCGCCATTGCCGAGAAACAGGTAGGAGCCCGGCACTTGCTCCAGCATGAAAGCGAAGTCCTCGCTGGCGGTGATGGGGCGCAGACCGGGCTCGATGCGCGCCGTGTCGAAGTGGCGAAGCGCAATTTCACGCGCAAAATCGGTTTGCGCTGCATCGTTGACCAATACGGGATAGCCGGTGGGATAATGCAGATCTGCCGTTGCGCCGAAGGACGAGACATGGCTTTCGACCAAGGCGGTGATGCGCTGACGAATGGATTGCCGCACAGCCTCGTCGAAGGCACGCACGGTGAGTTGTAGTTCCACCGAGTCCGGAATGACATTCGGCAGACTGCCGCCATGAATGCTGCCGACGGTGACTACTGCTGCTTCTAGCGGATCGACATGGCGCGACACCACGGTTTGCAGTGCCAGCACCAGACTTGATGCAATGACGATCGGATCAATGGCCAGATGTGGCTTGGCGCCATGTCCGCCACGGCCCTGAATACGAATGATAGCCATATCGACCGACGCCATGGCCGGGCCCGCGAGAAAGGCGAATTGCCCTGCGGCAATGCCCGGCCAATTGTGCAGGCCAAACACGGCATCGACCGGGAAGCGCTCGAACAACCCGTCTCGGATCATGGTGCGCGCACCACCTCCAATCTCCTCGGCTGGCTGGAAAATCAGCCGGACTGTGCCGGAGAAATTGCGTTTTGTTGCCAAGTGCTGCGCGGCCGCGAGCAGGATCGTGGTGTGTCCATCATGGCCGCAGGCGTGCATCTTGCCGGCGTTGAGGCTCGAATAAGAGAGCCCTGTAGTCTCTTCGATAGGCAGCGCATCCATGTCGGCGCGCAGGCCAATAGTGCGTTCGCCCCGCCCGACACTGAGTGTGCCGAGCACGCCGGTGCCGCCAATACCCGTTTCGACTGAATAGCCCCAGCCACGCAGGTAATCGGCCACAAGCGCGCTGGTTTCATGCTCGGCATATGCCAGTTCCGGGCGGGTATGGAGGTAGCGGCGGAGGGCTACGAAATCCTCCGCCGTTTCGGGCCGGGCCGGCGCCGCATAGGTCATCAGCCAGCCGCCTTTTCCTGAGGCAAGACATAGCGGCTCTCGCGGAAGGGCAGGCCCAGGTGATCGCGCAGGGTCGTGCCGACCTGCTCGCGGACATGTCGGCCACGCTGTTCGAGGATCGGCAGGACATGCGCTTCAAAATCGGTCCAGCCCTGCGCCGAAACCGGGAAGCCGAGCACGAAGCCATCTGCGGCGCCGCTATCGACCCATTGCTCGATCCGGTCCGCGATGTGGTCAGGTGTGCCGTGGAATTCGCTGCGCGGCGTCGTCTGTTCCAGAGCGACTTCACGGAGCGTTTGGCCAAGCTCTTTGGCGCGGGCCTTGATCTTGTCGGTGCCGGACTGGAAATTCTCTCGCCCTATATTGCCCAGTTCGGGGAAGGGTGCATCCAGCTCGTATTGGCTGAAATCGTGATGGTCGAAATAGCGCCCCAGATAGGCCAGCGCCTCGTTGACGTTCACGAGACCGGCAATTTCCTGATATTTGCGCTCCGCCTCGTCCTCGGTCGAGCCCACGATAATGCCGACACCGGGGAAAACCTTGAGCGCATCGGCACCACGGCCATGGGCGATGGCACTCTGCTTGAGCTTTTGAGTGAGGGTGCGGTTTTCGTCGATGGAGCCGGAGGCCGCAAAGACGGCGTCTGCATGACGACCGGCGAGTTCGATGCCAGCGGGCGAGCCTCCCGCCTGAAACAGCACAGTTTGGCCCTGCGGTGAGCGTTGGATATTGAGCGGGCCTTCGGCTGAGTGGAACCTGCCCTTGAAATTGAGGCGCCGCAGCTTGGCGAAATCTGCAAAGCGGCCAGCGTCGCGGTCGCGCACAAAGGCGTCGTCGTCCCAGCTGTCCCAGAGGCCTTTGACAATCTCGATATGCTCGCCCGCGATTTCGTAGCGCAGCGCGTGGTCGGGGTGCTGCACCCGGCCATAATTGCGGGCAGACCCTTCGAGCGGTGATGTGACGGCATTCCATCCGGCGCGGCCATTGCTCAGAAGATCGATGGAGCCAAACTGGCGGGCCACGGTGAATGGGTCGCTGTAGGACGTGGACAGTGTCCCCACGAGGCCGATTGTGCTGGTTGTTGCCGCCAGCGCAGACAGAAGAGCGATTGGCTCGAAACGATTGAGAAAATGCGGGATCGACTGCTCGTTGATGTAGAGCCCATCGGCCACGAAGGCGAAGGCAATGCCGGCGGCTTCCGCCTTCCTGGTCTGCTCCAGCAGAAACTGGAAATTGACCGAGGCGTCCGCTGGGCCGCTTGGATGTTTCCAGGCGTTCATGTGGCCACCGGGGCCATGCAGCATTATGCCAAAGGGAATGCGTTTCTGGCTCATCTTGTGTCTCCAGTAAATCAGGCGGAAAGGGCTTGCGGGGCGAGTGCGGCGTCGCGGGCGGCAGCGATCAGTTCAATGCCTTCAAGACGGCTGTCGCCGGGATTGAAAAGATCGAGGATGAACTCATCGACGCCGAAGCGAGCGGAGAGGGCTTCGATTTCGGCGATGATTTCTTCGCCATTGCCCGCCAGCACATTGGCTTTGCGCTTCTCGATCTTGAAATCGGTGACTCCGGCCTGACGGGCATATTCCGCGGCTTGTTCTTCACTGCCGACGGTCACGCTCTGGCCATTGGGTATGGTGACCCGGATCGGGGTAAAGCCGGACGCGGTTTCGCGTGCCTTTTCGCCGTCCGCGTCCACGATCACGGCAATGGCAACAATCAGAGACTTTTGGGTCAAGTCGCGATAGGTGGATACGGTGGAGGCGAGAGCAACGTCGTCGCCGTTGAGGTGGCGGGCAAAGACGAATTGCCAGTTGAGCTCCGTGGCCAGCGTCGCGCTTTCGACGCTTGCGCCCAAAAGGAACTTTTCGCTCTCAGTTGTCGGGCTGGGCGTGGCCGCAAGCCCCTCTATGCGATGGCTGTTGCCTGCTCCCAAATAGGTATCAAATTCGCGGAGATGGCCGGCAAAGTCGCCGCGAGTTGCCGGGTCGTAACCGGCCTGCAAAGCCTTGGTCGATAAAGGCAGGCCACCCGGAGCCTTGCCGATCCCAATGTCGATCCGGCCCGGCGCTAAATTTTCAAGCAGATTGAAATTTTCCGCGACCTTATAGGGGCTGTAATGCTGAAGCATCACGCCGCCTGATCCCACGCGGATCGACTTTGTTGACGCCGCGATGCTGGCAATAAGAATTTCAGGCGATGAACTGGCTAGCTCCGGCGTGTTGTGGTGTTCCGCCACCCAGAAGCGGTTATATCTCAAGGCTTCCGCGCGCTGTGCATAAGCGATGGTCCGACGCAACGCAGCGCTGGCTGGCTCGCCTTTCGCGATAGGGCTCTTGTCGAGCAGGCTAAGAACGAACGACATTGAAAGCTCCCGTCAAAACAGGGCCTCACTTTAAGTCTACTAATTTTATAGATAAATAGAGTTAGGGGTGGCGGTAGCTAAATTGGCAAGGGTTTTTCCCGGCCTTGGGTCTAAAGTCAGAGTGGATTTTGTTGCATGGGCCAGACACGAAAGAATGTGCCTCCGGTGCGATGATTAAGAGCATTGAATGCGCACGGCCATAAATGCCTCGCCAATACCGGGCCGCCTATGGCAAGCCTTTGGAGTTACACATGAAAGTACATACTGTTGGCGCTGGAATAGCTGGTCTGTCTCTGGCCTGGGCGCTTCGAAAACGGGGCGTCGAGGTCGCGGTTTTCGATCAGGGTGCAATTCCGAATCCGGTTTCCTCGTCCTTTGACGAACACCGGATCACGCGACACACTTATATGGGTCTGGACGGGTATGGCGCTTTGATGGTGCACACATTCGCACTTTACGAGACGCTATGGCAGGATATTGGCCGATCTCATTATCTGCCGACCGGCATGGTCTATGTGTCTCGCATTGATGGTGACCTTTATGGTGCGGCTGCGAGCGAACTTGATGCGCTCGGTATCGGACATCGTGCACTGGATGTGACCCGCCTGAGCGAACGTCTGCCCTTTCTCAAGACGGAAGGTGTGCTGTCTGCTTTTGAAGCGGACGGTGCAGGCATGCTCTTTGCCAGTCGCATCGTCAGCGATCTTGCTGCATGGCTTGCCGAGAATGGAGCAGAGCTGCTGCCACATAGTCATGTCACGGAAGTCGATCCCGAGAAGGGGAGACTGGTTGTCGGTGGCCAGAGCCATGATGCCGATATTGTCGTGGTCGCTGCGGGTGCGTGGATCGGCGATCTGCTGCCGGGCCATGCCGCGCGTGCCGTCGCGTCCCGCCAGCTTGTGCTCTATCTCGATCCGCCGCAGGAATATAGGCAAGCATGGGCAAACGCGCCCATTCTGGTCGATGTGGCTGAAGGCCATGGCGCCTACATTCTGCCGCCGCCTAATGGCACGCGCTTAAAGATTGGTGATCACGTCTTTACCCGACGAGGCCATGGCGCGGATGACCGCATCGCCACTGAGGCAGATGTTGAGCCCGTGGTGAATGCTGTTGCGCGCGCCTTCCGAGAACCGGAGAACTATGCCGTTCTAGAGCACAAGGTCTGCTATTACACGGTAACCGATGACGAACGCTTCGTCGTCGAGCCCATAGGCACCGCTGGCTGGGTGCTGAGTGCCTGCTCCGGCCACGGCTTCAAGTTAGGACTGCTGGTGGGCGACAGGTTGGCGCGCACATTGCTCGGCGAATCTTCTGCTCAGGATACCAGCCGCTTCCTGGCTGGCCTTGGCGAATAAAAACGGGCCCGGCAGATTTCTGCCGGGCCCGTTTTTGCTTACCAGCTTGCGAGCACGGCCCCATTGAACGTGGTTTCCACGAAGTCGCGGATTTCGTCGGAATGGTAGGCTTCAACCAGAGCCTTCACCCACGGAGCGTCCTTGTCTTCGCTGCGAACGGCGATGACGTTCACATAAGGGCCCTTGGGGCTTTCGCGCAGGATCGGATCATTCACCGGATCAAGACCGGCCTGCTCGGCATAATTGGTATTGATGCCAGCAGCGTCGACGTCGGGCAGGGCGCGCGGCAGCTGAGCGGCGTCGATTTCAACGATCTGCAGGTTCTTCGGATTGTCGATGATGTCGGCAACGCTGGCCCTGGTGCCAATGCCGTCGGTCAGGTCAATGATGCCATTATCTTCGAGCAGCAGCAGCACGCGACCACCATTGGTCGGGTCATTCGGGATGGCAATCGTGCCGCCTTCGGGCAGCGCATTGATGCTGTCGATCTTTTCCGAATAGATGCCGATTGGGAAATTCACCGTCGTTGCAACCGAGACGATGTCATAGCCACGGTCAGCAACCTGATTGTCGAGATAGGGCTGATGCTGGAACGAGTTCGCATTCAGTTCGCCAGACGCCAGAGCCTCGTTGGGAATGACGTAATCCGAGAATTCGAGGATTTCTAGATCAATGCCCTGTTCGGCAAGGATCGGCTTCACAGCTTCAAGAATCTGAGCATGTGGACCGGGCGTTGCGCCGATCTTGATAGTTTCGGCAAAGGCCGGAGGAGAAAGCAGCGACAGGCCAAGAGCGAGGCCAGCGGCGAGGGTCTTGAGAGACATCTAAATAGTCCTTTTTGGAGGGAGGAGAGGAAAGTCAGTGGCGAGCGCGCTTGTCGAAGCGTCGCGCCAGATAGTCGCCAAGGCTCTGAACGCCTTGGACGAGAATGATGAGGACCAGCACCACGACGAGCATGACGTCGGGCATAAAGCGCTGATAACCAAAGCGAATGCCAAGATCGCCAAGGCCGCCGCCGCCGACAGCGCCCACCATGGCCGAGTAGCCGATGAGACTGACCAATGTGAGGGTTAGCGCCAGAGTGATGGCAGGAAGCGCTTCCGGCAGCAGCACTTTGCGCACGATCTGCACTGGCGTTGCGCCCATGGCGCGGGCCGCTTCGATCAACCCCTGATCCACGCCACGGATGGCGGCTTCAATAACGCGGGCGATAAACGGGGCGGCAGCGATGGTCAGCGGCACGATTGCGGCATTGGTGCCAATGGACGTGCCAGCGATCAACCTGGTCAATGGCACGATGGCAACAACCAGGATGATGAAGGGCGTCGAACGGGCGGCGTTGACGATAAGGCCGATGACGTTGTTGAGCCACGGCGCTGCAAAGAGTTCTCCCTGCCGACTGGTTCCGAGGAAAACACCAAGCGGCAGGCCAATGGCTGTCCCGATCAGTCCGGCTATAGAGACCATGTAGAAAGTCTGGCCCAGCGAATTGAGCAACAGAGTCATGATCTGGGGTGAAAAAACTTCAGGCATAGCCGAGCACCTCCGCATTGAGGCCGAGTTCATGGGCGGCAGATAGCAAGCCTGCCAGTGTTTCCGGCTGCGGCGGCACCGTCACAACCAGCGTGCCAAACGGTTTGCCGCTGATGTGGTCCACCTTGGCCTGAACAATGCCGAAATCGACGCCAAGTCGGCGGGTAAGAATGGACAGGAATGGTTGAGCCGCGCCGTCACCCTGAAATGTCAACTGCACCAATGCGCTGGCTTCCGAATGCGGCTTTTGTGTCAGCGCAGCCAGAAAATGCGGAGGCAGGGCGGTGCCCGTGATGCTGGCCACAAAGTTCCGGGTTGTGCCGTGTTGCGGACGGGTGAAAACGTCGTAGGTCTCTCCTTCCTCAACAATGCTCCCACCGTCGATAACGGCAACGCGGCTGGCCACCGACTTGATCACAGACATTTCGTGAGTGATCAGCAGGACGGTAACCTGCAGTTCGGCATTGATCTGCCGCAGAAGGCCGAGAATCTGCTCGGTGGTTTCGGGGTCAAGCGCCGATGTGGCTTCGTCCGACAGGAGAACCTTGGGATTGGTCGCCAGTGCGCGGGCAATGCCGACGCGCTGCTTCTGTCCACCCGACAGCTCGGCTGGGTAACGGTTGGCCTTGTCGCCGAGGCCAACCAGCTCAAGCAAAGGCGCGACGCGGGCTTTGATTTCGGCCCGACCAATTCCAGCAATTTCCAGCGGCAGGGCGACATTGTCGAAAGCGGTCCGCCGCGCCAGGAGATTGAAGTGCTGGAAGATCATACCGATCGAACGGCGCTGGTGACGCAATTGCGCTTCGAGCAAAGCCGAGATTTCTACGCCATCGACCAATACCTTGCCGCCACTCGGACGTTCGAGACCGTTAACGAGGCGGATCAGCGTCGACTTGCCAGCGCCGGACTTGCCGATAACGCCGAGTATCGCGCCTTTTGGGACATCGAGATTGATGGAATCCAGAGCGGAAACCGGGGCATTCTTGCCGCGTGCAGGATAGGTCTTTTCAACCTGCTGAAGAGAGATGATCGGTACGCTTGCGCCTGAAGCAGACCGCTGGTCGGAAGGTAAAGTCGTCACTGGGAAGTCCATAAATACTCGACCCCATTTGTCGGCATTTATGGACTTCGCGTCGAGCTATGGACTTCCAAAACCGAACGGATTGCTGATTTTTCGTTCGGCGTGCTGCGCCTATCGCGCAAAAACTATTTTCAGATCAGGCAGCACGCGTACGGGCCCGGAAGAGGCCGGCTACCCACAGGCTCACCACAATCCCAAATGACATGGCGAGCAAGAAGACCCAGCCGGAAAGCGAGCCGGCCTGAATGCCCGAGAGCAAGACGCCGACCGTACAGCCGAGAGCTGTCATCGCGCCCCAGCCGAGCAACAGGCCGCCACCGAGGCCGCGCACGACATCGATGCCGGTCAGCCGCCGTGGCTTGAACTGATTGGCGAGGAGCGAGGTGATGAAGCTCGCCGCGATGATGCCGATAACGAAGAGGCCGTTATTGGAGAGCAGGGCCTCTTTGATCACGGTCGCGCAGCCGCGCAAACCATCAAGTCCGAACAGTGTCGAGGGTACGAGGTTCCAGCTCGTGCCAGCGGTACGAGCAATACTGCCGAGTTCAGCGGTGACGCCCAAGGGCGCGACGCGGAAATATGCCAAGGTTGCGATAATGCCCACCAGTGTGCCGGCAATGACAGGTGGCCAGCGCTGCACGAAAACGATGTTGCTCGCTTCACCAAGAGTCAGCGGAGCAGGGGCCTCCACCGTCTTTGGTCGGGACCACCAGATTGCAAGCGCCGCGAGAGCAGCGACTGGCACAAGCGTAGTGAGCAAACCACCCGCATAGCCCAGATGGTTCGGAAACCAGAAAATGAAGGCATTTGAAGTCATTGCGAGGAAAAGCGGATTCCAGGTGAGAAATCCGATCCCGAAGCCGACGAACGCGCCAACGATAGCAAAGGGCGAAATCACCGAGCCTTCTGCCAGCCGGTAGAAATGGGCTGACAGGCATGAGCCCGAAACAGCCATGCCAATGCCGAAAGCAAAGGACGCAATGACCAGCGTGATGCTGACTGGTCCGATATGGGCGGTGGGGGGCAGGCGCTCCAGTGCCGGTGTCGGCAGCCAGGCGCCAAAGATTGTCGTATAGCCAATCGCACCCACGGCAAGAGCGACGAGAATGGCGATAACGCCGCCCGCTTCGCGCTTTTCGATCAGGTCTCGAAAATTGCAGTAAAAGCAGAAACGGCTGCGTTGCAGCACCGCTCCCAACGCCGCGCCGAGCGCCAGCGATATGGCGAGAGGTCTGCCCTCCGCGCCTTGCGCGTCCAGCGTAAGAAAGCCCCAGCCCAAAGCAATTACTATCAGCGCTGGCAGGCCGAAACGGATGGCAGGATGTGTCATATGCGTCCCCAAACCGAAACGGGCGCTGCGAAGCGCCCGTCTTTATGAGCCGATTCCGGCTCTGGCGTCAGATTTTGCCCCAAACGGTGCCCGATGGATTGTCGATCGGCACGCCGACGGCGTTGCCATATTCCGTCCACGAGCCATCATAATTGCGGACGTCATAGCCAAGGATGCGGGAAAGGACGAACCAGGTGTGGCTCGAGCGCTCGCCAATCCGGCAATAGGTGATGATCGGCTTGGAGCCGTCGATGCCGATGGCAGCGAAAGCAGCCTTGAGTTCATCTGCCGATTTGAACGTGCCGTCTTCATTGACGGCGCCGCCCCATGGGAAATTCACAGCACCCGGAATATGGCCAGCACGAACGGAGAGCTCCTGCACGCCTTCAGGTGCGAAGATTTCACCGCTGAATTCCTTAGGGCCGCGGATGTCGACCAGCGACACGTCGGCGCCGCCTTCGACGACTTCGAGAACGTCAGTAAGGCGAGCGCGCAGCGGTGCAAGTTCGCCCGGAAGGTCTATGGTGGAGGCGGTATATTCCGGCGTTGCTGTATCCAGCGGCAGGCCTTCTGCTTCCCAGAATTTGCGGCCACCATCGAGCAGTTTCACGTCGTGAATGCCGTGGATGTCGAACACCCATGCGCCCCATGCTGCGAACCAGTTATTGTTGTCGCCATAGAGCACTACGGTTGTGTCCTCGGTGACGCCAGCTGCCTGAAGGATGGCTTCGAGGCCGTCGCTCGAAACGATATCACGACGGACCGTGTCGACCAGATCGGTGTGCCAGGCCAGATTAACGGCACCCGGAATATGGCCGCGTTCGTAAACGCCGGTATCCACGCTCACTTCAAAGACGCGGACATTTGGATTGGTCAGGTTTTCCTGCAGCCAGTCAGCCGTCACCAGCGGGCCATCCTGGCCCAGTGCCACGGCTGGCACGGCGGCGATGGCTATGGCGGTGGCCACAGCGGTCAGTCGCTTGGTCAGAGCATTCATTATAAGCCTCGTTCGCTTCCAGTCGCGGCTCCGTGCCGCGTCGAGTAATCATGGCGAAAGCAGGGCGGATTTATCAAAGCACCACCAACTAAAATCTTGGTGCGTAGGCAAAAATGGTCTTGTTGGCAGCCGGGAAGAAGCAATTTTTGTCTACCAGATTAGTAGAGGTATTTTGCGCGGCGATTCACGCTTTGCGCCAATCCTATATCTGCCCGCTGTTTCTGTTTGGCTGGGCGCAAATTCAAAGCAAAATCGTCTATCCGAAGCCTACCTAGCGTCAAAAAGTGCCTTGTTAAGAGATTTGATGGACATTATGTACGCGCTACGCGACCCATCGTTTGCCCCACAAGGTCTTCGCCATGCTTACCAATAAAGGAAAATATGGCCTCAAGGCCCTTGGTCATTTGTCGGCTCTGCAGCCGGGTGATCTTGCAATGGTGGGCGACATTGCGAGCACTAATAGTATTCCCAAAAAATTCCTCGACGCGATCCTGTCGGAACTGCGCAATGCTGGCTTTGTCTATTCGCGCAAGGGCAAGTATGGCGGTTATTATCTGGCGCGGCCACCGCAGGAAATTATGATCGGGCATGTCGTGCGTGTGCTGGATGGTCCGCTCGCGCCAATTCCTTGCGCCAGCAAGACCCGCTATCAGCCGTGTCAGGACTGCGATGTCGAGACCTGCCGGGTCCGTCATCTGATGCTCGATGTGCGCAACGCCATTGCCGAAGTTCTCGACAATACCAGCCTGAGCGACATGCAGTTGGCAGGCGGAGTTGCCGCGATTGAAGATGGCATGGTTGCCTGACGGACCTTCGAATTTTTTCCTTTCATGGCGCTCGTGGTGCACAGCTGCGCAAATTTAACTCGGCGTTCTATCGCGCTGGTGGCAATTTGTTTTCCTGCGTCACCGAAGTTTGAATTTTACTAACTCGATCTAATTAGTAGAAATAATCATCATTATCCCAGTCGCTCGATGCGACACCAGATTTTCGGCCCTAATAGGGGCTTTGGGGGATAACGATGAACAGAAAGACCTTCGTCAAATCGACGCTCGCCGCCATTCTGCTGTCTGGCATTGGGGCAGGCGCAGCAACGGCCGCCGATCTGCGTATCGGCTGGCAGCCAATCGTTGAGCCAAGTCATGTGCCGCAGGCCGATGGCGCCTATGAGGCAGCAACCGGCGCGAATGTGACCTGGAACCGCTTCGAAGGCGGCGCCGACGTTATCGCCGCAATTGCTTCGGGATCAATCGACATCGGCTATGTCGGTTCGAGCCCACTGACAGTCGCGGCCAGCCAGCAATTGCCGATCGAAACTATCTTTGTGGTTGGCAATATTGCCGAGGCAGAAGCGCTCGCCGTCAAGGGCATTTCCAGCCCCGAAGAACTGGTGGGCAAGAAGATTGCCACTCCATTCGTATCAACGGCTCACTACAGCCTTCTCACCGCACTCAAGCATTGGGGCGTTGATTCCGCATCGGTGGAGTTGCTGAACCTGCGGCCGCCCGAAATTGCCGCTGCCTGGGAGCGGGGCGATATTGATGGTGCATATGTGTGGGACCCTGTCCTCAACCAGATCAAAACAACGGGCGGCACTGTTCTGGCCGACAGCGCTGATGTGGCCGAATGGGGTGGCCCAACCTTCGACGCATGGATCGTGCGCAAGGATTATGCCGAGGCCAATCCGGATATCGTGACGGCTTTCGTCAAGACCACCGCAGATGTCTATGCCGACTATCTTTCTGACCCTGCCGCCTGGAACGCAGAATCGGACGCAGCAAAGAAAATTGCCGAACTGTCCGGGGCGAATGCTGCTGACGTTCCAAACCTGCTCAATGGCTATGTTTTCCCATCGCTTGAAGAGCAGGCGGACGCCGCATTTCTGGGTGGTGGCACCACGCAAGCCATCGCGGCCACAGCGCAGTTTCTGGTCGATCAGGGGCGCATTTCTGAGGCGCTTTCCGACTACAGCCCTTACGTGACCACCCGTTTCGTTGAAGCGGCGCTGGGGCAGTAAGCCGAATAGCGGGTGGGTCTCCTCCCTTGTCCGCCCGCGCGAGACGCTGCCGCCACTAGTGGCAGCGTCTACCCTTTCTGTGAGGAATGAGTATGAGCGAGCTTCGTCTCAACGCCATCACCTTTGCCTATGACCGAGCCGCCGCGCCTGTCCTGGAGCGGTTGACGCTGGGTATTGACCAAGGGGAGTTTGTCGCCGTGCTCGGTCAGTCGGGCAGCGGCAAGACCAGTCTGCTCAACATTTCAGCTGGATTTCTTGAGCCCCATGAAGGGCGGGTCACTCTTGATGGCGTCGAACTGCACGGGCCATCAGCCAATCGAGCCGTAGTCTTTCAGGACGATGCGCTTTATCCTTGGCTCACCGCGCGGGACAATGTGGCCTTTCCTCTGCGCTTGAAGGCCGTGACGCGGGCAGAAGCGCGCGGACGCGCCGACGCACTTCTGGGCGATGTCGGCCTTGCCGGGCAGGGCGACAAGCGCATCTGGGAATTGTCGGGAGGCATGCGGCAACGCGTGGGCATCGCTCGGGCCCTCGCAGCAGAGCCTGATTTTTTGTTGATGGATGAGCCGCTCGGCGCGCTTGATGCCATGACGCGCGATCAAATGCAGGAATTGCTGCTCTCGGTCTGGCATCGCTCGAGAACCGGTGCACTGCTGATTACCCATTCGGTTGAAGAGGCGCTGTTTCTGGGGACGCGCATCATTGTTCTGGCAGCCCATCCGGGGCGCATCGTGCTCACCCACAAAGCCGATTTCGGCCGGCGGTTTCTTTCTGGCGAACCGGCGCGGGCGATCAAGTCCGATCCACAATTCGTCGCGATCCGCGAAGAGCTTATCGCCGCGATCCACTCCAATGAGAAGGCAATCGCAGCATGAGCGCCACAGTGGACACTCTGCCGTTGGCCAAAGAAAAGCTGCGCGCACGCAATCCGCGCTGGCGGCGTCTCTTGCCGGTTTTTGCCGGGTTTGGCGTGGCGCTGACCGTGCTGCTCTTTTGGCACCTGGCCAGCACGCTGGGCTGGGTTTCGCCGGTTTTTCTCCCGCATCCCAGCGCGATCCTACGCGCGCTTGGGCGGCTGATCAGCACTGGATATGTCGATAGCACGCTGCTTCAGCATACCGGCGCGAGCCTCGCCCGCGTCTTCGCCGCTTTGACCTTTTCCATGGTTGTCGCCGTTCCTGCCGGGTTGCTGATAGCAACCAGCCCGATCGGGCGCGGTATCCTCGACCCGATCATCGAGTTTTTGCGTCCGCTGCCGCCGCTGGCCTATCTGCCGCTTGTCATCATCTGGTTCGGCATTGGAGAAACGGCCAAGGTGCTGGTCATCCTGCTCTCGATGATCCCAGCGATCACGATTGCCACTGCTGCGGGCGTACGTGGCGTGTCCAAAAGTCAGGTCAACGCGGCGCGGGCCTTTGGCGCGACGCGGTTGCAATTGCTTTCCCGCGTTTTGTTGCCGGGCGCCATTCCCTCCATTCTCACCGGTGTGCGCATCGCGCTGGGCGCTGGCTGGACCACGCTCGTCGCCGCAGAACTCGTCGCAGCGGGCAGGGGGCTTGGCTACATGATCCAGTCCGCGGCGCAGTTCCTCGTCACCGATGTGGTTATTGCAGGCATCCTCGTCATCTCGGCGATTGCCTTCACCTTTGAGGCCCTGCTGCGCTTAATCGAGCGCCGCTTCGTGCCCTGGTCTCGCAATCAATAGGTATTCTCATGATCGACCGGCCTTTGCGCTTTTTCTGGTTCATTCCGACCCATGGCGATGGGCGTTACCTAGGATCCAACGAGGGTGAACGCCAGCCTGATTTCCGTTATTTCGCACAGATCGCGCAGGCGGTGGACAGGCTTGGTTATGAAGGCGTGCTGCTACCAACCGGGCAGAATTGCGAGGAATCGTGGATCACCGCCACAGGTCTGGCCACATTGACCGAGCGGCTGAAATTTCTGGTCGCTCTGCGGCCCGGCGTCACTTTGCCGACATTTGCGGCACGACAGGCCGCAGCGCTTGACCGACTGAGCAATGGTCGTCTGCTGCTCAATGTCGTGGTTGGCGGAAATCCGGTTGAGCTGGCGGGGGACGGCATCTTCCTCCCCCATGACCAGCGCTACACGCAGGCAGGCGAGTTCCTGACGATTTTCCGTAGGTTGCTGGCAGGAGAGACGGTGGATTTCGCTGGCCAGCATTACCGCGTTGAAGCGGGCCGCCTTGATCAATTGACCGTGCAGCGTCCACATCCACCGATCTTTCTTGGCGGGTCCTCGGAAGCGGGACAGGATCTCGCCGCCGAACAGATCGACACTTACCTTACTTGGGGCGAGCCGGTCGAACAGGTTGCGGAGAAAGTCGCCACGGTCCGTAAAAAGGCAGATGCGCAAGGCCGTGAGCTGCGGTTCGGTATCCGTCTCCACTTCATTGTCCGTGAAACCGAAGCTGAAGCCTGGGCTGAGGCCGATAGGCTGATCAGCCGCATCAGCGACACCCAGATCGCTGCGGCGCAGGCGCGGTTCACCCAGCAGATGGATTCGGTCGGGCAGCGCCGTATGGCCGAACTGCATGGTGGCGATCGCGACAGGCTCGTGGTCGCGCCCAATCTCTGGGCCGGCGTCGGGCTGGTGCGGAATGGAGCGGGCACAGCGCTTGTGGGCACGCCCGATCAGGTGGCGGCACGCCTGCGCGAATATCAGCAGGCCGGTGTTGAGCTGGTTATCGGTTCTGGCTATCCGCATCTCGAAGAATCATACCGCGTGGCCGAGTTGCTCTTCCCAGCTCTTGGGCTCGGCGGGAGCAAGACCAGTCTGGTCGAAACCGTCAGCAATGAATTCTCCGTCGGCTTCCATGGCCGCCAGCAGGTTGCCATCTAGCCGTATGCTCTTTCAAATCGCGACTAAAGTGATAGGGTTTGCGTGAGGTTGCTGTATCGGTGGCCTTGAGAGGGTGACGGAGTGCCTTGCAATCGCTCACCATAAAGGGCGGGCGCACTCGTCGGTATATGAAGAGCGTTGAGCGATGGCCTGAAAAACCATCATCGACCGGCAGGAGGCCAGACATGACCTTGAGCAACCAGCGATCCGTGGTGATTATCGGCGGCGGCGCAAGTGGCGTCCTTGTGGCGGCACAATTGCTGCGCAGCCCTGATCCTGACTTGCGTGTCACGCTGATTGAGCGTCAGGGGCGGTTCGGTCAGGGGCTGGCCTATTCGGCGCAGCATAAGAACCATCGGGTCAATGTCCCAGCACGCGGCATGAGCGCATTTCCAGACGATGCGGAACATTTCTGGCGTTGGTTGCAGCGAAAAGAACCGGGCAAATATAGTTCCTCGTGGGTCTTCGTGCCGCGCCGCCTCTATGGAGCCTATCTCGAAGATGTACTTCGGGAGGCTGGTGAGCGCCTGCCTGGCAGGCTGCTCGTGCTCTCCGAAGAAGTGGAGGCACTGAATGAAACCCGCCAGGGCGTGGAGGTGATCCTTGGCAACGGCACCAGTGTTGCGGCGCGATGGGCGGTACTGGCCGTTGGGCACGAGACCCAGCCGATGCGCGGCAAAGGTATTGCCGTTCGGGCAGGGTCGGATCGTGATACGCCGGTCGATCCTAATGCACTTGTCATGATCCTTGGCTCCGGGCTCAGCATGGTCGACGCCTGGGTGTCGCTGTCCGATGCAAAACATACCGGACCCATAATCGTGGTGTCGCGCAATGGCTTGGTGCCGCGCAGTCATCGCGATGTCGCGCCGATCAATATTGATGCGGCCGATGTCCCCTTTGGCACGAGCCTGACCTACCTCACGCAGTGGTTCCGGGCGCTTGTAGCGGAAGCGGCGGGCAGGGGGCAGGATTGGCGCAGCGTAGTAGATGGTCTTAGACCCTACAATCAACGCCTGTGGCAAAGCTGGCCGGAACGGGAAAAGCGCCAGTTCCTGCGTCACGTCCGCCCATGGTGGAATATCCATCGCCACCGTTTGCCACCCGATCTGCACAACGGGTTGGTCAAAGCGGTCGATAGTGGACAGGTCAGTCTTGTTGCCGCGGAGTTCGTAGATATCCAGCGCGTGGGTGACGCTATCCGCGCCACGATCCGCCCGCGCGGAAGTGATAGACACGAAGTCGTCGATGTGGCTCGCGTCTATGATTGTGGTGGTGTCAGCGTGGACGTTCGGGGAAGCGCAAATCCCGTTCTGCGTCATCTTATTCAGAGCGGCGCAGCGCGCCCCGACGCCATGCATATCGGGCTGGATGTTGACGAAAACTGCGCCCCTCTGGCTGCCGACGACACGATATCGAAACGCATTCGTGTCGTTGGGCCACTGACGCGCGGGCGATATTTCGAGATTGAAGCGATCCCGGATATCCGCGTCCAATGCGCTGCGGTGGCAAGCGATATCCTGCATCAATCGGGATTGAGCCATTCGGGAGGCTAATATCCCTCGGCCATTCCAACGCGCCTGATAACTGGAAACGCTGTCGACATTCTGCACGCCGTCGATTGGGCGCGTGCGCCATTCTGTGCAAACCTGCGCCGAATGCTTCTTTTGTTCTCGTGATGTGAATTTTGGGCTTGCCTCAAAAGCCCCGTTGCCCATGTCTCCGCGCAGTCTGGCCGTAGCGCATCCTGGTAGCGCATTTGTCTGAGGGCATGAGTGCAACCCAATTTTATCCCTGATTTTTCAAGAATTTAGATAGATTGTTCTGATGGTGCGTGGGAGTGATGGTGGGACTGGTTGTATCCAGATCAGCGCGTATGTTCTCGGATTGGGCGTGCGCATATTTTGCCGCCGTCGTTATGTCTGCATGACCGAGCAGGTGCTGCACCACCCGAAGATTTGACACACGCAGTGTACGTGTTGAAGTCGTCCAGATCGGCCTGATGAACGCAGATGACGGATCTGTATTCTGGCCCCGCAATGTCGTGTCTCATGCTAAGCAGCGTTTGGCTGAAGCTGCCCAAAAGCTAAAGTTGCCCATGAATGATCGGCGCCTCGGGAAACCACTGTAAACGCTAAAGGCACCTCAAGCGATATTTCACCACAAGTGTTGCAGCCAAGGGGAAGGGGTGTATGCCAACTTGGTCCAGTCTGACGCACAGATCCATTTTAACCGCTCTGGCTCCTAATTCGCCGCGAACAAGATTTCGACCGTCATGTGATTGGGCAACCGTGGGGAATTGGACAAGGGAACGTTTGGACCGACTGACGCATTGGCCTTTGAGTTTCATGGAGGTTGAAGTGACAGATCGTTTCACCATGCAGGACCCGCGCTACCAATATCCCTCGCCGCCCTTTCCGCGCCAGGAGCAATCCCCGCCCGGTCTAGTGGCAAAGATGAAACCGGCGCCCGATCATGGCGAGGAAAGCTATGCCGGATTCGGGCGGTTACTGGGTCGGAAAGCGCTGATCACCGGCGGCGATTCCGGGATCGGGCGGGCAGCCGCCATTGCCTTCGCCCGCGAAGGCGCAGATGTGGCGATCAACTTCCTGCCTTCCGAAATCGACGACGCCAACGAGGTCATTTCCTATATCGAGAAAGCCGGAACCAAGGGCATCGCGCTGCCCGGCGACGTATCGGAAGAAAACACCTGCAATGCCATCGTTGCCGAAGCCGTCAAGCAGATGGGCGGCCTGGACATTATGGTGATCAATGCCGCACGTCAGCAGGCGCGGGCATCAGTAGAAGAGGTTTCGAGCGACGATTTCGACAAGACCATGAAGACCAATCTCTACGCACTCCATTGGATCACCAAGGCCGCCATTCCGCATCTGCCGCCGGGCGCTTCGATCATCACCACATCGTCGATTCAGGCCTATGAACCCTCATCACATCTGCTGGACTATGCCACGACCAAGGCCGGCATCGTCGCCTATAGCAAGGCCTTGGCCGAGCAGTTGATTGAGAAGGGTATCAGGGTCAATTCCGTGGCGCCCGGCCCGTTCTGGACGGTGTTGCAGCCCAGCGGCGGGCAGTTCCCGGAAAAGGTCGAACATTTCGGCGAGAACAGTTCCTTTGGCCGCCCCGGCCAACCCGTCGAGCTGGCGCCGATCTATGTCCTGCTCGCCTCGCAGGAGGGCAGCTTCATTACCGGAGAAGTCTTCGGTGTAACCGGTGGCAAGGGCGTCGCCTGAGAAGCGGGGCCAGAGATCATGCAAAGCAACTGATCCATGACGCCAATGGGCAGAAGACCTATGCGATTATTCTGTCCATTGGCGACGAGGTGATGGAATGCCTCAACGCCTTCGCGCGGGCCGAGCGGCTTTCGGCGGCCAGCTTCAGGGCTATCGGTGCGTTCGAGCGCTCAGAACTGGCTTATTTTGACTGGGAAACCAAGCAATATTCGCCCATCCGCTTCAACGAACAGGTCGAAGTGGCCGCCTTTACCGGCGACATCGCTCTCGATCCCGACGGTGCGCCGGCGGTGCGTGTTCATACGGTCCTCGGTTTGAGAGACGGGTCGGCGCGTGCCGGTCATCTCAGACTGGGCCTCGTACGCCCCACTCTTGAAATAATCCTTACCGAAGCGCCCAGACACTTGCGCAAGCGCATTGATCCGCAGAGCGGTCTGGCCTTGATCGACCTCGACGTGGGGTGAGCGGGGAACTTCCGCTTGCGCATTGACGTTCTCGTGAGCATGCAGGACAGCGTCACAGGAATTGCTCGAAACTTATCTTCTCTCTGGTCGACCCACAGGGCTCGATCGCCATTAGTCGGCACTGCCATCCATGATGGCCACCAGGTATGGCCACAACTCGCTGAGCGGATGGCGCTTACTGCCGCTGGTCGGTTGCGCGAGGAAGATCCCTTCACCAGCCAGTTTATCGCTGACATACCCAATCGGATTATCGTGCACAGATCGCGGTTTGAGGTCGACCTCAATCGCGCAGCGGAGGGTGCGGTCTATTTCCGTCCCGACCAATCCTGGGGACTTCAGGTGTGGCGGGAGCAGCCGGAAGACGCTGATGTGGCCGTCCTGCTGCGGCAGCATGCAAGCTATTATTCCACGCTGCACCATATGCTGGCCGACATCGAGGCAGATCACGGATGTTTCGTGCTGCTCGATATGCACAGTTATAATCATCGCCGCGCTGGTGCGGCGTTGAAGCCGACCGAGCAGGCCAAGGCGCCCGACATTAATATCGGTACATTCTCCATGGATCGAGACCGCTGGGCGCATGTGCTGGAGCCCTTCATGGAGGCTCTCCGTCAACAACGAGTTGGCGGCAAACTGCTCGACGTGCGGGAGAATGTCGCCTTTGAGGGTAAGGGCGAGCAGACCCGTTTCGTGCATGAGCACTTCCCCAAGACGGGCTGTGCCATTGCCGTCGAGTTCAAGAAAATCTTCATGGACGAATGGACGGGCGCGCCTGACCCCCTGGCTATCGCTGAACTGCGCTCCGCGATCGGCGCTGCGCTTCCGGTGCTGGAGCAGACATTGGGCGCCAGACCATGACCGCAAAACGCGGCGCGATCGACATTGCCGAGATTGAGCGCTGCCTGAGCCGCGACGAAGCCATTCGGCTCGATCTCAGCGGTCGCGGACGTCTTTATATTGATCGCCCTCTGCCATTCATCGTCGTTCATATAGGACGGCGTTCACAGACTGCGGCGCATGAAGCCGTCACAGCAAATGCCGCCTATCTGCTTGTCCGCAATTTAGCGGATGCCGTCACCGTCCTTTCGATTGTCGGCAAGGCGATGGAGACGCGCTTCGGCAGTTTTCTCGTCATCGATCTCGCAGAGATGATGGAAGACAAGCTGGCGGCCGACGCGCCTTATCTCGCGCCATTCGCCGTCACCATCTCCAATACATCAAACCAGGCGGTCCGCGCTGCGGGCAATGCCTTTGCCGGGGCCATCCAGAAGGTGGACGCACGCTACCGGTCGCCGCGCATCGAGCAGATGGATGCCGCGGACGATCCTGCGGCCAGGCTATCGCAACGGCTCAAGCAGTTCCCGGTGCTGACCATTCGTTTCGCGCCAATCTACAAGGCAGCGCAGCCGGGGACGGTCTATCCCGAACTGGGTGATAGGCTCGTCGCCAATGTCGTTGATGCCACCTTGCAGGGAGCCGCTGAATTTGCGCGGGCGGAAACCCCTCTTATGCTCGATAGCCACCGCGCTTTGGGGCGGGCTGTATTCATCGACGCTGTGTCGCGCGCTGACCGCGCCATCGATGAAATCGCAGGCCGCTTCGATTTTTTACTGGCTGTGACACCCATCAACGCGGATGCGGCGTGGAGCGCATTCAGCGAGGCACGCTTCGAGCGCGCGCCGCACTTTCTTTATCGCCCGCTGACTTTCGAAGTGGCGGCCACTAAGCGAGCGCTATTTGCCATCACGCTCGATCATTTCGAGGATCCTGTTCTGTCCCGGCTATACCAAGAGAAGCAGCAGGAACTAGACCTGCAATTATCCATGCTTTCTCTGAGGGAGGAGCGCCAGTTCAAAGAAATGGGCCGGGCGCTATACGGGTCGGTGGAGCCGCGTCTGATGCAGGTAGCCCACGACATTCTCTCTGAAACCGCCCGCAGCGCCGGCCGCAATGAAACCGAAAATGTCGATTACCGGTTTGTCGAGAAGCGCGCGCAAACCATGATCGAGCGCTATTCAGGGCAATCTAACGCTTTCAATGCCACGATCGATATTCGCGACGACCTGCCTGCGGGCCTGATGGTGTCCAATGGGCGCCTGCTCATCTCGCGCAATACGAAAATGGCCAGGGATCGCGTCGAGGCCCTGCTCAGCCACGAGGTTGGCGTGCATCTGCTCACCTATTTCAATGGCTCCGGGCACGGCCTCAAGCTCTTCCGCTCAGGCCTCGCAGGCTATGAGGGAACGCAGGAAGGTTTGGCCGTTCTTGCCGAATTTTTGTCTGGCGGTATGACCGTCGCGCGCCTGAGGCTGCTGGCCGGACGGGTCCTCGCGGTCGATGCAATGCTGGGTGGGGCAAGCTTTGTCGACACCTTCCGACTGCTCAGCAAGGCGCATGGGCTGAGTGATACCACTGCCTTCAGTGTCGCCCTTCGTGTCTATCGCGGGGGTGGGCTGGCCAAGGACGCGATCTATCTGCGTGGCCTGCTGGAAATCCTCGCTCACCTCAAAGGCGGGGGCTCGCTCGAACCTTTCTGGCTGGGCAAGATCGCCGCCAGCCATTTCGCCGTGATGCAGGAATTGAGCACGCGCAATCTGCTCAAGCCTGCGCGGCTCGAACCACAGTTTCTATCTCTCAAAGGCGCCGATGCGCGCCTCGATCGGCTCCGTGCCGGTCTTTCCCCCCTAGATCTTCTCCAAGCTTAGGAGCCTGCATGCGTATCGCCTTTTTCGTTAATTCGATCGAAGACGAAACACCGAATTTCTCGACTACGGCATTGGCGCTCGCTGCGCTCGGGCGTGGCCATGATATCTGCTACGTGACGCCAGCCGATTTTGTGCTGCGTGCCGATGACACGCTTTGCGTTTTGGGAAAGGTCTTGCCCGCATCGAGCTACAAGAAGACCGAAACGCTTTACAAGGACCTTATCGGCGACAAGGCCAAAGTGCAGATGTTCGATATTGGCGAAATCGATGTGTTGTTTCTGCGCAACGACCCATCACAGGATGCAAACGATCGCCCCTGGGCGGCCAATATTGGGGTTATTTTCGGCCGTATGGCAGCGCAGCGTGGAACGCTGGTGGTCAACGATCCGGACGGATTAGCGCAGGCCCAGAACAAGCTTTACTTCCAGGACTTCCCCTCATCGGTCCGCCCGACAACGCTGATCTCGAAGAATATTCAGGAAATCCGCGAATTCATCGATGGGCAAAAGAAGGGAGCCATCGTCAAGCCCCTCCAGGGGTCGGGTGGCAAGAACGTCTTCAAGATTACTTCGCCCAAGGACGACAATCTTAACCAGATTTTTGAAGCTGTAAGCGGCGAAGGTTATCTCATCGCGCAGGCCTATATGCCCGAAGCGACAGAGGGCGACGTGCGCTTCTTCATGATGAATGGTCGCCCGCTGATGCGGGACGGAAAGTATGCAGCTTTCCGTCGTGTGCCTGCCAAGGGTGAAATCCGCTCAAACGTGCATGTTGGAGGCGGACCGGCCCCGATCGAGGTAACCCAGACCATGTTGGAAATTGCCGAAACTGTGCGCCCCAAACTTGTTCACGACGGTATGTTCCTCGTGGGACTCGATATTGTGGGCGAGAAAGTCCTTGAAATTAATGTCTTCACGCCTGGCGGCCTGAGCAATCTGTCTGTGATGTATGAGACCAATTTTTCAGAAACGATCATCAACGCGCTGGAAGAGAAAATGACTATCCGCAGTGCCTATGGCCAGCGCCTGAGCAACAGGGAACTTGCGACGCTCTAGCCATTTGTCGGGAGCGTCGCTCCGACGTGCCTAGGCTGTGCCCTCCGCGCCAACGTCCTTCAGCATCTTGGCGGTGAGGGTCTGCTGCTGTTTGAAATAGTCCGCCCAAACGGTTGTGTCTTGGGCCCGCTCCGCTGCGGCCGCGAGTGAAAAACCATTGGCCTGCTTGAGCGAGGGCACTTCAGCCCAACTGACGGGAACGGCTACAGGTGCGCCTTCGCGTGAGCGGACCGACCAGGGACATATAGCGGTAGAACCGCGTTCATTGCGCAAATAGTCAATGAAAAGGCGCCCTTTGCGCTGCGCCTTGGACAGGTTGGCGGTAAAACGACCTGGTTCGGCCTCGGCCATGTCCCGCGCCAACGCGCGACAGAAAGCCTTAATGTCGAGCCACTCCTTGCTGGGCTTGAGCGGCACCACAACGTGAATCCCTTTGCCGCCCGAGACAAGGGGATAGCTTACGAGGCCCAAGTCGTTCAGCCGGTCATGTATGTTGACCGCTGCGCTGGTGATAGCGGTAAAATCGAGAGCTTCGTCGGGGTCGATGTCGAAAACCAGCCGGTCGGGCTTTTCGACATTGGGGAACCGCGAACCCCAGATGTGCCATTCCAGCGCATTCATCTGCGTTCCGGCGACCAGCCCAGCCAGTTCGGTGAGATAGAAATAGTCCTTCTTGTCGCCGTCCTTTTCCACGATGGACTTTGACAGCAGTTGCGGTGGAAAGCCGCCGGTATCGTGCTTCTGAAAAAAGCACTGCTTGGCACGACCCTGCGGACACCGCACGAGACTAAGCGGTCGGTTCTTAATATGGGGCAACATTGCCGAGGCCACATCCTCATAATAAGCGACCAATTGCGCCTTGGTAATACCCTGGCCGGGATAGACCACCCGGCCTGGCGAGGTGAGCCTGACACCAAGGCGTTCGGCAACCTCTTCGCCATCATCAAGAGAGACAGGTTTTTCCATTCTCACCTCTTCCGCAGGCTTGTCGCCACGCAGACCGATAAAGCTTGGGTGGCGCAGGATGTTATCGCCGGTGAGTTCTGTATAGGCGATCTCTGCAACCAGATCGGGCCGAACCCAATGGGCGTGACGGGCAAACTCCTCGGGCACTGCCTCAAAAGGGTTGGTCTTGCGCTCCAGCTTTTTCAATCTTGCACCGAGCTCTTCGAGCATCTCCTGATTAAAGCCCGTACCGACCCGCCCACGATAGGCGAGTTTACCATTCTCCCAGGCACCCAAGAGCAGCGACGCGAAGCTCCGGCGTTTGTTTGATGGCGACCAGCCGCCAATAACAAATTCCTGCCGCCTCAAGCACTTGACCTTGAGCCAGCTCCTGTTGCGCTCGCCGCGATAGGGATCACCGGCCCGCTTGGCGATGACGCCTTCATGGCCATCACGGCAAATGGCGTCGAACACCTTTTGCCCATGTCCGGCGACATGGGAGGAATATTGGACCGGGTCCTTGCGTGCGGATTTGCCCAGGAGTTTTTCGAGCACCAATTTGCGTTCGCTCAGCGGTTTGTCTGTCAGGTCCTTGCCGTCTAGTTCCAGCAGGTCGAAAACAAAGTATTCGAGCCGCCCGCCGTCGGACAGCACGGTCTTGAGCGTCGTGAAATCGGTCCGCCCCTTGCTGTCGAAAGCGCAGATTTCGCCATCAATCAGCGCCGAGCCCAGATTGAGCTTCTGCAATGGCTCAACCAGCGCGCCGAATTGCGTGGTCCAGTCGAGCCCATTGCGGGTGTAGAGGCGCACGCTTTCGCCATCGATGGCGGCAAGACAGCGATAGCCGTCATATTTCATCTCGAACAGCCAGCCATCGCCTGCGGGAACAGTGTCCACCAAAGTCGCCAGTTGAACAGGGCGAAACGCCGGCACCTTGCCGCTTTTCGCTCTGGAGGCGATCCGCGTCTTCTGATCGGCGGCCTCGGCCTTTTCAGGATCGGACTGCCAGACGGCATCCGCCTCCATCTGCGTTTTCTTGGTCGGCTGCGCTCCAGAGGCAATGCCCTTGAAGTCTCGGCCGCTGGCCACCGAGCGCGTAAAGCGGGTGGTCAGCGTGTCCTTGTCTCGGGCATGGGCATCGCGGTGCTTGATGAGCAACCAGTTTTCCCGATCCGGCCCGGAGCGCCTTTTGGTATCACGGCCTTTCATATGCACCAGCACATATTCCCCCTTCATCCGCTCCCCGAACAGGCGAAGCTTGAGATCGCCCTTCTCCAGTCCCTCATGCGGATCACCGATCGGCTCCCATATGCCTCGGTCCCACAGCATGACGGTGCCGCCGCCATATTCCTCTTTTGGAATAGTGCCCTCGAAGGTGCCATATTCGAGGGGATGATCCTCCACCCGCACCGCAAGACGCTTGTCGGCTGGGTTATTGGAAGGGCCTTTAGTCACCGCCCAGCTCTTCAGCACGCCATCAAGCTCGATGCGAAAATCATAATGCAGGCGCGTGGCGTCATGTTTCTGGACGACGAAACTTCGCGTTGTGCCTGCCTTCGGCAACGCGCCCGCGGGCTCTTGCGTCTTAGAGAAATTCCGCTTGGCCTTATAGTCCTTGAGCAGATCCTGCGCCTTGCTGGCCACGATCAACTCGCTTTCTTGCGGGTGCTGGCTGTCGATTTCCGCGTCGTGCTCTTGGCTGAAGACGTTTTGGCCGCCTTCTTGCCCCCCTCGAGACTTTCCTTGAGCGCCGCCATCAGGTCGACGACATTTTCCCCGCTCGGCCGTTCGGGCGCGTCGTCTTCCTTGGTGCTGATCTTGCGTCCCTTTGCTTTCATCTTGCGCTTGATCAGGTCGCGCAAGGCGGTCTGATAATGGTCCTTGAACGCGCCCGCATCAAAAGGCGCGGTTTTCTTCTCGATCAAGGCTGTCGCCACATCCAGCAGATCAGGCTCGGCCTTTTTGCTCGAAATGGTGGAGAAAAACGGGTCCGATTTTCGGATCTCATCTTCGTAATGCAGGGTTTCCAGCATGAGGCCGGTGCCGCTGGGCTTGATCGCCGCCAGATATTCCTTGCCCCGCATTGAGAGCTGACCTAGCCCCACTTTCTGCGTCTTGCGCAGGGCGTCGCGGACCACCCGGAACGCGTCTTCCGCCAGCTCATCGGTCGGCACGACGAAATAGGACTTGTCGTAATAGATCGGATCGATCTCGCAGGCGCCAACGAATTGGGTCAGTTCCAGCGTCTTGCGGGTTTCGAGCTTGACCGCGTCGATCTCGTCATCGGTGAGCAGGACATAGTCGCCCTTCTCATATTCGAAACCCTTGATGATCTCGTCTTTGTCGACGGGCCCGACCCCGGCCACCACCTTTTCATAGTGGATCGGCTTGCCGGTCGGCTCGTGAATCTGGCGAAAGCTCGGCTTGGCGCTGGTGCGCGCAGCGCTGAACAATTCAACCGGAATGGCCACGAGCGACAGCCGAAGCTGGCCTTTCCAGATAGGGCGGGATGCGGGCATGGCAACAATCCTCACGAGAATGCCGGACTCAACGCCCCACGCGCCCGCCTGTTCCGGGATCACCTTTGCACGCCAGAAAGTTTGTAGGCCTCTGCCATCTCGAGTGGCGAAGGAGGTCGGGCATCTAAAGACGATTCGGCTATGTTAGGCCCGTAGCCCCATCCAAGAAGAAGCGCACCCTTTCAGTCTCGACTTTGGCTACACTGAGTTTCAACCTTTTGAACTCGTTGTGCTCTTAGCTCAAAAGCTTGCGTCATCTCCTGCTGGGACCACTGCTGAATTTAGCGACTAAGCCAATGTGACGAGCAGCATTCAGGACAAGCGTCAAGGTTTCTACATAAGTCGGGCCTCTTCCCTCTCCTCCTCAAGCCAAATTTGGCACCATGACGCTGGAGGCGCACAAGCGCCTAAACTATTTCAATTAACACACTTGAGTTAAGTTAATAGGTCTGCATAGCTTGTCACATGCTCGTTGCATCGGCCGCGGAGGGCCAGGCAGCAAAGAGATCATGGAGAGGAATAAGACCAATGACACGTTTGACCCGGCGAACCTTTATCGCCTCGGTACCGCCTTTGCTGGCGGCCACGCAGATTCCCGCCTGGGCTGCTCCTGCTTCCAACCTGGAACTGATTGCAGCTCAGAAGGGCGAGCCCGCAATCGTCAAGCTCTACCGACAGCTGGAGCGTCTGACTTCGACGGTTACGCTGATGACCACCGGCGCTCATCCGGATGACGAGCCCAGTGGCATGCTTGCCGCTTTGCGCCACGTCTATGGTATTCATCCCGTACTCTATTGCATCACGCGCGGCGAAGGCGGCCAGAATGCCATCGGTCCGGAACGTGGCTCCGTCCTCGGTGTGCTGCGCACCCGCGAAATGACCGAAGCTTCGCGCGCGCTTGATGCTTCGCTGGCTTTCGGTGGCCAGGGTCACCACGATAGCGTGCATGATTTCGGCTTCTCCAAGGACCCGAACCAGACCATCGATCGCTGGGGGCGCGACCGCGTCATCGAGCGCATGACCTGGGCGTTCCGCTATTACCGCCCCGACGTGATCATGAACTGTTTCCTCGACGTGGGCGGCCAGCATGGTCATCACCGTGCTGCCAATGTCGCCACTTTCGTCACCGCCGAGATTTCCGGGGACGAGAGCGAATTCCCCAACCAGATCGCTGCGGGCCTGAAGCCCTGGAGCGTTCCAAAAATTTATCAGCCCGCATGGGGTGGCGGCGGCGGCGTCTATGACGACGAAACCCCGCCGCCGCCGCAAACCTTGGTCGTGAAGGCGCCTGTGCGCGATCCGATCTCCGGCGCGACCTTCCCGCAGATGGGCGAATGGTCCCGTTCCTGCCATCTGACGCAAGGCATGGGTTCCTGGCGTCCCGATCCGCAGACCGAATGGCCGTTGAACCTGAGCTGGGCTGCCGATGGTAATGCGGGGCGCGACGAGAACGATATCCGCGAAGGCCTGATCGCCACGGTGGGCCATATTGCAGAACTCGATGGCATGCCGGCTTCTGCTGCCGACGCTCTGCGCAACGCGCATGGCCTCATCGATGAAGCCATTTCCGATTACGGCGACCCGGTCACCGTTACCAAGAAGCTGGTCGAAATCGGCAAGGCGATCGCCGAAGCACGCGCCAGCCTGCCTGAAGAGCTGGAAATCCAGGCCGGCCATCGCCTCGATCGCAAGATCAAGGAAGTCGATCTGGCTCTGGCCACCTCGGCTGGCATGCACATTCGTGCCTTTACCGATGGCGGCGACTTACGTCCGGGGCAGGACATCGTGGTCAAAACCATCGTCGACGCTCCGGATGCTGTGACGGTCTCGTCTGTGGCTGTCCTCGCCCGCGATGGAATTACCAGTGAAACGGGTGAAGACGGCGTCAAGGTCTCAATCGCGGCGGATGCGGCGCTTACCAATCCACTCAACGAGCAGTTTGATCCGCTTGGCGGCAATGGCGATGCCTTTGTGCAGCTGACTGTCGATATCGATGGCTACAAGGCCGTGCTCGACATAGATCTAGAAGATGCGCTGCGCGTTCTGCCGGAAGCCTCGCTTGAGTTGAAGCCTGATGCCGTGGTGTTCAACACCGAAAAGGAAATCGTGCCGGTCGAGATGACCGCCGTTGTTTCCGGAGCGACCACTGCCGATCTCGACTTCAACCTGCCCGAAGGCTGGTCGATGACTGCGACAGGTGAAACCGGATCGGAAGCAGGTACGTTCGAACTGGCACCGCCCGCTGCATTGGGTACCGAGCGCATCACCATCGCGCCCAAGCTGCTCGACAAGCAGGCTTATGCCATCAACGTCTTCTCCTATCCCCATATTGGTCGTTCGGTAGTACCCACCGAAGTTGCTGTGCCGGTTCAGTCGGTCGGTGCGGTGATTCCGGAAGGCAAGATCGGCTATATCGGCGGCGGCAATGACAATGTGGCTATCTGGCTCAAGCGCCTTGGCGTCGACCTGAGGGAACTTACGCCCTCCGACATGGAGGCAGGCGCCTACCGGGACCTCGACACCCTGGTTGTGGGCATTTTCTCCTTCGGTCGCCGCAAGGATCTCGTGGCTGCGCTGCCGGGCGTGCATGAATGGGTGAAGAATGGCGGTCACCTGGTGACGCTTTATCACCGCCCATCCGACGGCTGGAACACCGATACGGTGCCATTGGCCTATCTCAAGATCGGCACGCCTTCGATCCGCTACCGCGTGACCGATGCCAAGGCCGAGGTGACGGTGCTCGAACCCGACCATCCGATACTCAACTACCCCAATGTCATCGGGGCAGAAGACTGGGCGGATTGGGACAAGGAACGTGGTCTTTATTTCGCTTCGGAATGGGACGAGGTCTATAAGCCTCTGCTCGCCATGAACGATGCGGGCGAAGAGCCGCTCACCGGCTCATTGCTGTCCGCCGAAATCGGTGAAGGCCGCCATACCCATACCAGCCTCGTACTGCACCACCAGCTGGACAAATTAACCCCCGGTGCCTTCCGCATAATGGCCAATCTGATCCAGCCGGCCAAGCGCTGACCAAGCATCCGGCTCGCGGGGACCTCCCTGCCGCGGGCCGCTCTCGCCGCACCAGCGGCAGCAAGCCTCCGACCTGCACCGGGTCGGAGGCTTTCTTTTTAGCTAGAGGAGACGCGCCAGATTAAAACTGGAAAGATCGATCCTCGACTGTCCGTCAAGCGCCCATTGAGCAACGCTTTCCCCTATGGCGGCGGAATGCTTGAAGCCATGGCCGGAGCAGGGGGACACGACCAGAATGTTGTCATGCTCCGGGTGGCGGTCAATGAGGAACATGCTGTCGGCCGTTGCGGTGTAGATACAGGTTGCCGTGGCAACAACATCGGCCGTTACGCCGGAAAATCGGCCTCTGATATGCGCATCGAACATCCGCTGACTGTCGGCGCCGGGAACATGCCGCTCGATCTGATCCGGATCGCTGGCCGCGCCATAGAATTCGTCGGCGGTCTTGAAGCTTTGCCCGTCGAGGGAAGGAAAACCATAAAAGAAGCCATCTTCGCTTTCGCCATGCGGCCACATAAACACAGGCGAGCGTGTCCAGGAGGCGGGGGCGCCGGGCGAAAGACCAAACCAGTGCATGACCTGTCGGGTTGGCTTTAGCACCCGATCAAAAGGAGCGCCCAGCAGGCTGGGCGCCCACGGACCGGCGGAGACGATAATTTCGCCAGCGAGCACTTCCGTTTCATCGGCAAGATGGATGGTGACGCCGCTTGGTTGGGCGTCGATAGCCACAACATCCTTTCCCAACATCGTGTTTGCGCCCAGACTTTGAGCCAGGGCGATTTGCGTTTCCACACAGGCTTCGGGCACGACATAGCCGCCACCGGGCTCGAAATAGCCGATCTCGGAATCGTTGGGGGTCATATGGGGGTAGCGATGACGAATCTCGGCAGCGTCTAGAATTTCATGCGGAATAGCGTAGCGCTCGGCTGCCGCGATGGAGCGCCGGATAAAGCCAGTGCGACCGGGTCGCACGACCGCGTCGTCATGTTCGGAGATGATGATACTGCCCACTTCGTGAAACAGGTTAGCGCCTGTTTCCGCTTCCAATTGCCGCCAGATTTCGTGCGACCTCGTGGCCAGCGGCACATAGACCTCGCCTTCGCCGATGCCACGGCGGGTTATACGGGTCTGGCCGTGTGTAGAGCCGTAAATATGCGGGGGTTGGAAACGGTCGATGCCTATGACCTTGGCCCCGCGCAGGGCCAATTGATAGAGCGCCGCGCTGCCCATGGCGCCAAGGCCGATGATGGCGACGTCAAATGTGGGAGCCATGGTTTCCTATGTCCTTGGTTTGCCGCCGGTCGAGGCGTGAGGTGAGGGCAAGCGCGAAAAGAATGATGAGAATGCCAGCCACCGTCGTCCACGCGGGCACTTCGCCAAAGGCGAAGAAACCGGCAAGGCTGGCGAGAACGATGGAGAGGTAGCCAAGCGGAGCCAGCACATTCGCTGGCGTCGATTGATAGGCGCGGAGATAGCAATATTGCGCAATCTGGGCGAGCACGCCGATGCCGAGCAGTAAGCGCCAGGAATCTGGCGTGATGGGTCGCCAGACAATTGCGGCCGGAATAGCGGAGAAGATGGTGAGGCCAACGGTGTAGAAAACCATGAGGACTGTGGTGTTTTCGTTCTTGAGCGCCCGGGTTTGTACCGTTGCCAGCGAGCCGAACAGCACGGCAGCGAGGGCGGCGATGATGCCGAAATTCCAGACCACTTCGCCCGGCGCCACCATCAGCAAAACTCCGCAAAAGCCAATGGCTGCGCCGACCCAGCGCCACCGGCCGGAGTGCTCGCCGAGCATGAATGTTGCGAGGACCAGAACAACCAGCGGGCGCATGAAGCCAATGGCGTTGGCCAGCGCCAGGGGCAGGGCGGTGAGCGCCGCGAAATTGGCATTGAGCGCAGCGGTATTGCAAAAAACGCGGAAGGTGTGGCGGCCCCATTGCCTGGTCTGGCGCAGAGCGTGGCGATGCCGCCAAGCCAGTGGCAGCACGCTAACCAGACCCAGGAGTGATCGAATGAACACCATCTGAACGGCGGGGTAGTCAGCCCCGCCGATTTTGACCAACACGGTCATGATGGTCACCAGCGACATGTCGCAGAGCAGCCAGACCATGCCGATATTGGGCGCGGCGGGCCTGGGCATTTCAGGCCTTTTGTAGAAGATTGGCCATGATGCGGAACGCGCCGGGCACCAGCTTGTCGAGCTGGTGATGCAGCACAAGGCTGGTATGGGTGTGGCGACCCTTGCCGATTTCGGCAGAAAGGAGCGAGCCGGTGAGCGGGCTTTCCCCTTCGTCGTTCATCGACAGGAGGGGGCGATATGCGTCGTCCCATTCGGCAGTGAAATAGAGACCACGTTCCTTGTCCCAACCGGTAAAGTCGCCCGCACTGATGGCGTTCGGGCCGGTCAGCAGCTTATGACCGGGCTCCAAAATCGTGACAGGAGCCCCGGGATTGGTGACGCGCCAGCGCAGCGAGGGCGAGCCAATGACGAGGCGGCGAGCCGGCGTCGTCTCAGCGGCCCAGCCATCGCTAGGGCGATGATAGAGCGTCACGAGGTGGCCGCCCTGTTCCACCCAATCGCGCAGGCGCACATTGGCAGCTACGAGGTCCGGGCGGGTGCCATAGGCGAAAATGCCGACGATGATGGTGTCGAAGGCGGCAAAGCCCTCGGCCAGTGTTTCGGCATCGAGCAGGGTGGGGTTGGCGCCCATGCGCTCGAGCCAGTGAAAGACGCGGTCGCTGCCTCCGGCAATATAGCCGACGCGCGTGCCGGGCAGAACGAGGTCGAGCGCCAATACATCGAGCGTCAGCGGGCGAACGAAGCGTGTGCGACCGATATGGGAGTAATTGATCGGCGTCACGACATGCGCCAGAGCGCCATCGACGGAAACTGGAATATTGTAGCGACCTGCTTGGAGATCCACGGTTGCAGAAATACCGAGGCGATCCCCTTCGCTATGAAGCAGCAGGCCCTCCGGCATATCCAAATTCAGCTCGGCAATGTCGCTTCGTGGCGTGACCGCTATTGTGTGCAGACCCTGCGCCGGAAGGGGAAGAATCAATGCCTCGGGTGTTAGGCTCAGCGGATGGAGCGGGGCGACCTGAAAGGGTTCTTCGGGGTCAACGCGGAAGGTAATCGTTGTTCCAAACACGCTGGCGTGCACCTGAAGGGAAAGGTGGCCATTGCCACCAAGGCTCTGCCAGTCTGGCGCGAACGCATTTTCGACCTTGGCGTCTTTGCGAACGGCCATGGGGAAGATAGCACTGGTCTCAACTACGCGCGGACCGGTCGGCTCAAGCGCAGCAGCGGTGATCGGAGCGATCTCGATTGTTTCGGCGAGGCCAGGCTCCACGTCGACAAGAAGGTCGAAATTTTCGCCGGGCGTTACATTGGCCGAGGAAAGGCTCGCCATAACCCTGATATTGGCAGCGGCGGCAATAGCAGCGTCGATCTCGACCAGTTTGCGGTTCAGGCGATGGCCGTGGCGTGAAAGACTATCCGCATCCATCTCCGCTTGTGCAGTGGCGATCGCTTGTCGCGCGGTTAGAAGGTCTGCAAGGGCCGCCTTGGCATCGGGGAAAGCCGCGATTGCGCGCTCTATGGCGCTATCGGCATCTTGCAAGGCAAGGTGATTGCCAAGATCGGCCAGACGCTGCGGCAAGCCCGCGACGATGCTTGTCTCCGGGTCGCCATTGACAAGATGCAGGTCCCAATTCCGCATTCCCGGATGCCGCCAATGGCCCATGTTTTGGCTGGCGTGGAAAGCGCGGGAAATCTCGCCCATGCGGTCGTAGGAGAGGCCGGTAGCGCTATCCGTTCCCATGGCGCGGATAGTCGTCGTCGTGAGCGGCGGCGGCACTTCGTCGTCGTAATAGCCGTTATCGCCGCCGCTCCAGGCCGGGAGATAATATTTGGCGACGCGCCATGGCATGAGCCCTTCATCGGCGTGTTCGGGAAAGGCGGCAGGATCGGCAGCCAGATCCAGTGCAATTTCGGCAGCCTGGGTCATGGCACGGTGATGTCCATGCTGGCCGGGCACATCAAGAAAGGTTGGGATGACGATGTCGGGCCGGAACTGGCGGTAAGCGCGAACCAGTCGCTCTATGGTGCGTTCGCGGCCCCAGCGCACCAGCGTTTCGGGCCCGGACTTGGAAAAACCAAAATCGTGCACCGGATCGTTTGGGCCATGGCCAAGCCAGGCTATGTCGGCATCGATCATACGGGCGGTCTCTTCCATCTCACGCGAGCGCATGACGCCCAGCGCACCGCCACGCTCCGGGCCAAGGCTGTTCTGCCCGCCTTCGCCCCGGGTTGAGCAGGCGATGACAATTCTCATGCCGTGTTGATGGCGGAGCAAAGCGAGCATACCGTTTTGCTCGTCGTCGGGATGCGCACCCGTATTCATGACGGTTAGCGAGGATTGCAACCGGCCGAGCGCGGCATAGAAGGCAATGAGATGAGGCTGGGCTGCCTGGCGGGCAAGCCGTTGGCGACTGGTAAGCATCAGCAAAATTCCGAAATCAGTGAGATATTAGTGTGCCGTGTCGCCGACGCTGAGATGAGGTGACACCGTATCCAGTAAGGGCAGGGCAGCTGCACCCAAAGCGGCGGTCAACTGGCCGGTCTGTCCACGCAGGACGCGGGGCATGGCGCGTTGCCGCCGGGTTGCCACCGAAACGGGCAGGGGATCGAGCTTCGCGATCACGGCATCGAAAACCGAATTTGGCAGTCCGCCACCGAAAATCACCGTTTCCGGGTCGAAGATATTTTCCAGCATTGCGACAGTGGGCGCCAGATAATCGGCCGCCATGGCGATCCAGTCACGGAGGGTCTCATTGTTGTCGTCATGCAATTTTTGAATGTCATCGACATTGGCCGTGTAAATCCCGGCCATGGCCAACCGTTCTCGCAGAGCAAAGACGGAGACGAAGCGCTCGAGCGCGCCCGCGGGGCCATAAACCCCCTTGCCGTTACGCGGGGTCAGGCCGACATGACCTATTTCACCGGCATTGCCGAAGGCCCCACGCACCGGTCGGCCGTCCTGAATGACGCCGAGCCCAAGGCCGACGCCAAAATAGAGGTAGCAGAAAGTGCCCAATTGCCGACCGGCGCCGTAGAGCCGTTCGCCGACGACGGCGGCAGTGGCGTCATTTTCCACAACAACGTGCTGGGTGGTGGCCTTGGCAAACAATTGTACGGGGTCGACACCAGCCCAGCCAGGCAATGTGGCAGGACCGACCGAACTCATGCCTTCGATTTCGAAAGGGCCGGGCATGACCACCCCGATACCCAATAGCTTGCCGTTATCGGCTCCCAACGTTTCCTGTAGCCGTCGAACCTCTTCGGCGGCCAGTTGGGGTACCACTTCGGGGCCTTGGCCGTCGGGCGCCAGTGCAATAATCGACTGCCCGCGAATGCCGCCGGAGAGATCAAGCAAAACGCTGACCATATGGTCGGCGGCAACTTCAATGCCGGCGGTGAGGGGACCGTTCGGGTTGACCGCAAACTGTATTGGGGGCTGGCCGCGCCCAGAACGCAGCCGACCCAGTTCAATGAGCAGACCTTCTTCGAGCAATTCCTCGACGATATTGGCAACGGCCTGAGGGGTAAGCTGGGCGCGGCGCGCAATCTCGGTGCGCCCGAGATGCTCACTCATCCGGATGACTTCGAGCACAACGCGTCGGTTGTGAGCACGGTTGCGCTCCGGGTTGGAGCCAATGGCAACACGCTGACGCAAATCGCGTTTGTTGCGACTATTCAAGATTGGCTTTCCTCCCGGCCCGGCACTGATAGCACATGGAACTGAAATCAGACTAGTGTGTGCACAGAATAACTCAAGTAGATTATTTTATTGACAAGGCACTGTCGCATATCTCACGCTAAGGGTGGATTGGCGGTCGTGCGCCTCTCTCGCATCAGACATGGCCGCCGGAGGATCGGCGGTTCAACGGAGGGATTTAATGTTCACCAAGGCAAAGATGGCCGGACTTGCGGCCGGAATCAGCTTTCTGGCACTGGGCTCCGCCCAAGCCGTGGAAATCGAGTATTGGCAGTATGTCTTCGACAGCCGCGTCCAGGCCATGGACAAGCTGATCGAGAATTTCGAGGCAGCAAACCCCGACATCACCGTCAAGCACACCACCTTCCCCTATGCCGACTACCAGACCCGCGTCGTCGCGGCCAAGGTTGCTGGCCAGGGTCCGGACGTGGTGCAGCTGTTCTATGGCTGGACCGACCAGTTCGTGAATGGCGGGCTGATCAAGCCGCTCGACCCGGCTGTGTTCCCACATGCCGAAATCGAATCCGACTTTTTCCCGATCGTTTCGGCGATGAAGCGCGGCGACGACTATTATGGCCTGCCGACTGCCGTACGTTCGCTCGCCCTGTTCTACAACAAGGCATTGCTCGACGAAGCTGGCGTTGAGCCCCCGACCACGCTCGACGAGCTGCTGGCTGTTGCAGAAGCCACCACCAAGCGCGATGGCGGCGGTAACATCACCACGGCCGGTATCACCATGGACATGGCCGGTCAGGATCACCACTGGTGGCGCGAAGACCTGGTCCGCCAGTTCGGTGGCGTGCCATACGATGCCGAAGGCAATGTTGCCTATAACGATGAGGCTGGCGCTGCTGCCCTTAAGTTCTACACCGATCTGCAGACAGAGCAGAAGGTTGGCCTTGTTGGCTTCATGGACGAAGGTCAGGCCGCGTTCCGCGCTGGCATGGCGGCAATGACCATTGACGGCACGTTCCGTCTGGGCGCCTTTGCCGGCAATCCGTTCGAGTGGGGTGTGGTTGAGCTTCCCGCCAATGCCGATGGTCTCAAGTCAAACTACTCAAGCTATTTTGCTAACGGTATCGGTGCGACTGCCGAGGGTGAAGAGCTTGAAGCTGCACAGAAGTTCCTCGCCTACATTTCCTCGCCCGAAGCGATGGAAATCTGGCTGGAAACCGTTGGCGAACTGCCGGCCCGTCGTGATGTCGCGCTGACCGAAGCCAATCTGGCAGACCCGATCCGTGGCCCCTTCCTGAAGGGCCTCGAATATGCGCACACCACCCAGTTCTATGACGAAGCTGCGCAGCGTCAGACCTCGATCGACATGGTCAATCGTGTTCTGCTGCAGGGCCAGTCGATCGAAGATTCGATTGCCGAGGCCGCTGCTGCCGAACAGGCCATCATCGACGCCGGTCGTCAGTAAGCCTAACGTCAAACAACAGGTCGGTGGCGGCAGCATTGCCGCCACCGACTGCATGCCTCCCGAGGAGCGATCATGGCGTCGGCAAACGCAACTTCCCCCGCAGGCCCGTCTCGCTTTTGGGATCGCCTGAATATCAGCACCAAGCGTGTGATCTGGGCATGGGCCTTCCTGGCTCTGCCAATCCTGTTCTACGCGGGCATCCGCTTTTACCCAACATTTCAGGCATTCTGGCTGTCGCTGACCAATTGGGATCTGCTGCGGCCAGCCCAGTTCATCGGCTTTGCGAACTACGAGAAAATGTTCGCCGACCCGATCTTTTGGAAAGTGTTCCAGAACACCTTCCTCTATCTGATCATTGGCACGCCGATCAGCCTGGTGATCTCCTTTGTGATCGCCTATTATCTTGATCGCGTTAAGCTCATGCACGGCTTCATCCGTGCCCTGTACTTCCTGCCTTATCTCACCACGGCCGCGGCCATGGGCTGGGTCTGGCGCTGGTTCTACCAGCCGGTTCCGATCGGGGTAATCAACGGCTTCCTCAGCTCAATAGGAATCGCTCAGCAGCCGTTTCTGCGGTCAGTCGATCAGGCTCTGATCTCCATCCTGATCCCGGCGATCTGGGCGGGCCTTGGCTTCCAGATCATCATCTTCATGGCAGGCCTTCGAGCCATTCCGGGCACCTTCTATGAGGCTGCCAAGATTGACGGCCTTGGTGAATGGGCGATCCTGCGCAAAATCACCATTCCGCTGCTGAAGCCAACAACGGTCTTCCTCGTCGTCTTCTCTTCAATCGGCTTCCTGCGCATCTTCGATCAGGTCTACAACATGACCTCGAACGATCCCGGCGGGCCGCTGAATTCGACCAAGCCGCTGGTGCTGATGATCTACCAGACCGCTTTCTCCTCCTATCAGATGGGCTATGCCGCCGCGCAGACCGTGGTGCTGTTCACCATCCTGCTCATCGTATCCCTGCTCCAGCTCTATGTGCTGAGGGAAAAGAAATGACCGCCACGACAACCTCATCCATCGAGTTGGCGGCGAACCGCCGCGACATCCGGCCCGGCCGCATCATTGCCTGGACCCTGCTGCTGATCGGCGGGCTGATCATGATCACGCCGCTACTGTTCATGTTCTCGACCTCGCTCAAGACCTCGGGGCAGGTCTATGACCTGCGCCTGATCCCGGCAGCGCCGACTTTTGACAACTACATCAAGGTTTTGGGCGACGGGCGTTTCATGCGCTGGTTCCTCAACTCGACCTTCATCGCGCTGACGGTCACGCTGTCCAACGTCTTTTTCGACAGCCTGGTCGGCTACACGCTGGCCAAGTTCGAATTCCGCGGCCGCTACTTCATCTTCCTTGCCATCCTGTCGACCCTGATGATCCCCACCGAAATGCTGGTGATCCCCTGGTATCTGATGTCGAGCCAGCTCGGCTGGATTGATAGCTATTGGGGCATCATGTTCCCCGGCATGATGACGGCCTTTGGCACATTCCTGATGAAGCAGTTCTTTGAAGGTGTGCCCAACGACTTCCTTGAAGCCGCGCGTGTCGACGGGCTGAACGAGTTCACCATCTGGTGGAAGATCGCCATGCCCATGGTGGTGCCGGCGATTTCGGCGCTGGCCATTTTCACCTTCCTCGGTAACTGGACAGCGTTCTTCTGGCCGCTGATCGTGACCACGTCCAAGGAGCTTTATACGCTGCCCGTGGGCATATCGAGCTTTTCGGCAGAGTCCTCCATTCAGTGGGAGCTGATCATGACTGGCGCCGCCATCGGTACCATTCCGACGCTTCTAGTCTTCCTGGCTCTGCAACGCTTCATCGTTCGCGGCGTCATGCTGGCCGGACTAAAGGGGTAAGCCATGACCGACCCACGTCTCTCCGATCATTCGGTCTTCCCCGATCCGGTCTATAAGGAAACCGTCCTGGCGCCGCTCTTTGATGGCGCCAAAGACCACCATGTCGAAGCCTTCCGCGCCATCGACCGTGCGCATCTCGTCATGCTTGCCGAAACCGGCATCCTTGATGGTGAACAGGCGGGTGAGATTGCCAAAGCGCTCGACAGCATAGATTCCGACATCGTGCCGTCCGAACTGGTCTATACCGGTGAGGTGGAAGACTTCTTCTTCCTCATCGAAAAGGAACTTAAAAAGCGCGTCGGTCCCGATCTCGGTGGGCGCTTGCACACGGCGCGCTCCCGCAACGATATCGACCATACCCTGTTCAAGCTCGGCCTGCGCGAGCGGCTCAATGTGCTGATCGGCAAGGCGCTGGCCCTGCACAGCGCGCTGATCGAGGCGGCAGAGCGGGAGAAGGATGCGCTGATCGTGGCCTATACGCACGGCCAGCCCGCGCAGCCGACGACATTCGGGCACTATCTTTCGGCCGTGGTCGAATTTGTTGGCCGCGATATCGAGCGCCTGTTCGAGGCCTATAAGATTGTCGACCTTTCGCCCATGGGTGCTGCCGCCATCACCACGACCGGTTTCCCCACCGACCGGGCGCGGGTTGCCGAACTGCTCGGCTTTGCCGCACCGCTGCAAAATTCCTATTCCTGCATTGCCGGGGTCGACTACATCACCTCAACCTATTCGGCCATCGAGCTGATGTTCCTGCACCTTGGTCGTCCGATCCAGGATTTTCAGGTCTGGACAAGTTTCGAGGTGGGGCAGATTTATGTGCCCAACAGCCTCGTACAGATATCCTCGATCATGCCGCAGAAGCGTAATCCGGTGCCGATTGAGCACCTGCGTCACCTGTCCAGCCAGACGATGGGCCGCGCCCACGCAATGCTGAGCGTGATGCACAATACGCCCTTCACCGACATGAATGACAGCGAGGGGGAAACGCAGTCCATGGGCTATGGCGCTTTCGCCAGCGCCTATCGGGTGCTCGATTTGTTGGCGGCTCTGGTTGCCCAGATCCGCATCGATCCCGCGCGAGTGGCTCAAAATATTCGCCGCTCCTGCATCACCATTACGGAACTGGCCGACAGCCTCGTTCGGCGCGAAGGGCTCTCCTTCCGCGAAGGGCACGAAATCGCTGCTGCCGTTGCCAAGGCGGTGGTGGCCATGGGTGGCGATCTGGTGAGCGATGGCTATGGCCCGTTCGTCGCCGCTTTCGAGGCAGCAACCGGGCGTGGCTCAACGCTCGATGAAGCCACCTTTGCCGAACTGGTCTCGCCCGAATATTTCGTTTCGGTGCGTACCCGCTTTGGAGGGCCGGCGCCCGAACCGCTGCTCGCTGCTATTGCCGGTTACAAGGCCGATGCGGCAGCGCTGGCTGACAAACATCAAAACCTGCTGCGCCGCCAGTCCGAGGCCGCGCATCTGCTCAAGACGCGCTTCGACGCATTGAAGGAAAAAGCCTGATGGCCAAGATCGAACTTCAGGGCCTGGTCAAGGCCTATGGTAATACCCGTGCCGTTCACGGCATCGACCTCACCATCGAGGACGGCGAATTTGTCGTCTTTGTTGGCCCGTCAGGCTGCGGCAAGTCAACTACGCTGCGTATGATTGCCGGGCTTGAGAACATTTCCGGCGGCAAGCTCTTGATCGGGGACGAAGTGGTGAACCAGCGCGAGCCTAAGCAGCGCAATATCGCCATGGTGTTCCAGAACTACGCCATCTATCCGCATATGACAGTGGGCCAGAATATCGGCTTCGGCCTCTATACGTCCAAGCTCTCCAAGGCCGAAAAGCAGAAGCGGATCGAGGAGACCGGCAAGATTCTCGGCCTTGAAAAGCTGCTGGATCGGCGCCCTGCGGCACTTTCTGGTGGTCAGCGTCAGCGCGTGGCCATTGGCCGCGCGATGGTGCGTGACCCCGTAGCCTTCCTTTTCGATGAACCCTTGTCCAATCTTGACGCACAATTGCGCAGCCAGATGCGCATGGAGATCAAGAGCCTGCATCGTCGGCTCGGCACCACAATCGTCTATGTGACCCACGATCAGATCGAAGCCATGACCATGGCTGACAAGATCGTCGTCATGCGCGATGGCAATATCCTGCAGGTCGGTACGCCCACTGACCTCTATGAAAACCCCGTCGACGTATTCACCGCCCGCTTTATCGGTAGCCCGTCGATGAACATGATGGACGGCACCCTCGCCAATGGTAGCCTAACCATCGAGGGTGCTTCGGTGTCCGGCCTGACATTGCCGGCCCATGAGGGCAAGGTCCTTGTGGGTCTGCGTCCGCATGATCTGCTGGTTGGGGAGGCGAGTGGCCCGGGCATTTCCGGCGCTGGCGTGGTGGAAGCCGTGGAGCCACTGGGCTCGGAAACGCTCGTCCATCTGATGCTGGGCAAGACACTGGTGACGGCGACGGCGCCCGGCCGCGTTGTGCCAGCCATTGGCAGCACCGTTTCCGTGCATGCCGAAGCGGGTGCTCCCTACCTCTTTGATGCCGCCAATGAAAAGGCTCTGGGCCGCGCATGACCTCGACATCATCGAAAGCCAAGGCTGTCCTTAGCCTTGGCCGCATCTATTGCGACATGGTGTTTCGGGGTCTCGATGGCATGCCGCAACTTGGGCGCGAATTATTCGCCCGCGATTTTGCCATGACGCCGGGCGGTGGCGCGTTGATTACTGCGGCCCATTTATCAGCCTCAGGCCGAAATGCTGCACTTCTGGCGCGGTTCGGGACAGATTCCCTGTCCGTTGCCCTGTCGGAACAGATCGAAGGGCTTGGTCTCGATCTTCAGTTTCTGGATCGACATGACAGTGCTGGCCCACAGTTGACTGTGGTCATGGTCAACGATAATGACCGCGCCTTTCTCTCCCGACGGGCCGGGCATGCGCGCCCCGCCAGTTTCGAAGAGGCGCTGATCTGGCCCGAAGCGGCGCATCTGCATATCGCAGAATATGCTACGCTCTACGAAATGCGCGATGCTATCAGCGCCGCCAAGGCGAAGGGGCTCACCGTCTCACTCGACCCGAGCTGGGACGATGAGTTGATCCGCGATCCGCTGTTCTTCGAGCGCACTATCGGCACCGATATCTTCATGCCCAATCTGGAAGAAGCCCATGCTTTGACCGGCCTTGATGATCCGCACGAAGCACTGGCTGTTCTGGCGCGACATTTCCCGATTGTCGCCCTCAAATGCGGCGGTGATGGCGCCATGTTGGCGACAGGCGAGACCGTCATTTCGCTCCCAAGCCCGCAAGTCCGTGTGATCGATACGACCGGCGCCGGCGATGCCTTCAATGCGGGTTTCCTTGATGCCTGGCTGGATGGTGCCGAGCCTGAAGCCTGCCTTGTGGCAGCCATCGGGGCCGGGTCCCGGTCCGTTCAGGCATCGGGTGGCACAGGCTCTCTGGCGGCTATCGCCTAGTTTCAGAACAGAGATGGGCTAAAGAAACTCATTGCAAAAGAATGAATATGAATAGTCCTCAATTTCGTACCTTCCCTTCAGCGGAAGCGACCGCCTCTGCCGTCGCCGACTATCTAGCCAAGGCGCTGAAGAACCAGCCTCAACTGCGACTTGGCCTTGCGACCGGCAACACTTTCGTTCCGATCTATGCGGCATTGGTGGAGCTGTATAAAGCTGGCGGATTTTCGTTCGCCGAGGTCATGAGCTTTAATCTCGACGAATATATCGGCCTGCCCAAGGATCATCCTGCGTCTTTCTCAGCCTATATGGCGCGGCACCTGTTCGCTCATGTCGATCTGCCCGCGGGGAAGGGGCTATTGCCCGGTGTTGAAGGCGACATTGAAGCGGCCAGCCGGGATTATGAGGCAGCAATTGCCTCTGGTGGCATCGATATTCAGGTGCTCGGTATCGGTCGTAATGGCCATATCGGCTTCAATGAACCGGGATCCCCCTTCGACAGTCGCACCCGAAAGGTTGAGCTGACCCCGCTGACGCGTGAGGCGAACAAAGGCGATTTTCCGCCGGGCGAAATTGTACCACCATCAGCGGTAACAATGGGCATTGGCACCATTCTCGATGCGCGGCAGATCATTCTGGTGGCTATTGGCGCATCCAAGGCCCAGGCGCTTCAGGCTGCGTTTAAGTCGGTGCCAAATCCAGATTGTCCGGCATCAGCCCTTCAGACCCACGCCAATGTATTGATCTTTTGCGACGAGGCTGCTGCCAGAGCAATGAATGATTCTTGATCCAAAGGCAGAGAAAGAGCATCGTTACGAGAATTCAGGTAGCAAGATCGTTTCAGCATCAAGTATTGGCTCGCGTCGCATGCAGGACTTAACATCGAGCCGGTGCGGCTGACCAGCTAAGGGAAAGGATGTGCTTCTCGTCGAGCGCTTTGTCTTCGCGCACAGCGTACGGGTTCCCGAGCCCTAAGCCTGAATGTGGCAGTCTGCTCGACACCATCCTTCGACTAAAGGAAGTGCGTCCCGAGGGAATAGGGCGCCAATCCTCATATGCGCGCCTCGCCTCTGACCCGCGAGGACCTTCAAAAGGTTATCACCCCTTCATCGCGACCGGCGAAGGGGAGCACTCGGCACCATACTACCGTGAGGGTAAAACCGAAAACGGATGATGATGTCGTTCCAATAAGGGTCGAGGCTGGCCGGTGGCTCGTAATCGAGCTCACCTGCACAAAGTCGTCGCTCTGCATCGAGACAACGGCAATGGCCGGCCGCGGCTTACTTTTCGGCATAGCCCGCTTCGGCTTGATGTTGAGAAATCCTTCATCGGCAAATTTTCGGGCCATGGTTCTAGAAGGCAATTTGTCGGTACCGTCGAATTCTATCAGCTGGGCTAATAGGTGCGTGCGGACTGCATCAATCGGGCAGGGGGCTTCACCCGTGTTGCCGCCGATCCCAGCTGCCCAACCTATCCTTTGAGCGTACGAGGTAGGTGTCGATTAGGAGCCCTAACGTGCATAGCTTGCGGCAAAGCAAGCTGCAGAGGCCGTCCTGTCGATGTCTGGTTTCAGCAACTCTGAATGCTGAAGCATGATACCAAGACGGGATATTGAAGAGGCGGCGGCTCTTGCGGGCATTAGTGGACTATTTTGTTGTCGGCTCGCAATTACGAAATAGACATCTGCGCTCGGTTAAGCCGCCGGGCATCTTCAACTCAGTCTCGCCTAGCCAGATATAGTCTTTGCCAGAGCGTCGGCAGACCCCAGGGCAAGGGTGAAACCCAGTGCGCCGTGGCCGACATTGACCATGAGATTTTCCGGCCCCCTTTGGCCGATGATGGGGCGACCGTTGGGGGTGGCTGGCCTTAGGCCGGCCCAGAGCCGGGCTTGCGACCAGTCGGCCGCTTGGCCAAAATCGATAGTGGCTTGCCTGATAATTGGGTCGAGCCGTGCGTGGTCGATGTCGAGGCCAGAACCGACAAGGTCGGCAGCGCCCGCAAGGCGCAGGGATTTGCCGATCCGCGCATAGACAACCTTTTGCGCTGCGTCGGTCACGCTCACACTTGGCGACGCAATTTCATCTGTGATGGCCGCCGTAGCGCTATATCCCTTGATTGGGTAGATCGGCAGGTCGATGCCCGCCATCCGGCCTAGTAGTCGGGCTTCCACGCCTGCCGCGAGGATAAAGAGATCGGCCTCGATTGGGCCTTTGTCGGTCTGGGCTGCGACAAGCCGATTGCCCTTGCGGGTGAAGCCGTTGACGCTTACCCCACCCACAAAGCGAGAGCCGTTTGCGCTGGTTTCAAGCAGCTTTGCCAATGCATTGCAGAACAGGTGAGAATCGCCGGCTTCGTCATTGGGTGAGAACAGGCCGCCCACCAGACGATGACGGATCGAGGCAAGGGCCGGCTCAACGGTCAGTGTTTCCTCGAGGCCAAGGGCCCGTTTGTCGACGCCGGACGCTGCCTGCTGTTCCGCCTGGGCACGCGCATGGTGGAAGCTTTTGGGGCTGGAATAGACGACGATCTTGCCGGTCGAGGTGCGCTCGAAAGCGAGCGCCTTGAGTTCGGGCACGCCATGCAGCAGGTCACGCGATTTTTCGGCCAGAGCGCCGAGCCAGTCGATGGTTTTCGAGGCCTGCCCGCTGGTGCAGGCGGCGAGAAACGACAAAAGCCAGCGGTATTGAAACGGATCAATGCCCGGTCGGAACTGTACCGGCGATTTCGGATCGGTCAGGAGCTTGGGAAGCTGTGCCCAGATCGTGCTGTCGGCCAGCGGCGCGACATAGGAATAGCTGAGCTGGCCGGCATTGGCGAAGCTGGTGCCCAGGCCCGGCGCATCGGCACGATCAAGGACCGTAACCGCATGGCCATCCCGATCCAGACGCCAGGCCGTGCTCAAGCCGACAACGCCACCTCCGATGACGACAATATTCACACCGAACTCCTGTGCATTTCGATTGGATGGCAAGTGGCGCGAAAAAGATCGCGGCCTTTTTTGCGTTCCGCCTCAAGGAAGATTTTGAATTTCCGCTGTTTGTTTCACGAATACTTGTGCAGCGCGTTGAATCTGAATTGAGCGGAAAGCCGGGTTTTGCCGCGCGAATGGGCGCTAGACGGTAGGTTTTGGCCATGTACGCTGTCCAATGCGTTTTTTGCATTGGACAGTCGCCGCCATAAAGCAGCTATTATTTGGTCGATGAGGGACGCGGCTCTAGACTGGCCGCGTAAGGGTAAGTTGAAGCGGAGCACCATTTGGAACTGAAGTGGCTCGAGGATTTTCTGGCAGTCGCCGAAACGGGCAATTTCACGCGCGCCGCACAGGTGCGCAATACGTCTCAAGCAGCCTTCAGCCGCCGCATCCAGCAACTCGAAGGCTGGCTCGGTGTCGCGCTTATCGACCGCTCCAGCATTCCCGCGCAACTGACGAGCGCCGGCGAGAACTTCAAGATTACAGCCAGCCGTGTCCTTTCCGACATGTTGCAGTCGCGCGCCGATATTGCCGGCGCGGTGCCTGGCGCGCGGGCGGACCGGGTGCGGCTCGCCATTCCCTATGCGTTGACTTCGGCTCTGCCGGGCTGGTGGAGTGTCTGGAGTGGCGCCGATGCGCTTGAAGCGGTGGTCAGCGTCGGCAATGTGCATGATCTGGGCCTGTCCATTCTCTCCGGCGCCAATGACCTGATGATCTGCTTTGAAGCCGCGCATCAGCCCGTCGTCGGCGATCTCGACCATGTGCAGTCTTTCGTCATCGGCAGGGACATTCTGCGCCCCTATTGCAGCGCTAGTCTCATCGAGCGGTATGGCATCGATCTTCCCTGGCACGGCGAAACGCCCTTACCCCTGCTCGCCTATTCGAGCGGTATCTATTTTGCCCGGCTCGTCGACATGGTCATCGAGCGGGCAGGGGGCATTTCTCAACGAAGCGTCGTTCTGGAAAACGACATGGCCGAAGTGCTCGCCAATATGGCGGCGGCCGGCCACGGCGTCGCCTGGTTGCCGCAGAGCATGGTCGAAGCGCGGGCCGATAGCACGCTGCGTCCGGTTGGCAACGAGGCCTGGTCGATCCCGCTTTCCATCGTGGCGACCCGCGACGCGGGCAATACCAAGCCGGCGCTGACCCGGCTCTGGACCAGAATCGAAGCCTTGTGCGCGGCCGATCCGGCCGTGTCGCAAGCCACCCGCTATTCGCCAATGGCGAAAATCCGCACCACCAAGGCGCAAGCCCATCAATGACCAACTCAAGCAGCAAAGGGACGACAAAATGAGAAAACTGCTTCTGGCATCCATGGCCATTCTGGCACTGCCCACCGCCGCTTCGGCGCAGAATAATTTCATAACCATCGGCACCGGCGGGGTGACCGGGGTCTATTACGCGGCAGGCGGGGCCATCTGTCGCCTGATGAACGAGAAACGCGCCGAGCATGGCTATCGCTGCTCGGTCGAATCGACGGCAGCTTCGGTCTATAATCTCAACGCCATTCGCCAGGGTGAGCTCGATTTTGGCGTCACGCAGTCGGACGTCATGTATTACGCGGTCAATGGCGAGGTCGACTTTGCCGAGCAGGGGGCCTGGGATAGCCTGCGCGCCGTGTTCTCTCTGCATCCAGAACCCTTCACACTGGTCGCACGTGGCGATGCGGGCATCGAGGGTTTTAGCGATCTTGAAGGCAAACGCGTCAATATCGGTGCGCCTGGCTCCGGCACCCAGACCTCGATGGACATTATCCTTGGCGGTGCCGGCATGAGCCGCGATGCGTTCGCGCTCACCTCTGAACTGCGCCCTGACGAACATGGCGCCGCACTCTGCGACAATCAGATCGACGCCTTCTTCTATGGCGTTGGTCACCCCTCGGCCAATATTGCCGATCCCACCACGACCTGCGGCGCGCAGCTCGTGTCGATCCAGGGCGACTTCGTTGACCAGCTCGTCGACGAAAACCCCTATTACGCCCGTGCCACCATTCCGGGCGGCACCTATCAGGGCAATGCCGACGATGTCGAAACCTTCGGCGTGCTGGCCACGCTGGCGGTGAGCGAGGACACGCCGGACGATGCGGTCTATGCGCTGGTCAGCTCGGTGTTCGAGAACTTCGATGCGTTCAAGGCCCTGCACCCGGCGCTGGCTAATCTCACCGAGGCCGACATGGTCGTCGATGGCCTGTCTGCGCCGCTGCATCCGGGCGCGCAGACCTATTACGAAGAGCGCGGCTGGCTCTAGTCCATCCTCGATCTCAAGACTGACGGCGGCTCTCTGAGCCGCCGTTTCGGGTTTCACCGCCCGCCTATCGAACCTTATTCAGGGGTGACACGATGACCGATGCGCCAGCCAATGCCACGCCGCAGAATGCCGCGAATGCGGAAGAGCTGAAAACGCTCGTTGCCGAAGCCGACACCGGCGGCCGCGAGCCCAAGAGCCGGCCGGCGCAAATCGTGTTGTTCGTCGTGCCGTTGATTTGGGCCCTGTTCCAGCTCTGGTATGCCTCGCCACTGCCGTTCCAGTTGCGCATTGGCGTGTTCAACGCCACCGAGGCGCGCGCAATTCATCTGGCATTCGCGCTGTTTCTGGTGTTTGCCGCTTACCCCGCCTATAAATCGGCGCCGCGGGACTATGTGCCCTGGTATGAATGGCTGCTTGGCCTGATTGCCGCCGGCGCATCGGCCTATATCTTTCTGTTCCAAGCTGATCTGGCCCGCCGCCCCGGCATGCCAACGCCCATGGATATCGGCGTCGCCATTGTCGGCATGGTATTGTTGCTCGAAGCGGCGCGTCGTTCGCTCGGCATTGCTCTGCCCATCGTGGCTGTGCTGTTTCTCTGCTACGCCTTTTTTGGGCCTTATCTACCGGACCTCTTTGCCCATCGCGGTGCGTCCGTGCCGCGCGCCGCCACGCAATATTGGCTGACTTCAGAAGGTGTGTTCGGCGTGGCGTTGGGGGTGTCCACCGCCTTCGTCTTCCTCTTTGTGTTGTTCGGGTCGCTGCTTGATCGCGCCGGCGCGGGCAATTATTTTATCAAGGTTGCCTTTGCCATGCTTGGCCATCTGCGCGGTGGACCGGCAAAAGCCGCAGTGCTGGGATCGGCAGCGACCGGCATCATTTCGGGGTCTTCGGTCGCCAATGTGGTGACCACCGGCACGTTCACCATTCCGCTGATGAAGCGCATCGGCTATCCGGCGGTCAAGGCCGGCGCGATCGAGGTGTCGGCCTCTGTCAACGGTCAGATCCTGCCACCGGTCATGGGCGCCGCCGCCTTCCTCATCGCAGAATATGTCGGCATTCCCTATGCCGAGGTGGTGCGTCACGCCATCATTCCGGCTGTGTTGACCTATATCTCGCTGTTCTATGTGGTCGATATCGAAGCGCGGAAATACAATCTCAAGGGCCTGCCGCGCGAGCGTTATCGCTCCCGCCTGATGAGCCTGGCGCTGTTCGGCATGACGGCTGCGGCCTTCGTCATTTTCTGCTGGGTCATCGGCTTCGCCCTGGGCTGGACCCGCAGCGCTTTCGGTGCCGGCGCCACATGGGCCGTCGGTATCGGTACGCTAGTGCTCTATCTCGCTCTATTGTGGGTGCGTTCGCGCTTCCCCGATCTTGTGGATGACGATCCGAACAATCCCGACCTGACCCTGCCGGATACGGCGGCGGTCGCGCCAACCGGCATCCATTACATCTTGCCGGTCTTCGTGCTGGTGTGGTGTCTCATGGTCGAGGAATTGTCGCCGGGTCTTTCCGCCTTTTACGGCACTTGTGCGCTCATCGTGCTCGTCGTGACGCAGAAACCGCTGATCGCGCTGTTCCGTGGCCAGTCCGATATTGTCGAGCGTCTAAAATCCGGTCTCGTCGACCTCGGTGTTGGGCTCGTGACCGGATCGCGCAATATGACCAGCATCGCTATCGCCACGGCGGCGGCAGGAATCATTGTGGGCACCGTGTCGCTGACCGGCATTGGCCTTGTCATGACAGAGATCGTCATATCTGTTTCGGGCGGCAATCTACTGATCATGCTGTTGATGACCGCGCTGGTCTGTATGATCCTCGGGCTCGGCATGCCGACTACGGCCAATTATGTTGTGGTGGCGACATTGATCGCGCCGGTGATTGTCGATGTGGCCTCTCTCAACGGCCTCGCTGTAGCGCTGGTCGCCGTCCATCTTTATGTTTTCTATTTCGGCCTCATGGCAGACGTGACGCCGCCCGTGGGCCTTGCTTCTTTCGCCGCTTCGGCAATCTCGCGCGCCAGTCCTATTACCACGGGCGTGCAGGCGTTCCGTTACGAGATGCGCACAGCCATCCTGCCGCTGATTTTCATCTACAATCATCAGCTGCTGATGATCGGCGTCACATCCTGGTGGGGGCTGGCGCTCACCGTCATCATGTCTCTGATCGGTATGCTGATGTTCGTTTCGGTGACGCAGCAGATTTTCATTTCGCGCAGCCGCATCTGGGAAAGCGCCATGCTGCTTGTCGCCTGTTTCATGCTGTTTGTGCCGGGGCAGGTGATGGATCGGCTCGTGCCCAACTATGTCGATGCGCCCGCCAGCGAAATCGTCCAGCGCGCCAAAGCAGTCCCGGACAACGGCTTCCTGACGGTTGAAGTGTCCGGGTTCGATCTGTCCGGGAACGATTATACCCGCATTGTCCGCCTGCCTATGGGCGAGATGGCGGATGGCGCGACTCGCCTGTCCAATGCCGGTCTGCAGGTCACCGAGTTTGGCGGCTCGACCCAGGTCATAAATGTGCGCTTCCGAAGCCAGGCCGAACGGCTCGGTATAGCCATTGGCGACGACCTCGAGCGAGTCATGGTCACCAATCCCGACCGCGCACCCCAGGAATTGGTCTATATTCCTGCGCTATTGCTGATCGGCCTGGTGAGCCTGTTGCAATGGCGCCGTAAGGATTGGGACCAGCCCGGCTTGCCCAAAGTGAAGCCTGCCATGGCTTGAGCGGGTATTTTCAGGACGTAACAATTTGGGCCCGGCGAGGTGGATGGCCGCAAACACCGCTGCGATGGACGGGGGTGTCTGGCCCTCAGGCCAGCGAACGACATGGAACTGCCCTTTCTCGCTCCGCTCGATCGCACAATAGGGCGGTGAGATATCGCGACTTGCCAGCCTGTCGAAGCCAGCCAGGTCGAGTTCTGCGTGCCACAGCGAGACAGTTCGGCGGCTGTGTACGCTTCGGATAATCTTCATGTCAGAGCCTAGCGGCCAGACGTAATTGTTTGTCGCGCCATCCTGACTGGCCGCGACACCAATGCGCGTGCCTTCGGCACCAACGCAATAAGCGTCCAGTTCGCGTACGCTGCTCTCACCCCCATGGGATGGCAAACAAAGAAGGCCAGCAAGGACCAAGCTCAGGGCTGATCGGATCAAATGCTTGGGGGATAGCCTGATCGGATTGGTCGTTAGCACACGCATAAATCTGCCCTCCTGTGTTCGACAGTAGGACGCCTGCTGGACAGGCAACCTTGGCGCGCTGGTGTGGATGAGCGAAAACAAGGTTCGCCAACGTTTTGGCGGTCAGACCAAGAAAGCTGGCCCGAGGAGCGTCCTATGTTCAGAACATGGAGGTTTCGATGAAGACACTTGCAGCAATTGCGCTATCTCTCGCCATGACCGGCGCCGTCTTTGCAGAGGATGGAGCGCGCGGCCCGGTCCTTGTTGATGCCGATTTCGGGCTGACGCTCGAAACACCTGAAGGCTTTGGCGCTGAACTGGTTGGGCAGACACCCGAAGGCCTCGTGGTGATAACCGTGTCGTCGGAAAATCCGGACCTGCTTGCCCTGGAGTCGAATGGAGATATTTGCGACATCAGCTTTCAATACGACCCTGCCTATGGACAGGGGGACCAGGACTGGGTCAACAGCCTGGTGGACAATACCGGGGCTTACGAGCTCATGAGGCAAGAGGTTGCCGTGCCCGGCACAATCGAGGGCGGCAGGGACTTCACGCTCCATGGTTCGTCCTCCCACCGCGTCCAGGGCCAGCACGACTTGGGCGGGGCATTTACTGTCGCCGTCATACCGAGCCCGTCCGGCTATGTAACGGTGAGTTGTATCAGTGCTGAGGCGGACACCGACTGGAGCCTGATCGACCCCCTGCTGGACGCCATCACCATTCCGGGCCAGCCACGCGATCATCTGATCGCCGGCGACTTTTGCGAAGCCGATGTGACGACGATCCGCACTCAGTTGGAGCAAGCCGGCTCGGCTCCGCTCGATCGCCAGACGATTGCAACGCTGGATGCAGAACGCGAGCGGATCGCTGCGCAATGCGGCGGCGTCCATGCCGATGGGCTGATGGACGCGGCATTAGCCGAGGCCGGCTACGCCGGCAACTATCGCAGCCTGCGCTATGACGCCCTCTCCCATATAGGATCGGCCCTTCTGAGCGCGGAGCAGCATGAGGCGCTGGACGGTGGGCGCCAACAGGTCGTGGCAACCTACGACGAAGGCACCGGCGAGCGATACCTGCGCTATATGCATTTCATCGTCGGCCTGCGAAGCCTTGATTGATAGCCAAGACCGCGCCCGCACGTAGACCCTACCCGGCATACCATTTTTGAAAGTATTGCAGTGTCCCGTTTCGCCAAGCCCCTGATCGCAATTGCGCTCGCAATCGTCCCTTTCTTCCTGTTCATCGGTTCGACCGACACGGTCACGGTCAATGGCGCGGTGGTTTCGGATAACCGCTTTAACCTCGGCGGTCTGGTCATGGCCATTGCAGGGTTGGCCTTGGTTTTTGGCGTGCTCAAGCCTTCTGCCCCCAAGGACGGGGCACGCAAGGGCATCGCGGTCATCGCCGCGCTGCTCTGTCTGGTGCAGATCGCCAATTCGCTCGATATTGTCCGCATTGATCCGCTCGACTGGATATTGCCCGACCGGCACCTGCCGGCGCTGCAATATTCAGCGCTAGCGGACAACGACTACATCTATCTGAGCGTCAAGACGCCGGACGCCTATCGCCGCGCGCTGACACGCGAAAAGGGTGACATCATCGGCGAGGCCAGGGTTCATCAGGCCTATGCCGACCTCTGCCATGGCAGCCGCTATCGCGTGGATGTGGCGCGGGCCGAGCAGATGCCTGACTATTTCGATGAAGCAGAACGGGCGGATATTGAGCATCAGGCTCAGGCCATGGTGGCCGCCGCGACTATGGAATGTTCGATCGCCCGCTCGAACCGACTGATGGGCGAGGATGTGGACCAGCTCAAACGCAGCATGGACCTGTTCGACCGGCTCGAGGCGGAATATCTGGCGGCGCTTTAGCCGCCAGATATATTTGGGCCGATGATTACCAGATGTCGCGTGCGATCAGGACAACGGGATTGTCCTTTCCGTCGAACGTAGCATCGACGGCAAAATAGGTGATCTCAAACTTGCCGTTCTTGAACTGCCAATGCGTCAATGTGTAGGCGTCGCCCAGACCGCGCCACTTGTTGCGCTCGGACATGGTGCGGCTGGCAGAATCGTAGCTGGGATTGACCACTTCGCGCAGATAGGGCGTTTCGTAAACGACGATCGTGTCAACGCCTGCCGCCTCGTCTGCGCCCACATAATTGACGTCGAATTTGGGTGAGGGAAAGACGATCTCCGACACAGTTCCATGCTGGTCCGACAATCGATAGACCGCAGTCTGGCTATAGGCACCGATCTGGCAGGGCAATTCGACGATCAGCGCCTGGCGAGCGGCCGCCTCCTCCCCCACCTGCAATTCAAAACTGGCTGGCTCGGGGGCAGACGCGACGAGCTCCATGCACAGATGAGGCAGGTTGGCGGCATGATAGTCCAGTGCTTTTTGGATGGCACCGGCCCGCCAGTCGGCCTCTTCGGCGCTGGCGGGCATGGCCAGCACAATGGCACTGGTCAGAACAAGCAATCGCGAAAGCATGGCACTCTCCATCTCGGTTCATGCATAAGACGACGGCAACCGAGGAAACCTTGGCAAACAAAAGTCTCGACCTGACCAAGGTTGCGTCCTTTTATGACGTCACATCAACATCGAGGCGCTGTGCCTTTTCGAGGAGATCAACTCATGTTTCGTCAGACCATTGCCGCAACGGCCCTGCTGGCGCTCTGCGCCATGTCCCCTGCGCTGGCGCAGGACGCGACCGATTATCTCGGCTTGCCGGGCCCGATTACCGTAGGCGGTACCGACTATGTCCTGTCGTGGTCATCCAATCCGCAGCCGGGCTATTTCAAGCAGGAATACCTGCCCGCAGGCGCTGTGCCGGAGACTTATGAGAGTATGGTCATGGTGGAGTTTCTCGCCACTGATTTGCCGATCACCCAGATCGTGGGCGCGCAGACATCGATGATCGAGCAGCGCAAGGCGAGCGACCCCGTCGCCAATTTCGCTGTGTTCGACAACGCGGACAATGGTGAGTACCTGCTCGATTTCCTACTCTCGGCCAAGGATGCGAATGGCGAGTTCATTCTCGAATGGAACGGCTATCGCTATGCCGAAAGTCAATTCGACGGCCAGCGTGGCTCGCTGCTGTTTGCCATTAGCGAGCGGGCTTATGGCGATGCAGCGTCGGAGGCCTTTCTGGGCAATCTACGGGAATTCAAGGCCCAGCGCCTGCTGGAGCTGACCAAGGCCGACCTTCCCGAACTGAACTAGCCAATAGAATTTCGCCTAAGGAGAAGGTCATGAAGTCTGCTATTCGCTACATCATGGGTGTGACAGCGCTGCTTGCCTGTGCCACCCCATCGCTTGCCGAATGGGAGAGCACCCAATGGGGCATGTCGCCGGATGAGGCGATGGGTGTGCTCGATGGCGCCACAAGCCACAGCCCCGATGCGTCCGAGATCTACGAATTTCAGGATGCAAAATATGAGCCGCTCGTCAGCCTGGATCACACGGTCGGCGGCATTGAAGGCCAGGCGCTTCTGCTGTTCGATACGGATCATGCACTTCACTCGGTGCTCTTTACCCCAGCAAATCTCGCGCAATGCGATGACCTGACAGCGGCATTAATCGAGGCACATGGGGCGGTTGAGGCAACCGGATTTGGTTCAACGGCGATCTACAACTGGGCAGACGGTAACGATGTGATCCGCCACACCAATTCGCCCGGTATTGGCATCTGCAATCTCAATTACAGCGCCGAATAGTAATGTGCTCCGGGGCGGCGTTGCGCCCCGGAGCCTGATGCTTAACTTTGTCCGATCTGCAGAATACCGACACCGCGGCTGAAATAGGCATCCATGATGGCGCGATAGGCCGGGTTGCGCTCGGGAGTATTGCTGTCGATCGAGATATTGACCGTTGCCGCGCAAAGGCCATCCTCTCCTTCATCTGTGCCTGTGACGATTTCGCCCTGAGCCGCTTCACCGGCCATGTCCACCCACCGCGTCGCAATGGCGTCGGCCGCAGTCTGGGCGATGACGCAATCGGGATAGGCTAAGGCGATGCCAACCCCAGCTTGCTCACCCTGCACGTCCGTGAGTATGCCGCCTAGATAGGGCGGGATACCTTGGCCGAGCACTTCCATCTGCTCCTCAAGACGCTTTCTGGTTTCTTCGATGTCGGACGATGGCACAAGGACGGAGGCGGGATCGAGCCCGGCCATGCCGAAGAGCGGCGAGATCACAACGGCCTGAACAATCGCGGTGTCGCCGACTGAGCGTTCGAGCCCGGCCAAAGCTGTCTGCACGATCGGATTTTCGCTCAGGCGCGGTTGTTCGGCGGCGACAAGCATCGCCGTTTGCGGGGTATTGGCCTGGATGACATTGCTGCCTTTGGCGGTCGCAAACTGGGATGCACCGACCCGGGTGATCCAGGGATTGGATGGATCGAGCGCGGTCAAATCCTGGCGGCGCGGCTCGCCATTGCCGATGACGCCCGGAACGCCCGCATTCTCAAAGCCCATAGATTGAAGCGTTGTGATCATATCGGCCGCTGCCGCTTCGTCGGTCAGGCCCCAGAGGCTGACCGGATCGGGCTGCTGACCATAGGCGGTGAAATAGCGCATCGTGTCGACAGGGGTGCCAGCCTTTGCCTCCCACTCGGTTTGCTCGGTGCTCGACAGGCTGTTGAGCGCGTTGATTTCGGCACCGAGCAGCAGCCTGAAGTAGGGACGGATGGCATCGTCGTTTTCAGCCAGGGCCGCGGTGACCTCCAGATCGACAAAGTAGGCCACGTCTCCCTGCTGCTGGACCAACACTGTTGCGGGCAGATGGTTCAACCCATCGCGCAGGGTATCGAGGTTTTGCGCAAGTGTTGTTGCCGAGGTGGTGAGTAGCAGGCTAGCGGCGATGACGCTGCGACGCATGAATATCTCCTTGGTTCGTGTCTTCAGGTGAGACGCAGCAGATCGCTGTGACCTTGGTGGCGGGATGCAAAGTTTTGGATGGGCGGCACCAAGGTTACCTCAATGGCCAGCGTCCTATGGACAGAACGAAAGGATCAGGATCATGAAACGACTGCTGCTTTGTTTGCTCATGGCCACCGCAATGGTATCGGTCGCGCCGGCACAGGATATGGATAGCCTCGACGATCTCAGCAACCCGGAAATCGTCGAGCAGGCCAGTGACCTGCATCCGGCGGCGTTGTACCTGCTCGCCTCGCGCCTTCTGGCCGAAGGCAAGGGGCAGGAAGCGGCAAACTGGATGTATGCTGGCCAGCTGCGCTACCGCTTCATGATCACCGCCGACGGCAGCGACGCTCAGGATGAAAGCGTGTTGTTCAATGCGCTGAGCGAGCAGATCGGCCGACCGGTCAACGAATACATTGCCGGGAATGTGGACGAGTGGATTGCCGCAATGCAATGGGCGCTCGATTGGGACGCGGCCAACGACAACAATCTCACATCAAAGACCGAGCATGTGGAGACGCTGGAGCAGGTGCGCGCCGGGCTCGAAGGCTTGATGGAGCAAGTCGAAGACAATCGCGAAAGCATCCCTGAGGAACGCGAGGCCAATGGCCTCGAAAACCGGTGAGGACGGTGCCATGCGCCTGCTACCAGCATTGTTGCTCACCGCGAGCCTGAGTGTCACCGCCACCCCTGCTGCCGATACCGCACTTACCAGTGCGGAATTGCGGGTTGGCAAGACCAATATCTTCTGCGTCCAGATGCCATGTCCGTGGCGTGGGATTGCCGCTGCCGACAGTCCGCGCCTGACGCCGGCCGACCTGATATGGTCGCACCAGACACTGCCCCCGCTTGCCGCCAGTTCCGAAGACAAAGATCGGATTGTGACGGCCTGGAACAGCGATCAATGCCTCATAATCAACGGCAGGTTTGTCGCAGGCACACTGCAGGTCGATGAAATCGCGGGAGAATGCGCCTGATGATCCGGCTCCCTATGACCGTGGCGCTATGCGGCCTGCTGAGCGTTCCAGCGCTGGCCGATGACGCGGCCGACTTCATGGACGCGCTGGGCAAGGCTGCCACCGGGGTCATTATAGCCGAGGCCTATATGGCGGCTTGCGAAGAGTCCTACCCGCAGAGCCTTCAGGCGCGGCGCGATGCACTTGCAGGCTGGGGGCATCGGGTTAACCTTGCCGGCTATTATCGCTTTCTGGATGCTGCCTTCGAGACCATGCCCGATCTGGCGGCTGATCTCGAAGACAACCGGGCGCGCGCTCAGGCACTGGTCGACGAGGATGTGGCCAGTGATGGGGCCATTTGCGCCGATCTTCGCAGCGCGCTGGCCGACAACACCATGTTCGATATCGAGAACTCGATCCGCCACCTGCTGCGCAACGCCGACGATTTTGGGATTGTGGTGGCGGAGGCGGGGGCAGGCGCACCGAGCAGCGAGGTTCCTGTCGTTCCGCTGATCACGCTATCAGCGCAACTTGCCGACAAAATGGATGAGGTCGGATCGAAAGTCGGCGCGCGTGACGACCGCGATCTGCGCCAGGCCCGGGAGGCACACGCAGAAGGCTGGCTGAGACAGCGCCCGGCTCTGGCAATTTATGGCCGGATCGTTGGCGAGAACAGCCTGCGCGAGTGGCGCGGCGAACATCAATCTGCCTTTTCCGCCAGCTGTCGCTCCTTTGCCGATGACGCGCAGGAGGATGCGATGGCGCGCAACCAAGGACAAGACCGGATCGTCGTGGGTGAGGTTCGCTGGGTGAGCGATGCCGGTGAGGGTGGTGAGCTTAGCCTTGATGACTGCCGCGTCTTCGCAAACGATCCGGCGCAAGTTGCCCTGACCACGATTACCGATGACAGCGCGGGCCTGATGCTGCGACCGCTTGACTATGCGGAGGCCTTTGCCGGTCCCGGCGCGGGCATTGCGTTTAGAGATGTGGATCGCGTGCTCTACGACGCGGAATTTGCCAATCGCATGGATGGGTTCGGCAATGGCTATACCCAGCGCAACGAGGATATATATGTGCTGTTGCGCGATGGCACGGCGTATCGCCATGAGTGGAACTTTTCCTTCACTGACCTCGATGTCGACCTGTCCCGGCAGCGCGAGCCAGACCGCTGGTTTACCTGGCAAGAAAGGGGCGGCTCCACTACCTTGACGCACACGGGCGGGCTCGATGCTGGTGAAGAAATCGATGTGTCCGAGGCGCGCCTGCTCATGCCGGTGCCGCAGGGGCAGAAGTTGGACTCGACCTATTATTACCTCAATGTCGGCATGGGCGGAGGGCGCAGCGATCGTGAATACGCCTTCTCGGCGGACGGCAGGCTGGACTATTCACGCAGCGGTTTCGTTGCCGGCAATTTCGGCACGTCCTATATCATCGTAGCTGGCGATGACGGGGATGAGGATTTGACCGCCGCCTATGCGTTCGACGGCTACACGCTGTTGATCGATGGACCCGATGGGCAGGAGAGGCACTTTGTGGCCTTTATTCATGGCCAGGACCCCGATCTTCCCGAAGAAATCATCTTCGACGGCCAGGTTCACTGGCTACGGCAGGATGACCAATGAAGCGCGCGGTTGGTCTTATCCTAGGCGTTGCGCTACTGGGCGGTGCAGGTTTTTGGTTCAATTCCTGGGCCTGGAATACCTGCCAGCCGCTTGATCGGCTGTTCGGCCAGTCGGGATGCAGAGGATCGATCGAGATCGCCAACTTCTCACCTCTGTTCCGTACCACAATGGCGGTTACCGACGAGGACGGCATGGCAACCCTGCTCGGATGGGCGCTTGATGGTGAGGGCAATCGGGCGGTCCCCACATTGATCCGGCTTGATCCGACGACTGGCCGCGAGTCGACTCGCGTGGCCCTTGCCATGGGCGAAGGCTTCGATCACGCCGTGTTCTCGGCAGATGGTCAAACGATCCTGCTGACCTGCACGACTTGGGCGGCGTGTGCCGCGGGCGATGACGCGACCTCATCTATCGTTTCAGCGTTGAACGGCAAGCAGCTGGAGCTGGTCGATCGATCAGAACTCTTTCCGAGGATATTTCCCGGCGATCCGCGTCCTCCTTCAGACTTCACCCCGTTTGCCATGACGGCCGCCAATGGCGCCGTTGTGGTTGACCAAGATGACGAGCGAAACATCGTCATGACGCAACTGGCCAGCGAAAAAACCATCCTGCTTGCTGCAACGCAAGAGCGCCTTGATCGCTACGCGCCCCATTTCGTCATCTCGCCGGATCAGACCCTTATTGCCATGAGTTCCCGCCAATACGGACCGAAAACCACTGGCGATTGCTTCTGGGTCTGGCACGTCAGCGATGGGTCCAAAGTGATGTCCATGTATGGGTCACCCGATTACGACATTTCCTCAAATGTCGTCATCTCCACCGACGGGAATGCCCTCTTCGTCGTCCGCAAGATTGCTGGCGGGAACATGGCGATCGACAGGTTTGTAATCCCATGATCAGCGCTACGTTTCGCGGTGACCCGACGCTTTATCCTGCACCTCGGAGAAAAAACTTACTTTCGCCACAACCATTTCGCTTCTCTGACATTATTGCTGAGGGCGTTTTGGGAGTAATTGGCAGCGTGCGACTTGTTGACGGGGACATTTCCGAACCGTCCGACACGACCGAACGTCTCATTGAACGGGTCAAGGCGGGCGACACAAGAGCTTTTGAACGACTTATTTCGGATCATTACCGCTTTATCTACAAGACGGCATTTCGGTGGCTAGGCCACAAGAGCGACGCCGAAGATGTGACGCAATCGGTTTGCATCCGGCTGGCTGATGCCATCGCGCGCTTCGACGGGCGTTCCAAGTTTACCAGCTGGCTCTACACGGTCACGCTCAATGCCGTGCGTGACCTCCAGCGCAGCCAGAAGCGTCACGTCATTCATATCCAGGCCGTCTCCTATGTGGCACGCGAGGAAATCGATGCCAGCCAAGAAGACGCACTGCGCGTCAACGATATCTGGCGTATAGTGCGCCAATTGCCAGAAAAGCAGCGCGATGCCGTCATGCTGGTCTTTGGCGAACAACTCTCTCAGGCAGAAGCAGCCGTGATCATGGGATGCAAGGAAGTGACCGTCTCTTGGCACATCCACAATGCGCGCAAGTCGCTGAAGGACTTGCTATGAACACGAACCGTGACCCTTTCGAGTTGATGCCGAAGTTCAGAGATCCCGAACCGGACCCGGTCGTGATGAACGCTACAATCGCGCAAAGCCGGGATGCCTTTGCCAACCGTCGCCCCTCCGCTGATGGCAAGACTTTCTCAATTTTCCGCTGGTTTGGCCAATCTTCCCGCTGGCTAATGCCCGCTGGTGTCGGCATCGCTGCACTGGTTGTTGCGCTCGTGGTCGCGCCGGGCTTCTTGCCGACCAGTCTCCAGACGGGTGGCGACCGGGATATGGTGGCCGATTTACCAATGGCGACCCCACCGGGCTCTACAACGCTGTCGCGTGGCGATGGCCTCACCGCCGACGAGACTGTTTCCAACAGTGGCACACGCATGGGTATGCAGCCAGCACCTGGTGCTAACCAGGCGCCGCTCGAAGCTGTCCCACAGACAATCTCGCGTTTCGAGGGCGACGGCGTTGTCATCGGTACAAGGCTTGACGCCACAGCCATGGAAATATTTCTGCCTGAGATTTCGGGCGATCAGACGATCGACGTCCAGGGCATGATGCCGGGCGAGGAGATCGAGCTTCTCGCAGCCTTCGCCCCGTCCGACCAAGAACTCGTCGCTGTGCAGTTTCGCGTCAACGATGTCCGGTTCTGGCGCATCTATCACCTAGTGGACGGGCAGTATACTCGCGATTCTCAACGCTCTCAGCGCGTTTCGGACGCTGCCGACAAGGCAGAGGTCGAGCGCCGCCTCTCTGAAGAGCCGGCAGCATGAACGCAGCCTAGCGGAGCTGCCCCTGATGGTCCCCCATAAGGCTGTCGATGAGCCTGTGGGGGATGGTCAGATCCCACCACAGCGTATCGACATCATCAATCAGCGCATCCAGCGGTCTGAACAGGCCGGCAGAGGAAAAGACAAGATGCGGGATAGGCAGACGCAGATTGAACCAGCCGTGTTGGAACCGCCCCGACAGGTAAAACTGCGGATTGCGTTTGGCCAAGGTGAGCATGGCCCGCTGGAAGCCCGGAGTCAGCAGCGCGTCCACATCAGCATTGGAGCTGGCCAGCGTCTCAAAAACGGCATCGAACTCGGGCGCAATCTCACGCCGCTGCAGTTCATCGCCAGAGAGCTGCCGGAACAGGTCATCGACGCCGACCATGAATTTTGAGCGGGGTCGCACCGCAATGCTGCCGGTAAAAGCTTGCGGCACGGCGATGTCTACCTGCATGAGATGAAAGGACTCGCTGCGCTTTTGGTTGCGCCGGCGGCGCCAGATGGTTGCCTCGTTCAGGCGATAGGCGATGTCCCGATGCTTGCCGCCGCTTTCCCAGGCCGTAAAGCGCAGACCTTCCTCGCTGAACAGGTCGGCGATCCACTTCTCAGCATCCACGGTTCCCCATCCACTGGCAAAATGGCTTTGCCCCCAGCCTTCGCCAATCTTCTGCGCCACCGTAGCCAAGGCGATGTCGCGCCAGAGGCGGTTGGACAGGGTCCAGACCAAGCCAACCGCCACGACCGCCACAATCGGCCTGAGTAAATTTCCCTCGAAAGGCGCGAGGCCCAGCAGCAGGAAGAAGATGCCTGCACTCAGATTGAGGCTGGCAGCCAGATTGGCCAGGCGGCGCGGTTCGGCATTGCGCAGCAGCGTCGTGACCTCGTCCCGGCCAAGCCCGCTGGCCAGCGTCTCGCCCGTCGCCTCGCTCACTTGGCCTGCGCCTTTCGATAGCGCTCCAAAAGGCCGGTCAACGGGCTATGCAAAAGATCACCATTGAGCCGGGGCGGTGGATCATAGCTGAAGGCAAAACCATATTTCCCGCTTCGTTCCGCCGTCAGATCGACCACGGTCCAGGTCTTGCCGTCGACATCGGCCATGGCATCGCGCAGCGCCAGCAGATGCGCCTTGCTTTCCATACTGAGTCGGAAGCCCAGTTCTTCTAGGTCGGCGCCAGTTCTGTGCGCGATGACCTGGGCCTGCGTGCTCGAGCGGCGCCCCTCCTCAACCAGAATTTCGTGATTGATCGCGAGGTAAAGCCACTCCCGGTCTTCCCACTCTCCATCCTGCAGATTGGTAATGTCGCTTGCCATGCTGCGCACCGCGGCATTCTGCAGGGCCAGCAGGTCAGGCAGGGGGCTGGACCTGTTGAGGCCAGCGAATAGACGTTTGAACATCGGGCTATCCTGATTTTCAGCGGCGGTGGAAAGAGGAGATGCGCAGGCGGTCGCGATAAGAATCGACAGGATCGTCAGCACCATCAGTCCGCGGCATCTCACGTATTCAGCTCATCGGCATAGGCGATTTCGAGCCGATCAATAGCCGTCTCCATTGCTTGTGCGAAGGCATCAGTCGCCAGACTGTAAAACGCGGTCATCTCCGGCGTGGTGAGGATTGAGGTAAGCTCTTCATGCCTCCCCTCGGACATCTGGCTATAAATGGACACGGAGCTCAGGAAATGGTTTTCGGCGTATTCCTCGCGGAGATATTGGGCGCTTGCCACCCATTCCTCCGCCCCGTCCGAGCCAAGAATGGGCGTCCCCGCGATCAACATGGCACGGAAATAACCATCAAGGGTGACGCTGCTCTGTGCCGCGCCGCTTTCAGCGTCGAATTGGGCTTCATGCAGGGCCTTACGCGCGTCGGAGGCTTGCTCGAAATAGGTTTTCGCTTGGTTCAGCAGGTGCGGCGCATCGGCATTGAGCGGAGCATTGGCCACCCGCTCAACCACTTCACGGCCAAGCGGAGACGTGTGATAAGCTAATGCAACCTGGCGGACCGGCTCGGATAGCCGACTATCCAGCGCCGCATGAAAGTCGGCCGTAAGCAGGTCTGGATCAAAAGCTGTCTCGACCGCCGCGCTCCAATGCGCCACTTGAGCCTGCGAAAATCCCAGATCCGTCGTCACGAGGATCTTCAGACCTTCGCCAAAGCCGCTCAGCGCCTCACTAGCGCGCAGGTGTTCGCTCAGGCGGTCGATCGTGTCATCTTGTGCCATTGCCGTGCCTGGCATCAGCAGGGCTGCACTCAGAGTAACCGCCCGGACAAGACGAATGCAGGCAGAACCGATCATTTGCATTACTCCCTGAATCAAATTCGCTCGTTGTCCATGAGACGACACTAGAGGGGGAAATCTTGGCAGCGGCGGCAAAAATGTCGGACCAAGGTTTTGCCTTGCCGAGTCGTCTTATCTTCGAAACCACGAAGGCCTGCATGAAACCCTTGCTGACCCTTGCAATGATGATCAGCACTGGGCGAAGACCAGTGCTGATCCGGAGCTGCGATCGAAAATGAACCTGAGTGTGATCTTTGTCAGCGCCACGCTGGTTCTCAGCCTCCACTACCATTTCGTCAACGAGCTTGAGGTCCGTCATGCCTAGAGGCCCGCTTACATATGCCGCTCTCGTGCTGGTGCTGAGCGCCGCACTTTTCGGCGCCTATCGCTATTGGTTCTACGAGGAACCTCGTGCGACCGGCCTGCTTGCCGAGGCGATGATGGCCGCCGTCGATCCCGAGGAAAGCCGGCAGATATTCAACGGTATTGTGGCCGATCATGTTGATGTCACAGCGCCTGTCATCGAGCAGATAACCATCTTTGAGAACAATGGCTTCGACTGCGCCATCAGCCCCGTGGAAGAAACCAGCGCCCAGATGCTGAATTGCCGCCGACCCGTCGATGGCCGCCGATATTGCGATCTGTTGCGCTACTTCGCTTATGAAACGGCCGAGGGCGCGATCATCGAGAGCCTTGCCCACAGCTTCACGATACCGTCAGGGGACAGGCACCTGGGCCGTTGCTCCTATCGGGCACCAACATCGCAAGAGTGAGCAATGCGGGGCGTGTCAATCAGCCCCGCTTTCGCCCGACCCCATCCTGCTGCCAGCCTTGCTCCTCTATCGATCATCATCGCGTCGTCAGGCGATCGGTCAACGCGCAGGTATGAGGTCGGGCGGCAAACCCTCCGGCGGCATCAGCGTCAATTGCTCACGCATCGCGCCCAAGCGCGCGATCGTTTGGCGATCGGCAACATCTCCATGATCGCGCAGGAAATCATCGATCACCCGGCGATAGGCCTGGTGGCTCACCCAGTTGTCTGAGGGCGGCATGCGGGACCAGCCTTCTTCAATGCTGCGGACCCTGGACTGCCAGACCGCGTCAGAAGTTTCGAGAACGAGGGTGATGTTGCCCTCCTGTCCCTCGACATAGGCGACGGTGACCCGATCGCCCGGTGCCACATAGATACTGCCCAAAATATGAGGGCCTAATAGGCCCGCATTGCGATGGACATAGGTCGTCCATGTACTTCCGTCCGGGTTCTCGACCCGCAGGTTGTAACGGACATCATCGCCGAGCTTAGCGGCCCTGCCTATCGTAATGGTCCTGAACGGCGTCACGCGCTCGATGATGGCGGGCCGATGGACGCCCGCCATTTGCAGATAGGCGGCGTTGATATGGGGGGAGGCCTCCGCCACGATGACAGCAGTGATCAAACCAGCAAGGACCACAAAGCCCAGTGCACGCTTGCTTCTGCGCCGCCACAGGAGCCTGTAGCCCAGATAGGAAAGGACCAGGATGACGGTGAACGTGACATAAAAATTCCAACTCAGGAAACCCAGAGCGCCCGAGATCAGCGCCGGCACGGATCAATCGAGCTCCATTCGCTGTTTCATCAAATCCGCTTCCCGCTGTCCCAGTGCGAATGCCTTCTGGCGGATCCACTCATTGGCACGCGTTTCCCCGTCCCGCTGCAGCCGCATATTGTATTCGGGCACCAGAGCCGCGATGGCGGCCTGCACCCTTGCCTGCGCTGCGGCATCGAGTTCAATCTCGACCGGCGCGTTCTGTGTGAGCGCAGGCCTGCCGCCGCTCTCACGATCGCGCTGATACTGGTCATTGGGAAACAGATAGCCGGGACTGGCTGTCGTTACCGGCGGCACGAATATATCCTGAGCGATGCCTGCGGTCGGCAGACTGAAGAGGACGATAGCGATTGCCAGGGGTTTGTGCATGTCATGTGTCTCCATGTTTTCAGGTGAGACGCACGTCCTGCACAAAACCTTGGCCGAATGGTTACCAAGCTTTGCCCAGCGCCGGACGTCCCATATCCAGAAAGCGCAAAAAGGAACTGCCATGATCAAACCCGACGGTAATATGGCGATCAGGGGCCAATGCACGGCGCGCCCCGGCGAGGCTGCAGAAGTCTTACGCTGATGTGGCGCGGTTTAGTCATCCACGGCATACCTCTCGTCATCGCCATCGGCGCGGCCTTGCTGCTCCTGCCCTGGATAATGGGAGCCTCGGCGATCGAGGGCGACGCGGCATCGCGGGGTTATACGGTGGGCGTGGCTGCGCTCTTTTTATATCCGGCAGCCTACCAGGTCCTGATCATTCTCTGGGCCATTTGCCGCTGGCAGGGATGGTCCCTCCAGCGGGTATGTCTCAGGCTCATCTGGCTGAGCCTGCTGCTGTTTGCCGCCGCCATGAGCTATGCGCTGGTCCAGCTTCAGCACTATCTGCAAGGCGCAGCCAGCCAGACCTCGGCCATTGCCCTCACTGTTCCGCTGCCGGTCGCATAGGACGAAAAAAACGCATCTCCACTCGAAAATGCACGACCGGCACCAAGGTGCCTCTGCATCGCTTCGTCTTATAGATAACACACACAAGGACCATGACATGCGCTTTGCACTTGCCTTTGCCCTGACCGCGGCCATAGCCAGCCCCTCATATGCACAGACCGAGGACGACTTTGCACAGGCCAACAGGATTTTTGGTCAGCCGACTGCCGCCGTAATAACCTCGGATATCGCGGGCGAGTGGCTGCCGCTCAGCACTCTGGCCAATCTCAAAGGTGCCGATCCTGATCCCGGACTCATCACCAGCCTGCTCGAGCGCATTTGCGGCAATGATCCTGCGCGCGGGGCAGTCATCACGGAGATCGACGGGGGCAGTTTTGAGATGAGTGCGCCCAATTCGGCCGGAGACATGGTCTATCGCTTTGACTGGATTTCCGGATCGCTCTTCCATCGCAGCTTCGACCCGGCAGCACTATTCAGCATGCTCAGTCTCGATGCGATAGAGGGCGAACGGGGAGCCGAGATACGGGCGCGCACGCTCCAGAGCGCGGCGAGTCAGGTCCACCTCTACCGCGTGTCTTCAGACCTCATCGCCCTGGCCGAACCATATCGTGTCGAAATCTACGGGCGTTGTCCAGCATGACCCATCCCGGCGTCGCTTTGCATTCAGAACCATACCACAGCCATAGGAGGACAGACCCATGAATCTTGCGCCCTGGCTATTGGTCGCCATCTTCTCCGCCTGTTCAACCCCTGCTGCCCTGGCGCAGAGCGCCATGGGCGATGTTGAACGGACCCTCGATATGATCGGCGACGTTAGCGCTATCGATGGCCGCTGGGTCTGGGCGAACATGTCAGCCTATATCGAAGTCGAGACGCGAAACTATGCCGGGCTTGAGGCGAAAGTGGCGCAATTCTGCGCCGAGGATCGCTCACCGCTCATGGCGATAAGAACCACAGGCGAAGGCTTCAACATTGGTGTGATCGACGCGCCACCGGGATTGCATTGGCAATATCGGCGGGACAGCACCGGCTTCTATACCCAGAGCATCGCGTCAGAGAGCTTCTATGGCGCCCTTGGCTATGACAAGGACCGCCCGCCCAGCGAGGCGGTGATGGCGCAAAATGAGCGAAACATTGGGCCGGTTACGGTGATACGCCCCGGAACCGACATCCTCCTCATCACGCACAGGACAGGTTTCGACCTCTATCTGCGCTGCAGTGAAAGCTGAGAGCCCTCGCATAGCAGATCAGGGTCATCTCTTACTGCACCGACAAGGACGCGCTTGCTCATCACTGACGACGCGCAATTATCAATGCAGACTTAAGCTCGATGTCTTTGTCAGCCCTATGATCTGATCCTGCCACCAAACGGCCTGCCACTCGGGCCTTGCCGCGATTGTCTCCGATTGTCTGGCGAAGGTGACGGGCGTTTCCATGCGTGCCGCTATTGGCCTGCGCAAATTCGGCCTTGTAGGGTTGTTCACCGTTCTTGGATTGGTTGTATGTACAGTCCCGGTGATGCTCATCTATCGCCGTTCGGTCATCGAGGGACTGAGGTAAAGGCCGGATAGAGAAGGACCGCGGCAAGCAATGCCTCTCCGGTTTCTCCGAATGTGCCTGGACCAGAGCTGGGCGCTGGGCCGCTTTCCGCCCAATCCCTTCTAACGAGCCGGAAAGCGGCGACTGACATCAAGCCGGTCCGGCAGCGCATTCAGTTAAGTGTGTGTCCCGCATGGCTATGCTGGCTGGCATTTCACACTTCGATCTCGACATGCAGGTGTACATGCCCTGCTTCTGGAACGGCAGTTCCACCGAATTTCTCGCCTTCAACAAGATCCTGATGGAGGTCACTGAGCAGCAGACCGGACCTTTAGGGTCGAAATCTCCAGCGGCAACATCGATCTCCTCGATCACCTGATAGGTCAACTCGGTCACGATACCGATAATCTCTATGCTATCGGCAATCTCTGTCTCGGCACTCAGCAGGCGGTCCGTATCGCCACCAGTCTCGATCTCGAAAAAACCAGGCCGATTTCGCCCTAATGCGTGGCATGTGCCCGGGGATGGACAATGGTGATCGCGCCTGCAGAGGCGGCATGATGATGGTCATGCCCGTGCTCTCCGGCACTCGCCGGTGCAGCCAGCATGGCCGATAATGCCAGGGCGGCGATCAGGTAGTTTGCAGCAATCATTCCAAGGTATGTAATATAATTACATATCATCTAGTCAGGGAATAATAAGCTGGTGTGAGCGCCATCCTATGCCATGGCGGTGGCGGCGCGAATATCGTCGATCAATTCCTGTCGCGCCCGGTTACGTTTATCGATGTCTGGCAAACGCAGGATGAAGGATGGATGCCATGAAATCATCACCGGAATATCATGCAGACTGGTTTCCAGCTTTCCACGCCGAGAGGTGAGGGGGTTGGCATTGCCTGTGAGCGAACGTGCCGCCGTTGCGCCCAGCGCCAAAATCATGCGTGGTTGCACCAAGGTTATTTCCAACCCTAACCAGAACCTGCAATGCACAACTTCCTGCCAGTCCGGGTTTTGATGTAGACGTTTTTTGCCGCGCGGCGTGAACTTGAAATGCTTGACGGCGTTGGTCAGCCAGACCCTTTCCGCCACCAATCCAGCCTCTGTCATTGCCGAACGCAATAGCTGTCCAGCCGGGCCGACAAATGGACGCCCGCGCAGATCCTCTTGGTCGCCGGGCTGTTCGCCGACGATCATCAGTGCGGCGTCAGCGTCTCCCTCGCCCCACACTGTTTGCGTCGCCGCTTCGCAAAGCTGACAGCGGCGACATTGGCTGGCCGCCTCTTCTGCCTCCGACATGGTTTTTGGCACCAGAACCGGCTGCGGCATTGCAGCCCGATAGCGTGTGGAAATGGCTTCCGAACCCTTGCGGGGTATGCTGGCGGCAGCCTCGCGCATTCGTCCAACGCGCGCTTCAGCATCCCGCAACATATCAGGGATCAGATCGGTCTCCGGCAGGTTATGCCAGTACTTTTTGGGCATTTCTGCCCGCATCGCGTTCAGCTTCACCCGTGCGGGGTTGAAGATATTGCTGAAATAGGTGGCCCAAAGCCGGTCCATGCTGTCTTCTGGAAGGTCGGGACGCGGCCCGCCGGGCAGAAAATCAAGCACACCATTCTCAAAACGCGCGACAAGGCTCGGTGTCGCGATCAGCCAATCCATGTCACCAAACCGTTTGGCGAAAAACGGGCTCGCCGGCTCCACGATATTATGCTCAGGCTCGAACCACGCGACGAAGCGCCGCCGGGCATGCGCCCCAATCTCCCGGAACCGCACGAAGGCGTGCATTTTGTGAATGTCACGCCCCACCGATTTGGCCATCAGGTGCAATTTCTGCCCCAACACATCCGCTGGAGAGAGCGGCGCGCCCTCGCCGCGATCCTGCCGCCAGAGTGCGCGATACAGCATATCGAAACGATCCGGAGCTGAGTGCCAGATTACCTTTTCGGACAAGTGGAGAAAGCTGCGCGGCACGCGCACCTCATGGTCGCCGCCAATGTCGGGCAGGCTTTGCTGCGCAAACAGACCTGGCGCGCCATTCCATTCAATATCATCGGGAGCAATTCTGAGGGAAATGGCGATGCGTGCGGCTCTGCGCCAAGCTGGCATCGGATTCTGTAAGGGTAGAACAACCGAATAGATCACAGCAGCAGCAATTGTTCGGGCGGCGGAACGAAACGTTGCCGCAAAGCAAGGCTGTCGGTAAGCGCCTTCGGCGACCAGTCGGGTAGGCTGATAAAGGGCTGGGCTTTTTTGATACCCGCACCAATTCTTCTCAGATCGTCGAACCGGAGCCTATAAGCTCGGCGCGCCAGCATAATCCGATCCACCGTCCTGACCCCGAAACCGGGCACTTTGAGCAGCATTTCTCTGCTGGCAGTGTTGACGTCGAGTGGGAACAGCGCTCGATGCTGCAAGGCCCAGGCAAGTTTGGGATCAAGATCAAGGTCGAGATTGCCTCCCGCTATTCCGCCGGTGATCTCCTCGACTGAGAACCCGTAAAACCGCATGAGCCAGTCCGCCTGATATAGCCGGTGCTCACGCATCAATGGCGGTTTAATCAGCGGCAGGGCGGATGAGGCCTCGGGAATGGGTGAAAAGGCGGAATAATAAACCCGGCGCAGCTTGTAGCCCGAATAAAGGCGCGCCGAACTGGCGAGGATAGCAGCATCATTTGTGCCATCTGCGCCAATAATCATCTGAGTGCTTTGCCCAGCAGGTGCAAAGCGCGGCGGGCGGCGTCCCGTGTGGCTTTTCTCCTTTGCAGCATCTGTTTCCAGACGCACCTGCGCCATGGCTGCCCTAATGGTTTCTGGACGTTTTTCAGGTGCGAACCGGCGAACGCTGTCATCCTTGGGCAGTTCAACATTGATGGAGAGCCGGTCAGCCCACAAACCTGCCTCCCGTATCAGGTCCGGGCTGGTATCGGGAATGGTCTTGAGATGGATATAGCCCTTGAAAAGGTGGGTTTCCCGCAATGTTCTGGCGATGCGCACCATGTCTGCCATAGTCTGGTCTGGCGAGCGGATAATGCCGGACGAGAGAAACAGCCCTTCGATATAATTGCGGCGGTAAAATTCCAGCGTCAGCGTCACGACTTCCTCGACGCTGAACCGGGCGCGCTCAACATTGGAAGACACTCTGTTGATGCAATAAGCGCAGTCAAAGATGCAAAAATTCGTCATCAATATTTTGAGCAGGCTGATGCACCGCCCATCCGGCGTGTAAGCATGACAAATGCCCGCTCCGCCTGACGAGCCTAGCCCGCCGGCGGATGAATCACGCCGCGTGCCGCCGGATGATGCACATGAAGCATCATATTTGGCGGCATCGGACAGAATGGCGAGTTTGTTTTGAAGGCTCAGCTGGACCATGCGATCTTGCTATATGTTCACTGTTTGTTCGTAAAATCACAATTGCTCGAGTCAGGAGTAGTTGAGGTTGAGTGCACCTATCACCCCACATAGAGAAGTTTGCACTTCAGGAATTGCGCAACCATTCCAGCACGGCGAGCACTCGCCGGTGGTCATGTTTTTGTTCGAACAGGCCAAGCTTGGAGAATATCTCCGAGATGTGTTTCTCGACCGTGCCGACCCCGATATTGAATCGGTCGGCGATGCCGCTATTGGTCAAGCCTTCGGCCATGGCTCCGAGCACGTCGCGCTCCCGATCGGTCAGGGCCTGCAATGGGTCCTGCTGTGCCTTGATCAGACTGGTCACGACTTCGGGATCCAGCACAGTGCCACCACCGATAATACGTTCGATGGCGTCGTAGAGCGTGCCGATTGAGACAAGCCGATCCTTGAGCAGGTAGCCCACCGAACCCTGACCGTCCGCGAATAGCTCCTTGGCATAGATGCTTTCAACAAACTGGCTGAGGATCAGCACCGGAAAGCCCGGCCTGCTAAGACGTAGTTCAATCGCTAGCTTCACCCCTTCATCGGTGAAACTAGGCGGCATACGTACATCGAGCAGGGCAAGGTCTACATGAAGATCGGGCAGGGCCATGATCAGCTCGTCGCCATTTGCGAAAGCGCCCGCCACGGCGAAGCCAGCCTCTTCGATCAGCCGGACAATGCCCTCGCGCAGGAGAACGGAATCTTCAACAATGACGATCCTGTGTGGCGGTGATTGCGGCACGGCTTTTCCTTTAAATGGGAATGTAAAGTGCTACGCTGGTCGGACCGTCCTGAGGGCTGGTGAGTGTCCAATGGCCGCCTAGCCCTTCAACCCGCTCATCAATGCCGGCAAGGCCATGCCCGGGCAACACCTGCGCACCACCATCGCCATCGTCGATCACGGTTACGATCAATGTGCTGCGATCGTCGGACAAAGCGCAGGTGATGACCATATGTTTGGCCCCGCTATGCTTGATCGCGTTGGCCAGCAATTCGGCGACGATGAAATAGATGCCCTGTTGTACGGCTGGCTCAATTTCAAGCGCAGAACCGATATTTGATTGTAGTCTCGTGGGTATGGGGCTGCGTTCTGCGAGCGCCTCCAAGGCCGCAATCAGCCCACGGTCCTGCAGCAATGGTGGCGCAATGCCGCGCACCAGGTGGCGCAGTTCGGTCAGGGTTTCCGCCGAACGGCGTCCGGCCTCTTCGATCAGCGCGGCGGCGGCGGCGGGATCGCTGGCCAATTTGCGTTGGGCTGCGGCCAGATCGAGCTGCAAGCGCAGCAATTGCTGCTGAGGGCCATCGTGCAGATCTCGTTCGAGCCGACGCAGCGCGCGCCCCTCGGCAGCGACACTGGCCTTACGCGAACGACGCAGCCCCTGCATTTGCGCGTCTATTTCTTCGGGGCTGTAGCGCCCAAGGAATACCCGAGCCATACGATCATGGAGGTCCACCATAGTGGCAGCCAGCCACGGCAATGTAACGAGCGCGGCGATGCCAAGCACCGTGTTCAGGAAGATGGTGACCGGGCCCAGCAAAAAGCCGGTTGCGCCGCCGAACAATGCGGAGACCCAGTGCAGGATCGTCGTATTTGACAGGATGTTGATGACGGAGTCATTCCAGAACCAGCGGGTGACGCCATTGAAGATGCTGGCAAGCCAGACCAATGCCAGGCTCCCGCTCACCGTGCCCAAAGGCAGATAGAGCACGGTATAGGCGATATAGCTCCATTGCTTCCGGTCCAGCAGCACCAGCCGCAGCTTTTCAATGAGAGGTCTGCCGGAGACATCGGGCCATTCTGGTGCCTCGATGGGCATGGCGCCAGCGCGGTGCAGTCGGCGCAATTCAAGACTTCCGAACCATTGGCCAAGGGCAGCGGCAACCAACAGCAGCACAAACCCTACGCCGAGAATGATGAGGCTGGCACCGATTGAAACCAGCGAGATCATCGCAACTGGCACGGTCAAGGCCAGGGGCAAGGCAGTCAGCAGGAACAATGTCCGCCTTGGTACGAGAGCCCAGCGTCGCTTGGAAAACAGGGCTCGAAAGCCCTGTTCGGTGGTGTTCGTATCGCTTGGGGCGTGATCCTGTTTCATCTCGGCGCCCCTCAATATCCGACGCCGATTTTCAGCAGATTGAACATAAAGGCGACCCAGATCACCACAAATGCAGCGAGCAGAAGTGCAAGCGCCCAGAGCATCGACCATAGTCCGCGCCGCTCCTGCACAGCAAGTATGCCATTGGCTGTCGCGCTGACCCCAAGACCGATAATGCTAAAGATTGTGGCAATCTGCAAAGTAAGCAGGGCTGCGTCCGTGCTGGAACTGAGCAGGGTGAAATCGGCAAAAACCGTGGAGATGAAAGCAATCCAACCGGCGATAACACCCACGACCAACAGGGCGGAAAAACGAACGCCGTGATATGTCGCGCGGGAAAGACCAACCAGGTCTAATCGCTTGCCGTAGCGGCGGCGAACAATGGCGGCAATCGGCCATTGTATAGCTGCGAGTGTCAAGACGCCGAGGCTAACGAGCGATGCGGGCATGATCCATGTTGCATTGCGCTGCCAGGGAACAGGCTCATAGACAATGACCGGCGCCATGCTGTTGAGGCTAAGCCGTGTGACGCGCCCATTTTCAACGACAGCGGCAAGACGCTCATGGCTATTGCTAGCCTGCCAGACAAAGGGCTCAACCTCGATCCAGTTTTGTACCGCTGCGCCCAGGATTGGCAGATTGCCGGTATCCAGCTTACCCGAGGCGTCGACGGCAAGGATGGTCGGTGAGAGCAGATCGGTCAGGGCTACGAAACTGGTCTCCGAGCGCCGGCTAGACATATATTGACCGGCAAGACGTGGCGCATTGTTTTCGGCGATGGCTGTGGGCGCTGTGGTCGCGGTAGGAAAATAGCGATCAGCGAATTGCGAGAACAGGAGCGAACGCAGTTTATAGGCGGCGTCATTCACACCTGTGCTGTTGATCGACACAAAAATGCCAACGCCCTCTTCGAGGAAGAGATTGAGATCGGAGTGGAACACAACGGTATCCCCGCCATGGCTGATCACGCGGTGGCCATTGATGCTGTTCTCATAAAAACCCAGCGACATCCCATTGAGCCCCGCAATGCCAGTATCTTGGCGTGCGTGCATGGCACGGATCGTCTCGGGTTGTAGGATGCGAGCCTGGCCCGGTGCGCCACTTTGAAGGTGGGCCAGCATGAATTTGCCCATATCTGTCCCGGTTGCGCTCAAAGAACCGGCGGGCTCTGCTGAAACAAGTTCGAACGGCGTCGCTTCGCCACTGGCAATGGCATATCCCTTGGCCAGATCACTCAGTTGCGATGCTGCAACTGGTTGCGCAAACGTAGCGCTATCCATGCCCAAGGGCGTGAATATGTGCTGTTCGACATAGTTGCTGAAAGCCTGGCCGGACACGCGCTGTACGATATAACCGGCCAACGCAGTGGCGTAATTGGAATAGGCAGGGGTCGTGCCGGACGCAAAGATGCGGGGCGGCACATAGCCCCGCACAAGCTCTTCAAAACTCATCTGTGCGGCAGGATCGTGGGCCAGAATGAATTTGAGCTGCTCCTGAAAACCAGCGGTGTGCGTCATAATCTGGCGGAGCGTAACGGGCTGCCCCTCGAACTCCGGAATGACGAAATCAACATAGGCATTGACGTCGGCATCAAGATCAAGCGCTCCGCGCTCCACCAATTGCATGATGGCCGTCCAGGTCATCAGCTTGGAGACTGACCCGACGCGGAAGAGCGTCCGGTCCGGGTCGACAGCTAGGCCAGTCTTATTGTCAGCTACCCCGAAACCTCGTGAGGTGAGAATTTCACCATCAGCCACGACAGTCACGACCGCGCCGGCCAGGTCCCCAGAATCGAGAGCATAGGGCACAAGGCCATCGAGCCACGTGTCGATATCGGCCTTTTGTAACGGATGGGGGGTGGGCGGAGGTGGCGCAACTTCTTGCGCTGCAATAGGGGCTAGGAGCAACAGCGCTCCCAGGGCGACCGCAAATCTGTTCATTTTCATTTTGAACCTCGTCATGATGAGGTTCAGGGTCGCTGAGTTTTAATCGAGACGACACCGGGTGGCCCAGATAGCACACCTGGGGGATAGCCCCCACATGTGCTATTAATCGCTTGGTTGGATTTCCTGACGCTCGCTGCCGCAATCGATGGATACCTGCTTAGTCAACAGGCCCGGGTGTGTCTCGACGTGAACAGTGGTAGAACATCCGTGGGACTTTGGTGGGACTTTTGGACCCACGGGGAACCAAACGACCGAAAAAATCTCACTTTGTTCACATGGTCCTGTAAAATCAGGCTTGCCTCAAAAGCCCAGCTTCTCTATGTCTCCGCGCAGTCGGGGCGTAGCGCAGCCTGGTAGCGCATTTGTCTGGGGGACAAAGGGTCGTCGGTTCAAATCCGGCCGCTCCGACCATTTTCAAAAGAAATGAATGCCCGTCCAGCAGGCTGGAGGCGACCATGCAATTGCACGAGCGCGACGCAGAGGCTGCAATTTCGCTCTGGCCGCAACTGTCCGGTGCGGTACCACGGCTGCTCAATCACTCTGAAAACCATACTTTTCTTCTCGAGGCACCTGGCGGGCAGGCTTACACGTTGCGAGTTCACCGGCCCGACTATCAGGACAGGGTAAGCATCGAGAGCGAACTGGCCTGGGTCAGTGCCCTGCGGCGTGATACCGACTTGCCGATCCCTGAAGCGATTGCCGGCGCAGATGGGCTGCTGCTTCAACAATTTACACCCAGCGATGGCTTGTCGCGCCATGCGGTTCTATTCAAGTTTATCGCCGGACAGGAGCCGAGCCCACAAAGCAATCTGGTTGATCTTTTCGGTGTTCTTGGCGATTACGCCGCCCGCCTGCACATGCATGCTATCGCCTGGCAGCGCGCTGCGGGTTTCCGTCGGCAGGCGTGGAATGCTGCTTCCATTCTCAATGCTGACGGGCTTTGGGGCGATTGGCGCATTGCACCCGGCGTTACGGACGAGGTTCGATCATTGCTGGATCGGTCCTCCAAGCTACTTTCCCGCAAGCTGGCAGATTACGGAACGAGCCCCACGCGCTATGGCCTCATCCACGCCGATATGCGTTTGGGAAATCTGCTCGTCGATGGCGATGCAGTAAGCCTCATTGATTTCGATGATTGTGGGCTCTGCTGGTTCGCCTACGATTTTGCCGCCGCCATCTCGTTTCACGAGACGCACAAGGCGGTCCCCGCGCTCAAGGCTGCCTGGCTGGAAAGTTATCAGATGCGCCGCCAGTTGGATGCGGAAGACATCGAAGCTATCGATTCCATGGTCCTGCTGCGCCGCATGGCGTTGCTGGCGTGGATTGGGTCGCATGCCGAAACAAAACTGGCGCAGACTCATATGCCTGGATTTGCGGAAGGCACGGCAGAGCTTGCTGATGCCTATCTACGGCGCTGGGGCTAAATCAGCATTTCATCGCGCGGCGCGGTTTTTCGGCGATCATTGCCAATGGCGCTGGCGAGGCCCCAGACCAGACCGATCAGCAGATAAACATGCCGCCAATGGTCTGAATCGATGATCACGGATTCGGCTATGACCATGGTGAAGGTCGCGACGACGGGTATGGACATCAGCCTGTAAGGGGAGGGGCGTGCCACGATCTGGTAACACTTCCACAATGTGATCCCGATCAGCACATAAAATAAAAACCCGCCGCCCCAGCCATAAACATGCAGCACAGACACATAAACGTTGTGCGGCTCTTCGATGATGCGCAGGTTGCGGAATTCGCCCGGCCCTAGGCCCCACGGATTGTTGAGGGCCAACTCATAGGCGTAGCCCTGCCGACCAAAGCGGCCGGTTTCGCCGCTGTCGTAATTCTGCGAGCTGGCGCGGGCTTCGAACAGATTGGCTACTGCGGGAATAGAAAGCAGCCCCGCCAGGACGACGATGAGCATGAACGCTCCGGCGAGGGACATCAGCATGATGCGCACCTTGTCGCGTGCATTCGCTTCGAGCAGAAAGACCAGCGCCAGAACGATCAGCGATGAAACGGCGAAATGCCCCCACGCTGCGCGCGAGAAGCTGACGAAAACGCCGATGAACAGGATCATGTAAATCCCGCCTGCAAAGATCACGTGACGCCAGTTTTGCGCCAGAAGAATGCGTTGCAGGGCGAACATGGCCGGAAGCACGAGGAAGGGCCCATAGACGTTCGGGTCCTTGAACGTCGCCTTGGCGCGACCGTAACGCACGAACAGGTCCGCGCCGGGCATGAGGCCGAGATAGGCGAGGGTGCCAATCAACGCCGCCAGAACCGCCGCCGCCGTATAGGCCGCCATGACGATCCGCATGCGCTTCTCCGTCGCCTCCGCCACGTAATTGGCGAGGAAATAGGAGGTGAACATCAGAAAGACCGTCACCAGAGAGAAAATCAGCGCCGAGGTAATGGTGTTGAAACGCACCTGAAAGACGGCGATCAGCGCGAAGGGCGTGAAGGCGATCATTATGGCCAATAGGCCCAGCGTCGACCGATACAGACCGAGGCCAGCAAAGACCGCTAACGGAAGCACCAGCAGGAATGTCAGCTCATAAGGCGAAGGCTCGAAGAGCACGATACTGCCCGAGAAAACCCAGATCGCGACCATGACGTCGAGCGCGCGCGAGGCATGGCCGCGCAATACCGGAACACTTCGCGCCGCAGCACGCCGCAGGGGCGTTCCCGCATCAAGCGTACCGACGCTGGTCAATAGGCATTCTCGTTTTTGGACACCAGCGATACTGGCGTCATTGCGATGATGTAGAGGTCGAGCAGGATGGACCAGTGCTCGATGTAATAGAGATCGTGATTGACGCGCTGCATGATCTTGTCGATCGTGTCGGTCTCGCCCCGCCAGCCATTAATCTGCGCCCAGCCCGTCATGCCGGGCTTTACGCGGTGGCGGGCGAAGTAGCCTTCGACGGCCTCATAATAGAGCCGGTTTTCGGCCTTGGCCTGCGGCGCGTGCGGGCGCGGGCCAACGATGGAGAGTTCGCCCTTTAGCACATTGAGCAATTGCGGCAGTTCGTCGATCGAGGATCGGCGAATGAACTTGCCCACGCGCGTAACGCGCGGATCATCTTTGGTGACGAGCTTGGAGGCAGTCTTGTCCAGCATGTCCGTTCGCATCGACCGGAATTTGTAGATGCGAATGGTCTCGTTATTGAAGCCGTGGCGGTTCTGCACAAAGAAAATCGGGCCGCGGCTTTCGAGCTTTATGGCGATGGCGGTGACCAGCATGACCGGCGACAAAAGCACCAGAGCGACCACGGCCACAACTTTGTCTAGCACCCATTTGAATACAAGGTTCCAGTCCGAAATCGGCTTGTCGGCCATGTCGAGCACAGGAACATCGCCGACATAGGAATAGGCTTTGTCGGTGAATTTCAGCTTGCTCATATGGGCAGAGAGCCGGATGTCCACCGGCAGGACCCACAATTGGGTCAGCATGTCCAGAACGCGCTTTTCAGCCGAGAGCGGCATGGAGACGATGACGAGATCGACGGGTGTGCGGCGCGCAAACTCAACCAGATCGGCAACCATGCCCAGCTTGTGATAGCCCGATACGATATCCGGCGAGCGTTCGCCCACCCGGTCGTCGAAAAGGCCTAGAAGATTGATGTCCTTATCGGCACCGGCCTTGATCTGCTCGATCAGAATGGCAGCGTCATTGCCTCCACCCACGATAACGGCCCGGCGTTTGAGGCGACCTTCATTGGTCCAGTGCAAAACCAGCGCCCGCAGAGCGCCCCGATAGACCACCAGCAGAACGGCGCCTGAAACAAACCACGATAGCAGCCACACGCGGGATACGAGGTCGCCAGCCTTGAAAAAGAACAGTCCCACGGTCAGAGCGATCATGACGGCAGACCAGGCGCCAATCACGCGCATGATCTGTGAGAGCAGGGTGCGATATGCAGTTACGCGGTGTGCGCGGGCAGCGTTGAAGATAATGTTGGCCATCAGGGCAGTGGCCAGAATGACGGGGATGTAAAATCCCTCCTGACCGGGGCCCACATAGGCAACATAAATGCCGTAACCGAGGATGGCGAGCAGCAGCGCTTCTATGACCTGGGCTACACCGACGATAACTGCGGCAGGCAAGGGCCTTTCATCAGCGCGGGCAATGATCGTCTCGGCAATCGGCGATAACGGTCTATCGTCGGAGCGGGACGCATGATCATTGATGGCTTTTTGGGGATCGACCCGAAACATGGTAATACTGCCGACACTGTATATGCATACGGCACCATATATCCCAGACCTTTAAACTCGATGAAATCACACCGACTTTTGATCAGCCGGTTTGATAGAGACCTTCTATGGCGTCGGTCATATGACCAACCGAAAATCCCGACCTTATGTGAGCAAGTCGTGCTTCCATCCCCGCCTTGGCCTTGCCGGGCTCGCTGAGGAAATCGGTCATAGCCGCGGCGAGCGCTTTTGCGTTGCCAGATGGCAGAAGGTCGCCCGATGTCGGTCCAAAAATTTCAGAAATGCCGCCAACATGGGTGGCAATAACAGGAAGCTGTGCCGCCGCTGCCTCTAGCACCACATAGGGGAGGGACTCGGCCAGTGAAGGCACGATAACACAACGTCCCATCGCGAAAACCTCGCGCGCCGGACGTGAGCCAACCAGTTTGATCCTGTCTGAAAGATTGAGCTGATCTATTCGCGCTTCGAGCATGGTGCGGTCGGCCCCGTCGCCTGCCATGACAAGCCGCGCCCCTGGCAACAGCGCCATTGCTTCAACCAAGGGAAAAATGCCCTTGAGCGCTCGCAATTCGCCGACAAAGACGAAATCGGCAGCGTCGGGCAGCGACTCGACAGGGCCGAATTCTTCGGGCCTGAGGCCGTTATGCACGATCTCCATACGGCATGTCGGAGAGCCGATCAGGCCCGAATAGGTTTTTTCTGCATAGGCGCTTTCGAAGATAATCGCCGATGTCTTGGACATGAGCAGGCGTTCGATGCGATGGAAAAGTCTGCCCGAAGCGGAACTGGCGGGATAGTGCAGAACGCCGCCATGCGGTGTGTAAAATGCCTTGGCGCGCGTGCGCCCATAGAGTGCCAGTCGCGCATAAAATCCGCCCTTGGCGCCGTGGCCGTGGATAATGTCGATATCGAGCCGCCGCGCCAGTTTAGCGATGGCGAATGGAGTGGTCAGGTCACCCCTGCCGAAGAGGCGTGGCATGGCAAAGCGGTGAATGCCAAGCTCGGCATACTGACCCAGCGCCTGCAAAAGCGTTTCGGTCTGTGCATCGTTGGCAATGTTGTCCACAACGATGCCAACCTTATGGCCGCGCGCCGCCAGCTCCCGCGTCAGATCGGCGACATGGCGAAAAAGGCCTCCGACAGGAGCCCGCAGCACCTGCAGAATGCGGAGGGGCTGGTTCCTCACGGCTAGAACCAGCGCTCTGAAATCTCGATCGTGTCACCGGGATAGATGGGGAAGTCGAGATCGACAACGCCACGAACCATCTGGTTGCCCTGGCGGCGATAAACCACGGCCTTGTCGCGATTTGCCGTCTCGGTGAAACCGCCAGCCGTGCTGATTGCTGCTCGAACACTCATGCCATAAACGTAAGGGAACTGGCCCGACGAGCTGACTTCGCCCTGAATATAGAAGGGGCGGTACTGTTCAATTTCAACTGCAACATCGGGGTTACGCATGTAGCCATTGGCCAGCGCGCGGGCAAGGCGTTTGCCTGCGTCCTGCGTTGTTACCCCGCGCACCTGCACAGCGCCCACCAGCGGAAATGCGATGGCACCCTTGTCGTCAACGCCATAGCTTTTGCTCAGCTCTGCATCACCATAGACGGTGACACGGACCACATCGCCGGTATCAAGCTGATAAGGCCCTTTGGTCTCAACGAGATAGGTTGCGGGGCCGGATGTGGTCGTGCAGCCGGCAAGCGTCAGGGCAGCAATGAGGGCGAGTGCAAAGATACGCATAACTATCCCGCGCGTTCGAGTTGCCCCTAATCTGGTTCCGCATGGTTAAAATTTCGCTTATCCTCAAAGAATGGGGCAGCGGAATGCAAAGCGGATTAACTGAATTTTGACCACGTATAGCGTTAGCTTGGAGTGAATTTCGAGGTATCGCCATGTCATACGACTCGCCCGCATCCGAGGACGCCCGGATCGATATTGCTGCTCTGCTGGGTGCAGTTGTTCGGCGTTTGCCGCGTATTATCCTTGTAACGCTTGCTTTGCTGGTCGCTGGCTTCGTTGTGCTGATGTTCCAGCCACGGCTTTACGAATCCTCGGCCTCGATTTTGGTCGAGCCGCGCTCCAATGTTTACTTGCGCACCTCCGGCGAGCAGGCGCCGAGTTCGACGGCTGGCGCTGCCGGTGTGGTTTCGAGCCAGATCGAGCTACTGAAATCGCGTGATACGCTGCTCAAGGTGATTGATCAGTTGGACCTGCGCTCGGTGTCAGAGTTCAATGGAACTGCTGCTGGCGTGTCACCCTTTGACATTTTCGGTCAATTGTTAGGCCGTCGTGCCGCGACCCCGAACAGTATCGACGAAAGGGTTCTGTCCACCCTCTATGATCGCCTCACTGTCGTTCAGGAGCGAGATTCCGCGCTCATATCCGTTCTGGTTCGCTCCACAGATCCGCAACGCGCTGCCGACATTGCCAACGCTGTAGCCAATGCGCATGTCGCGCGCCGGGCGAACCTGTCCATCTCCGACACCGCGGAAGCGTCGAGCTGGCTGCTGGACGAAATCAACCGCCTGCGTGTTTCGGTGCAGGAAGCTGAATCGGCCGTGGCCAATTTCAAAGTCGATAACGACCTCTTCACAGGCCAGAACAATACCAGTCTGCTCGACCAGCAACTGTCGACCATCTCCACCCAGATCAGCGCAGCTCAGGAGCGTAAGAACACGGCGCAGTCTCGCGCTGCGCTCATTCGCGGCCTGATCGACAGGGGACAGGCAATCGATGGCGTCGCCGAAGTGCAGAGCTCGCCAATCATTCAGCAATTGAGCCAGGAAAAGGCCCGGCTGCAGAGCGAGTTGGCGCAGCGTTCGGCCACGTTATTGTCGAACCACCCCACCATCCGCGCGCTGACGGCTCAGATTTCGGAACTTGATACGCAAATTCGGCAGGAGGGCAGGCGTGTCGCCGGCACGCTGGATGCTCAGGCTCAGATTGAAGCTGGACTTGAAGAGCAGCTTCAGGCCGATCTGGAGCGTGCCAAGGCCAGCGCCTCGACCGCCACAATCGATAATGTGACACTTGATGGGCTGCAGCGAGAGGCCAAAGCGCAGCGCGATCTGCTTGAATCTTATCTGTTGCGTTACAACGAAGCATCATCGCGCGTGGACACCAATTCTGCATTGCCCGATGTGCGTGTGGTTTCTGTCGCCGCCCCTTCTGTCACCCCGGCGTCCCCGAAAACCTCGCTGATCATGCTGGCAATTGGTATAGTTTCGATTGCGGTGCAGGTGGGTGCAATCGCTTTTAGCGAATTGATGTCGGGCCGTGCTTTTGCGCCTGTCGCGCGTGAAGACGAGGTCGAACAGGAAGATGTCGTCGCCGACGAGATGCCTGAAGAGCCTGCGCCCCTTGATCCCTGGCAAGAGCAGGCACCAGTGGACGTAGTCGACGAACCACAGTGGATTGCCGACGAAGATGATGTGTCGGTGGCCCATGTCGTCGAAGAACTTGACCCGCAGAATCCCAACGATGACGTTCCCGATCAGGCCAGCGCATTCTCCCGCGCGCTGATGGATGACGGGCCTGAGGAAGCCACACTGGACGAAGTGAGGCGTTCACTCATGGCCGAGGGTCTTGAGCCCGGCGTGGTGCCTGTTGGCCGCGCGCAGCCACGCCTGCTCCGCTATTCCGAGTTGGTGTCCGATCTGGTGCTCGGGCGCGCCCATCTTCTTCTGCTGACCGATCACGGCGATGATTTGCCAAGTTACGCACTCGCGGAGGAACTGGCTGCCGATGCGCTCGGCAAGGGGCTCAGCGTTGCCTTGATTGATGCAGGCACTGGCCGCCGCACCGAAACACCGGGTGTTACTGATCTCAGTTCCGGCGCTGCCAGCTTCGGTGACGTCGTGCAAAAATCTGCCGATAACAGCTTTGCGGAAGTGACTTGGGGGCAGGGCGATATCATTGCCCGCAATTCCAAGCGCCCACTGGTGCTCACCGAGGCACTTGGCGATATTTACGAGGTTGTCATTGTCCTGACCGGGCGCGCCGATCGCAAATCCATGCTTGGCGTCTTTGCGGAACTGGGTGGTCGCATCATTCTCGTGACAAACGACGAGGGCGACATCGCACTGGCCGATGCAGCTCGCGCGCGTCTGGAAGAGGCCGGGTTGCCACGAGTGGAAATTGCGTCGCTTGCGGAGCCGGTCGCGGCCTGATGTCACTTAAATACACAGCCATTCGCACGGCCTTTGAACTGCTATGGCTGTCCCGGGCGCCGCATCTGTTTAATCTCTTGTCGCGCTCGCGCGGTGTCATTCTGACACTGCACCGCGTGCTGCCTGAGCCGCCCGCCGCGTTTTCGCCCAACGCCATCCTCCAGGTGCGGCCCGACTTTCTCGAATACGTCATTGAGCGCGTTCGTGATCAGGGCATAGATGTGGTTACGCTTGACGATGCAATCGAACGCCTCGCCGCGCCAAAAAAGGGACGTCCCTTCGTCGTCCTGACATTCGACGATGCCTATAAAGACAATCTTGATCACGCCCTGCCGGTCCTTGATCGTCAAAAGGCTCCTTTCACCCTCTATGTGCCCACCGCCTTTATCGATGGTGTCGGACAGCTCTGGTGGCAGGCAATAGAGGACGTTATCGCCCGTCAGGACGCCATTGCCTTCACCGAACACGGCGAGACGGAACATCTCGACACGCGCACGATCACTGAAAAAAATGCCGCTTTCAATCAGCTCTATTGGCGCTTGAGAAAGCTACCCGAGCCGGAGCGCCTCAATCTGCTCGCCGAGTTCACGACCCATTATGGCTACGACCTCAACAAGCAATGCCGCGATCTTGTTATGGACTGGGAGCAGTTGCGCTCAGTGGCAGACAATCCGCTTTGCACAATCGGCGCGCATACGGTTCATCATTACGAACTGGCCAAGCTTTCAAAGGAACAGGCGCGCGAAGAGATGGCGCAGTCTGCCAATATCATCGAGGCGCAGCTCGGCACTCGCCCGACACATTTTTCCTACCCACTCGGAGGTCCGCTTTCCTGTGGTCCACGAGAGTTTGAACTGGCGCGCGAGTTTGGTTTCCGAACCGCAGTCACCACGCGGCCCGGCGGGCTATATCCGCATCATCTGGAGCAGTTGACCGAATTGCCGCGCATTTCGCTCAATGGCCTGTTTCAGGAGCGGCGCTATGTCGATCTGTTCGCCAGCGGCGGTCTTTTTGCGCAATTGGGTCGGCTGATGAAGTAGCGCCCGCTACTTGAAAAGCGTGCCGGTCAGCATGCCGGTTATAACGAAAACCCCATAGGTGATGCCGCCGGCTACAGCCAGCGGGCCTGCCCATAATTGGGGCAGCGGCGTTATTCGCGCCATGGCCAAAGCGGCCAGAGCTAGAAATAGCCAGCAGAGCGAGTGAAACCAGCGCAGGACCAAAAATGTGAACCCGGTGGTGCCATGGCTGGTGTCGATGATCGTATAGGCCATTGCGACAACGAGAGCTGCCAATGCCAGCAACGACCAGGGAATGCCCCAGATTTTCTCGCTGAACAGGTTACCCATTTTGCCTGTCCGGTTTCGCCATCCAACGGATGATGATCATGGATGGCAATAGCCATCCCATGCCCGCTATTATGAAATAGACGATCAGCACGAGACCGGGCAGCCCCTCGGGCAAAGCCAGGTAAACTGCCGTTGCCAGAACCGACCAGACGATGATCGAGATGGGCAGGAGCAGGGCGCCGATCAATTTTCGTGTTCTCTGAGTCATGTGCGGCATCTGGTCTGTTGCTCTATAGGTAGGGGCGGCTTACCACTCCGCCAGCCCCACCGATACTGGAAATGATGCCGTGACCTCAATGCAAGATGCCGCACCGGGCCAAGTCAGCTTTGCCAGCGACCGTCTGCGACCTGTCCGCATCTGGCTTTATGGCCTCGCCGCCTTCGTGCTGCTCATTGTCGTCGTTGGCGGCATTACGCGCCTCACCGAATCCGGTCTGTCCATCACATCGTGGAAGCCGATTTCCGGCGTTATCCCGCCGCTTAACGATGCTGAGTGGCAGGCCGAATTTGAGGCCTATCAGCAGATCCCGCAATATTCGGTGGTCAACTCCTGGATGGAGCTGGACGACTTCAAATACATCTTTTTTTGGGAATGGTTCCACCGCCTGCTGGCGCGAGCTCTGGGCCTTGTATTCCTCGTGCCCTTCGCCGTCTTCCTGTTCCAGAAGCGCCTGTCGCGCGATCTGGCATGGCCGCTGTTCGGTCTCTTCATCCTTGGCGGTTTTCAGGGGGCGCTCGGCTGGTGGATGGTGTCCTCGGGCCTGACAGAACTGACATCGGTGTCACAATATCGCCTCGCTGCCCACCTGACGGCGGCCTGCTTCCTTTTCATTGCCTTGATCTATGTGGCGCGCTCGCTGACACCGGGTCGCGTGCTTGGGCATGTAACGCGCTTTCATATGGTCACCGGCTGGCTCTTTCTGCTCGGTATCATTCTTCAAATTGGGGCAGGGGCCTTCGTGGCTGGTCTCGATGCGGGCATGGGCTACCAGACCTGGCCGCTGATGGATGGGGCGATTATTCCCAAGGGCCTTTTCATTATGGACCCGGCCTGGCGCAATCTGTTCGAGAACGCGCTGACCGTGCAGTTCATTCACCGCGGCATTGCCTACATCCTTGTGGCCTACACCGCCTGGCTGATCTGGCGGCGCTATAAGGATGGTGGCTTTGCCGGAGTGCACGGCTGGCTGCCGCGTATAGGTCTGATCGTTCTGCTTCAGGTTTGTCTGGGCATCGCGACGCTGCTTGCCAGTGTGCCTATTTCGCTGGCCGTGGGCCATCAGGCACTGGCTTTCATGCTAGCGGGTCTGGCAATTGCCTATATCGCCGACATGCGCAGGGCACGGTAATATAATACCGTAATTCTAGTGCATTGAAATATATGCGCTTTTTAAATGCGCTTGACGGAGTGGGGAATCTCTCCTACAGACGCCGCCGAACTGGCCGCTCCATGCGTGGGGCGGCTGCTTGAATTTAGGGAACTTCAATATGAGCACGTACTCGGCAAAACCGAGCGAGATCGAGAAGAAGTGGATCCTGATCGACGCCGAAGGGCTGGTCGTGGGTCGTCTTGCTTCGATCATTGCTTCGCGCCTGCGCGGCAAGCACAAGCCTACCTTTACGCCTCACATGGACATGGGTGACAACATCATCGTCATCAATGCCGACAAGGTGAAGCTGACCGGCCGCAAGCTGGACCAGCACCGCTTCTACTGGCACACCGGTTATCCCGGCGGCATCAAGGACCGCACCGCTCGTGAGCTGCTGGAAGGCCGCTTCCCGAACCGCGTCCTCGAAAACGCTGTGCGTCGCATGATGCCGGGCGGTCCGCTGACCCGCGCCCAGCTCAAGAACCTGCGCGTTTACGCCGGTGCTGAGCACCCCCACGAAGCACAGAGCCCCGCAAAGCTCGACGTCGCTTCGATGAACACCAAGAACGTGCGGGTGAAGTAATATGGCCGAAACCATCAACTCTCTCGAAGACCTCGGCACTTCCGCTGCTGCTCCGGTCAACACCGCTCCGGTCCACACCCAGAAGCTCGACAGCCTCGGCCGCGCCTATGCCACCGGCAAGCGCAAGAACGCCGTCGCTCGCGTCTGGATCAAGCCGGGCAAGGGCAAGGTCACCGTCAACGGTCGCGAATTCGCAAAGTATTTCGCCCGTCCGGTTCTCCAGCTCATCGTCAAGCAGCCGATCGTCGCTTCCGAGCGTCTTGATCAGTATGACGTGAACGTCACCGTCGCCGGTGGTGGTCTGTCCGGTCAGGCCGGTGCCGTTCGTCACGGCATCTCCAAGGCCCTCACCTACTTCGAACCCGCCCTGCGCCCGGTTCTGAAGAAGGGTGGCTTCCTGACCCGCGATAGCCGCGTTGTCGAGCGTAAGAAGTACGGTAAGGCCAAGGCCCGCCGCTCCTTCCAGTTCTCCAAGCGCTAAGCTTGCATATTTCGATTTTGCGAGGGGCCGGGAAACCGGCCCCTTTGCTTTTGGGCTGTGTGCTCAATCAAGAGCGGGCTGAGCGGAAAATACGGATGTCGGCGAGCGCTCGCCCTGCCAATCCAGATATTGCTGCGTCCATGGCTTAAAAGGTTCGGGAATATCGCTGTCCGGCGCGCCACTCAGCGCATAGGCCATTCCCTCGCGGAACCAGATTGGCAGTTTCATCGTCTCGATGGCGCCAAAGTGCTCGAATTGCAGCCAGTGGATCATCTCGTGGCGACTTATGTAGCTCTGCCATGAATGTCCGGCGATGACCGCGCCGAGAAATGGGTAGGATATGGCGCGCTCGTCTCCGCCCCCGAACCGGCGATAGCAAACATCGGTTCGGCAGAGTACCGTGTTGAGAGAGGGTAAGGGCAGTCCTGTCTGCGCTTCCACATCTGCCATCGCAGCGGCAATCAATGCACTTGCTTCCGGCAGGTCCTCTGGCAGCTCGGTGCAGACGCGGCCTGAGCAATGCGTTCCGAACAGGGTTGGAGCCGCGAGTTTTAACGGTGGTACGACCCAGAATGCTCCAATAGCCGCTACGCAGCTCGCTGCGAGAATGCCGATACCGACTGTTCGTTTTCGCATAATGCTTCCCCGGTCAAAGGGGGTTTGCCCTTCTATGCGTTGCGTATCAAGGGGCGAGAATTTTCTTTGTGCTCTGGTCTTTGGTGGCTAGAGCTTCCATATGGGCAATACCGTAAGAGCCCGCCCATGCAAAACCTTGCCAACCGCTTCCACTTCCTTGTCTTCGGCGTCACGCTGGCCATTGGCGGTGTGGCTTTTATCCATATTCCCGAAGGTTACGCATTTCCCGCGCATTGGCAGGGTAGTGGGGCGGACTGGCTCTGGCCGCGCGATATTGCGCTCGCCGTCGCCCCGCTGGTGCAGGCACTGCTGGTCGGCGTGTTCTTCGTCCTTGGGCGCATGCTCACCAAGAACCACTTCAGCAAGGTGCAGCATATTCTCGATCCAGCGTTGACCATGCTGCTGTTTGTCGCCGCAGCCTGCCAGTTGGGTCTGCTTATGATGGGCATCGGTTCGGACTTCGATATTTTCCGCGTCACTGCTTTCGGCCTTGCGGCGGTTCTTGCGGTGCTGGCCGTTCTCATCTTCGAGGCAGAGCGCCATTCATATGGCGGCCTGCGCATGCCATGGCCGATCAAGTCGGATCGCGCCTGGCGCATTGTGCATCGCACCTCCGGTCTCGGATCGGGCCTTGCAGCACTGCTGCTGGTCTGGATGGCGTGGAGCGATCAGGGGCCTGGTCTCCTCGTTTTGGCGATCGCTGCGAGTCTGGTTGCTCTGCCATCTTTGGCGGGCCTGGTGACGCTGGCGACATGCCGCCTCGAATAGAATTTTCTGCCTATGCCCCTATACGGCAGAATAATCTTCTCTGAGGCCCCGAAATAAAACGCCATTTGCTGCAACGGCAGATAGCTAGGCGTATGGTGTGGCCAATTGTGAGGCATGATGCTCATGGAATGGGCGCTTGACCTCCTCTCACCAAAAGGTTGCCATCATGCCTACCTCCGTTTCGGCCGGTGCCGCTCCGCGCGCGCCCAAGCCGCTCTATCTCAACTTCGGCTTCCAGGTGCTGGCGGCCATGGTTATCGGCCTTGTTCTTGGTTTCATCGCCCGTAACCTTGGCCCAGACGCCGCTGGCAATGCCAATTGGCTGACGGTGACGTTGTCCACCATTGGCTCGTCCTTCGTGTCGTTGCTGCGCGCTCTGGTGCCGGTGCTGGTCTTCACCGCCATCGTCGCCTCCATCGCCAATCTGCGCGAGCTGAACAATGCAGCCAAGCTGGTCTGGCAAACCCTGCTCTGGTTCGCCATCACGGCGCTGATTGCCGTTGCTATCGGCATCGCGCTCGGCCTCATCATCCAGCCCGGCGTCCACACCGCAGTCACCGAAGCCGCCGCCCGCGCGCCGTCTTCGACCGGTTCCTGGCTCGATTTCCTTAAGGGCCTGATCCCCTCCAACTTTATCGGTCTACAGGCGTCCACCCGCGTGACGGATGGTTCGGCGACGACCAGCCTCAATTTCAATGTGCTACAAATCCTGATCGTCGCCATCGTGGTCGGCGTCGCTGCCCTTCGCGTTGGCCCGGCTGCGGACACGTTCCTCGCCTTCAATCGCTCCTTCCTCAAGATCATCCACAAGGTTCTGTGGTGGGTCATCCGCCTGACGCCAATCGGCACGATCGGCCTGCTGGGCAATGCCGTGGCCGTCTATGGCTGGGACGCGCTGGCGCAGCTCGGCTGGTATGCCGCTGCGATCTATATTGGTCTGGTTCTGGTGCTCTTCGTCGTCTATCCGGCACTGTTGCAGGCCAATGGTCTTAACCCCATCCGCTACTTCCAGAGTGCATGGCCCGCCATCCAGCTCGCCTTCGTGTCGCGCTCGTCCATCGGCACACTGCCAGTCACCGAACGCATCACCGAAAAGAATCTCGGCGTGCCGCGTGAATATGCCTCTTTCGCCGTACCACTCGGCGCGACCACCAAGATGGACGGCTGCGCTGCGATCTATCCGGCGATCTCGGCCATCTTTGTCGCCCAGTTCTTCGGCATTAGCCTCGGCCTCGAACACTACCTGCTGATCGTCTTCGTCTCGGTCATCGGTTCGGCGGCTACGGCTGGTCTCACCGGCGCGACCGTCATGCTGACCCTGACCCTCTCCACGCTCGGCCTGCCACTTGAAGGCGTCGGCCTGCTGCTGGCCATCGACCCGATCCTCGACATGGGCCGCACCGCGGTCAACGTGGCAGGTCAGGCGCTGGTCCCGACCATCGTAGCCAAGCGCGAAGGCATTCTCGATCAGGCGACATATGATCGTGGTGAGAGTGTCGAGAACCTCGACACAGATGCTGACGCAGTTCCAGCGCAGTGAAGTCGAGCGCGAAGCGCGAAAAAGGGGCCGTACGGCCCCTTTTTTTGCCCCCAGATCAGCCCCACCCCAGATCGTCACCCTCGGGCTTGACCCGAGGGTTCTCCACTTACCGGCCAGAGAGTAAAGAACCCTCGGGTCAGGCCCGAGGGTGACGAGTGGAGAGAGCTGGTTGAGCCGAGCTTATCTCCAGCTCACCACCAGCTTTTCTAGTCCGTGGAAGTGATAGACATTTCCATAGCGCGGTTCTTCCGCGATCTTCAGCTTTGGCAGTCGCTCGAATAGCACCTTCATTGCTTCCTGTAATTCGATCCGCGCCAGCGGCGCACCGATGCAGAAATGGATGCCGGCGCCGAAACTGACATTGGCTCCATCCGTGCGGAACGGATCGAAACTGTCTGTGTTGGCGAAGCGATTAGGGTCGCGGTTTGCCGCGCCCAGCATCAACCCCACCACGTCCCCCTTGCGCAGGGAAATACCCGCAAGCTCTGTGTCTTCAAGTGTGTAGCGGGTGAACAGATGCAGCGGCGCATCGAAGCGCAGGCATTCCTCGACCGTGGCCTCGGCCTGTTCCGGCGTTGCAAACAGGGTCTGCGGATCCAGCCCGCTTTCAAGGACCGATTTCACCCCATTGCCGGTCGTATGCACCGTCGCTTCATGCCCGGCATTGAGCAGCAGAATGGCCGTGGACATGACCTCTTCATCACTGAGCACATCGCCATCGCGGTGGCTGGTCAGCATGTGGGTGAGCAGGTCTTCGCGCGGTGCCTTGCGGCGCTCGGCAATGACTTCTCGCAGATAGGCCATGAAATCGGCCGCTGCCTGATTGGCGTCGAGTTCGGTCTCGCGGGTGACATTGTACATATACATCGTCACCATGCGGTTGGACCAATTGAGCAATTGCGGGGCCATCTCCGCCGGAAGGCCGATCATTTCCGCAATGACGATGGCCGGGATCGGCGCGGCAAATTCCTTGATCAGATCAACGGAATCTTTTTCTTCAAAACCATCGACAAGCTCATGCGCTAGTTGCCTTATCCGTGGTCGCAATTGTTCGACCTGCCGCGAGACGAAGGCGCGGTTGACCAGCGTACGCAGTCGCGTATGAGCCTTGGCTTCAAGGTTGAGCAGCGAGTATTTCTCGGTGAGGTCGAAGTCGGCCACATGCGGTTTAGGCGGAGGCAGGCCAATCTCCTCGCGGCTGGCGACATGCAGAATGTCACGGCCAAAGCGTTTATCGCGGAGCAGGGCGCTGACGGTCTTGAAATCAGCAAAGCACCAATGGCCATACTCCTCCCAGAAGAATGCCGGATGGGTCATGTTCTGGTTGGAATAGAACGGGTAGGGGTCTTGGTAGAAGGCCGGGTCCTGCGGCTGCGCGCTGGCGCGCAGATCGTCGGGAACGTCGGTGATGGGCTTTATTTGCAGAATGGAGGCCATGAGTCTTGGGCTTTGGGGCGCTTTTTGATCGGTTGGTCAAGCCTAAGCCCACTTTGCGCCCCTGCCTATGGCCTGCTGCCTTGCTCCTGTCGAAAAAATCGCTAGGGAAGAAGCCAAGAATTTCGAGGAGCATATCTCGTGAGCGACCTGACCGTCTCCGCCGCCATTGACGCAATCTATGAATCCATCCGCAACGACAACGCGGATCTCGATCAACATATCGCCGCCCTCAAGGCCGCAATGGCCAAGGAAGGCGCGAAGGAAGCGGTGTTCGAGACCGCAAAACTGGCGCAGCCCAACCGGCAGGGCCGCAAACTGATGCAGGCCTATTTCAAGAAGAAGGGCATCGCCGTCAGCTTTGCCTGATCGCGGCGCGTGAAGCGTTCACCTTAGTGAGCGCACGCTATTGAAGGCGGCCACATTGCCGCCTATCTGTGCCTTTACCCGCCTTTAAGGCGGCATAGCCTGCAATCAGCCAGTCGCGTTGATTCGATTTTCCGACATATCTCCTGCCTTGGCATAGTGCTTTTCGGGTCGGGGAGATGATCCAACCAAATAAGCCCGTCATCCGGTCCGCGACCCGGAAGCGAGGCAAAGGGGCAAAATATGCGGGATCCGCACGACCTTTACATGAATACGCTCGTTCCCATGGTGGTCGAGCAGTCGAACCGCGGCGAGCGTGCCTTCGACATCTATTCGCGCCTTCTGCGCGAGCGCATCATTTTCGTGACCGGCGTGGTCGAGGACAATATGGCCTCGCTCATCGTCGCGCAGCTGCTTTTCCTCGAATCGGAAAACCCGAAAAAGGAAATCGCGCTCTATATCAATTCGCCCGGCGGCGTGGTGACTGCTGGTCTGTCGATCTACGACACCATGCAGTTCATTCGCCCGCCCGTTGCCACCATGGTGATGGGGCAGGCCGCGTCCATGGGTTCGCTCCTGCTCGCAGCCGGTGAAGCCGGCATGCGCACGTCGCTGCCAAATTCGCGCGTCATGGTCCACCAGCCGTCCGGCGGCTTCCAGGGCCAGGTTACCGACATCCTGATTCATGCTAAGGAAGTCGAGGGCTTGAAGCGCCGTCTTAATCAGATTTATGAGAAGCACACGGGCCGCACTTACGAGGAAATCGAGAATGCTCTCGAGCGCGATCGCTTCCTGTCCCCTGAAGAGGCCAAGGCTTTTGGTCTCATCGATACTGTGATGGAAAAGCGTGCTGTTCCTGAGGCATCTGCCTGATCTTGAGCTGCGTTAAGCACAATGCTGCTGCGCCGTGGACTGTGATCCATGTGCAATTGCACCCAGCCGGAACGGCCTTTAAGGTCGTTTCGGCTTAGACTTTCTTTATGTGTTGAGCGTTACGGTTTGCGATAACGCTTGAATTTGGGGGCCGATGGGCCCCCGGGAGTGACTGGATGTCCAAAGAGACAACGAACGGCGAAACCTCCAAGAACACGCTTTACTGCTCGTTCTGCGGCAAGTCGCAGCACGAAGTCCGTAAGCTCATCGCCGGTCCGACCGTTTTCATCTGCGATGAATGCGTCGAGCTGTGCATGGACATCATCCGCGAAGAGAACAAGACCTCGATGGTCAAGTCCTCCGAAGGCGTGCCCACACCGGCGGAAATCTGCAAGGTGCTGGACGATTACGTCATCGGACAGTCTCGCGCCAAGAAGGTGCTCTCCGTCGCGGTGCATAACCACTACAAGCGCCTGCACCACGCAGCCAAAAATCAGGACGTTGAGCTTTCCAAGTCCAACATCATGCTGATCGGCCCGACGGGCTCGGGCAAGACGCTTTTGGCGCAGACGCTGGCGCGCATCATCGATGTGCCCTTCACCATGGCTGATGCCACCACGCTGACCGAAGCTGGTTATGTGGGTGAAGACGTCGAGAACATCATTCTGAAGCTGCTTCAGGCTGCCGACTACAATGTCGAAAAGGCCCAGCGCGGCATCGTCTATATCGACGAAGTGGACAAGATTTCCCGCAAGTCGGACAATCCGTCCATCACCCGCGACGTGTCGGGCGAAGGCGTGCAGCAGGCCCTGCTTAAGATCATGGAAGGCACCGTTGCCTCCGTACCTCCGCAGGGTGGTCGTAAGCATCCGCAGCAGGAGTTCTTGCAGGTCGATACGACGAACATCCTGTTCATTTGCGGCGGCGCCTTTGCTGGTCTCGAACGCATTATCTCGGCACGCGGCGAAGGCTCGGGCATCGGATTCTCGGCCACCGTCAAGGACCCCAACGACCGTCGCGTCGGCCAGATCCTTGCCGAAGTCGAACCGGAAGATCTGGTCCGTTTCGGCCTGATCCCCGAATTTATCGGCCGTCTGCCTAACCTTGCGACGCTGGAAGACCTCGATGTGCCAGCGCTCATCGAAATCCTCACCGCGCCCAAAAACGCTCTGGTGCGTCAGTATCAGCGTCTGTTCCAGATGGAAGAAGTCGAACTTACCTTCCAGGAAAACGCTCTAAAGGCGATTGCCGAGAAGGCCATCGAACGCAAGACCGGCGCACGCGGTCTACGCTCGATCATGGAACAAATCCTGCTCGACACCATGTACGACCTGCCTTCCCTCGAAGGCGTCGAAGAAGTGGTGATTTCGGAAGAAGTGGTGAAGGGCAAGGACGTTCGTCCGCTCTACATCTACTCCGAACGCAAGAAGGACGAGGCGCCTGCAACGGCGTGATTTCTAAATAGAAATGCTAGAAAAGCCGGGCCCAGTGTCCGGCTTTTTTTATTTGTCACATATAGTTGGTTGACTTTCTGCACCTTGGCATCATTCTGCCGAGACGCAGGGGGAGCACGTGACTAATCTTAGCCCGGAGCAAATCGCCGAAGTGACTTCGGTATTGTTTGCTGCCGCACTGGATCAATCCAAATGGCAAGACTTTCTGACGCGGCTGTCGATACATGCCGGTTATGTCAGAACGCATCTTTATGGTTATGACTTCAGGACGAATTTTGCTCTTGAGCCGCTTAATCACGGGTATGACGCCGATTTTCTCAAATCCTATACCGACTATTACGGTGCGATAAATGCGTGGGCACCGCATCTCTCCACCGGGCCAATAGGCGTGGCTCTGACGTCAGATAATTGTCTGACCCAGGACGAGTTGATCAAAACCGAATACTACAATGATTGGGTGCGACCACAGGGAGACATAAGGGTCGGCGCGGGCGTTGTTCTGGCGCGTGATACGTCGCGCTTCTTCGTGCTTGGCGGCAATATGATGCGGCAGCATGAGCAGCATGAACAGCAATGGGTTAACACCCTGGACCTGCTTGCGCCGCATATGCGACAGGCGCTCGAAATCGGGCGCAATCTGTTCGATGGTGCAGCCAATACCTTGCTGGGCATGCCGACGGCGCCAGGCAAGAGTGGAGCGGTGATGGCGCTCACGCAGCGGCGTCAGGTTCGCTATGCAAACCCGGCGGCGCTCGCATTGGCAGAAGTTGGCGAAGTGCTGTCATATGATCATGCCGGCCATGTCGTATTCTCGGATGCCGACGCTGACACGGCCATCAATATCGCCTTGTCCGATATGCGCTGGTCGCGCGGCCCGGCCTCGGGGTCGGTGCGCGCGAAGGATAGTGTGGGTCAAACGCGCACTATTCGTTACGCGCGCATCGAAAGCGACCGGCTAGGCTATGTTCCTGTTGGGATTGAGACCGGGTCAGGCGAGCCGCTACTTTTGGTTTCAATTCATCAAGATGATGCTGGTCCATCTCTTGGTAAAATTCTGCGACGTCGTTTCGGCCTGACCGAAAGCGAGATTGCCATCGCACTTCTGATTGGCGACGGCGTCGCAACCCATGAGATGGCCCGCCTGCGCGACGTTTCGGTTCATACGGTGCGTGACCAGATCAAGGCATGCCTGCGCAAAACCGGAGCAGGTCGTCAGGCCAATCTTGTGCGCCTGCTGAGCGAGTTGCGACAAGGCGACAGCAAATAGGCCTATTCGGTGGCAAACTCGATCGGGCCGGGCTCTTCGCCCATGATCGATCGACCGAACAAGCTGGCGACAAGATCGACCATCAAGGTCGCGCTTTTGCCGCCGTGGTCGAGAAATGGATTGAGCTCCACAATGTCGAGTGATCCCACAACGCCGCTGTCATGCAGCATTTCCATGATGAGATGCGCTTCCCGATAGCTCAGGCCACCCGGCACCAGCGTGCCGCCGCCGGGCGCAATGGCAGGGTCCAGGCTGTCCACGTCGAAGCTGACATGCAGATGCGCGCCATCGGCCTTGGCCTTGTCGATCACCTTCTGCATCGACGCGACCACGCCAAGCTGGTCGATGCGCCGCATATCCACCACATCAACTCCACGCGCCTGCACCAGTCGGCGCTCATCCCGATCCACGGACCGGGCGCCAAAAATCGTCACATTGCGCGGATCGATCCGCCCCAGCCAGTCGCCTCCAAAACTGTCATCAAAACCGGGTTCGCCGCAGAGCAGGGCGAGAGGCATGCCATGCAGATTGCCTGATGGCGAGGTTTCCGGCGTGTTGTAATCGGCATGGGCGTCGATCCACAGCACATGAACCGGCTTCTGTCGGGGCAGGCAATGCCGCGCCACTGCGGAAACTGTCCCCATCGCGATTGAGTGATCGCCACCCAAAAAGAGCGGGAAGCGGCCATTTTCAAGGATGGCGTGACCGGCTTCGCTCACCTGTGCGGCCAGCGTCAGCACATCCGCCTTGCGCTCGTCTGGCAGGCGCCAGCTCGATGGATTGGTCGAAACGGCAGGTTGCGCCCTGCGCAAGTCGCCGTGATCTTCGATTCTGTGGCCTAGATCCAGCAATGCCTCGGCAATCCCGGCCACCCGCAACGCCTCGGGCCCCATGCCGCAGCCACGCACAGATGCGCCCGATGCGGTGGCGATGCCGAGAATTGCGATGGCTTTGGAGCGAGGCATGGTGGTCATGGGCATCTTCTCTCTTGGTTCGGCGCTGCAACGGGCAGTGTTTCCACATCCACTCTGCATGCAAGGCACATGGCTGTTTCTGCCAATCCACACATATCTCCTGTGCGTAGTAACGGTAACGGTCACAAAAGCGCAAAGGTTGACTTGCGGGCAGGGCACTCCACCCTATTTATTAACCTGAATCGCCCAGCCTTTCAGGATTGGGCAGTCGCAACGGGCGTGCCACCCAATCCTCCCTCCGGCGCGCCCCGGAAAGGAAATGTGATGTCGGAAGTTACTTCCACCGGCGAAACCAGCCGGGACCGGGTTTACCCGGTTCTCCCCCTGCGCGACATCGTCGTCTTCCCAGGCATGATCGTGCCGCTCTTCGTCGGCCGTGAAAAATCGGTCAAGGCGCTCGAAGAAGTCATGCGCGACGACAAGCACATTCTCGTCGTGACGCAGAAGAACGCGCAGGATGATGATCCGGCGCCGGACCAGATTTATCCTACTGGCACGATTGCAACCGTGCTGCAGCTGCTGAAGCTCCCCGACGGCACCGTGAAAGTGCTGGTCGAGGGCCTGCATCGCGCGACCGTCGACCGCTATCTGCAGACCGAAGAGTATTTCGAAGCCGAAGCCTCAGCGCTCCCCGAGCCCGAGGAAGACGCGACCGAAATCGAGGCTCTGGCCCGTTCGGCTCAGTCCGAGTTTGAAAACTATGTCAAGCTCAACAAGAAGATTTCCGCCGAAGTGGTCGCCGCTGTCGGTCAGATCGAGAACGCGAGCAAGCTGGCCGATACCATTGCCAGCCATCTCGTCATCAAGATTCCCGAGAAGGAAGAGCTGCTGACCACCATTTCCGTGATCGAGCGCCTGCAGAAGGTCATTGGCCTGATGGAAGGCGAGATCGGCGTTTTGCAGGTTGAGAAGCGCATCCGCTCCCGCGTCAAGCGGCAGATGGAGAAGACGCAGCGCGAATACTACCTCAACGAGCAGATGAAGGCGATCCAGCGCGAGCTGGGCGACGGCGAGGAAGGTGCGAACGAAATCACCGAACTCGAAGAGCGCGTCGCCAAGACCAAGCTCTCCAAGGAAGCGCGCGCCAAGGCCGATGCCGAAATCAAGAAGCTCAAATCCATGAGCCCGATGTCGGCCGAAGCAACGGTCGTCCGTAACTATCTTGATACGCTTCTGGGCCTGCCCTGGGGCAAGAAGAGCAAGGTCAAGCGCGATCTGGCTCTGGCCGAGAAGGTTCTCGACGCCGATCACTATGGTCTCGAAAAGGTCAAGGAGCGCATCCTTGAATATCTGGCCGTGCAGGCACGCACCGGCACGCTCAAGGGACCGATCCTCTGCCTCGTCGGCCCTCCGGGCGTCGGCAAGACCTCGCTGGGCAAGTCCATCGCCAAGGCGACGGGCCGCGAATTCGTGCGCATGGCGCTCGGTGGCGTCCGTGACGAAGCCGAAATCCGTGGCCACCGCCGCACCTATATCGGCTCCATGCCCGGCAAGATCGTGCAGTCGCTGAAAAAGGTCGGCAAGTCCAACCCGCTCTTCCTGCTCGATGAAATCGACAAGATGGGTCAGGACTTCCGTGGCGATCCGTCTTCGGCCCTGCTCGAAGTGCTCGATCCGGAACAGAATAACACCTTCGCTGACCACTATCTTGAAGTCGATTACGACCTCAGCGACGTGATGTTCGTGACCACCTCGAACACGCTCAACATTCCCGGCCCGCTGATGGACCGCATGGAGATCATTCGCCTCTCGGGGTACACCGAAGAGGAGAAGCATGCGATTGCCAAGCAGCACCTTATTCCCGAGGCGGCCAAGGAAAATGGCGTGGCGCATGGCGAGTTCGTGATGTCCGACGAGATGCTGATGAAGGTCATTCGCGGCTATACCCGCGAAGCCGGCGTCCGCAATCTCAAGCGCGAAATCTCTAAACTGATGCGCAAGGCGATCACCGACATCGTCCGCACCAAGGTCAAGTCGATCGAGATCGACGATGAGCGGCTGGCCAAGTATCTCGGCCCGCTGATCTTCAAGCATGGCGAGATCGAAGCTGAGTCGCAGGTGGGTCTGGTGACGGGTCTGGCCTGGACCTCGGTGGGTGGCGAAATCCTCACCATCGAAGGCGTGATGACGCCGGGCAAGGGCCGCATGTCGGTCACCGGCAACATCAAGGAAGTGATGAAGGAATCGCTGACTGCCGCAACGGCCTACGTGAAGTCCCGGAGCATCGACTACGGCATCAAGCCGCCCATGTTCGATACCCGCGACATACACGTTCACCTGCCCGAAGGCGCTACCCCCAAGGATGGTCCCTCGGCTGGTATTGGCCTCGCCACCGCTATCGTCTCGGTGATGACCGGCATTCCGGTGCGCAATGATGTCGCCATGACCGGCGAGATCACGCTGCGGGGCAGGGTGCTGCCCATCGGCGGCCTCAAGGAAAAGCTCCTTGCAGCGCTGCGCGGTGGCATCAAGACCGTGCTGATCCCCGAAGAAAATGTCCGCGATCTCACCGAGATCCCGGATATCGTCAAAGAAGGGATGGAGATCGTTCCTGTCTCCCGCATGGATCAGGTCATCGAACGCGCTCTCGTGCGCAAGCCCGAGCCCATCGAATGGGACTTCGACGCCGAGCCAGCAGTGGCTACCAAGGTCGAGGCGACCGACGACAGCGCGGCCAGCATCACGCACTAAGGCGTTTAGACACTGAAACAAAAGTGGCGGTCCTCAGGGCCGCCATTTTTTATGGTGCATCAGTCAGGCCAGTCAGAAACTGTCGACCGGCCATTGGAAGCCAGTCAACTGTGCTCGGATGCCACGACATTTGGAGATAGTTCCAGTTCGACACCAGTGGCACGCGGAATGAACAGATGTTCGACGCCGATCCATGAGGGCACATATTTCCCCCGATGCAGCCAGAAGGCATTGCCGCATGCGGTCCGTGCAATGTCGATCAGCGAATGCATCTGCTCGGCGTTGCGCGAGGTCATCTCCACCCACACAAATCCGCGCTGGGTGGACGGCTGGCGCGTGAACCGAACGCCGATCCCCTGACCGGGCGCGAGGCCCATTTCGGGAAGTTTCTTGCGCAGACCAGCGATGAAATGGGCCGCAAACGTATCCGGCACGCAAATTTCCATGTTGCGGACACGCCGCCGCGCATCGCGGAACAATTTGCCGATCAACCGCTTTGCAGGAACGCCCGACCATGGCGCCAGAACCTGTTCGGAGCGCCCCACCACGCGGAGCCTTCCGCGCAGGCGAAGCAGCAGGATCAGCTTCTGCATTGCCGCCGGTGATCCGCGCAATGGTGCAAAAGGCCCACGATCCTTGGGCTCCGCCCCGGCCAGTGGATTGACGTTATAGACCATCATCTCGCCACTGCGCGGATACCAGTGCACAGTCGTGCTGAGATTGGCCAGATAGCCACCGTTGACGTAGTCTTCCAGCTTGCTGTCCCGGTGCCACTCGATGGCATTGGCCAGCTCGTAATTGGACCGGCATCGGAATGTCACTTCGGTGACGATAATGCCGCTGCCTTCGCGCAGACGGTCCCAGTGCGGCTCATTGCGCTCGGAATATTTCTCTTCGCCGTCCACGTCGACATAGCGAATAGCGCTGATCAAATCATAGACGGAGACGAATTCGGCGCTGCTGCCATGGACCTCGGCAAAGAAGCAGGCTCCAGCAGAAATATCGACAAATTCCGGCAAGGTGGCCAGTGACATGCCCTGCGGGATCAGGTGATCGAGAACCATACGAAGGGTCGTGCCCGAGCGGACCGTCAGAAACTCACCTTCCTGCTTGACGATACCGGCATAGTTTTCCATCACCAGTTGATCGGTCGCCAGCTTGTCGTTGAACCACAGGAAATAGCCGCGACCAATAGCGTGATAGGGCCGCCCGCTGCGAACCACATCGCGTACGGTTTCGAGCGAGCGAACATCCAGAATGCGGGCTGGCGGCTCGAAGAAATCTGCCAATTGCCTGTTCGTGCTGACACCAGTGAGCCGACGCACCTTGTCCGACGCCACCTGCACATTATGCGCGAAAAACCAGAGGGTTGACGGGATGGCGCGCGCGGCTGCGCTCGAAAGCCAGTTCGGCGCAAAGAACATTGGCCGCTGCGCCAGCCGGGCGGCATGACAGAAATAGTCGTCTGAGCTGACATCGAGATCGCCCAGATTGACCACCTCGTTCTTCACGCCGCGCTCGATCAGTGCCAGCAACTGGTGGCTGAGATCTTCGACGTGGATGAGGTTGATCGTGCGCCCCTTAAGGCCAAAAGGAGCCATGCGCATGGCAGCAACAATGCCGCTCGACCATTGCATATTTGGTCCCATCACCACGGTGGGGCGAACGATCAGATAGTCGATGCCCTTTTCCTTGCAGGCAGCAATGACGCGCTCTTCTTCGATCAGCTTGAGGTGCGTGTAATTGTCGAGACCGGGCCGGTCGGCGAGTTCCGCGTCTTCGCTCTGCACAGGGTGTTGTACAGCGTCTAGCGCGGCATAAACCACCTGCGAGCTGAAATAGACAAAGAGGCGGCAGTTTCCCGGCTCGATAAGCGAGAGAATGCGTTCGGTAACGTCCCGATTGGCCGGAATAAAGCTTTTGCCGCGCGCTTTGGTATCCAGTGCCGCATGCACCACCACCTCGGCAGTGCCAATTGCCTGGGCCAGAGCAGCATCATCTGCAAAACGGACCACCCCAATATCTGCGGGCGCGGGTTGGGGCAGGGAGCGATAAACGGCGCTGACGTCATGTGCCGCAGCAAAGGTCTTCACCAATTGGCGGCCAATGCCGCCACCTGCGCCAACAAGGCAAATCTTCACTGCGCTTTTATCCCTTCAACGTCTCGCAGACCGCACTGATCTTGTTAGACCGATTCGCTCACCGCGATCACATTGCAGCTGGAAAACGACGGGAACCGGCCTTGGCGGCGTTGATTGTTGCCTCAATAAAATTCACTGCTGTTTCGAGGCCATCTTCGTCGGAAAGGGCCTTGCCGATAGCCTTGGCATTGGCGGCCATTTTGGGATTCGTGGTCAGCTCGTGCAAGGCATTGGCGAGGATGTCAGCGGTGAGCGTGCGCAGCCGCACAGGGGCAGGGCCACAACCCAGCGCGCGGACGCGGCGACCCCAATAGCGCTGATCATAAGCCTGTGGCAGCGTAAAGGTCGGCTTGCCAGCCAGAAGCCCGGCAGCCGTTGTGCCCGCACCGCCATGGTGAACCACTGCGCCCATCAGCGGGAATAGTTTGTCATGAGGAGCCTCGGACACGGCAAAAACCGTCTCTGGCAGGTCATCGGCCTTGATGCCGCCCCAGCCACGCGAAACGATTGCGCGACCACCCCATTTTTCCAGCGCCGATTTGAGCAGATTGGTGTTCCGCTCCGCGCCGAAAGGCATGGAGCCGAAGCCGATATAGACCGGCGGCGGACCGGCATCGAGAAAACGCTGCAATTCGGGCGTGGGCGCCCAGTCACTATTGTCGTCCAGAAACCAGAACCCAGTCACCACGGCCGTTTGCGGCCAGTCGCGCGGACGCGGCGAAACAATGGACGAGAAATTGTAGAGCGTGGGCAGATTGTTGCCGAGGCTGTCCTTGAAGATGCCGCCACGCTTGCGCGGCCCAAGCCCCATCAGCTCCTTGCGCACCCGGTCGCGCGGCAGGTCGTAATAGCCCTGCTGAATATTCATCGCAATATAGCTGAGCTTGTTGAAGGTCGGCCCAAGGTCCGGCACCTCATAAGCGCAGACAGGGAATTCGCGGGTGGGGTTCAGCGGCTGCATCGCGGTCATGATGACCGGGATGTTCAGCGCCTCGGCAATGTCGATGCCAAAGCTGGTATTGATGTTGACGACCATCGCGTCGGCGCCCTGCGCCATGGCCCATGAATTGCGCGCTGCGCGTTCCACCAGCGCCTGTCCTTCGCGCAGCAATTGCGGGAAGTGGTGCAGCTTCATTTTGGAGATGGCGCTGTCGAACCGTGATTCCTGCAGCCATTCCTGCAAATTGGTCCCGAGGCTGTGAAACTCCACGCCGTGGGAAACCACCATGCTTTCGAAATCGGCATTAGCCCCCAGAACCACGTCATGGCCCTGCTGCTTCAACGCTTTCGCGAGTGCGAGATAGGGCCTGACATCACCGGCTGTACCGATGGTGGCAATCGCGACGCGTTTCCTCATGCACCTACCCGACGTAATTATTGTGCGGCTTCTTATTGCAGCCAACATGTAAAGCCGACACGGCATTTACAAGGTCGGCTGGAGAACATATTAAGTCGGTAGCCGCGTCCGAACGTGGTATCAGAATACAATTCTTAAGGGCAAGAGACATGGCGTCTCCGTTCGCAATTGCAGGGTTTCGAGCAATGCTCGCCAGCAATCTGGCGGCTGCCTTCATGGCGGCTGCAGCGGCAAACGCCCGATAGCTCTTCCCAAAAGCCACGAGATGGCCGGGAAGAGCCGAAAATCGCTGTCCGCTCCCGAAATTTCGGGCGCTTAACCCGTCTAAAACCATAATTCCGCGATAATCAGCCTCAACATCGAGGCACGGCGCTGTCTGGAGCGCGTCGCGGCAAGTTCAGGCTCTTGCGAGGAGCCACCGAGGACAACATGAGCACAGATTTTCACCGCATCCGCCGCCTACCGCCTTACGTGTTCGCCCATATTGACCCGATCAAGGCCAGATTGCGCGCTGAAGGCGTGGACATCATCGACCTGGGCATGGGCAATCCCGACATGCCGACGCCGGAGCACATTGTCGCCAAGCTGCAGGAAACGGTGAAGGACGGGCGCACTCATCGCTATTCCACCTCGCGCGGCATTCCCGGCCTGCGCAAGGCTCAGGCCAGTTATTATGGCCGCCGTTTCGGCGTAAAGCTAAACCCCGATACGCAGGTTGTTGCCACGCTCGGCTCCAAGGAAGGCTTTGCCAATATGGCATCGGCCATCACCGCCCCAGGCGACGTGGTGCTGGTGCCAAACCCGACCTATCCGATTCATTCCTTCGGCTTCATCATGTCCGGCGGCGTCGTGCGCTCCATGCCCGCCGATCCGAATGAAGACTTCATGCGCTCGCTCGATCGCGCCGTGCGGCACTCGATCCCAAAGCCCATCGCGCTGGTGCTGAACTACCCCGCAAACCCGACCGCCTACACGGCTGATCTCGATTTTTACACCGAGGTAGTCAAATATTGTAAGGCCAACGACATCTTCATCCTGTCCGATCTCGCCTATTCCGAGATCTATTTCGACGAAGATGCGCCCCCGCCATCCGTGTTGCAGGTGCCCGGCGCCATCGACATCACCGTCGAATTCACCTCCATGTCCAAAACCTATTCCATGCCGGGCTGGCGCGTGGGCTTTGCTGTGGGCAATGAGCGCCTGATCGCCGCGCTCGCCCGCGTAAAATCCTATCTCGATTATGGTGCCTTCACCCCAATTCAGGTGGCTGCCGTCGCTGCGCTCAATGGGTCGGACGACGTCATTTCCGAAGTGCGTCAGGTCTATAAGCAGCGCCGCGATGTCATGGTGGAAAGCTTTGGTCGTGCCGGTTGGGATATTCCGGTGCCCAAGGCCACTATGTTCGCATGGGCACCAATTCCCGCGCAGTACGCCCATATGGGTTCGCTCGAATTCGCCAAGCTGCTGATTCAGGAAACCGGCGTGGGCGTCGCCCCCGGCGTCGGCTTCGGCGAATATGGCGACCAGTATATCCGTCTCGCCTTCGTCGAAAATGAGCACCGCATTCGACAGGCCGCACGCAACGTCAAGAAATTCCTTGGCGGCAAGGCGAGTCAGGGCAATGTCGTGCCTCTCGCCACATTGACGAAATAGTCCGCAGTTTGAGGAGGCGGTGATCCCGCCTCCTTTATCGCCTTGGGATAGTCGGGTGGATGCAGGTATGAGCGCCGCCATGCAATGCGGCTATTTCGATCAGGGCGTGTGCCGGTCCTGCACGCTTATGGGCGTGCCATATGATGATCAGCTTGCGGGCAAGATGGACCATGCGCGCTCTCTGCTTGCAGCATGGCCGGAAGCTGTGTGGCTTCCGCCAATGCAGAGCCGCCCCGACGGTTTTCGCAACAAAGCCAAGATGGTGGTCGGTGGCACGGCGGAAAGCCCGACACTGGGCATTCTCGACACCGAGCAACACGGCGTTGACCTGACAAAATGTGGCATCCTATCGCCGGGCGTGCATGCCGCTTTCGCGCCTGTTGCTGCCTTCATTACCCTTGCCCGGATCACGCCCTACGATGTGCCCGCCCGTCGCGGCGAGCTCAAGCATGTTCTGCTGACTCAATCATCCGATGATGAATTGATGCTGCGCTTCGTACTGCGCTCCACTGAGCCGCTCGGGCGCATCCGCAAGCATCTGCACACCCTCATCGACGCGCTTCCAAATCTCTCGGTCATTACCGTCAACCTACTGCCCGAACATAAGGCGGTGCTGGAGGGTGACGAGGAAATTGTGCTCAGCGATGCGGAAACACTACCCATGCGCCTCGGCGATCTGGTGCTGCATCTGCGCCCCGCCAGCTTCTTTCAGACCAATACCGAAATCGCCGCTGGCCTCTATGGTCAGGCTAGGGAATGGGTCGATGAGGCAAGCGCTCGATCGGTATGGGATTTATATTGCGGGGTAGGGGGATTTGCCCTCCACGTCGCCGCGCCCGGTCGTCAGATTCACGGTGTTGAAGTGAGTGAGCCCGCTATTCAGTCAGCACGCTTGAGCGCCACCGAGGCAGGGCTTGCAGATGTCATCTTTGCAGTCGGCGATGCGACAACGTTCGACCCTGGCGATGCGCCCGATGCAATCATCGTCAACCCGCCACGCCGCGGCCTTGGCGACAAACTTTGCGCCACGCTGGAGGCCTCCGGCGCGCCAACCATCATCTATTCAAGCTGCAACGCCGTCACTTTGGCTCGCGACCTTGCCGCCATGCCTGCCTACATCCCGCAGCGCGTGCGACTCTTTGATATGTTTCCACAAACCGATCACTACGAAGTCATGGTACTGCTGAACCGCCGCCGATAATTCTCAAATAATACATGACATCATATATCAGCTTTTGTAAGGAGAGGTCATCTCCATGCAAAAGGTGACCTGATGTCCCTCCGCTCTCTTGCCCTGTCCATAATTGCTGTTGGTCTGAGCCTTGGCCCCGCCGCTCAAGCGCAGGAATTCCCCGTCACGATCAGCCATGCCTATGGCGAAACCACCATCGAAGCCGAGCCTCTGCGGATCGTCACTTGGGGCTGGGCCAATGAAGATGCGGTCATCGCGCTTGGCGTGATCCCAGTTGGCATGCCGTTTCAGTCCTATGGTGGCGGCGACAATGGCATTCAGCCATGGATCGAAGACGCGCTGGCCGCGGCAGGCGCGGAAACTCCGTTCATTTTCAGCAGCGCCGAAGGCCCACCGGCTGAGCAGATCGCTGCGCTTGAACCCGATCTTATTCTGGCTGTCCATTCCGGCATCACCGAAGAGCAATATGCACTACTCTCGGGCATCGCGCCCACAATCGCCTATCCGGGCATGGCATGGTCCACTTCATGGCAGGATCTGACCACCATCGTTGGCAAGGCGCTGGGCAAGGAAGACGAAGCCAAGGCACTTGTCGAGGAAACCACCGCTTGGGTCGCCGCTGAATTTGCCAAATATCCGGCACTCTCCGAAGTCACCTTTGCCAGTGCCAATGATTATGACGGCTCCATTGCCGTTTATGCGCCGCTCGATTCTCGCATGCTGTTCCTCACCGATTTCGGCATGAAGATGAACCCCAGCGTGGCCGCCTTGGCTCCCAACGACAGCGCTTTCTATTATTCGCTGAGCTATGAACTCTTCGACCAGCTCGAAGCCGACATTTTCGTCACCTATTACGAAGATCAGGCTTCGCTCGATACATGGCTGGCAACCCCGCAGGCTCAGACCTATCCGCCAATCGCCAATGGTGGCCTGGCCGCTCTTGTTGGCACGTCCAATGTGGCTGCCGTGTCTCCGCCAAGCATTCTGTCGCTGCGTTGGGGCCTTTCCACCTATCTCGATGTGCTCGGCGCCGCCGCCGAAGCTGTAACAAAGAACTGACGCATCAAGGGTTTGGGGGTATAAAATGAATCTATTTATCAGGATCGCCGCTGGCCTGGCGCTGGCGGCATTTGCCGGTTCGGCACAGGCGGAAACTTTCCCGGTCACAATCGCTCACGCCTATGGCGAAACCACTGTTCCGGCCAAGCCACTCCGTATCGTCACGTGGGGCTGGGCAGGGCAGGACGCCGTTATCGCTCTTGGTGAAGTGCCGGTTGGCGTGCCCTTTTTTGGATATGGCGGTGATGAAAATGGCGCCTTGAGCTGGACCAAGGATGGCGTGGCAGCTTTGGGCGCTGACTATCCCACCATCCTGCCCGATAGCGGTCGCGAGCCGCCGGTAGAGGCCATCGCGGCCCTGAGGCCGGATTTGATCCTTGCCGTTTATTCGGGCCTGACCGAAGAACAATATGACGTGTTGAGCGGCCTCGCGCCGGTCGTGCCTTTCCCCGAAACGCCTTGGGATACGTCGTGGCAGGACACCATCACCATTACCGGCGAAGCCATGGGCAAGAAGGCAGAGGCCGAGGCGCTCGTTGCCGAGCTTGAGCAGTTCATTCTTGATGAAACTGCGAAATATCCCGAGCTGGCCACCACGACCTTTGCGACGATTGCTGAGTGGAATGGCGAGATCAACGTCTACGGCAATCTCGATTCCCGCGTGCGCTTCCTTGTCGACGCCGGAATGCCCTCGGCGCAGAGCGTGACCGATTTGGCCAACGGCAATGATCTCTATTTCATGTTGAGCTATGAAAATCTGGATCAGCTCACCAGCGACATCCTCATTTCCTATTTTGAAACCGAAGAGGCCGACGCCGCCTTCTTCGGCAATTCGGTCATTGCCCTTGCGCCGCAGGTCGCGACGGGCGCCGTCGCCCACATCATCGGACCCGAGCTGATCAATTCGGTTTCGCCGCCCAGCGCTTTGTCGCTGAAATGGGGCTATCCGCGATACATCAAGCTTATCGCTGACGCCGCAGAAAACGCCTCAAACTAAGAAAGGCACACACATGCTCAATAAGACGATTTTGGCGCTAGGCGCTTTTGCGCTGTCGACGGCTTCTGCCTCAGCAGCAGACGTCTTCCCCGTCACCGTGGAACACGCTCTTGGCGCAACCACAATCGAGGCGAAGCCAGAGCGCGTTGTGACATGGGGCTGGTCCGCGCAGGACGTCGTGATCGATCTAGGCATTGCGCCGGTCGGCATGCCCTTCTTTGCTTACGGCGGTGGCGAGGACGGCGTCCTGCCCTGGACGGAAGAAGCGATTGCGGCACATGGCTTTGATATGCCGACCGTTCTGCCCAATGCAACCGAGCCGCCGATTGAAGCCATCGCGGCGCTGCAACCCGACGTGATCATTGCCCCATATTCCGGTCTTTCGCCTGAGGAATATGAACTGCTGAGCAATATCGCGCCGGTCGTCGCTTATCCCGACAAGCCATGGTTCGGGAGCTGGCAGCAGGTTGTCAGCCTCACGGGGCAGGCTTTGGGATTGTCGTCCGAGGCTGATGCGCTGATCGCCGAAACGTCGGCCTTTCTCAAATCCGAAATCGCAAAATATCCGGCAGCAGAAGGTGCGGTTTTCGCCAATATTGTGAACCGCAACGATGGGCAGGTCGCAGTCCGGCTGGAAGGCGATCCGCGTGTGCAACTGTTTGCCGATATTAGTCTCGTTCCGGCTCCTGCGCCGCAGGACGCCGTTCTGAACGATACCGGCATTGCATATTTCGTGTCCTACGAGAATTTTGACCGCATTCCCGCCGAGCTGCTGATCAGCTTCTTCAGCACCCAGCAATCCGCCGATGATTTCTTCTCGATGGACCTGATCAAGCTCTCGCCACTGGTCGAAAAGGGCGCCTATACGAAAATCATAGGTGATGAACTGACCATGGCTGTTGGCGGTGCGGTAACACCTGTTTCTCTGCGCTGGGGCTTTCCCGCTGTGATGGAAGAGGTCGGTCGCGCTGCCACTGCCGCCAGAGCGGAATAAAAGCAAGGGGCCGGTGCAGAACGCCGGCCCTAATTCCTATTAAAACTCCTATTGACCTCTAGGCGATTTCCTATGCAGATGGCGCCCACTATGAGCGACATCCAATCTTTCCGCCAGGCCGTTGAATCCTTCATCTCCGCACGGGGTTGGACACCCACCCGTTTCGGACGCATTGTTGCGGGGGATCCGCTCTTCGTTTTCGACCTGCGCGACGGGCGCGAACCCCGCACCGAAACCCGCGCCCGCATTCTGAAGGCCATGTCCGATTTCGGCGAAACCGACCGTCAGGCGCCTTTGCGCATTGGCGTGGCGGGTCTCGGCAATGTCGGCGCGACGCTGGTTCGCATTCTTCAGAAAGACGGCGGCGAACTCACGCGAAAACTTGGCCGTCAATTGGAGGTCGTCGCCGTTGCCGCGCGCTCGCGTTCCCGCGACCGCGGCATTGATATTTCTGGTCTCGAATGGTTCGACGATCCGGTCGCTCTCGCCAAATGGGACGGCATCGACCTGTTCGTTGAACTGATCGGCGGCGAAGATGGCCCTGCTTTGGCTGCTGTGAAAGCCGCGCTCGAAATCGGCAGGCCCGTCGTTACCGCCAACAAGGCATTGCTGGCCAAGCATGGCGTATCGCTCGCCCGCATGGCCGAAGAATCCGGCGCCCAACTCGGCTTTGAAGCCGCTGTTGCCGGTGGCATTCCGGTCATCAAAACCCTGCGCGAAGGGCTGGGCTCTGCCCGCATCGCCAAGGTGTTCGGCATCATGAACGGCACCTGCAATTACATCCTGACGCGCATGGGCAATGAAGGCATTTCCTTTGCCGATTGCCTCAAGGACGCACAGGCCCTCGGCTATGCCGAAGCCGATCCGACTTTCGACGTCGAAGGTTTTGATACTGCCCATAAGCTCGCCATTCTGGCCACACTCTGCTTCGGCTACGAAATCGCGCCTGATCGTATGCGCATCGAAGGCATTTCCTCGATCACCCAGCACGACATTCAGGTCGCCGCCGACCTCGGCTACAAGATCAAGCTGCTCGGCATTGCCGAACGTGTCGGCGATGGCGTCGAACAGCGCGTCCATCCCACCTTCGTGCCCAAGGGTAGCGCCATTGCCGGTGTCGATGGCGTTATGAACGCCGTCGCCCTCGAAACAGACCACGTTCACGAGCTTCTGCTGGCCGGTCCCGGAGCCGGTGGCCCGCCCACGGCATCCTCTGTCCTTTCCGACATTCTCGACATCGCCCGTGGCACCCGCGTTCCGCCGCTCGGCGTACCCAGCGATGAATTGCTGCCCTATGTGGAATCGCCCATGCGCGCTCATGAAGGCGGGTTCTATATCCGCCTCAGCGCCAAGGATGTGCCCGGCGCACTTGCCGCCATTGCCACGCGCATGGGGGAAAAGTCGATTTCCATCGATTCCGTCATCCAGCGTTCCGATTTGAGTGCTAAGGCCATCGCGCCCGACGGCTCTCCGGCGCGCACCGTGGTGATGATTACTCAACAGACTTTGGAATCATCCGTGCGCGAAGCGCTTGCGGAGATCGCCGCAGATGGGTTCATAGTCGGAACACCACAACTGATCCGCATCGAAAAGCTCTGAGTCCCACCGGGGCGGGGCTCCGGGGGAACGAGACAATGAAGCTCAGCAAGGTCGAAGACGGCAGGAATGCCGCAAACCTGCATCGCACGCTGACCTTGGAAATGGTGCGCGTCACCGAACGGGCCGCAATTGCCGCCGCGGAATGGCGCGGCAAGGGCAATGAAAAGGCCGCCGATGACGCGGCTGTCAGCGCCATGAAGGCCGAGCTTGATCGCGTCTCGATTTCCGGTCGCATCGTTATCGGCGAAGGCGAGCAATATGAGTGCGATGAGCTTTTCGTCGGCCAGCCGGTCGGCGCAGGGCAGGGGCCGGAAGTCGACATTGCCGTCGATCCGCTCGAAGGCGTCACCCTCTGCGCCAAAAACCAGCCCGACAGCCTTGTCGTGCTTGCCATGGCCGAGCGCGGCGGTCTGCTCAACGTCGCTCGCAATGCCTATATGCACAAGATCGCCATTGGCGCTGGCTACGCGCCCGAAACCGTCCACATCGAATGGTCCGCAACCGAAAACGTCAAATCGCTCGCCAAGGCCAAGGGCGTGCCGATTTCCGAAATCACCGCCATCGTGCTGGATCGTCCGCGCCACGCCGGCCTGCTCGAAGAATTGCGTACCGCTGGCGTCTCGGTCAAACTGCTCAGCGATGGTGACATTGCCGGCGTCATTCACGCCGTGAACACCGAAGACACCGGCGTCGACATCTATCTCGGCTCCGGCGGCGCGCCCGAAGGTGTCCTTGCCGCTGCGGCCCTGCGCTGCATTGGCGGCCACATGGAGGGCAAGCTGATCCTCGACACGCCCGACAAGCGCCTGCGCGCCAAGGAAATGGGCATCACCGACCCAAACCGTATCTATGACGTGACCGATCTCGCCTCCGGCGACGTGCTGTTTTCCGCCACGGGCATCACCGATGGCTCGCTGGTCGACGGCGTAAAACTCCGCCGCAACACGGTCGATACCAGCACCGTCGTCATGCGCAGCTGGAGCCAGACCACGCGCTGGATCAGGGCGCGCCACGCAAGATAAGTATGGACGCTGGCTCGGCCAGCCAATTTCGGGAGCTAAATATGTTCACCCACGTCATGATCGGAAGCAATGATCTTACACGCTCCAAGATTTTTTATGATGCCGTTTTCGCCGCTCTAGGCGGTCCACTGGGTGAAACCGATGCAGGTGGTCGTCTGGTTTATGCCCGTGGTGGTAGCCGCCTGATGGTAACGAAGCCTATCAATGGCCAACCAGCGACCGCCGCCAATGGCGGCACAATCGGCTTTCTTGCCGAAACAGCCGAACAGGTTCGCGCGTGGCACAGCGCCGGCGTTGCGAATGGTGGTACTTCGGCGGAAAGCCCCCCGACCGAGCGTCCCAACGGCAAGTTTGTGGCTTATCTCCGCGACCCTGACGGCAACAAGCTCTGCGCGCGAACATAGGGAGAGGTGGACCGGCGACCGGTCTTGGGGGCACGCACCTGACTTGCAGGCAGTTTGGTGTCGATGCAAGCAGAAGCAGTCGTTGAGTGAATCCCGGATGCGTCTTCCCACGCTGCCCAAAATCCCTTAACCCTCCACCCATGCCCGAAACCCCGCGCCCCTTTCTCGACATAACCCAATCGGTCACAGGCCGCGCCTGGGTGGATCGTCTGGATATGGTCGCCGCGCGCAATGCAACGGCCATCAGCCAGCGTACCGGCATTTCCGATATTGTCGCGCGCATTCTTGCCGCGCGCGGCGTCGGCATAGACGAAGCGGAAATCTGGCTCGAACCGACCATTCGCGCTCTTATGCCCGATCCGTCGACGCTCACCGCAATGGATGAACTGGCCGACCGGCTCGCTAAAGCCATCACCGATAATGAATCCGTCGCCCTGTTCGGCGATTACGACGTCGATGGTGCCTGTTCCTGTGCCCTGATGCTGCGCTATCTGCGCCATTTCGGGCTGGAGCCGCAGGTCCACATTCCTGATCGCATCTTTGAGGGCTATGGCCCCAATATCGGCGCCATGGACAAGCTGATCGATGCTGGCGCAAGCCTTGTCATCACGCTCGATTGCGGTACGACCAGCGAAAAGCCCATCGCCCATGCGCGGACCCGTGGGGCAGACGTGCTGGTCATCGACCATCACCTTGCCGACCACGAATTGCCGCCCGCCAATGCGCTGGTCAATCCAAACCGGCCCGACGATATTTCTGGCCTGTCCTACCTCTGCGCCGCTGGCGTCACCTTCATGGTTCTGGTCGCGGTTAATCGTGCCTTGCGTAACCGTGGCGATACCGGTCTGCCTGATCTTTTGAAGCTGCTCGATCTGGTTGCTCTGGCGACGGTTTGCGACGTTGTCCCCCTCGTTGGCCTCAACCGCGCTTTTGTATTGCGTGGTCTCGAAGTCGCCCGCAAAGGCGAAAAACCCGGCCTTGCCGCACTCGGCCTAGTCGCACGCATCAATGGCCCGCTCAATCCCTACCATCTCGGCTTTCTCATTGGCCCGCGCATCAATGCCGGTGGACGCATTGGCGACGCTGCCATGGGCACCAAGCTCCTGGCCATGGAAGATGAACCCGAAGCTATGGTCATCGCCGCCCGGCTCGATGAACTCAACACCGAACGCCAGCGCATCGAAGTGGAAGCCGTCGAAGAAGCATGCGCGACGGCAGAGGCCGAAATTGGTTCAGGCGAGGGCCCTCCGGTTCTGGTTCTGGCGTCGGCAAAATGGCATCCCGGCGTCGTCGGTCTTGTCGCTGCCCGCCTCAAGGAGCGTTTCGAGCGCCCCAGCTTCGCCATTGCTCTCAATCCGGACGGCACAGGAACCGGTTCCGGCCGCTCAGTACCGGGTGTCGATCTCGGCTCAGCTGTCATCGAGGCGGTGGATACTGGCCTCATCCCCAAGGGTGGCGGTCATGCGATGGCGGCAGGTGTGTCCCTGCGCGACGGCGATCTCGGCCCTTTCCGTGCCTTCATGGCCGAAAAGCTGGCAACCAGCGTTCGTGCCGCCCGTGCAGCCTCAGCCCTCAAGGTCGATGCGGCGCTGACCGCGCGCGGTGCAACGCTGAGCTTGCTTCAGGCTGTCGAAAAGGCAGGGCCATTCGGCTCTGGCAATCCCTCGCCCGTCTTTGCTTTCCCTGCGCACCGCGCTCGCTTCCCGCAGATTGTCGGCAAGGGCGGCCATATCAGCTTTTCGCTGGCCTCCGACGATGGCGCGAAACTAAAGGCCATCGCCTTTCGCGCCGCAGGAACCGCGCTCGGGGATACGCTCATGCGCGACAATGACCAGCCTCTGCATTTTGCGGGTTCGTTGTCGGTTGATCATTATCAAGGCCGCGAACAGGTGCAGTTCCGCCTGCAGGATATTGCCCGCCTACCACGTTGATCCAATTTATGGATCCAAATGCCACTTCCATCCGTATTGGCATTTGAACCTGGCTTTGCTCAGTTTCACCCAACGAAACCAGCCGCTTGCATATCACGGTATCGCGGCTAAACTACCACGCATGGCGTCATCGGGAGGGGTGTTTCGCCCAGCCCAATGCGCCACTGACGCTGGAAACAGGCGGCAGGCTCAGGCCGGTCGCCTCCTATACGACTAGCAGGACCTGGCGGCGCATATGACAAAAACGGCCATAGATCATTCCCATACCAGCGCATCGCCCTGGACGCATTTTACGTCCTGGCTGGTGGACACGATTGGCTTCCGCCTGATCGGCAATCCAAAGCACGGTTCGCTGACGGTTATCTTTCCAAACGGCCACACCCGCACCATTGGGCAGGGCAATGCTGGCGAGCACGCCACGCTCCGCCTCAACAATTTCAAGGTTCTCAACGAAGCGATGCAGCGCGCGACGGTAGGTTTTGCCGCCGCTTACATGAATGGCGATATCGAGGTTGATGACCTCACCGCGCTGCTCCGGTTTTTTCTGCAGAACCGGGACATGTTCGACAACGCCAACAAAGGTTTCTTCCATCGCGCCGCGGGCGATCTGCACTATCACATTTCGCGTCGTAATACGCTGGAAGGCTCCAAGAAGAACATCGCCGAGCACTATGACCTCGGCAACGACTTCTACGGCCAGTGGCTCGACCCCTCGATGACCTATTCCTCGGCGGTCTTCACCTCCGGTGATCAGAGTCTTGAAGAGGCCCAGCTTGCCAAATATCGTCGCGTCGCCGACATGGCGGGTATCAAGGAAGGCGCGTCCGTCCTCGAAATCGGGTGTGGTTGGGGCGGCTTCGCCGAAACCGTGGCGCGTGACTATAAAGCCAATCTGCGTGGCATCACCCTGTCAGCCGAACAACTCAAATTCGGCCTCGAACGCCTCAAGCGTCAGGGGTTAGATCAGTACGCCACGCTCGTCTTCGAGGATTACCGGCACACAGATGGCCAGTTTGATCACATTGGCTCCATCGAAATGATTGAGGCTGTCGGCGAGGACAATTGGCCCAGCTATTTCCAGACCGTGCATGATCGACTGAAGCCCGGCGGCACCGCTGCCATTCAAGCCATCACCATCAAGGAAGACGATTTCGACCATTACCGGGCCGGTCCCGACTTCATTCAGCGCTATATCTTCCCCGGCGGCATGTTGCTGACAAAGACGGTGATGAAGGAATTTGGCGAGCGCTATGGGCTGGTGCTCGAAAATGTCGAAACCTTCGGCCTGTCCTATGCCCGCACATTGCGCCTCTGGCGCGAGCGCTTCCTCGAACGCTGGCCCATGATCGCTCCGCTCGGCTATGACGAGCACTTCAAGCGCAAATGGGTCTATTACCTGTCCTATTGCGAGGCGGGCTTTACCGAAGGCTCCATCGACGTCGGCATCTATCAATATCGCCGGCCAGACTAAATCCGCTCTGCCAAAGCGGGCCCTCGGTTCATCTCGAGGGCCCGCTTTCATGTTGAAAGTGATCGCACCCGCTCTTTGAAATCAATAACATGACTTGACCGCTCAAATTACCGCGAGTAGGGAACGCCATCGAAAAAACCTGATGGTCCAAGCCATGTTTCGCACCGCTGCGCTCGCCTTCTCGCTCCTCGCCTCCACCGCAATTCCCGCCTTCGCCTGGACCTATACCGGCGGCGACGGTGAAACTGTTACGCTGGACGAAACCCCTGTTCGTATCATCGCCAGCCAGGATGCTGCGGCCGGACTGATCCCACTCGGCATCCGCCCTGTCGGCATCTATGCCGATAGCAATGTTGCCGATGCCAAAGCCCTTCAGGGCCTTGACCTCACCGGCATTGAAATCATCGGCCAAGCCTGGGGCGAAGTGGACATCGAAAAGGCCGCGGCTTTGCAGCCAGATCTGATCGTTGCAGAATACTGGCCGCTTGAAACCGTCTGGAGCGGTGGTCCCGACGTCAATGCGTCTCTCAGCGCCCTGGCGCCGATCACCGGCCCGGAGCAGGGCGCTTCTATCCTCACGCTGATCGAGGATTACGAAGCTCTTGCGGAAAGCCTCGGCGCCGATCTGTCCGAGCCCGGCATTGCCGAAAGCAAGACCACGTTTGAAGCCTCCCTTGATTCATTCAAGGCTGCTGTTGCTACCAAGCCCGGCCTCACCAGCCTTGCGGTTTGGGCTGGCACCGACGCTCTCTACGTCGCCGCAGTGGAAGGCTCTTCGGAACTGATGGATTTCGCCTCCTGGGGCCTGAACATCATGAACCCGGAAATCGCTGATGATCGTGGCTATTGGGAAACGCTGTCCTGGGAAGTGGCCGACAAGTATCAGCCCGATCTGATCCTCGTCGACAACCGCTCGGCTGAGACCATGAAGACGGCGCTGGCCCAGCCAACCTGGACACTCATCAAGGCCGCTGAAGCCGGTCAGGTGACGGATTGGCCAGCATACTGGCTGCGCAATTATGCAGCCTATGCCCGCGAACTGGACAAGCTAACGGCGGCTATCAACGCCGCTGACGAAAACCTCACGCCCTGATTGGATATGACGGCTTCGGCTTCGGATCGGCAACACAAAGCGGCCCGGCTCACGCTGGGTCTCTTGCTACTGGCTGCGGCGCTGGTGGTGATTGCATTGCTTTCGCTCACCACTGGCGCACGCGCAATCGCGCCGGAAAACGTCTGGCAGGCGCTCACCGCCTATGATGCTTCCAGCACCGAACATCGTATCATCTGGGATCTTCGCCTGCCGCGCACCATAACCGGCCTTCTGGTCGGTTTGGCTTTGGGCCTGTCGGGAGCCGTTTTGCAAGGCGCGACGCGAAACCCGCTCGCCGATCCTTCTATTCTGGGCATCAATGCGGGTGCGGCCATGGCTGTCGTGCTCGGCGTCGCCTTTTTCGGCATGACGCAATTATCCACCTATGTCTGGCTCGCCTTTATCGGGGCAGGGGCAGCAATGCTGGTGGTCTATTTCGTGGCTTCGCTGGGGCGTGAAGGCGCGACGCCTATCAAGCTTGCACTGGCTGGCGCGGCCATATCTGCCGTGCTGCAATCGATCATCAACGCCATTCTGCTCACCAGTCCGCGCACGCTTGATGAAGTCCGCTTCTGGCAGGTTGGTTCGCTCGCCGGGCGCAATATCGACATCGTGCTGCAAGTCGCGCCATTCCTCGCTGTCGGTGTTGTTATGGCGCTTGCCTCCGCCCGCCTGCTCGACGGCCTCTCTATGGGCGACGATGTTGCCAAGGCTCTTGGCCAGCGCATCGGCCTGTCGCGGGGACTCGCTGGCCTCGCTGCGGTTATCCTGGCCGGTGGCGCAACCGCCGCCGCTGGCCCCATTGCCTTTGTCGGCCTTACAGTGCCCCATGTCGCCCGCGCCATCACTGGCCCGTCCTACCGCTGGATATTGCCCTATTCCATGCTGATGGCGCCCATCCTGTTGCTCAGTTCCGACATTGTTGGTCGCGTCATCTCTCCGCCGGGTGAAGTTCAGGTTGGCATCGTCACCGCCTTTATCGGCGCGCCATTTTTCATCGCCCTTGTGCGTCGCCGCAAACTGGCCGCTCTATGACCTTCGCTCTCGACACCAGCCGGATTACTCAAACCCGCGCCCGCGCCGCCAATCGCCGCCGCACAGTTTCGCTTGGGCTGGTCGCAGCCCTCGTCGCCGCTTTTGCACTGGCCCTCTATCTCGGCGACTATCCGGTCCCGGTCGAAGGCGTCATTCGCTCGCTGCTGTCTCCCTTTACAGGGCTGACCGATCGCGGCGTCGATTTCATCGTGTTGCAGGTGCGCCTGCCGCGCGCCGTTCTGGCCGTCCTGTCCGGCGCGTCCTTCGCGCTGGCCGGAATCATTTTCCAAACTCTTCTGCGTAACCCATTGGCCAGCCCCGATATTATCGGCATCGCCCACGGCGCCAGCGCCTCGGCGGTGTTCTGCATCATCATTCTTGGCTGGTCCGGCGTGGCCGTATCCTTCGGTGCATTTGGCGGAGCCGTTCTCACCGCCATCGCCATCTACCTGCTCGCCTGGCGCAACGGGGTCACGGCCTATCGCGTCGTGCTGATCGGCATTGGTATGGCCGCTATGCTGGCTGCCGTCATTTCCTATCTCTTCACCCGCGCACGCCTGACTGAAGTGCAACAGGCCATGGCCTGGCTTGTCGGAAGCCTCAATGCCTCGCGCCCCGGCGATTCCATCGTGCTCGGTGCCGCCTTGCTGGTGCTCATTCCTGCAATGGTGGCTTTCCTCCGCGGGCTCGATGCGATGGAGCTTGGCGATGATACCGCCCGCTCGCTGGGCGCAAAGGTCGAGTTCACACGCCTTGGCCTCATGCTGGTGGCAGTGGGTTTTGCTGCTTTCGCAACAGCGGCGGTAGGCCCTGTCGGTTTCGTCGCCTTTGTGTCCGGGCCGCTGGCGCGCGCCATGTTGAAGGGGGCAGGGCGCGGCTTCCCTCAGGCCGCTCTTGTCGGCGCGCTGGTTATGCTCGTCTCGGATTTGATCGCTCAGCACTTGTTGCCCACCACACAACTGCCCGTCGGCGTCGTTACAGGTGCCTGTGGGGCACTATTCCTGATATGGCTGTTGATGGCCTCGGGCCAGTCCGGCCGCGTAAACTGATCGGAGTGCCGCCTATGTCCGCCAACCACCAGCTTCTCGCCGCCGGTCTTGACCTTGGCTATGGCGAACGCAAGATCGTTTCTGCCCTCGATCTGACGGTGCCTGCGGGCAGGCTTACGGTCATCGTTGGGGCCAATGCCTGTGGCAAGTCCACTCTTTTGCGCGGTCTGGCTCGCCTGCTGACGCCGACACGCGGCGCTGTCTATCTCAATGGCAAGCCGATCCACCAGATGCCGACGCGCGACGTTGCCACTGTTCTCGGCGTTTTGCCGCAAAGCCCCATTGCGCCCGATGCGATCACCGTCACCGATCTGGTCGGTCGTGGCCGCTATCCGCATCAGGGCTGGTTTCGTCGCTGGACACCAGAGGATGACGCCGCCGTCGCGCAGGCGCTCAAGGCCACCGACACGCTCGAACTGGCTGACCGGCCGGTCGACGAACTTTCAGGCGGCCAGCGCCAGCGCGTCTGGATTGCCATGGCGCTGGCACAGGAAACCGATCTCCTGCTGCTCGACGAGCCGACCACCTTCCTCGATATAAACCATCAGGTCGAAGTGCTCGATCTGCTGACTGATCTGGTCAAAAACAGTGGCCGCACCGTTGTCGTTGTGCTCCACGATCTCAACCTTGCCTGTCGCTATGCAGACCATATCGTCGCCATGAAATCAGGCTCCATCATTACCGAAGGCCGCCCTGTCGATGTCATCACCGAAGCTGTGGTCAAAGACGTCTTCGGCATGACCTCGCGCATTGTCGTTGATCCGGTTTCTAACACCCCGATGATCGTGCCTATCGGTCGTCACCATGTCGAAAAAGTGCCCGCCTGACCTGCACTTTAGGCCGATTTGACAAAGTGTCGGATATGGCCATTATGGCCGCCATGAACCGCATTTTTGTCTTCGTCGCTTCAGTTCAGGGCCGTCGCCTCAAGCAAGGCTGATTGCCTGGTGTCACTACCTGCCCAAAGGGCAAGAGCGGCACCAGGATAGCGCCCACCTATCTCTCAAATCGATGCAGTTTTCGCCGTCTATGCCTCGCGCGTGGCGGACATTTCTGCACGCATGATGAAGCCTGAACGATGACTTTCAAATATTCCGTCACCCTCCCCATCACCGGCAGCCACAAGCTTTCGCGCTTCAAGACGTGGGCTGAGCAGAACGTGCCGCAGATGCGCTACAACCTGCCGCCGCAGACGCCGATCAAGACCGAAACCATGACCATTCGCCTGTCCTCGCTCGATGATCGCAAGGCGCTCATGGAAGCCTTTGCCCGCGCCTCAAACCTCTGACGACAAGGAGAGACAAAATGCCTGCCCTCAGGTTCTGCCGCTCCTGCGCGGGACCACGCCCTCGTGCGGCACGCCGTTGTCCCTGGTGTCTGCGTGACTACGAGACACCGGGCACGACGCCCGAACACCTGTTTGCCGTTTATGACCGGCCCGGCGCACCGGACCGCCGGTCGCCAGCAAAGGAGCTGACTGCCAAATGACGACCATTTCCTTGCAGGACTGGATGCCGTCGCCAGACATTCTCGTCGGCGAAAAAGAGCATAAACGGCTTACAGTGGCGGCCCTGACTGACATCGGCCACGACACGGACAGCACCGATTTCCTGCTCTATGAGCTGGATCGGGCTCGGATCGTCGCAGACGCTGCCTTGCCGCCAGATGTGGTGCGTCTGGGCAGCGTCGTCCGCTATCGTCCCATTCCGGGCGACGAACGGGTGATCAAACTGGTTCTGCCCGAGGCGGCAGGCGAAGAGCAGACCTATCGTCTTTCTGTAACATCGTCCCATGGCGCAGCCCTCATTGGGCTGCGTCCTGGCGATGTCATGTCATGGACCGATCCGGGCGGTCTTGCCCATCGTCTCAAGGTATTGCGCGTTGCCAACACTCCGTCTGACGACAGCCCAACGCCGGGCGCTGCTTGATCGAGTAAGTCACACTGATCAACTTTGCTGCCGAGCGGAACCGCGCCTCTCCTGTTGCATTGCTTGCATCAAACAGGAGAGGCCAAAAATGAATCTGATCTGGACAAATCTTACGCTGCCACAGCGCCGCGCTCTCGCCATTCTGCTGCAGGAGGGCCCATGCCCGCTGCCTGTCGAGCTGGGCGAGCAACTGCTCAATCTCGGTCTTGCCGAGCGCGCCGACGGCCCGGTCTTCTGTATCAGTGCCTTGGGAACAACCATTCGGCCCGAAACGCTGCATTAGGCTTGAATGCGCGGCTTAGCCTATCGTTCGCGGCGTTTCCGCAAAAAACGCCTTATGATGATCGAGCGCTGTGCCGCGCTCGATCTTTTCGTTTAACGAGCAAAAGACCGCAGCTTACCAGCTGCCGGTATTCGGCATGGAAGCCCAGGGCTCCTGCGGCTCAAGATGCCCGTCCTGAATCAGTTCGATGGAAATGCCATCCGGTGATTTCACGAAAGCCATATGGCCATCGCGCGGCGGACGATTGATCACCACGCCCATATCCTGCAAATGCTGGCAGAGGGCATAAATGTCCTGAACGCGATAGGCGAGGTGACCAAAATTGCGTCCGCCCGTATAGGTTTCCGGGTCCCAGTTATACGTGAGTTCGACTTCGCCGCCTTCATCTCCCGGCGCTTTCAGGAAGATAAGCGTGAACCGGCCCTTTTCGCTTTCGCGGCGGCGCACTTCTTCAAGCCCCAGCCCTTCGCAGTAGAATCGGAGGCTTTCCTCGATATTGGTGACACGCACCATCGTATGCAGATATTTCAAGGCATCCTCCTTCATTGATATTGCGATCTCAGGCCTAACAACCGCATCTGCGCCCCGCAATCCCTGCAAATTCAACAAGTCGGTAAAATTGCAATATCTTCTTAACTTTTGGCATTGAATCGGCCAGACTGTTTTGATCTTGTGATGAGTACCCGCAAGCGGCGGGCGTGTAAGAGGGCGTTGGGACTATGGGGGTCAAGATCAACGGCGAGGACGGGCAATCCGTCAGCCTGTCGGAGACGGGTGAAAGCAGACGCGAACAGAGCGCGTCCGTTGATCAGCACAATTCCGTCGACGTCATCGAAGTCACCGGCACGATCAAATGGTTCGATGCTGGCAAGGGCTTTGGCTTCATCGTTCCCGATAACGGCATGGCCGACGTGCTGCTTCATGTCACATGCCTGCGCCGCGATGGCTACCAGACAGCTTATGAAGGCGCGCGGATTGTTGTCGAAGCGCTGAATCGCCCCGGCGGCCTGCAAGCGTTCCGCATCGTCTCTATGGACGAGTCCACCGCTCTTCACCCCTCGCAGATGCCAGCTGCGCGCACCCATGTCGTGGTCGAGGCGACCTCGGGCATGGTTCGGCTCGAAGTGAAATGGTTCAACCGCATTCGTGGTTTTGGATTCCTGTCAGAAGGTGAGGGTTCCCCTGACATCTTCGTTCATATGGAAACGCTGCGCCGTTTCGGCATCACCGAATTGCGCCCCGGCCAGTTTGTTCTGGTCCGTTACGGAAATGGGCCCAAGGGCCTTATGGTCGCCGAAATTCGTCCAGATGGTTGGGGCGACGCTCCGTCTTCGCACTGACCATTCATGAAAGGCCTCCTGGCCGTGTTCAACGTTAACAGTCTGCTCCCCAATTCGCCTTGGATGCTAAAATCGGCACGCTATTTTGCTGCCGTTGGCGCGGCCATGGCTATGAGCTTGCCGCTCGCCGCAATCGCTGACGAATCCGAGCTCATTGTGCAGTCAAAAACGGGCGAGCACACATTCACTGTCGATGTGGTGGACACAAACGAAACGCGGGCGAAGGGCCTGATGTTTGTCGAGGAACTGGCCCCCGACGCCGGAATGTTGTTTGATTTCAAGGCGGAACGTCAGGTCGCCTTCTGGATGAAGAACACTCTCATTCCGCTCGACATGCTGTTCATCAAAGCCGATGGCACAATAAGCAATATCCACGTCAACGCCGTCCCGCACGACGAAACCTCGATTCCGTCAGACGGGCCGGTTCAGTATGTACTGGAAATTCCCGGCGGCCGCTCAGTCGAGCTTGGCATCGAAGCTGGCGACACAGTCGAGCACGATAGAATCAAATAATTTCAGTACCTTAGAGGCGGGCGACGACCATGCAGTCGATCACCGCCCAAAGGTGCAGGCTCGCCCCCGCCACCACGAAGACATGCCATAAAGCATTCTGAAATTTGAGCTTTTCCCAAAGGTGGAACACGATTCCTGCAGAATAGGTCAGCCCACCCGCCAGCAGCAGCCAGAGGGTTGAAGCGGGCAGGGCCTGACCAAGGGACTGGAACACCAGAACCCCGCTCCAGCCAATCGCCAGATAAAGCACGATGGCGATGCGTCCGAAGCGCTGCGGCACGATCAGTTTGAGCGCCACGCCCACAAGCGAAGCGCCCCAGACCAGGCTCATCATGATCACGCCGGTCGGTGTGCCGCCGAGTACGGCAAGAAAAGGCGTGTAAGAGCCTGCAATGAAAAGGAAAATCGCCGCCTGATCCAGCCGCGCCAGATAGCGTTTGATCGGGGAAGTGGGGTAGAGATTGTAAGCCAGCGACACGCCAAGCACGACAACAAGCGTTGAAACATAGACCAGAAGCGCCGGAAACTTCTCCGGCGCCGTATGCATCAGCGAAAGCGTCAGCAGGATCGAACCAGCCGCGATGGCAACGACAAGACCAAGGATGTGGACCACCGCATCCGCAACCATTTCGGCAACGGAATATGCGCGGCGATCACCGCTCGAAATCTGGTTTTGTGCCTGTATTGCGCTTGTCATCATCCACACTCCATGCCCCCATCGTGTGGCCGTGATGTGACCAGAATCTTTCCGGCGCATGACATTTGCGCCGCATCGTAAAGCGTCACGCAACTTTCCTGGTGAACAAGTGCTTGCTGCATTTGCCGGGGGCTTGACGGGTAACGCTGGTGTTACTTTAAGCAGGCCATGACACGGAAAGCCAAACCACCTATCGCGCTATATTCTGCTCTTGCCGACGCAACCCGTTGCAAGATCATCGCAATTCTGGCTGATGGCCCAATCCCCGTCCACAAGCTGGCCGATGCCTTCTCAATCAGCCGCCCGGCAATTTCGCGCCATTTGCGCGTGTTGAAAGAGGCCGGTTTGGTGGTGGAGGTCAAGAAGGGGCGCGAGAACCTCTATACGTTCCGCGCCAAAAAACTCGATAAGGCGGTGGACTGGCTAAACGCTTTCCTGTCTTCCGGCAAGGCAGCGGACGAAGAGCTGGACGCTTTTGAGGTCGCACGGGTCGAGACTACTCCGGAGCCGGTGGTTGAGCCAATATTGGTAGAGAAGGTCGTGGTCGTCGCCGAGGCCGCAGAACAAACTCTCATGAAGGAAAAGCCAAAGTCGCGTGCGCCAAAAAAGGTCGCCCAGCAGCCCGAACCGGCTGTTGATCCGCTTTCGCAGATGGGCTTCGATTTTTAGAGCATTGGTGCGGGCAGGGGACGTATCAGCGCGACGTGTTGCGGCTCATTGTCGAATGACGATGAGATCGCCCTCTCGAAATCTGCAGCGCTCCACATGATTTGCGAAGGTGATAGACGCGCCTCGACGGCGCCTAGAGCAGCGCGGGCACCCAGCGCAAAAGGACGGACTTGTCTGCCAAGCAGGGCCGAAGCGGCCTGAGCCGCAGCAATGTCCTTCCGCTGATCACCGATATACCAGATGACATCGGAGCTACGCAGATCGCGCCCGATCGTCTTTAGCGCTGCAAGAAGAGAATCGGGCCACGGTTTACCGCGCGCCACATCTTCCCGAAAAACTGTTGTGCTGAAATATTTCCGCAGCCCAAATGCGTCGAGCACGTCGTGCCCATAACCACGGCCGAGACCGTTGCTGACCACGCCCATCGCCACGCCTTCATCGCGCAGGCGCTCAAGAACGTTGCGCATGGTTTCGCAAGGTTCGAGCATCTGCTCGACTGATTTGCGACGCACTTTGTGGATGGCTTTGTGCACGAAAAGCTTTGGCTTCCGCTCTGCGATGCTCTTGCGCCGCATCAGCCGGAAGCGAGCCGCGAGCCGACCGCCCCGGTGAGAACAATCGTCCAGGAATTCCAGCATTTGCAGCACCCGCGGATTGACGTGGTGCACCAATGTCCCATCGAGATCGAAAAGTACGATGGTGGGTCGGGTTGCGTTTTCAGCCAGTGGATCAGTCCCCGTTTGTGGCAACAAAGTGGCCCAATTTGATGCGGAGGGCAACCCAAAATGGTAAATCAGGCGCTAAGGCGGGGCCTCTTCCGGCGCTACATAGGCCCTTTATCCACACCGCCAGAATGCAGGCGCCGTAATGCTTGCGGGCGGTGCAAGGGCTGCATCCTATGGTTCTGCTGCCGTGTTCGCAGGGAGTGGCCTTCACGACAAAATGTTGTAAAGGAGTGCCGTTGCGGTCCCGTAGCTCAGCTGGATAGAGCAGCAGCCTTCTAAGCTGTTGGTCAGAGGTTCGAATCCTCTCGGGATCGCCAGCCCCATAGGCGGTGTTGTCCTAACGCAGCATTGCCTGCAGTTCCTGCTGCACAAGCAATAGGGGCCGCAGGTAAAGCCTTCTCAGCTCTTCAAGCTCGCCCTGAGTCGCTGAAACACCAATATTGAGCGCCGCGACCACTTGCTTACGCGCGTTGAACAGCGGCACTGCAATAGAGCGCAATCCGAGTTCCACCTCCTGATCTATCAGCGCGCATCCCTGTTCCCGAACGGCTGCAAGTTCATCCATAAGCGCGCAAATGTCCGTTTTCGTAAACCGGGTGCGCAATGACCGATCCGCGCTCTCCAGCAGCGCCTGCGCATCCGGTGCCGGCAAGGCGGCCAGCATAACGCGGCCCATGGACGTGCAAAAGGCGGGCAGGCGGGAACCGGGCATCAGGGCAATGGACATCACCTTACGTTGCGCGGCGCGCGCGACATAGACGATCTCGTCCCCATCCAGAATCGACACCGATGAGCTTTCACCCAACTGGTCCGAGAGCTGGTCGAGCAATGGCTGTACCAATTGCGGCAGAGGCATCGTGGCCAGACAGGCCGTGCCCAGCCGCAATATGCGCGGCGTCAGCGTGAAATACTTTCCATCATAATCGGCATAGCCGAGATGCGAGAGCGTCAGCAGACAGCGCCGCGCAGTGGCTCGATCAAGGCCAGAAGCAGCGGACACCTCCGCTATCGATTGGCGAGGACGTTCGGCGGTGAAGGTCTCGATAGCCAACAGGCCCTTGGCCAGCCCGCCCATAATATCTCGCTCCAATGCCCCGCCCCAATTGTGCGATATGTCAACAAATGCAGCATATCGCACAATCTGAGTTGCCCACAATGGTGGCGCAGACATAATCGCCGCCGAAAAGACCCAGTCCTTTTGGGAGAAGCATTATGGACAAGACGATCCGCAGGCTCGCGGACGCGGTCGCCAATATCGAGGACGGCATGACCGTCATGATCGGCGGCTTTGGAGGCTCCGGCGCGCCGATAGAACTCATTCACGCGCTGATCGACCGTTTCAAAGCGACCGGCAGCCCGAAAAATCTCACGCTGATCAACAACAATGCTGGCAATGGCCGCATTGGTCTGGCGGCGATGATCGATGCGGGCATGGTCGCAAAAATGATCTGCTCCTTCCCGCGCTCCGCCGATCCACGCGCCTTTACCGAGAAATATCTGGCCGGCGCAATCGCCCTCGAAATTGTGCCCCAAGGCACTCTGGCCGAACGCATTCGCGCTGGTGGTGCAGGCATTCCGGCCTTCTACACGCCCGCCAGCTACGGCACCGATGTCGCCAAGGGCAAACCGGTGGCCGAGTTCGACGGCAAGCATTATGTGCAGGAACGCTGGCTCAAGGCTGACGTCGCGATCATCAAGGCCGAACTGGCCGACACGCTGGGCAATCTTACCTATCGCAAGGCCGCGCGTAATTTCTCGCCCCTGATGGCCGCTGCCGCCAAACTCACCATCGTGCAGGTCACCAAGATCGTCGCGCCCGGCGAAATCGATCCGGAAAACGTCGTTACCCCCAGCATTTTCGTCAATCGCGTCATCGAAGTCGTCGACGCGAAACAGGAAGAGGCGCTGATGCGCGAAGGAGTAGCGTACGCATGACCAGTAAACTCTCCAACGCCCAGATCGCCTGGCGCGCCGCGCAGGACATCGAGGATGGTGCCTATGTCAATCTTGGCATCGGTTTCCCCGAAATGGTCGCCAAATTCCAGCCGCCCGGCAAACAGGCCATCTTCCACACTGAAAACGGCGTGCTGAACTTTGGTGAGGCTCCGCCCGAAGGCGAGGAAGATTGGGACCTGATCAATGCCGGCAAAAAGGCGATCACCCTGCGGCCTGGTGCTGCCTTCTTCCATCACGCCGACAGCTTCGCCATGGTGCGCGGCGGTCATCTCGATGTGGCGATCCTGGGCACTTATGAAGTAGCCGAAAATGGCGACCTCGCCAATTGGTCCACCGGCCCCAAGGGCGTGCCTGCGGTGGGCGGCGCGATGGACCTTGTGCACGGCGCCAAGCGTGTCGCCGTCATCACCGATCACGTCACCAAGGACGGCAAGCCCAAGCTCGTCAAGCGCTGCACCCTGCCGCTGACCGGCGTTGGCTGTGTCACGCGCATATATACAAGCCTTGCCGTCATCGACATCGAAAATCAGCGCTTCGTGCTGCGCGAAAAGCTGGCCTTGATGAGTGTCGATGATCTGCAATCGGTAACTGGTGCCGAACTGGTTTTGCCGGACCATATCGGCGATCTCATCGCCCCGGAGCTGTGACATGACCGACGCCTTTATCTGCGCCTATAAGCGCACGCCCATTGGCCGTTTCGGCGGCACATTGTCATCCGTACGCCCCGACGATCTTGGCGCCATTCCACTCAAGGCGCTGATGGCAGAACACACCAATGTCGACTGGGAAGCCGTCGATGAGGTGATTTTCGGCAATGCCAATCAGGCCGGCGAAGACAATCGCAATGTCGCACGCATGAGCCTTCTGCTGGCCGGTCTACCGGTCAGTGTGCCGGGCACTACCATGAACCGGCTCTGCGGCTCGGGCATGGATGCGGTGATCACGGCCGCGCGCGCTATTATGGCGGGCGAGGCGGACCTGATCATTGCGGGCGGCACCGAGAGCATGTCCCGCGCGCCCTTCGTTCTGCCCAAGGCCGACAGCGCCTTTTCGCGCAATGCCGAGATTTACGACACCACCATCGGCTGGCGCTTCGTCAATCCGGCTATGAAGGCGCAATATGGCGTCGATTCCATGCCCGAAACCGGCGAAAACGTCGCGCAGGAGTTCGGCGTCTCCCGCGAGGCGCAGGACGCTTTTGCCGTGCGCAGCCAGGAAAAAGCCGTCGCCGCACAGCAGAATGGCCGTCTGGCGCAGGAAATCGTGCCGGTGAGCATCGCGCAGAAAAAGGGCGAGCCCATCATTATCGACATGGACGAGCATCCCCGCGCTGGCACCAGCATGGAAACTCTGGCCAAGCTGCGTCCACTCTTTCCCAACGGAACGGTAACGGCGGGCAATGCCTCCGGCGTCAATGACGGCGCGGCGGCTCTGATTATCGCCTCGGAAGCGGCAGCGAAGAAGCATGGGCTCACGCCCATCGTCCGCATTCTGGGTGGCGCAACAGCTGGCGTGCCACCTCGTATCATGGGCATTGGTCCTGCACCGGCCAGCAAAAAGCTGATGGCCCGGCTGGGTCTGTCCCAGGCTGATTTTGATGTCTTCGAGTTGAACGAGGCCTTCGCCAGCCAAGGCATCGCCGTTCTGCGCGATCTTGGCATTGCCGAGGACGATACCCGCGTAAACCCCAATGGCGGTGCGATAGCGCTCGGCCATCCGCTCGGCATGTCCGGCGCGCGCATCACCGGCACGGCAGCACTGGAACTGAACCTGAGCGGAAAGAAGCGCGCGCTGGCCACCATGTGCATCGGCGTAGGGCAGGGCATCGCGATCGCGCTGGAGCGCGTTTGAAAAAGCGGCTTAGGGAACCCGCATCTAGTGGCACTGAGGCCCTCCAAAACACCGCGCTTCCCTCGGGCTCGACCCGAGGGCCTGTGCGGGAGCAACAAGCATTTGGGCGTAGGCGAGCGACCCTCGGGCTAAACCCGAGGGAAGCCCAGTAGCGGAATGAAAAGCGCCCAAAACAAACACTCCCCCTTTTTGAGGAGGAGCAAGGGCGCGGAAAAAACCTACACCTGACCCCAGATCGCCTCAGCCGTCTTGACCACGAGATCGAGCTTGCGCCGCTGATCGTCCATCGTCAGGTCATTGCCCTCTTCGGTCGAGGCAAAACCACACTGCGGCGCGATGCCCAACTGCCCGAGATCGGCATATTTCGATGCAGCATCGAATTTGCGCTTCAGATCATCGAGATCTTCCAGCTCCGCCGTCTTGGTGGTGATAAAGCCCGGCAGCACGCGCTTCTTCCCCTTCGGCAACAGCCGCAGCGGCTCCAGCCCGCCGGCGCGGTCGGTGTCATATTCCATGAAGTAAATATCGACATCGGTCTGGTTGAAAATCGCGTCCGCCGCCGGGTCATAAGCGCCTTCGGCCACCCAGGTGGATTTGAAATTGCCCCGGCACATATGCATGCCGATCAGCATGTCCTCGGGCCGGTCGACGATGGCGTCATGCATCATCTTGGCATAGCGCCCAATCAGCCAATCCGGGTCTTCGCCCTTGGCCTTGCGCTCGGCGCGGATTTTCGGATCGCACAGATAGGCGAAGAAAATGTCGTCCATCTGCAGATAGCGGCAACCGGCATCGTAGAAGGCTTTCACGGCGTCCTTATAGGTGGCGGTGATCGCCTCGAAATAGGCCTCGGCATCATGCTTGTACTCACCCACGGCGATGTCGGCGTCAGCAATGCGGAAGTGGATGGCGCTAGGACCGGGAATGGAAATTTTCGGCGTCACCGTGCTATTGGCGGCGACGAACTTGAAATGCTCCAGCATCGGGTGATCGGCGGGAAAGCTGAGCTTGTCGGTGATCACCGGCACGTCCTGCTTTGTGTGCACGCCATGAAACTGAATGCCGCCGCCCTCGCGCTGAATGATGTCGAGGCCGTTGAGCATGCCCATGAAATCGAAATGCCACCAGGCGCGGCGGAATTCGCCATCGGTCACGGCTTTGAGGCCGGAATCTTCCTGCATCTTGATGACATCGATGATGGCTGCGTCCTCGATGGCGCGGATTTCCTCCTCACTCATCCTGCCTTCGGCGCGCGCCTTGCGGGCTGTCTTGATGGAATCGGGGCGCAGGAACGAACCCACGACATCGGCGTGATAGGGCGGCTTGGCGACTGACATGGAAAGCGATCCTCCTGATTGGTGAGGCACTGATACCCGGTCCAAAAGTCTTGGCAATCACATTCTTGCAAAATGTATACAACTGGTATTCATTGTGCGCCAAGGACCTGTGAGGAGGAACGAGAATGACTGGCCCCGCCTTTCCGCTGAACGCCTGGTATGCCGCCGCCTACGATGTGGAAGTGAAGCGTGAATTACTGCCGCGCACCATCTGCAACAGGCCCGTTGTTCTCTACAGAAAGCAGGATGGCTCGGCTGCTGCGCTGGCTGACGCCTGCTGGCACCGCCTTCTGCCGCTCTCCATGGGCGAGCTGCATGGCGACAATGTTATCTGCGGCTATCACGGCCTTGAATTCGACGATACCGGCCGATGTGTATACATGCCGTCGCAGGACACCATAAATCCCTCGGCCTGCGTCAAGTCCTATCCACTGGTAGAACGCCACCGATTCATCTGGATCTGGATGGGCGATCCGGCGCTTGCTGATCCAGATCTGGTGCCTGATCTCCATTGGAACCTACATCCCGAATGGGCTGCAGACGGCAAATATATCCACGTCAATTGTGATTATCGCCTCGTCGTCGACAATCTCATGGACCTGACGCACGAAACCTATGTGCATGGCTCCTCTATCGGTAACCGTGCCGTAGCCGAAGCGCCGTTCGAAGCGACGCATACCGACAGCACAGCCACCATCACCCGCTGGATGATTGACATCGACGCGCCGCCCTTCTGGCGTGGCCAACTGGGCAAGCCGGGCAATGTCGACCGTTGGCAGATCATCAATTTTCAGGCGCCGTCCACAATCGCCATCGATGTGGGCGTTGCTCCGACTGGTACCGGTGCGCCTGAGGGGGATCGCAGTCAGGGCGTCAATGGATTCGTGCTCAACACCATGACGCCCGAAACCGACAAAACCTGCCATTATTTCTGGGCGTTTGCCCGCAACTACAAAATCGACGAGCAGGCCCGCACTCACAACCTGCGAGAAGGCGTCTCCTCGATCTTTCGCGAAGACGAGCACATTCTCGAAGCCCAGCAAAAGGCCATCGACGCCAATCCCGATCACGTCATCTATAATCTCAATATCGATGCCGGCTCCATGTGGGCGCGGCGGCTGATCGACCGGATGATCGGGGAAGAAAACGCCATCCAGCAACAGGCCGCCGAATGATCGAGAAATCCGACCGCGCCATGCAATCGCAACGCGCTCTGATGGGCGTGCGTGATCTTGTGATTTCCGGCGAAATCCGCGCCGGGTCGCGCCTGTCCGAAGTCGCTCTGGCCGAAAAGCTGGGCATTTCCCGCACGCCGCTTCGCGCCGCTCTGGCGCGGCTGGAGCAGGAAGGTCTTGTGGAGACCATTCCCTCGGGCGGCTATGCCGTGCGCAGCTTCACCCGCGAAGATGTCATCGACGCCATCGAACTGCGCGGCGTGCTCGAAGGCACCGCGCTTCGCCTCGCCGCTGAGCGTGGTGTCGCCCCGGCGCGCATGGGCGAGTTGCACAGGCTGCTGGTGGAACTCGACCATGCCCAACAGGGCGAGGTGGAAGCTATGGATTTCGACCGCTATGTCGATCTCAATGCCACTTTCCACGAAAAGCTCTGGGGCCTGGCCAGCGAAACCATCCGCCGCGAAATCGAGCGCATCACCAGCCGCCCCTTCGCTTCGCCCAGCGCCTTTCTGCACAAACAGGCCGATGTCATGGCCTTCCGTCGCACGCTTTACGGCGCCCAGGCCCAGCACAAGGCCATGGTCAACGCCATCGAACTCCGCGAAGGCGCAAGAGCCGAGGCGCTGGCGCGGGAACATGCACGGCTCGCGCGGCAGAATCTCGAATTCGTGCTGGACGAAGACCGCAGCCTGATCCGCCGTGTTCCGGCTCTGTCGCTGGTCGTGGGGTAGGGCTCAACACAATTCAATCGGCTCCATCGCCCCCCTCCCCTCAAGGGGGAGGGGGGCGAAAGAGCCGCATTATTTTGGGAGGAAAAATCAAATGCGCAACCGTGTCGAATGGCGCGATGCCACCGTCGCCGGCGTCAACAAAGTCGCTGATGACGTCCGGCACATCACCTTTGCCGTCGACGGCGCCGTACCGCGCTTCGATCCCGGCTCGCATAGCAATTTCCGCGTTGAGATCAACGGACAGCTCGCAACGCGCACCTACACGATCATACCCGCACCACCGGGCCACATTGCGGTCGCTGTAAAGCTCCACCCCCAAAGCCGGGGCGGCTCCTGCTATATGTGGAGCCTCGAACAGGGGCAGGCCATGCGCTTGACCCTCCCCGAAAACCGTTTCGAGCTGAGCTGGCGCGCGCCGCATTACCTGCTGATTGCGGGTGGTATCGGCATCACACCCATTTACGGCATGGCCAAAGCCCTCAAGGCGCGGGGCGCATCGCTCCGCGTCGTCTATGGCGCGCGCTCACGCGGCCTCATGGCCTTCGCTGACGAGCTGGCGACGCTGCTCGGCAATGATCTGGTGCTGCGCGACAATTCGGCTGGCGAGTTCATCGACCTCGGTGCCGAATTCGCCGCTTTACCGCCTGATGCCGAATGCTATCTCTGCGGCCCGCTCGGCATGCTCGAAGCCGCAAAGGCGGCCTGGGCCGCATCCGGCCGCCCGATCAGCCGTCTGCGTTACGAAGTTTTTGGTGATAGCGGGCTCTTCGCAGAAAAGAGCTTTACCGTCGATGTGCTCAACCGCGACATCTCAATCCCGGTCCGCTCCGACCAGACCCTGCTCGAAGCGCTGCTCGGGGCAGGGGTCGACATGATCTACGATTGCCAGCGTGGCGAGTGCGGCCTCTGCGCGGTAACGATTGTGGAAAAGGATGCGGCAATCGATCACCGCGACGTTTTCCTCAGCTCCGAGGAAAAAGCCGAAAACCATCGCATGTGTTCTTGTGTCTCAAGGTTCAGCGAAGGGCATGCCGTCATTGATATCGGTTATCGCGGCTGATTTTCCCGCTTTCGCGTCTGCGCGACGGTCAACGTCAACAGTCTACTAACATGAGATGGACCTCTTGCGCGGATATTAGTTATGTTACATAACTATATCTGTGAGGGAGGAACTCATGGATTTTTCGGCAACGCCCATCCGCCCCGTGCGGCTGGGCAACATGGCGGCGGCTGCGGAAAACCGCGCCGACGGCACAACGATCATCAGCTCGGTCGAGACGCTGGGCACCTATCCGCGCTCGATTGTAGATGCATTAGAAAGCTGGGCGCACAGGACACCCGATGCGGTTCTGATCGCCGACCGTGACGGCGACGGATGGCGTGAATTGACCTTTTCGCAGGTGCTGGAATTCATTCCGCCACTGGCGCAAGCCCTTATCAATGCTGGCCTTTCCGCCGAACGCCCGTTGATGATCGTCTCTGGTAACGAGGTCGAACATTTCCTGCTTGGCATGGCTGCCATCTGGGTCGGCATTCCCTATGCGCCGATTTCTCCGGCCTACTCTCTGGTCTCCACCGACTACGGCAAGCTCAAGCATATTGCGGGCCTGCTGACGCCTGGAATGATCTACGCCAGCGACGGAGCAAAATTCGCCCCAGCCATCGCAGCAACCTTCGGGGCAGACATCCCCCTCATCGTCCGAACCAATACGGTCGAAGGTAGGCAAGTCCATGGTTTCGATGATCTTTTAAAAACAGACGTCACACCCCAAGTGGCTGCGGCGCATGCGGAAATCACGTCCGACACGATTGCTAAAGTGCTGTTCACCTCGGGCTCCACCGGCCTGCCCAAGGGCGTTATCACTACCAACCGGATGATGGCCTGCAACCAGGAAATGATCCGTACTGCACTGGCCTTTCTTGCTGACGAACCGCCCGTATTGCTCGACTGGATGCCGTGGAATCATGTCGCCGGAGGCAGCCATAATACCGGCATTGCCATCTACAATGGTGGCAGCTTCTATATCGATGATGGCCAGCCGACCCCCGCGCGGATCGGGCGGACGCTCGAAAATCTCAAAACCGTCCAGCCGACATTTTTTACCAATGTACCAAAGGCTTACGAGTTTCTCGTCGCCTCATTTGAAGAGCATCCTGAAGCACGGCGCAATCTTTTCGCCCGGCTCAAGCTACTGCAATATGCGGGAGCGGGCCTCTCGCAGCACGTTTTCGATGGTCTCGATAGAGCCGCGCGCGAGGAGACCGGCCAACATGTGATGATCATCACCGGCTATGGCTCAACCGAAACTGCACCCTTTGCCTTCACGACCACCTGGGCAGTGTCCGAGGCGGGGCATATCGGCCTTCCCGCCGCAGGTATGAGCGTCAAACTCGTGCCCAATGGCGACAAGACGGAGCTGCGTCTCAAGGGGCCGAATGTGACGCCCGGTTATTGGCGCGATGCAGAAAAAACGGCGGAAGCCTTTGATGAAGAAGGTTTTTACAAAATCGGGGACGCGGTGCGCTATGCCGAGCCAGACGATCTCTCGCAGGGGCTGGTCTTCGATGGTCGGGTCACCGAAGACTTTAAGCTCTCGACGGGCACTTGGGTCAACTTTGCCGCGGTGCGGGCCGGGGTCATCGGTGCCTGCGCGCCACTGATCCGCGACGTGGTGCTGACCGGGCTCGACCTAAACTATATCGGGGCGATGATCTTCCCCGATCTGGCAGCCTGTGCGCGGCATGCTGGATTGCCTGCAGATACCGCGGCAGAAATCATCCTCGCCAACGCCGCCGTGCGTCAAAAATTCTCCGAAAGCCTTGTCGCTCTGGCCGAAAAGTCGACGGGGAGCTCCAACCATGTTGCGCGGGCTCTGGTTATGGCAGAACTGCCCGATATCGACAGAGGCGAGGTGACCGATAAAGGCTCGATCAATCAGCGTGCGGTGCGCACACATAGGGCCGACCTGGTTGAGGCGCTTTACGCCCAAACACCTGGCCCCAATATCATTTTCTGCTCCCGGAAAGGCGCCTGATCCATGAACAAAGGCCTTCGGCTTACATTTGATGACGCCTATTTGCTAGGCGGCGCGCGCACGCCCTTCGTCGATTATCGCGGCGCATTTGCCGAGATTTCACCCATCGATTTGGGCATCAAGGCTGCCCGGGCGGCCATTGAAAAGACTGGTGTTAAAGCCGCTGATATTGGCCACACCATCGCCGGGTCCATGGCGCAGGCATCGTTCGACGCCTATGTCACCCCGCGCCATATCGGCCTCTATGCTGGTGCGCCCGTCGAGGCCCCAGCCCATCTGGTGCAGCGCATCTGCGGCACGGGGCTTGAAGTCATTGCGCAGGCGGCTGATTCAGTCTCGCTGGGTCGCGTCGATCTGGCTCTCGGTGCGGGCTGCGAGTCCATGAGCCGCAATCCCATTGCGGCCTATACCCACCGCAATGGCTTCACCATGGGCAAAGTGGAGTTCAAAGACTTCCTCTGGGAGGCGCTCTACGACCCGGCCGGTTGCGTCAATATGGGCGACACGGCGGAAAACCTCGCCAAGCAATACGGCATCTCCCGCGAGCGCGTGGACCGCTTTGCCGAACGCAGTTTCAATCGCGCCATCGCCGCTCGCGACGGGGGCATTCTGGCCGAGGAAATTGTCCGAGTGTCCAGCGAGATCTTCGAAATCGAGGGCCTCGAAAGGCGCAGCCTGACATTACCGCGCGGCGTGGAAAGCGTTGATACCGATAGCCATATCCGTCCCTCGCCCTATGAGATTTTGGCCAAACTGCGCCCGGCCTTCGGCGGCGTGCAGACCGGCGGCAACTCTTCGGCCATCGTCGACGGGGCAGGGGCGGTTCTGGTGGCCTCTTCCGCCTATGCCAAGGCCAATGGCCACAAGCCGCTGGCGCGCATTCTGGCCAGCGCAGCGTTGGGCGTGCCGCCGCAGATCATGGGTATTGGGCCGGCTCCCGCTATCCGCGCGGTGCTGGACGTGGCGGGCATGACGCTCGATCAGATCGACCGGTTCGAGATCAACGAAGCCTTTGGCGCGCAGGTCCTGGCGTGTGTTGATGAACTGAACCTGAACGAAGAAAAGCTCAATGTTAATGGTGGCGCCATCGCCATCGGCCATCCGCTGGGCGTCACCGGCATTCGCCTGGGCCTGACGCTGGCGCTCGAACTCAAGCGCTCCGGCGCACGCTATGGCATCGCTTCGGCCTGTATCGGCGGTGGGCAGGGCATTGCCCTGCTCATCGAAAACCCCAAGGCTGCGTGATGGATATTGCCGGCAAAACAGTTTTCGTCACCGGCGCCGCCTCCGGGCTTGGCGCCGAAACCGCGCGAGCCTTGGCGGGGGCAGGGGCCCGCGCGGTGATTTTCGACCGCGACGCCGAAAAGGGTGAGGCCGTCGCCTCTGAACTTGGTGGTAAATTCTTCGCCGTTGATGTCGCCAATGCTGAAAATGCCGAAGCGATGGTGAAGGCGGCAGTCGCAGCGCTGGGGCCACCATCGGTTCTCGTCAATTGCGCAGGCATCGGCACGGCGTCGCGGATTGTCGGCCGCGAGGGCCCTATGCCGCTAGATGCCTTCTCGCGTGTCATCAATGTCAATCTCGTTGGCAGTTTTAACATGATGCGGCTCTGCGCTCATGCCATGTCGCTGGCCGAACCGGACGCGAATGGGCAGCGTGGCGTCATCATCTCGACGGCATCGGTGGCAGCTTTCGATGGCCAGATCGGGCAGGCGGCCTATGCGGCATCCAAGGGCGGCATCGTCTCGCTGACCCTGCCGGCCGCGCGCGAATTTGCCCGGTTTGGCATAAGAGTTCTGGCTATCGCTCCGGGCCTGTTTCTGACCCCGCTGCTGGCCGAATTGCCCCAGGAGGTGCAGGACGGGCTAGCATCCTCCATCCCCAATCCCGCGCGGCTAGGCAAGCCTTCCGAATTTGCGGCGCTCGTAAAAGCAATGGTCGAAAACGACTATCTCAATGGCGAAGTCGTGCGGCTCGACGGCGCGCTGCGCATGGCTGCGAAATAGGAGCAGCGTGTGTTTTCAAACATTACAAAAGTCGAAATCCAGTTCGGCGACTGCGACCCGGCGGGCATTGTCTATTACCCCAATTATTTCCGCTTTTTCGATAACGCCACGGCTGCGCTGCTGTCTGCAGCCTTTGCCATGCACAAGCGCAACTGGCTGGAGCATTATGGCATTGCAGGCATTCCAATGGTCGATACCGGAGCGCGTTTCATCCGGCCATCGAGTTTTGGCGACGTGGTCGAAATCCGCTCCGAAATCACCGAACTGGGCCGCTCGAGTTTCGGAGTGAAACACACGCTGCTGCGCGACGGCGAAGTGGCCATCGAAGCACATGAGAAGCGTGTCTGGGTCGTACGCAGTGACGACGGGGGCATCCGCTCCGCTGCGCTGCCTGACGATGTACGCAAACTCCTGGGTGACGCATGAGCGCCCTCGCAAAAGGACAATCCATGACGGACGTTTTGATCATTGAGCAAAGGGGCGCAATTGCGCATTTGCGGCTCAATCGCCCAGAAAAGCGCAATGCACTCAATGATGATCTTGTGGCGGCGATCGACGCTTTCTTCGCTACTGTGCCTGCAGGCACACGTGCAATTGTTATATCCGGTGAAGGCGGGCACTTCTCGTCCGGACTCGACCTTTCGCAACATGTGGCGCGCGAGCCGCTCGAAGTCATGGCTCATTCGCGCAACTGGCACCGGGTCATGGCGCAGATAGCCAATTCGCCGGTGCCCGTGATTGCGGCGATGAGCGGAGCAGTCATGGGCGGAGGTCTCGAATTCGGCGCAGCGTGCCATGTCCGGGTAGCCGAGGAGAGCGTGCGCTTCCAGATGCCCGAAGGTCTGCGTGGCATTTTCGTCGGTGGCGGCGGCTCGGTGCGGATCACAAAGCTGATTGGGCCAGATCGTTTGACCGAAATGATGTTGACCGGCCGGACCTATTCCGGTGCCGAGGGCGAACGGCTGGGCCTCGCCCACCACCTCGTGCCTGAAAGCAAGGCACTGGAAAAAGCGTTCGAGCTGGCTGAGCGAATTGCGAAGAATTCGCCAACCATCAATGGCTTTATCATTCAGGCTATCGCCCAGATCGGGTCAATGCCGCCAGAGGCAGGGCTCTATGCTGAAAGCCTGACAGCGGCGCTGAGCCAGACCGGGCCGGATGCCGAAGAAGGCCTGCGCGCTTTCCTCGAAAAACGTCCGCCCGTGTTCAGGTAATTCGTTCCAGCAGATCGAGCAATTGCCTGCGCGCTTTGGCACCACCCAACCGGACGATCAGCTCGTTTTCCATGTCGTCGTGGACGGTCCGTGCATGGGAAAGAAACGCCTCGCCGTCCTTGGTAAGGTGCAAGGCATTGGCGCGCTTGTCGGCGTCCGAAGGGATACGCTCGACTAGCCCGCGCTCCTCCAGCCCATGCACCAAGGGTACGAAATTGGCCCGTTTGATGCCGAGCACTTCGGCAATCTCGGTCTGCTTGCGGCCCGGATTGTCGGCGATCAGCACCAGAACCGAATATTCGACCGGTCGCAGTTTCAGGCCCTCGAACAGGGAAAGAAATTTCTGAAAGACGCTGAGCTGGGCGCGGCGAAGCCTGTAGCCGATGATATTGGTAGTTTCTCCGGTCACCAGCACCGCCTCGCCATCTTCTAGCGAGGAGGGGTCGGGCGCAGAAGGCAGAGAAGACATCGGCGCATAACTCCATGTGGGGGCGTGATCGAATGTGGTTCTATCACTGGCGGCTTTTTGTTATCCAGAATAACTTTATATCTGCAAAAATGAATATGCCGTGGGTAGCAGAAAGTTATAGGAAAACCGGTGAAAACCCGGATGCGTCGGCGAATGTGCTGAAGTTGCATATCCATCAGGTTATTAAAGTGCAGGAATTTATCATTTTACTTGGATGGTTGAGCAGCCTTAAATCGGCGTGAAACGGGGGAGGAAATCCGTGTTCAGTGATAGTTCCTTATTGGGACGAGCAACGCATGGCCTTGCCAAATGGATGGCTATTGCCGGTGGAATCGTCCTTCTGGCGATGATCGCAATTGTGGTCATCAGCGTGATTGGTCGCGCCTTTATCTGGGCTGGCCTCAAGCCCATTCTGGGCGATTATGAATTGATTTCTGTCGGCATGGGTTTTGCGGTCTTTGCCTTCCTGCCATGGGCACATTTGATGCGCGGCCACGCCTTGGTTTCGCTTTTAACCGATACATTCAGTGATCGCGCCAATGCTTGGATATTGGTTGTCACCGATTTCATGATGCTCGTCGCATCGGCCTTTATCACCTGGCGCCTCTATTTCGGCATGACAGACAAATTCAACTATCGTGAAACCACCATTCTGCTTGGCCTGCCGTTGGGCTGGGCCTTTCTGGCTGGTTTCATCGGCGCAGTCGTGCTGGTTTTGGTCTCAGTCTTTGTTTTTGGTCGCTCTGTTCAGGATGCTGTGACCGGCAAGACGCCGCCCAAGCATATAGGGAGCGAGCATTGACCACCAATCTTATCCTTGGCCTGCTGGGTGTGCCTGCGGTTCTAATTCTTGTCTTTCTGAGGGTGCCGATTGGCTTGGCCATGATGGCTATCGGTATTGTCGGCACCTGGATGATCACCAAGAATTTCAATCCGGTGATGGCTCAGTTCAAAACGCTGACCTATTCGACCTTTGCTTCGCACTCGCTCTCGGTGGTGCCGCTGTTCCTGCTGATGGGCCAGTTTGCGACGCTTAGCGGGCTTTCGACCAAGATTTTCAAGGCGGCTACGGCCTGGCTCGGACATCGGCAGGGCGGGGTGGCAATGGCGGCCATCGGCGCAAGCGCTGGTTTCGGCTCCATTGTCGGCTCGTCTCTGGCCACTGCAGCCACCATGGGCAAGGTCGCACTGCCAGAGCTGAAAAAGTACGGTTATTCCAATGCTTTGGCTACTGGCGCGGTCGCTGCGGGCGGAACGCTCGGCATTCTCATTCCGCCGTCGGTGATCCTGGTCATCTTTGCGGTTCTGACCGAGCAGAATATCGCCAAATTGTTCATGGGCGCTTTTATCCCGGGCTTCTTGGCGGCAATCGGCTATATTATCGTGATCGCCATTTATGTGCGGGTGCGACCCGAGGCCGGGGGGCGACTGCCGCGCGTGCCCTATGGCGAGCGCTTCAAAGCGCTGGCTGACATCTGGCCGGTTCTGGTCGTGTTCGTCCTCGTGATCGGCGGCATTTACACGGGCATTTTCACGCCGACCGAGGCCGCCGCCATCGGCGCTGCGGGCACGGGCATCGTTGCGCTGGCCTATCGCAGCCTCACATGGGCAAATGTGCGCGACGCACTGCTGTCGACGGCTATGTCCACGGCGATGATCTTCCTGATTGTGTTCGGTGCGGCGGTTCTGAATGGCTTCCTCGCCATGTCTCAACTGCCGCAGGTTGCAGCAAACTGGATTGGCGATCAGGGGTTCAATCCCTGGATCGTGCTGATGATCGTGCTGCTGTTCTATTTGGTGCTTGGCTGCGTAATGGATTCGCTGTCCATGATCCTGCTGACGATCCCAATTCTCTATCCAATGATGACGGTGCTCGATTTTGGCATGACGCCGGATGAGTTCGGCATCTGGTTCGGCATTATCGTGCTGATCGCCGTGGAGGTTGGCCTCATCACTCCACCGGTGGGTATGAACCTGTTCATCATCAACTCAATGTCGCCCGGCACAAAGTTGTCGGAGACCTATCGCGGGGTGATGCCGTTCGTGTTGAGCGACATTGTCCGCACCATAATCCTGGTGGCATTCCCATCGATCACGCTCTGTCTCGTGTGGTGGTTCTACTAGGCCAAAACCTCTCCTGCCCGGTTTCGGAGGAAGCCGGGCAGGAGAGAACGTGAACCGGCTGAAAGGCCGGTCATCTTAAGGGAGGGAAACCCAATGAAGACCAAATCGTTCGTTCTGGGCGCACTGGCTGCTCTTGCCATGTCCACCACGACTTTCGCGCAGGAAGTGACGCTGCGCATTCATCAGATGCTGCCGGCTCAGGCTACCATTCCTGCACAGGCAATCGAGCCTTGGGCCGCCAAGGTTCAGGAAGAATCCGGTGGCCGTATCGCCTTTGAACTCTACCCGGCCATGCAGCTCGGTGGCGCTCCAGCCAGCCTCTACGATCAGGCCAAGGACGGTGTCGTCGACATCATCTGGACCGTGCTCGGTTACACCCCTGGTCGCTTCCCCAAATCTGAAGTGTTCGAGTTGCCATTCCTGATCACCAATGGCGAAGCTTCGTCGGCAGCATTCTATAATTACGCCATGGAACACGCCGCCGACGAATATGCTGGCGTCAAGGTTCTGGCACTGCACACCCACGGCCCGGGCCTGTTCCACTCCAAGGAGCCGATCAACAGCCTTGAAGACCTGCAGGGCATGAAGGTGCGTGGCGGTTCGCGCATCATTTCCAACATGCTGGCCCAGCTCGGGGCCGAACCGGTTGGAATGCCCGTACCGGAAACGCCCGAGGCGCTGTCCAAGGGTGTCATCGAAGCCACCACCATCCCGTGGGAAGTTACGCCATCGCTACGCATTGCCGAACTGGTCCGCAACCATACCGGCTTCACCGGTGATCATGGCCTTTATAGCCAGACCTTCGGCTTCATCATGAACCAGGACAGCTATAACAATCTGCCCGACGATCTGAAGGCCATCATCGATGCCAATTCCGGCCTCGAAGTCTCGCGCCAGTTCGGTCGTGTCATGGACAATGGCGACGCGACCGGCCTCTCTATCGCGGTCAAGGCCGGTAATAATGTAGTTCAGCTCGACGAAGCGGAAACCCAGCGTTGGGTCGATGCCGCTCAGCCCACGATTGATCAGTGGATCGCTGACATGAGCGCTGCTGGCCTTGATGGTCAGGCTCTGCTCGATGCAGCTCGCGCCGCTGTCGCTGCCGAAGGCAACTGATCCCGATGATCGAAAAAGAGAGCCCCGCCATTTCGATGGCGGGGCTTTTGTATGTTTATTGCGGCAGGCCGGTGTAATTTTCGGCCAGGCTCTGCTGCGCCGCATGCGAGTCGACGAGATAGTCGAATTCGGCGCGCTGGATACGCCGGGCGAAATCGCCGCCATCGGGGAACACGTGCAAGAGGCTCGTCATCCACCAGCTGAATCGCTCTGCCTTCCAAATACGGGCGAGAGCCTTTTGCGAATAGAAATCCAGCCCGGCGGCGGATTTTTCGCCATAAAACTCGATCAGCGCATCGGCCAGCATCGCAACGTCGCTCATGGCGAGATTGAGACCCTTGGCACCGGTAGGGGGTACGATATGGGCTGCGTCCCCGGCCAGGAACAATTTGCCGAAGCGGAGGGGCTCCGCAACAAAGCTGCGAAGCGGCGCGATGGATTTTTCGAGGGAAGCGCCGGTTTGCAGCGCATCGGCAGTGGCTGGATCAAGGCGACGACGAAGCTCGTCCCAGAAGCGGTCATCGCTCCAGTCCTCCACCTTTTCGCTCGCATCGACCTGCACATAATAGCGGCTGCGCGTCGGCGATCGCTGCGAACATAGCGCGAAGCCGCGCTCGTGATGAGCATAGATCAACTCATCGGCAACTGGCGGCTTGTCGACCAGAATGCCCAGCCATCCAAAGGGATAGACGCGCTCGAATGTCTTGATCGCATTCTGGGATACACTGGCGCGGCTGACGCCGTGATACCCGTCGCATCCTGCTATATAGTCGCAATCGGCGCGATAGCTGGCTCCGTCCTTACGCCAAGTGACGAAGGGCTGGCCGTCGAAATCGTGCAGCTCGACGTCTTCAGCCTCGTAGATCGTCTGGCCCTGCCGGGCGTGCATCAGGTCGCGCGTCACCTCGGTCTGTCCATAAACCGTGACATGGCGACCGACCAGCGCGGCAAAGTCGATACGGTGGCTGTCGCCGTCGAAACTCAGCACGGTTCCGTCATGCACAATGCCTTCGGCATGAAGTCGGCTGCTGACCTGAGCTCGCTCCATGAGATCGACCGAGCCCTGTTCGAGCACGCCTGCGCGGATGCGACCAAGAACATAGTCTGCGCTTTTGCGCTCAAGAATAAGATTATCAATGCCTGCCAGATCGAGCAGACGTCCGAGCATGAGCCCCGCCGGGCCTGCTCCCACGATCACAACTTTGGTCCGCAATTGGCTCCCCCTGTTCTAAGGCGACAGCATGCTGATCAGGGGCGATTTGGTGAATGGACAGGCGAGGCAATCGCTTGCACTATCCGAACATGAGATTGATCCCCACCTATGCTCTGTATGGCGAGCAGGACAGCGCGCAGGATTGGCTCCATTGGGAGACCATTCCGGCGCGAAGCCGTCAGCATGGCTTTCGCATCGCTCCGCATCGGCATGAGCATCTGTTTCAGGTGCTTTCGCTGACAGCGGGAATGGCCAGGGTTACGCTCGATGGCGCCGAGTTCAGGCTGATGGCCGGTTCGCTGATCGTAGTGCCTGCACTTGTCGTACACGGCTATTCGTTTTCTGAAGACGTTGATGGTCTTGTGCTCACACTGTTTGAGCGCGATGTGCGAGGCCTTGAGCTTGGCTTTGAACACCCAGCTATTATCCGATCAGGCGGCGGAGCCGTTCGAGACGTCATGGCGCGTCTCCTCGACGAGGCCGATCATCCCGGGGAGCGGCATGATCTGGCCATGCGCGCGCATCTCTCACTGCTGCTACTGGCGCTTCACAGGGCGCAAAGCCACGCCGTGGCAAATGAACATCCTGCCGACCGCACGCGGCTTCATGCCGCCTCTTTCCGCCATCTGGTGGAAAAACGGTTCCGCGAGACACGCAGGATAGCAGACTATGCAAACGAGCTGGGGATCAGTCCCACTCATCTTAATCGCGTCTGTCGGCAGGCAATGGGTGATTCAGCCTTGTCGATCATCGAGCGGCGCATCGCACTCGAAGCGCGGCGGCAATTACTGTTTTCAACGCTGACAATCAAAGAAATCGGCGCTGAACTCGGCTATGACGACCCCGCCTATTTTACGCGCTTCATCACCCGAATGCTGGGCAAGTCACCGGGGCAATTCCGGCTACATATGGCTAGCCTTTAGCCAGCGTCGCGTAGATGCGCAGCGACCTTACGAACAGCCTGCATAAAGGCCGTGGTTGCAAGGCCTGGCACGGTGTCCGCGCGGGTCGTGAACCCAACCGGCCCCTGTGTTTCGCTCATGTCCACGGGCAGCAGATATAGATACTGTTCTGCCACGTCATCGGCCACGACACCCTCCGAAATGAACCAGACGGCATCGCTTTGCCGGACATAGGCGCGTCCAAAAGCGTTTGAAACGGTTTCGACCTCTTCATGTTGGCCACCGATGCCATAGGCCATCAACATGCGTTGCACCAATGGCCGGATCACCGAGCCGGGTGTTGGCATAAGCCGCTGATAGCCGTCGATCATACCGAGGTTGAAGTCGCGCGCCGCCAGCAATGGGTGGTCGGGGCGCACGGCAAGAACAACGCGTTCGGAGTAAAGGTGCTCAAAGCTGAGGCCCAACATGGCCTCAGGCTCGGCCATGCGGCCGATTACGAGATCAACATCGCCAGTGCGTAAAAGCGACAGCAGGTAGGAATTGGGACCTGTGATGATGCGGCTATTGATGCCAGGCTCGGCCACAAAGAAGTTTCGCACGGCCTCTGGGAGAATGCGCGCAGAGACCGAGGGTAGGGCGCCCACTTTCACCACGGCGGCCTCCTGGCCGCCATGCGCTGCGTCAATGCCTTGGCGCAGGGCGGCTATAGAGGTTGAAGCATAACGGTAAAATACGTCACCGAAGGGGGTGAGGGCCAGTCGCCGCCGACTGCGATCAAACAGTGCATTGCCCAGAATTTCTTCCAGCTCCTGGACCGTCTTGGTGGCCGCAGGCTGGCTGATATTGAGCGCCTCAGCGGCATTGACCACGCTGCGCAAGCGCGCAACCTCGAGGAAGCAGGCAATGTGGCGAATCTTGATCCTCGGGTCGATAATTCGGGGTGCCATGAAGGGTCTCGGTTATTCTAAGTTAAAAAATACGCCTGTTTCGGCTTGTTCTCACTGTGATGAATAAGTTCTGGGTTATTCAGTGGTCATGAGTAATCATTTTACATGGGTGCGGCCAACCCCTTAAATCGCGCAGGAAGAGGGGAAATATGAACTTCGTTCGTGTCAACGGCGTGCTGCTGCATTACCGTCTTGCTGGCAAAGTCGGTGCGCCTGGATTGGTGCTTGTCAATTCGCTTGGCACCGACGCGCGCATCTGGGATGGCGTGATTGCCCAGCTTGCGCAGGACTACCGCATCCTGTCCTACGACAAGCGCGGCCACGGCCTGAGCGATACACCTTCAGGTGACTACAGCCTCGATGATCATCTGCGCGATCTCGAAGGGCTTTTGGATCACACCGGATTTGCCGATTTTGCTCTTTGTGGTGTTTCTGTCGGCGGATTGATCGGGCAGGCCTTTGCGCTGCGTAGCCCTGAACGTCTATCCGCGCTGGTGTTGTGCGATACCGCCCCGAAAGTGGGTGACGCGGCGATGTGGAATAGTCGCGCCGAGACCGTGCGCAACAATGGCGTTGCAGCAATCGCCGACCCGGTTATGGAGCGCTGGTTCAGTCCTGGATTCCGGCTGAACGAGCCGGAGGCTCTTGCGGGCTGGCGCAATCTGTTTTTGCGCACCGATTCAGTCGGCTATTCATCGACTTGCGCCACTCTTCGCGACGCCGATCTGACCGACGCGATCAGCGCAATCTCGACGCCCACATTGGTCGTCGCTGGCTCAGACGATGGGGCGACGCCGGTTGAACTGGTGCGCGCCTGTGCCGAGGCTATTCCTGGAGCGCGTTTCGAAATTCTGCCCGGCGTTGGGCATATTCCTTCCATTGAGCAGCCGGAAAAACTCGCGGCGCTGATGCGGAGTTTTTTCAGGGAGGCCATTGATGGCTGACGACAGCCTTTTCGAGCGCGGCATGAAGACCCGGCGCACCGTTCTGGGAGATGCCCATGTCGACGGAGCAACGTCCCGGAAAACTGACTTTGATGATGATTTTCAGACCTTCATAACCGAGGGTGCCTGGGGCTCTGTCTGGGCGCGTCCTGGCCTCACCAAGCGTGAACGCTCTATCGTCACACTGGCGCTGCTGGCGGGCCTCGGGCACGAAGAGGAGTTCGCCATGCATGTGCGCGCCACGCTCAATACGGGCGCGAGCGCGGAGGACATAAAGGAAGCGCTGCTGCATGTGGCTGTCTATGCTGGAGTTCCGGCGGCCAATAGCGCTTTTAGAATAGCCAAACAGGAACTCGCCAAGCGTCAGGAGGCAGCGCAATGAGCGGCATTATTCTACCCGGAGCCGATGGCGTGCTGTTTCAACGCGACCGCGCCTGGCATCCGCCCGCCGACACCCCGGGTTATAAAAGCTCAACCTTCCGCGCGCCCAAACACAGCCTTTTGGCGCTCGGGCCGACAAAATCGGAAATGAGCGGGCCAACCTTCGGTCATGAAAAAATCGGCGCACTCGACAACGACTTGATCAGAAATTTCAGCCAGGACGGCACCGATGCCATCGGGCAGCGAATGGTCGTTTACGGTCAGGTTCTGGATGAAAATGCCCGCCCGGTGCCCAATACGCTGGTGGAATATTGGCAGGCCAATGCTGGTGGACGCTACCGCCACAAGAAGGAAGGCTATGCCGCCGCCCTCGATCCCAATTTCGGCGGCTTCGGGCGCTCTATCACCGACGAAAACGGCTTTTATCATTTCCGCACAGTCAAGCCCGGCGCCTATCCCTGGCCCAATAGCGGCAATGACTGGCGTCCAGCCCACATCCATTTCTCGGTTTTTGGCCACGCATTCGCGCAGCGGCTGATTACCCAGATGTATTTCGAGGGCGACCCGATGATCTGGCAATGTCCTATTGTGGGCATCATTCCCGACAAATCAGCCATTAACCAGTTGATCGCCCGACTTGACCGACAGAACACAGTGCCCATGGATGCGCTGACCTATCGCTTCGATATCGTGCTGCGTGGGCGGCGTTCGACCATGTTTGAAAACAAGCTGGAGGGGAATTGATGAAACTGCACCCGGTCCCCGTACTCAAGGAGACCCCGTCGCAAACGGCTGGCCCCTATGTGCATATCGGTATGACGCCCAATTTCTGTGGCATTACTGGCGTTATCGACGCCGATCCGGGCCTCTCCATGCTGACCCCTGAGGCCAAAGGCGAACGCATCACTATTACTGGCCGCGTTTTTGATGGAGCGGGTGCTCCGGTCAATGATGCAGTATTGGAAATCTGGCAGGCTGATAGCGAGGGCGGATTTGCTGCGCCAATGTCGCCCAATTCCAATTCCGTGCCCGCCTTTACCGGCTGGGGCCGCCAGCCGACCCAGCCCGATGGCACCTACAGGTTTGAAACCATCAAGCCGGGCCGCGTCGAAGGGCCGGACGGCAAGATGCAGGCGCCTCATGTCTCGCTCTGGATTGTGGCGCGGGGCATCAATATCGGGCTCCAGACGCGGCTCTATTTCGGCGACGAAACCGAAGCAAACGCCGGTGATTTTGTGCTCAACAAGATTATGGACCTGCGCCGCCGGGACACGCTTATCGCCAAAAGGGATGGGCAAAGCTATGTGCTCGACATTCACCTGCAGGGCGACCAGGAAACGGTGTTTTTCGACATCTGAAGCCTCTAGGGTGGCTGGCCTGACGCATGGATAACGACATGACCCTGCTTTCCGCCCTTGTTGGCGACGCCGAAATTGAGGCGCTGCTGAGTGACGCCGCGCAAATTAACGCCATGCTCGCCGTGGAGCGGGCGCTGGCCGAAGCCTGTGTGCATGTGGACTGGATTTCGCCGGAGGCGGCAGTAGCGGTGCAGGCGGTGATAGACGGGTTTACTCCCGACTGGCAGGGGCTCAGGGCCGGAATGGCCCAAGACGGCGTTGTAGTGCCGGCTCTGATCAGACAGCTTCGTGAGCAAATCGCTGAACCCTATCGGGCCGCGCTACATAAGGGCGCGACCAGTCAGGACGTCATCGACACGGCGCTGATGCTGCAATTGGTGCCGGTTTTTGATATCTATGAGCAACGGCTGGGGGCTTTGCTGGCGCGGCTCGATGGGCTGGCCTATGATTGGTCCGGGCGCTCACTTATGGCCCATACGCGCATGCAGGTGGCTCTGCCCACCACCTGGGACGCCAAGCTGGCGTCTTGGTCTGATCCCGTTCAGCGTCAGCTACGCGAATTGGCGGCGATGCGCCGGAGCCTTTTTGTCATCCAGCTTGGTGGGCCCGTTGGCGACAGATCCAGCTTTGAAGGCTATGGTGACGAGATTGCCGAACACATGGCGCGCAGCCTCGACCTTGGCATTGCTCGTCCGTGGCACACGAGCCGCGACACTGTCGTCGCACTAGGCAATCGCTTGGCGCTCATATCTGGGTTGCTTGGCAAGATCGGTGCAGACATCGCGCTGTTGGCCCAAAATGAAGTGGCGGCGCTCAGGCTCGAAGGAGGCGGGGGGTCGTCCGCTATGGCGCACAAGGCCAATCCTGTTAATGCCGAAGTGCTTGTTGCGCTGGCGCGCTCCAATGCTGGGCTTGTCGGAATTTTGCAGCAGGCCATGGTGCATGAATATGAGCGGTCCGGTGCAGCATGGACCCTGGAATGGCTGACGCTGCCGCAAATGCTGATCAATACCGGCGCAAGCCTGCGTCTCGGCCTGAAGCTCATCGACCAGATACGCCCGGCCTGATTTTAGGATTTTGATGGTGCCGGCAGCAGGGTTCGAACCCGCGACCCCCTGATTACAAATCAGGTGCTCTACCAACTGAGCTATACCGGCACAGGCATGGCGTTTAGCATCGCTTTGGCCCGAGCGGCAACAGACTTCGTGACATGTTCCGCATAAAGTGCGCTGCCTGTGAACTATTATTCTCTGATCGCGGTCGCTGGCGCATTGCAAATCGAATGTGGCGCGATGGTTTGGAGAGCTTTCACACCAGCTGTGCCATAGCCGCACAAATTTGCCTTAGGCTCTTGTAACACCAGCATTTCCGGCGCTTTCCGGCTTGAAGCTAGGTGTCGCGAAGCGGTATTTACGAGCAAATGTGGCCGCGTATCAGGCGCGGAAATGGCAAGGCAATATATCCGTGATTCAGACCCGACTGACGCATTTGCAGGCGCTGGAAGCCGAGAGCATCGAAATTCTCCGCGAGGTGGCCGCCAGCTTTGAGCGCCCGGTCATGATGTATTCCATAGGCAAGGATTCGAGCGTGCTGCTTCACTTGGCGCGTAAAGCCTTTTATCCGAGCAAAATTCCGTTTCCGTTGCTGCATGTCGATACGACATTCAAGTTCCGCGAGATGATTGCGTTTCGCGACAAGACTGCTGCTGAATACGGCTTTGATCTGATCACGCACACAAATGCCGATGGCGTGCGCGATGGCATCAATCCATTTGACCACGGTTCTTCGCGCTATACCGACATTATGAAAACCGCTGCGCTTCGGCAGGCCCTCAATGCTGGGAAGTATGAGGCGGCTATAGGTGGCGCGCGGCGCGACGAAGAAAAAAGCCGCGCCAAGGAGCGCGTGTTCTCCCATCGCAATGCCAGCCATGCATGGGACCCGAAAAACCAGCGACCCGAGCTGTGGCGCACATTCAATACACGGCTCAATCCCGGTGAGAGCATGCGCGTCTTTCCGATCTCGAACTGGACCGAGCTCGACGTCTGGACTTACATCTATTCGGAAAACATCCCTATCGTGCCGCTCTATTTCGCTCGCCCCCGTCCGGTGGTCGAACGCTCCGGTACGCTGATCATGGTGGATGATGATCGGCTGCCGCTTCAGCCCGGCGAGACACCGCGCGAGGAAGTAGTACGATTCCGTACCCTTGGCTGCTACCCGCTGACCGGCGCGATCCGGTCAACGGCCGCCGATCTGCCATCTATCATCATGGAAATGCAGGCTAGCCGCACCTCGGAGCGGGAAGGGCGGCTTATAGATTCCGACTCGGTCGGGTCGATGGAGAAAAAGAAGCAGGAAGGCTATTTCTGAGATGTCGCTCGCCATGGCCAATGCAAATAACGATCTCGACCTCTGGCTCGCCCAGCAGACTGAAAAGTCGCTGCTACGTTTTCTGACCTGCGGCTCGGTGGACGATGGTAAATCTACCCTGATCGGGCGGCTGCTCTATGACAGTCAGCTCATTCTCGACGACCAATTGGCGAGCCTCAAAAAGGAAAGCCATAACCGCACCGTGGGCGACGAAGGCATAGACTTCTCGCTGCTGGTCGACGGGCTGGTTGCCGAGCGTGAGCAGGGCATCACCATCGACGTGGCCTATCGTTTTTTTTCGACCGATAAGCGCAAGTTCATCGTCGCTGATACGCCGGGCCACGAGCAATATACGCGCAACATGGCGACCGGCGCGTCCAATGCTGATCTGGCGCTGGTGCTGATCGACGCGCGTAAGGGCGTGCTGACGCAAACCCGCCGCCATTCCTTCATTTTGTCATTAATTGGCGTGAGGCACGTTGTGCTGGTCGTCAACAAGATTGATCTTGTTGACTATGATCAGGCCGTTTTTGATCGCATCGTTGCTGAATACAGCGCCTTTGCTGAGCCTTTGGGTTTCCAGACATTGGCCGCCGTGCCCGTTTCGGCGCTACGTGGCGACAACATCCTGCATCAGAGCCAGAATACGCCTTGGTATCAAGGTGATGCGCTTGTGCCCTATCTGGAAAAGATTGATGTCACCGAGGATCGTTCGGGTCAGAAGTTCCGCTTTCCGGTGCAATGGGTCAATCGGCCAAATCTCGATTTTCGCGGCTTTTCGGGCACTGTGGCCTCCGGTGTGGTCAAAGTTGGCGACGAGGTGCTGATAGCCTCGTCGCGCAAGCCTGCAGTGATCAAAAATATTGTCACCATGGATGGTGATCTGAGCGAGGCCGTAGCCGGGCAGGCAGTGACGCTGGTTCTGGACCGTGAAGTCGATATTTCGCGTGGCGATGTGTTGTCTCACCCCGGCGAGACACCTGAGTTTTCCAATCAGTTTCAGGCCAGGGTGGTCTGGATGAACGAGGAACCGGCATTCCCCGGGCGCTCCTATCTGCTCAAGATCGGCTCACAGATCGTTCCAGCCACTATCACCGATCTCAAATATCGCACCAACGTCAATACGCTGGAAAAAAGCTCGGCCACCAAGATCGATCTCAACGAGGTTGCCACCGTTACCATCGCCACCGACAAGCCGATCGCTTTCGATGCTTATGCAAGCAATGCGCTGACCGGCGGCTTTATCCTGATCGACCGCATTTCCAATGCGACATTGGGGGCGGGGACTATCGAGTTCGGTCTGCGCCGCGCACAGAACCTGACCTATCAGAATTTCGACGTGAACCGCGATGTTCGCGCCGGTATGAAAGGGCAGGTGCCACGCATCGTCTGGTTTACTGGCCTCTCGGGGTCGGGAAAATCGTCCATAGCCAATCTGCTGGAAAAGCGCCTAACGGCCGAGGGGCGCCACGCCTATATTCTGGATGGCGACAATGTCCGCCACGGACTGAACAAAGACCTCGGCTTCACCGAAGCGGCTCGCGTCGAAAATATTCGCAGGGTTGCTGAAGTGGCGCGTTTAATGGCCGATGCGGGGCTTGTTGTGCTGGTGTCGTTCATTTCGCCCTTTGAGAAGGAACGTCGTTTGGCACGCGAAATCGCAGGAGACATTGATTTCGCCGAAATCTATGTCGATACGCCGCTCGAAATCTGCGAGGCGCGCGATCCCAAGGGGCTATACAAAAAGGCGCGGGCCGGTGAGATCAAGAACTTCACCGGCATCGACTCGCCCTTTGAAGCGCCGACCAATCCCGAACTGGTTTTGCATGGTGCCGAGGCGGAACCTGAGGCTCTGGCCGAGCAATTGTACGACTGGCTCAAGCCTTAGCAGGCAGCGCGCTCGCCTGAGGCGAGCCCTGCAAAGGTGTTCTGGTCTATATCGCTCAGGGTCTTCATCAGGAGGCCCCTGAAGATTGGCTCTTTTTCGTCCAGATGCGACATGATCTTTGGCATGCCGTTGATTTTGCAGACCAATGATGTCTTGAGCGCTGCCTCGATTTCGGGCTGCATCAGGTTGAGGGCCCGGGCTCCGGGTCCAACGATCAGGATATGGCTGGGATCGAACATGGCCAGCATGCGCGCCAGCCCATAGCCGATGGCGCGGCCAGCCAGATTAAAGCCATGGCTGACGGTGCGGTCGCCCATTTCAGCGCGCTGGATCAGGGACTCGTATTGCTGCAAAGGCACAGCGGGGGCAGGGGTAGCCGTTTCGGGGACCGAATAGGCTGTGCGCAATACACCATAATCGGCAGCATAGGCTTCAATACAGCCACGCATCCCACACCGGCAAAGCGCGCCGCCAGGTATGTGGTTCATATGCCCAAATTCGGTGGCGCCGTCGTCCCCGCGACCGGTGATCTGGCCATGCAGGCTCAGACCCATGGCCACGGTCGAACCAACAAAGACAGTCGCCACACTGGCATCGAGAAGGTCGGGGTCCAGCCAGCGTGTACCTTCAGCGAGAAGCCGTCCGCGTTTGTAGAGGCTGACCGGCAGGCCGAGCTGGCTTTCGAGGGTAGCTGCGAATGGCGTGCCCGCCAGGCCGACAATAGGCGACCATTTGAGCCCTCCACCTTCTCGGTCGAGAATGCCCTGCACGGAGATTGCAACGCGGCGCAGGGACGTGTTCGCTTTTGGAGTTCGGGCCAACAGGTTGGTCAGCCTTTCGGCCAGAAAATTCTCCGGCCGTGCGGTCTTGAATGTCGACGGTGTGATCTCACTTTCGATGCGATCGACCAGGATACCCGCATAGTCGATCAACGAGAGACGCGCGCGATTGACGTCTATTTCGAAGAGGGCGGCGTAGGCCGCGCGACGCTGAAAACCGACGAGAATTGCGGGGCGACCTCGTCCGCGGGCGTCATCCCGCTCCGCAGCACTCATTTCTTCCACCAGACCTTGTGAAAGCAGATCCTGCATGATTGCAGTGACGCTGGCATGGCTCAGGCCCGTTCGGCTGGCGAGCACAGTCCGTGATTGCGGGCCGACAGCCCGCAAAGCACTCAAAATCAACCCCCGGTTTTGCCGCCGGACGCTGTCACTATCGCTGACGACTCGCGCCAAACAGCCTACTCCTCACCCCTGAGCCCACCTCAACATTGCTTGAACGAAAACCGCAATACCGGAATTAGTTCGGGTTCCGAATAGATGTTGACACGCTGGAGGGCACCATGCGAGTTCTTTTTTCGAGCATTAAAATAATGCTCAGGGGCAAGTGGTGGAGCGCTTCTGGAGGAACACCCGCCGGCTTGCAATTTGGGCAGTACGCTGCCTATGGGAGGACATCAATGAACAAATTTGCAGCTATTCTGCTGGCATCGACCGTTCTTGTCGGCTCGGCCATTGCGCAGGACAAGGTCACAGTTGGCGTGTCTTGGAACAATTTCCAGGAAGAGCGCTGGAAGACCGACGAGGCGGCTATCAAGGCCGTGCTTGAAGCCGCTGGCGCCCAGTATATTTCCGCTGACGCGCAATCATCCGCGGCCAAGCAGCTTACCGATATCGAAAGCCTGATCAGCCAGGGCGCCGATGCCATTATTGTGCTGGCGCAGGATAGTGAAGCTGTCGGCCCCGCCGTTGCCGCCGCTGTCGCCGAAGGTATTCCAGTGGTGGGCTATGACCGTCTGATCGAAAACCCTGACGCGTTCTACCTGACTTTCGACAACAAGGAAGTGGGTCGTCTGCAGGCCGCTGGCGTGGCGGCTGTCCAGCCCGAAGGCAATTACGTTTTCATCAAGGGCAATTCGGCCGATCCGAATGCCGACTTCCTGTTCGAAGGGCAGATGGAAGTACTCAAGGCGGCAATTGATTCCGGCGTCATCAAGAATGTCGGCGAAGCCTATACGGACAACTGGAATCCTGAAGTGGCCCAGGCGAATATGGAACAGTTCCTGACCGCCAATAATAACGACATCGATGCCGTTGTGGCGTCAAACGATGGCACTGCCGGTGGTGCAATTGCAGCTCTTGCCGCGCAAGGACTTGCCGGATCGGTGCCGGTGTCGGGGCAGGATGGTGATCATGCCGCGCTCAACCGCATCGCTCTTGGGACACAGACCGTGTCCGTTTGGAAGGATGCCCGTGAACTTGGGAAGAAGGCTGCCGAAGTTGCCCTCGAACTTGCCGGTGGCAAGGCGCTTAACGAAGTCACGGGCGTCGTGCCATTCGCCGGTGGTCCGAAGGGTGTCGAGATGAACGCCTTCTTCATTGCGCCCGTCGCCATCACTCAGGACAACCTCAATGTGGTTATCGACGCCGGGTGGGTATCCAAGGATGTCGTCTGCCAGGGCGTCGCCGCTGGTTCGGTTGCTGCCTGTAACTAAGGCTGAAACCAGATAGACTGGCCATGAGGTGCCGCGGCGATTGCGCTGCGGCACTTCTTGTCGGCCAGATCGCGCTCCGGGGCATAAGGGGCGTTGCTTTCTTGGGAGAATTTGATGGCAGAGCAGCACGCCATGACCACACCTGCGCATCCCAGCAGCTTTGCGCAAAAGCCGCTTCAGAAATTCCTGATCGCGACTGAGGTCGATACCCGCCTTCTTGGCATGGTGGGGGCGCTTGCCATCATCTGGGTCGGCTTTAACATTTTCTCCGGTGGCCTGTTCCTGACGCCGCGCAATCTGTGGAACCTGTCGGTGCAGACCGCTTCGGTGGCCGTGATGGTCACCGGCATGGTGATGGTTATCGTCACGCGCAATATCGATCTGTCGGTCGGGTCCATTCTAGGGCTGGTCGGGATGGTGATGGGCGTCATGCAAACGCAGATCCTGCCCATTCAGTTCGGGCTGGGGCTGGGACATCCTCTGATTTGGGTTCTTTCGCTTGCTATCGGTATAGCGGTGGGTGTCGGTATCGGTGCCTTGCAGGGCGCGATCATCGCCTATCTCAAAGTGCCTGCCTTCATCGTGACGCTGGGCGGTTATCTGGTGTGGCGCGGTGCGGCCTGGTGGGTGACAGCCGGGCGCACTGTTGCCCCCATGGATTCGACCTTTCAGCTGATGGGTGGCGGTCCTTTTGGCGCGATTGGCGCGACCTGGAGCTGGGTTGTAGCCGTTGTAGCCTGTGCCGCCATCGTTATCGGTCTCTATTTTGGCCGCTTGCAGCGACAGCGGTTCAATTTTCCGCAGCGCCCGGTCTGGGCCGAAATTGCGCTTGCCATTATTGGCTGCGGCGCAACCATCGGTGCCGTTGCTGTGGCTAATGCCTATCCGTGGCCGGTGCGCATTGCCGAGAATTTTGCCAATGCCAACAATATTACCGTACCCGAAGCCGGGCTTTTCATTTCCCATGGCATCGCAATCCCGGTGCTGATCGCCGTCGGCGTCGGCGTGGCCATGACCTTCCTTGCCACCCGCACCCGCTTTGGCCGCTATGTCTATGCAATGGGCGGCAACCCGGAAGCAGCAGAGCTGGCGGGCATCAACACCCGCTGGGTCACGGTCAAGATTTTCATGCTGATGGGCGCGCTGTGCGCCATTGCCGCCGCCATTTCGACGGCGCGCCTCAACGCGGCGACCAATGCCCTGGGCACTCTGGACGAGCTCTACGTGATCGCGGCGGCTGTAATTGGCGGCACCTCGCTGGCCGGTGGTGTTGGTACGGTGGCCGGGGCGCTTTTGGGCGCATTGGTCATGCAATCGTTGCAATCTGGGATGGTGCTGATGGGCATCGACAGCCCGCTTCAGTCCATCGTGGTGGGCGTCGTTCTGGTCTTTGCGGTGTGGCTCGACACGCTCTACCGCCGGAACAAGCATTAGGAGTTCGATCATGCTGGACACGACTATTCCACTGGTCGAAATGACCGATATTTCCATTTCCTTCGGCGGTATCCGTGCCGTCGATCATGCCTCTATCAGCCTGCATCGCGGCGAGGTCGTCGCGCTACTCGGTCATAATGGCGCTGGCAAATCGACGCTGATCAAGATTCTATCTGGTGCCTATCGCCGAGATGCAGGCGAAATCCGCATCAATGGCGAAGACGCGACGATCAACAATCCGCGCGATGCCAAGGCCTATGGCATCGAGACGATTTATCAGCAGCTTGCCGTGGCCGACAACGTCGACGCCGCGGCCAATCTATTTCTCGGTCGCGAGATGACAACCGCTATAGGCACACTCGACGATGCCGCCATGGAGTCAAAGGCGCGTGAAGTCATGGGGCGGCTCAATCCCAATTTCCGCCGCTTCAAGGAACCGGTTAAAGCCCTTTCAGGAGGGCAGCGCCAGTCCGTCGCCATTGCCCGCGCAATTCTGTTCAATGCTCGCATCCTGATCATGGATGAGCCCACCGCTGCCTTGGGTCCGCAGGAAACCGCGCAGGTGGGCGAGCTGATCAGGCAGCTCAAATCCGATGGTATCGGCATCTTCCTTATCAGCCACGACATTCACGATGTCTTCGACCTCGCCGACCGTGTGGTGGTGATGAAGAACGGGCAAGTGGTCGGGCAGGCCAAGACCTCAGATGTGACAAAGGACGAAGTGCTTGGCATGATCATCATGGGCAAGGTGCCGCCCGGCGCGACGCCGGGGCCGGGAGCCATTGCCGGGTAGGTTGTGTCGGAAAAGCTATCGGCTCTTTCTCACTCTGCCTTCAAGGGGGATGGAACCTAAGCATCGCGCGCTTGTTGAGTTGGCCAAAATTCAGGAACGCCCATGACCGCTCGACGCACACCGACCAGGCCGAAGTCCAAGGCGCACCAGCAACATAAAAGCCGCTTCGCCGTCGCGCGTCTACCGCGCCACTATGCCTTTTATCTTGCACTGATCGCGGGCGTTGTGGTGTTCCTCGCCACGATCTGGTTCTGGCCGATGCTGGCTTTTCCCTTCGCCGCCATCGCCATGTTCACCACCTATCTGACGCTTGTGGCGCTGATGATGCCTGCGCTGAGCCCCGACTTTCTCGATGCTCGTGCGGATGAAGCCGATACGCCGGTAGCGCTGATCTTCGGCTCTGTGCTGGTGATCGTTGCGGCCTGTTGTGCCAGCTTGTTCATGGCATTGAACGGGCAGGGTGGACCGCTCCTCTGGGAAGTGGTGTTGAGCGTCGTCTCGGTACTGCTCGGTTGGTTCACCATCCACACTATGGCCGCGCTGCACTATGCCTACGAATTCTACCAGTCAGAATCGGCCAATGCCAAAGGCGAGGCCGGACCAGTTGGTGGCCTTGAATTTCCCGAGGGAGATCGTCCGGACGGACTGGCCTTTCTCTATTTCGCCTATGTGATCGGAGTGGCCTTCGCCGTCTCCGATATTCGCGTAACCTCAAACAAGATGCGCCATATCGTTCTGGTCCATTCCACCTTCGCTTATTTCTTCAACACGCTGATCGTGGCCGCGACGGTCAATGTCGCGGTTGCTGTGGGTAATATCTGAAGCATTGCTCCACCTCCTCTGACATGTCAGGTTCCGCCGGAATCAGTTCTGGAGTGCATGCCATGAAAACCCGTGCCGCCGTCGCCTTTGCTGCCGGCAAACCGCTTGAAATCGTCGAAGTCGATCTTGAAGGCCCCAAGGCGGGCGAAGTGCTCATCGAGATCAAGGCCACCGGCCTCTGCCACACCGACGATTTCACGCTGAGCGGCGCGGACCCGGAAGGTATTTTCCCGGCCATTCTCGGCCACGAAGGCGCGGGCGTGGTAGTCGATGTCGGTCCTGGTGTCACCAGCGTGAAAAAGGGCGATCACGTCATTCCGCTCTACACACCCGAATGTCGTGAATGTTATTCCTGCCGCTCCGGCAAGACCAATCTGTGCACAGCCATCCGCGCCACGCAGGGGCAGGGCCTTATGCCCGATGGCACGTCGCGCTTCTCCTTCGAAGGAAAGCCGATCTACCACTACATGGGCTGCTCGACCTTCTCGAACTACACTGTCATGCCCGAAATTGCCGTGGCCAAGATCAACGAGGCAGCGGCTTTCGACAAGGTCTGCTATGTCGGCTGCGGTGTCACCACCGGCATCGGCGCGGTGATCAATACGGCCAAGGTGGAAATCGGCGCGACGGCCGTGGTCTTCGGCCTCGGCGGCATTGGGCTTAACGTTATTCAGGGCCTGCGCCTCGCCGGGGCCGACATGATCATTGGCGTCGATCTCAACAATTCCAAGAAGGAATGGGGCGAGCGCTTTGGCATGACTCATTTCGTCAATCCCTCCGAGATCGAGGGCGACGTGGTGCCCTATATCGTCAATATGACCAAGCGCCGTGGTGATCTGATTGGCGGGGCCGATTACACCTTCGATTGCACGGGTAACACCAAGGTTATGCGTCAGGCTCTCGAATGTGCCCATCGCGGCTGGGGCAAGTCCGTGGTGATCGGTGTTGCCGGGGCCGGGCAGGAAATCTCCACCCGCCCGTTCCAGCTCGTTACCGGTCGCACCTGGATGGGTACGGCATTCGGCGGGGCCAAGGGCCGCACCGATGTGCCAAAGATCGTTGACTGGTATCTCGACGGCAAGATCGAAATCGATCCGATGATCACCCACACGCTGCGCCTCGAAGACATCAACAAGGGCTTCGAAATGATGCATGCGGGCGAAAGCATCCGCTCGGTAGTGGTGTACTAAACAGCCACCGAATGCCGCGCGGTGCCGGTGCCGAAATAGGTATCGAACCGCGCGGCAATTGTTCGCACAAAGGGCCTGCCGCGCTCGGTGACGGTGAAAACGCCTTCAACCATGGCCGTCATGCCATCTTCGTCGGTAGAGGCAATGGCCTCGGCTTCGCCCATTAGTGCTTTGCCTGCCATACCGAAACCGGACAGGTCTTTCGCTCCAAGCCGGAAATGACAGAGTAGTGTCTCGATGGCATGGGCGCGCAGCTTGTCTTCCGGCATCAGGGCAAAGCCCTTGGCAACAGCCGGACCACCAGCAAGAACCGCTTTGCTGTAGTCCCCCGATGCGGTGATGTTCTGCACATAACCCTGCGGCAATTGCCCTATGGACGACGCGCCCAGCCCAATCAGTGCATCGGCGGCATCATCGGTGTAGCCCTGAAAATTGCGCCGCAGCGTGCCGTTCTTCGCCGCTACGGCGAGGCTATCCTCCGGCTTGGAGAAATGGTCGAACCCGATGGGCTCCAATCCGGCAGCAACAAGCATGTCTGCCGCCAGTTTTGCCTGCTCAAATCGCGCAAATCGGTCGGGCAGGGCATCTTCCGGGATCATTTTCTGATGCGGCTTCATCCACGGCACATGCGCGTAGCCAAACAATGCTACACGGTCCGGGTCGAGCGATAGGGCGGCTTCGATTGTGCGCCCAAGCCCTTCTTGCGTCTGAAAGGGTAAGCCATAGAGAAGATCGAGATTGACCGAAGGCACGCCACGACTGCGCATCGCCTCAACCACACTTCTGGTCTGCTCAAAGCTCTGCAGCCGGTTGATGGCCTTTTGCACCTTGGGATCGAAATCCTGTACGCCTAGACTGGCTCGGTTTAATCCGAATGCTGCCATGGCGTCATAACGGCCATCGTCAAGATCATTCGGGTCGATTTCGATGCTGATCTGTGCCGCCGGATCGAGCGTGAACGCTGCTGCCAGCTTGGCCTTGAGCGCAAGCAGATCCTCTGGCGTCAGAAGAGTCGGTGAGCCGCCGCCGAGGTGGATCGCCGTAATCCGTCCGCGCCCGCCAAGCTGGGCGCTGACCCAATCGATTTCCGCATAGAGCGCCTTGAGATATTCGGTAACCGGCTCGTAGCGCAAAGTATGCTTGGTGTTGCAGCCGCAAAACCAGCACAGCCTGTCGCAATAAGGAATGTGGAGGTAGAGCGAGATTGTCGCGTCCTGATGCAGATCGCTCAGCCAGCGCGCATAGGTTTGCCCATTGATTCCCGCATGAAAATGTGGCGCGGTTGGATAGCTGGTGTAGCGGGGGACCGGCTGCGAATGGCGGTCGATCAGGTCCTGGACTTCGAGGTTCATGTCAGGGCTTTCGTTCGGGGCTGCGCGAGTTCTATCAGCGCCCCTCCGCGCGGCATTTGCCCTAGATCAATCCACGCGCCCGTTTTATGGAATGGCCATGCCCGATCCGCAGATCTTCGTTGATTCCGATGCCTGCCCTGTAAAGGACGAGGCCAAGCGTGTGGCTGAGCGGCTCGGTCTGGTCATCACCTTTGTCAGCAATGGCGGCGTTCGTCCCTCGCGCGATCCGATGGTGAAGGTTGTCGTCGTGCCAGCTGGCGCTGATGCCGCTGACGACTGGATCGTCGAACACGCCCAGCCCAATGACATTGTTCTGACTGCTGACATTCCTCTCGCCAGTCGAGCCATCGACAAGGGCTGCCACGTTCTCGGTTTCACCGGAAAGCCCTTCACTACGGCTTCCATCGGCATGGCGCTTGCGATGCGCGACCTCAAACAACACCTCCGCGAAACCGGCGAGATCAAGGGCTACAATCCCGGCTTTCGCCCCGCAGACCGCTCTGCTTTCCTAAGTGCCCTCGATACGCTGGGACGCAAGGCTAAAACGTTGTCTGGTAAGTAGTTCTTAAGTTTTCGCGAGCGGATTATTAACCATAATCGCAAATTGTAGCGACCACAGACTGTAACTCTCGTGGTGTCCTCGTGCTGCTCCTGCGTGCCCTTGTCGTTTCCGGCCTTTTGATGGTCACACTTGCCGGTTGCGCCAAGCCGATCAGCGATAAAACCCATATGGCGGCAGGTCCGCTTGTGACTCAGGACGACACGATCACCGGCAGCGTCCAGCAGACGGCAACAGCAAGATTGAACCAGACCATGCCAAGCAGGATTTCATCGGGCGGTGCCATTGCAGGGCGTACATTGCAGGTCGCGACAACAGCCGACATCATCCTTAAGCCGCGAGAAGTCATTCTAACCTTTGATGACGGGCCGCGCGCCGGCAAGACGCCCGCCATTCTCGATACGCTCGATGCATATGGCGTCAAGGCCACGTTTCTGATGCTCGGATCGGCGGCAGAAGCCAATCCGGCGCTGGCGCGCAAGGTAGCGCTACGCGGCCACACGATTGGCAGCCATACCTATAACCATGTCGATCTCAACGAATTGAGTCGTCAGGCTGCGCTTGAAGAAATTGCCCGCGGTGAAGCCGCTGTCGCCGACGCACTGGGCGGTGCGGGGCAGGGGCTCTCGCCCTTCTTCCGGTTCCCCTACCTGTCGCAGAGCGGCTATTTGCGCACCACGCTCCTGCAGGGCGACATGGTCGTGCTCGATGTCGATATCGATAGCAAAGATTACTACAAGGACACCGCCGCGACGGTCGCCGCGCGGACGCTGGAACGTCTTGAAGCACGTGGCAGCGGCATCATCCTGTTTCATGACATCCACCAGCGCACCGTCGACATGCTGCCAACCTTTCTGGAAGAGCTTGCGGCGCGCGGCTATAGTGTCGTGAGACTGGTTCCGAAAAACAGCGGCGTGTTCTCCCGCAGCGTTATTACGGCCGAGGCACCGGCAAACGAAGCTCTCTAAAGCCTGTCTCCCAAAAGTGGGAGCTGGTTTTGGGGGAAGGACGTGCGTGAAATAAAGACCTAAAGCGCCACAAGCGAATCCGAAAGATTGCGGCGCGCTTGAGGCTTACTTCTGACTTCTTGCGGTAGGTCGAAAAAGCCGGGTCTGGGCAGGGGCAAAAGTACGTAACCGGCTCAGCAGGCCGCGCGCCGGTTCATTATCCATCACCAAGCGGCCATTATTGGTGACAGAATAGCCATCAAGCATGCGCTCTGCCAGCCGTGCACCTTCGCGCACGATGCGGCGTTCATAAAGCGGCTGTCCTGTTTTTGGTACGCGCATGGCGGCCTCGCAGTGGTTAGCGAAGTCTTAACGCATTGGCGCAGAGGCGTCCAAGCCGGAATGGCGGAATGGTTTATTTCACAAGCAAGAAGCGGCGGGCAGGCCTGACCTATTCTTCGTCATCTTCCACGTCGGTCAGATAGACCGAAATCTCGATATCGATGCCATGCGATGCAATGGCCGCTGCGGCGTGAGCGGGCAGACGCGCCGACATGGCTTCGCCCTCTGCCGGATAGTCGAAAGCGATATCGAGCACCGCCTTGCCGATCCGCCGGTCGTCGAGCATGGCGGCAATGGTGGCGCCGGATCGTTCGCCAAGATCGAGAATGGCGCGCACCGAGTTTTCGACGGGAACATCGATCTGCGCATAGAAGCTGTTATCGGCATCTTCCGGCTCGTAGCGCACACTCAATTGCTTGAGGGCACTATCGAGTTCCGCCTGCTTCAGCGTTACGCCCGACAGGCGCAGGGCCATTGCAAAGGGCTCAAATGTGCTCATGAACTGCGTCCAGCGGTGGCGGCAAAAAGGGCGATGGCTGCGGCGTTGGAGACGTTCAGCGATTTGATGGGGCCTGGCATGTCCAGCCGCACCATTTCGTCGCAAAGCTCGCGGGTGCGCTGGCGCAATCCCTTGCCCTCGGCCCCCATGACGACTGCAAGGGGGCGCGAATCTGTTCGCGGACGAAGCTGGGTTTCGGACTCGGAATCAAAGCCGAGCACCAGCAGCCCGCGTTCCTTCAGCTTTTCCAACGTGTCCGCAAGATTGCGCACTTCGATCATCGGCACCAGATCGAGCGCACCCGACGCGGCCTTGGCCATAACGCCAGTTTCGCGCGGCGAATGGCGGGCCGTTGTGATGACCGCATCGGCCCCGAAGGCGCATGCTGTACGCAGGATCGCGCCGACATTGTGCGGATCGGTCAATTGGTCGAGCACGACAACCAGGTTGAGGTCCTTGATGTCATTGAGCCCGAAGCGGCTGACCGGGTCGACTTCCAGCGCCACGCCCTGATGAACTGCCTCTCCGCCCAGCAGCCGATCAAGCTCCTTCGGATTGGTTTCGGTAACCTTGACCTTGCCGATCTCGCCGATTTCTTTGAGCCGGTTCAGCCCATTGGGGGTGGCCAGCAGCGCTTTCTTCACGCGATGCGGATTGTCCAGCGCGGCGCGCACCGTGTGCATGCCGTAAAGGTAAACCGGGCCGGTATCGGGATCATATTTCGGCTTGGGTGGAAACTTGTTGCGGCTCATTGGTCTGCGGCACCGTTCAATAGGGAGGCCAGCGCGGGGGCGAGCAGTCTCGCACCTGCCAAGCTGAGATGATTGTCATCAAAATACAGGGATTTGCCCTGCTCATATAGTCTGCAATCGGGATTGCATAGCTGTTCGCTTGGCAAGAACAACGTGGCACCGGTTCGCGCGGCGATTTCTGTCAGAATATGATTGGCCGCATTGGCCTTCGCCAGTTGAGGCTGGCTGATGCGAAGAGTATCAACAGCCACTCCATCGGTCAGCGCAAGCGCCAGTCGTCTCGGGACGTTAAAGCCCGGCTCCGGTGTCGCGCCGACCAACACGACTGCTTTTCCTGCCTCCGACAAGGCGCGTACCGTCGCCTCGATGCCTGCCGACAGCGTGTCGATATCGGGATAGTCGCCATTGCCATAGCGGGCCGCCAATATCACCGTGCCGATATCTGAACGATCGAGATAAGACAAACTGGCGTCGTTCTGGGCAGCGCAAAGTGGCCGCGCTGTGGGCGTAAAATGAAGGGCAGGGGGACAGTTGGATGTGGCAATGAGCTGGATGCTGGCCCCATTTTCGGCGAGTGCATCAGCAAGTTCAACGCCATGGCTGTCGCTCCACACCGCAATTTTGGCTTCTTCGGTGCCCGCCAGCAGACAGTTCCGATCAAGCGCAGACAGGCCATCAGGCACCGCCAGGCATTGCTGACGCTTGGAACTATGGTCTTGCGCTGCATTGGCAAGGCGCATTGCGTCTGGAGAAAATCTTTGAGGCAAACCATTTCCTAGAATTCCGACAAGGCCAGTGGCGCTGACTATGGAAAGCACGGCAGCAGCCCCAATCCAGATCGTACGGGATTTCGCCTGTGTCCGCCGAAACGGTTGCTCGATCCAGCGCCACGAGGCCACGGCCAGCACAAAGGCGAGTATCAGCAGCGCAGGGCCAGTCCAGCCCTCAAGCCCGACGCCGGTGCGATACTGGTACAGCATCAGTATCGGCCAGTGCCACAGGTAGAGCGAATATGAAATCAGGCCGATGAAGACCAGAACGCGCACTTGCAGCAGCCGGCCAATGATGGTGCCGGGGGCAACATGCAGCAGCAGGCAAGTACCGAGCACAGGCGGCAAGGCGGCAAGTCCGGGGAAGGGCGTATTGCGAGAATAAACAAAGACCGGAACGAGAATCAGCGTCAGCCCCAAAAGCGAGAGGCCCGTGCGCCACGCATAGTTTCGTAACGCAGGCACAAGGCCCAAGCTTATTAACGCGCCCGCGAGCAGTTCCCAGGCGCGGGTCGGCAGCATGAAAAATGTGAAACCGGACGCGAGGCGCATGCCGATAACGGATAGGGCAAGAGACAGCAGCAAAAGCAGCCAGATGGAGGTGCCCAGCCATGTTGGCCTCAGGCGCCAGACAAGCAGCATGAAAACGGGCAGGGCCAGATAGAATTGCTCTTCGACGCCAAGCGACCATGTGTGCAACAGTGGTTGGGCGGTGCTATCTGCGGTGAAATAGCTGGTCGTACGGAAAAAATAGATATTGGAAACAGAAAACAGCGCACCCAGCAGGCTGCGCGAAAAGCCCAGCAAATCCTCCGGCAACAGGAAAAGCCCCGCAGCAATTGCGCTTCCAAGCAGCATCGCTGCCAAGGCGGGAAAAATACGGCGCACACGGCGCTCGTAGAAATTTGTCAGACTGAACTGACCTTTGGCCAGATCGTCGCGAATGATCCGGGTGATCAGGAAGCCCGAAATGACAAAGAAGACGTCGACGCCGACATAGCCGCCGGAAAAGCCAGGAATACCAGCATGAAAAAGCAGCACCGGCAAAATGGCGAGGCTCCGCAGGCCATCAATGTCAGCGCGATAATTCATCCCCGAGCGGTAACGTCTTTCCCAAAGGCTCACAACGCCCGCATGAAAAGATGGTCAACGCCAAAGGCGTTTGAAATTGGTCTTCGATTTCAAGGGGGTGGTGGAGGGGACTGGATTCGAACCAGTGTAGCCTGAGGCGTCAGATTTACAGTCTGATGGATTTAACCACTCTCCCACCCCTCCACATTTTTGGGTAGGAAGCGAAGCGCTCTCGCGTTTCGTCGGGCGGTTTATGGTGGGCTGTCGCAAAGGTGTCAACACCCTTGAGACACATGCCCGCAAGATTTTGACCCGATTGTCCTTTTTTGTGCGTGCCAGTGCGATCCTCTTGCCAGATGCCGCCCCGACTTGCTAAGGCCAAACGATCAAATGCCTTCGGGCGGGTATAGCTCAATGGTAGAGCAGCAGCCTTCCAAGCTGAATACGCGGGTTCGATTCCCGCTACCCGCTCCAAATTTCCTCACATCGCCAATCGTTTTGCAGCTCTCGAGCAAGCCATTGCTTTATTGGGCCAGGCGCGAACAAATTGGTCGTTGAAGCAGCGTAACACCCACTTGCATCCTGTCGCCATTGCGACTAGAGACAACCTCGCCTGAAGGGGTTTAGCTCAGTTGGTAGAGCATCGGTCTCCAAAACCGAGGGTCGTGGGTTCGAGTCCCCCAGCCCCTGCCAGGCATATCAATGAAATTGTTGTTAGCGTGGTCCGGCTTTAGCTCAGTCCAGACCTATGGCTTTGTTGGTTTGGTTGTTCCCGGCTGATCCTGTTTTGAACCATCCTGCTTGCGGCCCAGGTCGTCTATGTTGTCGTCCTTCTGTTCGCCGGGGCCCGTCTCCAGCGGTGCTGGTTTTGACTGTTCTTTAGTCATGATTCTCTCCTGATCTTTAGGAGAAACCCATGTGTCCGCCTTTGGTTCACCTTCGTCCGCACTCACTGGAAGCGTCATAAACGCCGCGCCGACAAAAATTGCGACAAAATCGCTGTGTGCCCGTTTCCGAGATTGCCTTTGCGGCGTCATGTGCATATTCACGTCAAGCATATGCCGCGTGAGACCGCTCTCGTCCGCATGTGCTTCTCACGAGCCGGGCGCCTCCTCATGTTTGGAGGCTAGCCTGTGGGAAGAAGGGTTTTGATCGCCTTTGTGTTGCGCCGTCGCCACGGTGCCGCATGAAGACGCGATTAAAATTTGGTAGGGATTGTCTGGATCGGTTGTGTATCCCATCTGCGGGACGTTAGTGTGGCGGGGTCTGGAGGCGGCGAATGAAGTATCGTGAGTTTTTAGGGGCGAGCCTGCTTGCCGTTGCTGTCGCCTTGGGATCTGTGGCTCCTGCCCATGCCCAATCCATCGCGCAGGCCCTTGCTGCCGCGTATGATCACGCTCCTGATCTGCAGGCAGCGGTGCTCGATGCGAAATCATCTGCAGAACGGATCGTGCAGGCTAAGTCTGGCCTGATGCCCAACATTTCGGCGTCGATCACCGGAGGTCATGGTACGAGTCTTGTGGGCGGGTCCTGGACAGAGGGGCGCTCGTCACTCGGCACGAGCTTGGACTATAGCCAGAACATTTTTGATAGCGGGGCCACCGCAGCACAGGTCGAAGCTGCGCGTGCAGCTGCGGAAGTCGGCGAGCTCCAGATTCGAACCACTGAACAAACCGTGCTCTATCAGGTCGTGCAGGCCTACCTGAACGTTCTGAGTGGCCGCGAACTGCTCGCCTTGCGGCAGGAAAACATCAATTTCTTTCAGGCACAGCTGCAGTCAGCTCAGGACCGTCTGGATGTAGGCGAGGGCACACGCATAGATGTCGCCCAGGCTCAGGCTCGCCTGGCACAGGTTCAGGCAGCCTATCAGGGCACTTTGGGCACCTTGCAGAGCGCTGAGGCGACTTTTGAGCGTCTTGTTGGCATGCGTCCGCAAAATCTCTCGAGAAGTCACAATTTCAACGCCGTGATGCCACGCTCGCTCGATTCTGCTTTAGCTGAAGCCGAGGCTGGTCACCCGGGCATTCTCCTGGCGAAGGCCGGAATTCGCGCTGCTCAGGCTGGTGTCGATGTGGCTATGGCAGGCTTTGGCCCCACTGCGGGCATTTCCGGCTCGATCGGTTCTTCATGGACTGGCCCGTCGGGCGCTCCGACAGACGGTATTTCTGCGCAGGTTGGGTTCCGCATCAGCGTGCCGATCTATTCTGGTGGCCGTACCGGGTCGACAGTGCGTCAGGCCAATCTTGGGCAGATCAAGTCGGAAGTCGATGCACTCTCGGCCTATGACCAGATTCGTGAAGCTGTCATCGCGGCCTGGGCTGGTATTCAGAGTGCTGACGCGCAGATAAACGCTGCACAGGCCGGCGTATCCTCCAGCAATACTGTGTTGGATGGCGTGATTCAGGAACGTGATCTCGGTACCAAAACGACGCTGGACGTTCTCAACGCTCAGGCCGATCTCACCTCCGCGCGGGAAAGCTTCATTACTGCATCGAGCAATAAGGTTCTCGCCTCTTTTGCGCTGCTCAGCGCAACTGGCCGTCTGAGCGCATCCAATCTCGGGCTGCCCGTGCAGATCAAAACTGCTGTGCCCTATACGCAGGCGGTCGAGGATGTGTGGAGCGAATTGCGGACGATTGCCGAATAGGCGCTGATTTCCTCTAAATGCTGTGTGGCCGGGCTCGTCCCGGCCATAACTTTTGGTGGAAGACGTGATTGTTCCGTCTTGGGATGATTCCTTATCCCCCAGCTTGTCGCTAAGGTATTGTTTACGAATCAGGGTGGGGGCCGCTGCGGAAGCCTCTGCTTAGTCGCCGCGCATGAGTAAGAGGCATCGATGAATAAGCCGGCTCCCAAAGAACCGTCCATGGACGAAATCCTGTCGTCCATTCGGCAGATTATTGCCGATGACGATGCGGCAGCTGCGCCGCGCCGGCCTGCATTTAGTGCGGCTCCCCCGCCAATGCAGGCGGCACCTGCCAAGCCATTGGGTGGCCAGGCTGATCGTGACCTCTCCGACATGCTTGATGACATTGAGCCTTTGGCCCTCTCGTCGGCTCAGATCGTTGGTGATGATGCCGATGTGGGCGGATTTAGCTTCGATTCAATTCTTGCAGATACCGCCGAAGACGAGATTAGTCCCAGCCTGGTTGACGCGGACGATATTACCTTTGAGGCAGATGATGGTTTGCCCAGCTTTGACCCGCTGCCGACCCGTGCTCTTGAGCCCGATCCGGTTGTTGCTCCCGCGCCAGAACCTGAACCGGAGCCCACTCCCAGCCTGATGGCTTTCGCCGACGTCGAGGATGAGCCTGAAACAGAATCCTTCGCGATCCCTGAGCCTGCCTATGAGCCGGAGCCCGTTATTGCTCAGGCCTCGCCGCTTCCTGATCCGACCCTGACGAGCGATATGGCTGAAGAGTTGCTGGAGCCCGCGACGCGTGCCGCCGTGCGTTCTTCCATCGGCAAGCTCAATGCTCTTGGGATCGGTAATCCGGGCCTCACTATTGAGGCGATGATGCGCGACATGCTGCGCCCCATGCTCAAGGAATGGCTGGACGAAAACCTGCCATCCGTGGTCGAGCGCATGGTGGAAAAGGAACTCTCCCGCATTTCGCGCGGAGAATAAGGTTTGTTAGGGTCTGTGGCCGCGTGAAGCCCTGTTGACCCCGCACCCTGCATTTGCTTGAAGTCTGCCAACCTTTTTTCGACCCGCCACGGTCCATCCGGGCGGGTCGCTGCTGTTGCGAGTGACGTGATGCTTGAAAAGACTTATGAACCCGCCGCCGTCGAAAAACGCATTTTCGACGCCTGGGTCGACGCAAAGGCCTTCGAGGCCGGGGCAGGGGCCAAGCCCGGCGCAGAGCCCTTCACCATCGTCATTCCGCCACCCAACGTTACCGGCTCGCTCCATATCGGGCATGCACTGAACAATACGGTTCAGGACATTCTTGTTCGCTTCAACCGCATGTTGAAAAAGGACGTGCTCTGGCAGCCCGGCATGGACCATGCGGGCATCGCCACCCAGATGATCGTCGAGCGGCAGTTAATGGAGCGGCAGCAGCCCGGCCGCCGCGAGATGGGTCGCGAGAAATTCGTCGAGCGCGTCTGGGAATGGAAGGACGAAAGCGGCGGCACCATTATGAACCAGCTTAAGCGCCTCGGCGCTTCGGCTGACTATTCGCGCGAACGCTTCACCATGGGCGAGGCCGGTGCGCCCGATGACCAGATGGTCCGTGCCGTCATCAAGGTCTTTGTCGAGCTGCACAAACGCGGCCTGATCTACCGTGCCAAGCGCCTCGTCAACTGGCATCCGGGCCTCGAAACCGCGATTTCCGATCTCGAGGTCGAAAATATCGAGATCAAGGGCCATATGTGGCACCTGCGCTATCCTCTGGCCGATGGCGTTACCTATGAATTTCCCGTCAAGGACGAAGAAGGTAACGTCACCGGCACCGAGACGCGCGACTACATTATCGTCGCCACCACCCGCCCGGAAACCATGCTGGGCGACGTCGCCGTTGCCGTTCATCCCGAAGATGAGCGTTATGCCGGTCTGGTCGGCAAGTTTATCGAACTGCCACTGGTCGGTCGCCGCATTCCGGTGGTCGCCGATGAATATGCCGATCCTGCGCTCGGCACCGGCGCGGTGAAAATCACCCCGGCGCACGACTTCAACGACTTTGACGTGGGCGTCCGCGCAGGCGTCGAGCCGATCAACGTGTTCACCACGCGCGGAGCTATCATCAGCGACGATTTCATCCCCGCCAAATATCGCGGCATGGATCGTTTCGAGGCGCGCAAAGCCATCGTTGCCGATCTTGCGGCATTGGCGGAAGAAAACGAAACCCGCGGCCTCAGCCATATCGAAGACAAAAAGATCATGGTGCCGCATGACGAGAAGAGCAAACTCGTCGTCATTGAGCCATTCCTGACCGATCAGTGGTGGGTGAAGGCCGATGTGCTTGCTCAGCCAGCGCTCGCTTCGGTGCGCGAAGGCCGCACCAAATTCGTGCCGCAGCAATACGAAAACACCTATTTCGCATGGCTCGAAAACATTAAGCCCTGGTGCATTTCGCGCCAGCTCTGGTGGGGACACCAGATCCCGGCATGGTATGGCCCCGACAACGAAGCCTTCGTCGCCTATGACGAAGCGGAAGCACAAGCCGCTGCCGAAAAGCACTATGGCAAGCCGGTCGAATTGACCCGCGATCCGGACGTGCTCGACACCTGGTTCTCATCCGCACTTTGGCCGTTCTCGACCCTGGGCTGGCCCGACGAGACCCCGGAACTCAAGCGCTATTACCCGACACAGGTGCTGGTCACCGGCTTTGACATCATCTTCTTCTGGGTTGCCCGCATGATGATGATGGGGCTGGAATTCCTCGATCAGGAACCGTTCCACACCGTTTACATGCACGCTCTGGTCCGCGACGAAAAGGGCCAGAAAATGAGCAAGACCAAGGGGAACGTTATCGACCCCCTCAAGCTCATTGACCAATATGGCGCCGACGCTACCCGCTTCACGCTGACGGCCATGGCTGCGCAGGGGCGTGACCTGAAACTCGCCATTTCGCGCGTCGAGGGTTACCGTAACTTCGTCACCAAGCTCTGGAACGCTGCCCGCTTCCTCGAAATGAACGAAGCCCGTCGCGTTGAAGGCTACGATCCGCGCGCCAACAAGCTGCCGCTCAACCGCTGGATTGTTGGCGCGACGGCACGCGGCCTGGCTGCCGTCCGCGCAGGCATCGAAGAATACAAGTTCAACGAGGCCGCCAACGCCGCCTATGACTTCGTCTGGGGCACCTTCTGCGACTGGTATGTGGAATTTGCCAAGCCCGTCTTCATGGGCGATGACGAAGCCGCCAAGGCCGAAACCCGCGCCACTGCTGCCTGGGCGCTCGACCAGATCCTTATCATGCTCCACCCGATGATGCCCTTCGTCACCGAAGAGCTTTGGGAAAAGACTGGCGAGTTCGGTCCCAAGCGCGAGAACCTGCTGATCCTCACCGAATGGCCAGACCTGTCTGGTCTCGAAGATGCTGACGCCGACGCCGAACTGGCGTGGTTGGTCGACGTTATCTCCAATGTCCGCTCGGTCCGTGCAGAAATGAACGTGCCCGCCAGTGCCAAGCTGCAATTGGTGGTCGCTGGGGCAGGGGAGCAGACGCTCGGTCGTCTCGTTGCGGGTACCTCGCTCATTTCCCGCCTTGCGCGTCTCGAAGAGATAACGCCGCGCAATGACGTTCCCGGTGAATCCGCTCAGTTTGTCGTCGGCGACGCCACCTATGCACTGCCGCTGGCTGGCGTGATCGACCTCGCCGTAGAAAAAGCCCGCCTCGAAAAAGAGGTCGGAAAGCTCGACGCCGAAATCGCCCAGATCGACAAGAAGCTCGGCAACGAGCAATTCGTCGCCAAGGCGCCAGAAGAGGTGATCGAGGAACAGAACGCCCGTCGCGACGCGGCCATCGACCGGCGTGAGAAAATTCGCGCCGCGCTCAAGCATGTAAGCTGATTAAAAGGCCCGGTGTAATCACCGGGCCTTTTCTTCGGCGCTAAATGCTACCCTGAACCGCATGCAGTCCGGCATAAACGCCGCCGCGTGCCATCAGGGCATCATGCGTTCCATTTTCGACAATCCCGTCTTCGGTCAGCACCAATATCCGGTCCGCATGACGCACCGTGGACAGGCGATGGGCGATGACCAGCATGGTCCGCCCCTTTGCCAGCCCCAGAAGCGCCTGCTGGACTGCGCGCTCGCTTTCATTGTCGAGCGCAGATGTCGCCTCATCGAAGATCAGCACAGGCGGGTTCTTGAGAAATGCCCGCGCGATGGTCAGTCTTTGCTTCTGTCCGCCCGAGAGCTTTACCCCACGCTGGCCGATATCGGTGTCATAGCCATCGGGCAGCGCCATGATGAAATCATGCGCGTTTGCCGCCTTTGCCGCGGCGAGCACCGCATCGCGGGAGGCATCGGGCCGACCATAAAGCAGGTTGTCCCACACTGTGCCGCTGAACAGATAGACATCCTGCTGCACAACGCCCACCGCGCGCCGTAAGGAGCTAAGCTCAATGTCGCGGACATCCCGCCCGTCGATCGTGACGCGCCCCGCTTCCACATCGTAAAAGCGTGGCACTAGGCTGCACAGCGTGCTCTTGCCCACGCCGGATGGCCCCACAAGCGCCACGAACTCGCCCGGTCGGATCGTTAGCGATAGGCCATTGAACACCGTTCGGTCTGTGCTGTCATAACGAAAGCGCACCGCCTCGAAACCGATTTCGCCCCGTACGTCCCGAAGGGGCAGGGCCCCCGGACGGTCGGTAATGTCGGGCACTTCCTCCAGCAGTTCCATGGCGCGGGTAAAGCCGGTATAGCCCTCCTGCCAGAGGCGGATGAAGTTATCGAGCCGTCGCAACGGGTCCATCAGCACGCCCACTGTCATCAGCAGCGTCAGTAGATCGGCGGCAGACAGCTCGCCATTGATGATCCGCCAGGCTCCGATCAGGATCACAGCTATGGTGGCAAGCTGGTAGAACCCTTCCATGCCGGACCACAGCATGGCCTCACTGCGATAGCCGTCGCGTCGACTTTGCAGGAAGCTCTGGTTTTCCACGTCGAAGCGACGCAATTCGTCCGCCTCGTTTGCAAAGGACTGCACAACGCGGACGCCGCCCAGCGCGTCCTCCACCCGTTCGTTGACCCCGGCAATCCGCTCCTTGCTGGTGCGTAGCGCCACCTTCATTCGCTTGTTGAAATGAAGCGCGTAAGCGACTGCAAATGGGACCATTAAGCCAATTGTTAAAGCGATAGGGGGATCGATCCAGACTAGCACCGCCATGGCGCCCACGAATTTGAGCACGCCGATGGCTGCGTCCTCTGGACCGTGGTGAAAAAGCTCGCCGAGCCACAACGAGTCATTGCTGATCCGGCTCATCAGCTGGCCAGTACGTTGCCTGTCATAGAAGCTGAACGAGAGTCTCTGACAATGCTCGAACAGATCGCGGCGCACCTGAGCCTCGATGCGCGCGCCTATCACATGCCCTCTGTAGTCCACGAAATAGATGGCAATGGCCTGCACTGCGAATGCTGCGAACATGACCAGACCAAGCCCACCCAATTGCCAGAGAGCATTGGGCGATTGCACCAAGTCGGGTAGGCGCGAGAGGATGATATTGGTGGTCACCGGCAGCGCGACGGCCGCCACTGCCACTAGCAATGCAGCCAACATCACCGCCGCAAAAAGCGGCAGATGCGGTCGGTAATAGGAAAGAAAGCGCCGGAATCTGCCGCGCGACCTTTCCTGGGCAGCAGAACATGCTGCACGGCGAAGAAAGAAAGGAGGAGAAAAGCGGCTAGAGCTGTTCGGCGCGCTTTTGGCTCCGTGGGAAGGTTTGGAATGCATGAACGGTCATGTCCTGTTGCAGACGAAGTGCGGCTTGGCTGGACATGAAGGCTTTCATTTTCAAACTCCCAAAGATGAGCTGGCGAAATATGCGCAGTCACAGGCGGGCCTGCAAGCGGGGCAAAGTCACAAAGCTGTCCCTGTGACGATTCCGCAACAAAGGCCGGGATTCACGCTGAGACGCCCGCATGGCAACGTTTTGGCGATGTTTGCTGCCACAATCTCACCCTAAACAATACGCCCGAAGCGAGATTGATGCCGCCACGCTGGTGGAGTGTCGATGATCGTATTCGGGACATAAAAGCATTCGGGGGCGGGTGCCGTCATCCTAGGACCGCATATTCCTGCGGGCGAGGCATGGCGCTGACTTTCCCAGGTTTTATGGATGAATGACGGATCGAGCGCCGTCTGGTGTAGGTGAAATGAACGCAGGGACTTTGATCGCAGGGCAATCCGGCTGTGGCATAAAAGCCACGGCGGCAGCGCTTGCGGCATCTTGTGATCAGTCTGGCCGAATACGGCCACAAAGCGTGTTTACCTCTTGTTCAGATTTGGTTTGGCCCGCGACCGCATTCCGGGCGAAATTATCGGTGAAAATGAGCGGAGTGCTGGCCTTGTTTGGCGCCGCAGCGGGTTCGGGAAACCGTAAGCCGCATTTTGTACCCGCCCATGGCCCCATGGGCGAAAGGAGTATCATGCGGACTTTGTCCCATGCCGCCACAGGTCTGCTTCTGGCTTTCTGCGCTGCCGCTCCGGCTCAGGCGCAGACCGCCATTGACGCTGCCTCCGATTTTGCCCGCTCGATGGATGGGATCACCTCCATGGATAGCGTGGGCGTGCCCAATGACACCTTCATTTCTGCGCTGGAAAGCGATGCAGAGGCCGGTCGTCCGCTGGCGCTCTGGCAGCTTGGCTCGATGTACGAAAACGGCGAAGGCGTAAACAAAGACCCGGTCAAGGCGTTTGGCTATTACTCTCAGATCGCCATTCAGCATGCCGACACTGCACCACGCGGCCTCGAAGCCGACATTGTGGCACGTTCCTTCGTCAAGCTGGGCGACTATTTCCGCGAAGGTGCGCCTGAGCTTGGCCTTAAGCAGGATGCGGTGGAATCCCATCGCATGTTGATGCATGCCGCCAGCTATTTTGGTGATGCCGAAGCGCAATATCGCGTCGGGCTGCTTTATCAGCAGGAAGATGGCCTTGGCGTCAGCCCCACGCTCAGCGCGCGCTGGTTGCAGGCCGCGGCCAGTAAAGGCCACTGCCTTGCTCAAGCGGGCCTTGGCAATCTGCTGTTCAATGGCTTGGACAATTATCCGCCCCGTCCTGCCGAGGGTTTGATGTGGCTGGAAGAAGCACACAAAACCTGCCTTGGCACCATAGATCAGGCCGCAGCCGACGATATGCTGCACCGCGCCCTGTCTTCAGCCAGCCCCGATGACCGGGCCGCTGCACAGGCCATGGCCGGCAATACCAGCTTCGAAGTCGGCATCGAGTTCTGATCGCATAGGCTGCCTCGCAGCCTTTGACAGGTCATGCGCATCGCTTGCCCACCGCCGGGGCTGCCCTCGGGCTTGACCCGAGGGCCATTTACCCCGCTCAAAGTCTACAAAAACCAGGCTCTCGCGCCGGCCCTCGGGTCAAGCCCGAGAGCAGCAAAGCGCAGGTGGCGCTCCAAGTAGCCAAAGCTGGCAAGAGCTCTAAAAACTAAACACGCCCTCCACCGGAACGTGGTCGCTCGGCTTGTCCCAGCCGCGTGTATCCTTATGGATGGTGACATCGTCCAGCCGATCAGCCGCCTGCGGTGAAAGCATCAGGTGGTCGATCCGAATGCCCGCATTGCGTCGCCAAGCGCCAGCCTGAAAATCCCAGAACGTAAACGCCTCTTCGCCGTTCACGGCGCGCAGAGCGTCTGTCATGCCGAGATTGCGCAGAATGCGGAAGCGTTGGAGGCTTTCGGGCCGATAGAGCGCATCGCCCCACCATGCATCAGGATCATGTGCGTCGATGGGGGCAGGGATCAGGTTAAAATCGCCCATCAGCACAAATGGCTCTTCGAGTTCCAGACGACCTTCAACAAAGCGATTAAGCCGGTCCATCCAGCGCAGCTTGTAGGGAAATTTTTCCGTATCCACCGGGTTACCGTTCGGCAGGTAGATATTGCAGACGCGAACCACCCCACCTTCCACGGAGAAAACGCCCTCGATCAGCCGGGCTTGCTCATCTTCATCCTCACCGGGCAGGCCGCGATGCACCTCGTCGAAGGGGAGCTTCGAGAGCAGCGCCACCCCGTTCCAGCTCTTCTGGCCATGGGTTTCAATATTGTAACCCAGTGCTTCGATCTCGGCGCGCGGAAAGGCCTCGTCGACGCTCTTAATTTCCTGCAAGCCGACAATGTCCGGCTTTTCTTCCTCAAGCCAGCGCAGCAGCAATTCAATCCGCGCCTTGATGCCGTTGATGTTCCAGGTCGCGATACGCAGGGCCATGCTTCGGCTCCTCAAGTGAAATCGGCGTAGACGGCGCGGATCAGGTCTTTGGGATATTGTCCCGTGCAGCCTTCAAGCGCCGTATTGGTCATGGAGACTATCGTAAGCCCATTGGCGGGATCGACAAGCCAGGAATGGCCATAGACCCCACCCCAATTGACGGTGCCCTTGGCCGAAGCTGAGTTGGCGGCAACCGGGTCATCGATAATGGCACCAAGATAGCCGAAGCGCTGCCCGGCATCGTCGCGCTTGAGGTTGCCGATCTGGTTAGAAAAGGCCCGCGCAACGGTTTCTGGACGTACCGCGCCACCGCCACCATTCCGCATCGCTTCAAGAAAGCGCAAAATATCGCCGGGCGTCCCGGCCATGCCTGCGCCTCCCGACTGAAAAGCCTTGCCGTTGAAGATGCGGGAGGGTGAGAAGGTGGGGCCCTGACCGGTCTCGTTGGGCACCATCTGCGGGTCGCCCATCGGCGTCGCCACCGGCGCGCCATCGGCGTAAGGCTTGGCGAGCCGCGCCTTATCGGCAACGAGAAAGCCGGTTTCGCTCATGCCCAGAGGCCCCGTGATATGGGCGCGCACCGCATCATCGACGCTGCCGCCATGAACCGTGGCCAGCACAGCACCAAGCACGTCTATGGCCACCGAATAGAGCCAGCCCGTGCCAGGTTCATAGGCCAAAGGCTGCTGCGCGATGAGCGAAAAATTTTCCTCAAGGCTCTTGTCGGTCTGTCCAAGCCCGGTCGAAATCTCCGGGTTCTGTGGATAGCCATATTCGAGCCCTGCGGTGTGCGTAAGCAGATGATGAATGGTGATCTTCGCCACCGACCCATCGGCCAGTTTAGGCGTGAACCACGGGATGTAGGTAGCCACCGGCTCGTTGAGCCCGATCAGTGCCTTGTCCGCCATAGCCAGGGCGGTCGCAGCCACGATGGGCTTTGTCACGGAAGCCAGACGATAGATCGCATTGTCGATCATCGGCACGCCTGCCTCGCGGTCAAACCAGCCTGCGGTTTTGCGGCACACGATGTCACCATGCCGCGCCACAACAAGTTCCGCGCCCACAATCGACTGCTTGTCGATAGCGGCGTTCATGACGGCGTCGATATGGTTTGGCATGCTGATTCCTCCGTAACGGCGGGACTTTACCGCCCGGAGGTCAGAGAAAGCTAGACGGCGAAACTCGTACCACAGCCACAGGAGGCGACAGCGTTCGGATTCTTGATCTGGAACGACTGCCCGATCAGATCGTCGACAAAATCGATCTCCGCACCGCCCATAAATTCAAGACTCAGCGAATCGATCAGCACGATTGCATCGCCCTTTTGCAGGACCAGATCGTCGTCATTGGCCGTTTCCTGAACGAGATTATATTCGTACTGAAAACCGGAGCAGCCGCCACCAGCCACCGAAACCCGCAACACCGTTCCCGGCGCTTCTTTGGCGACGATACGCGCAACGCGCTTGGCGGCACGGTCCGAAAGGGTTACGGCGGGGCGATCAGCAAGGGCAGCGTCTGTCATGGATATGGTCCGGACATTCGTAATGTCATAACAACAACGCTAAGATAGGCGCTCCAAGCGCCGTTGCAAAGGCCTGCGAATACACATGAGCGAGACCGCCCCCTATGCCAGCAAGCCCGAGCTTTCCGTCGGGCGTCTTTATGGCACCGGCCCCAGCCCCACGCGCAATGAATTTCAGCGCGACCGCGACCGCATCATCCATTCAACAGCCTTCCGTCGTCTGCAACACAAAACGCAGGTTTTTCTGGCCCATGAAGGCCGCCATTTCCGTAATCGGCTGACCCACACGCTCGAAGTCAGCCAGATCGCACGCTCGATCGCTCGCGCTTTGCGGCTCAACGAAGATTTGGCGGAAGCGCTCGCCCTGAGCCACGATCTCGGTCACACGCCTTTCGGTCATGCGGGCGAGCGCGCATTGCACCGCGCCATGCACGAATTCGGTGGCTTCGACCACAATGTCCAGGCATTGCGCGTCGTCTCTTTGCTCGAAAACCGCTACGCCACCCATGATGGGCTGAACCTGACCTGGGAAAGCCTTGAAGGCATTCTTAAGCACAATGGTCCGCTCATCGGCGCCAGCGGTGCCCCACATGGCCGCTATGTGGAAGAGGGGCTACCCGCAGGACTCGACGCCATCGCGACCCCAGCCGATCTGCGTCTCGCCACCCATGCCAGCCTTGAAGCACAGGTCGCAGCCATCGCCGACGACATCGCTTATAACGCCCACGACATCGACGATGCCCTGCGTGCCGAACTGATTACGCTCGAAGATTTCCGCGATGTGCCTATGGCGGGCCCCATTGTGGCAGAAGTGCTGGAACTCTACCCACATATTGCCGTCAACCGGCAAACCCATGAAGTCCAGCGCCGCATGATCACCCGTGCCGTAGAAGACGTGATCCGCACCAGCGCCGGAAACATCGCCATGTCCGGTGTCAACAGCGCCGAGGACGTGCGTCTCGCCGGAAAGACACTCGTTGCGTTCTCATCCGCGACCGCTGAAGCTGAAAAGGGCTTGAAGCGTTTCCTCTTCGCCCGCGTCTATCGCCATGAATCGGTGATGAAGCCGGTGCTCGAAAGCGAAGCCGTGGTCGAACGGCTCTTCGCCCACTATATGGCCGATCCCGATATGCCTGGTCGTTGGGGCGAAGCAGGCAGGACGGTCGATGGCCCGGCGCGTGCCCGCATCGTCGCCGATTTCATCGCTGGGATGACCGACCCCTACGCCCTCGATGAATATGAGCGTCTGTTTGACGCTCGACCGGATTTCCGTTAACCCGGCCCGATTAGTCCCCATAGGTTTGTCATGGATATTTTCGCCCTCTTCACCACTCGGGTTATCGAAGCCCTGCGTGCCGACTATCCCGAGCTGGACGAGAGCCTGCTTGCGCGCGTCGTGGTGGAGCCCCCGCGAGATGCAGCCCATGGTGATCTGTCCACAAATGCCGCGATGGTGGTCGCCAAGCCGCTAGGCAAAAATCCGCGCGAACTGGCTACTGCGCTGGCAGGTCGCTTTGCCCATGCGCCCGATGTTGAATCGGTTGAAGTGGCCGGTCCCGGCTTCATTAATTTCCGCCTTTCCAATGCCATCTGGCATCAGGTGCTGAAAGCTGTTGGCGCGCAGGGCGAGAATTACGGCCGCTCCGACATCGGCAAGGGCGAGCGCGTCAATGTCGAATACGTGTCGGCCAATCCCACCGGCCCTATGCACGTGGGCCATACGCGCGGCGCGGTGTTTGGCGACGCTCTGGCCTCGCTCATGGCCTGGTCCGGCTACGACGTTACCCGCGAATATTACATCAATGATACCGGCGGGCAGACCATCATTCTCGGTCGTTCCGCCTTGCTGCGTTACCGGGAAGCCCTTGGCGAAACGATCGAAATCCCGCCCGGCTTTTATCCCGGCGACTATCTGATTGCTGTTGGCGAAGCCCTCAAGGCCGAATGGGGCACCTCGCTGCTCGACAAGCCCGAAGAAGAGGCCATGCTTATCGCCCGCGAAGCGGCGCTCGGCGCCATGCTGGTTTTGATCAAGTCCGATCTCGCCTTGCTCAACATCCACCACGACGAATTCTTCTCCGAGCGCCAATTGCACGGTCCCGGCGGCGACATCGAAAAGACGCTTGCCTGGCTGCGCGAAGAAGGCATGGTCTATGAAGGTAGGCTCGAAGCCCCCAAAGGCAAGACGCCCGAGGATTGGGAAGACCGTGAACAGACCCTGTTCCGCGCCACCGATTATGGCGACGACACCGACCGGGCGCTGATCAAGTCCGACGGCTCCTACACCTATTTCGCCGCTGACATTGCCTATCACCGCAACAAATATCTGCGCGGCTTCAAGCACATGATCAACGTGCTCGGCGCCGACCATTCTGGTTATGTCAAGCGCTTGCAGGCTGCGGTGAAGGCCGTGTCCAATGGCGAAGCCGATATGGACGTTCGCATCTGCCAGCTCGTTCGCCTGCTCAAGAATGGCGAACCATTCAAGATGAGCAAGCGCTCGGGCGATCTGGTAACGCTGGCCGACGTGGTTGAGGAAGTCGGCTCAGACGCCACGCGCTTCATGCTGTTATTCCGTCGCAATGACGCGTCCATGGATTTCGATTTCGCGCTGGTCAAAGAACAGACCCGCGACAATCCGGTTTTCTATGTGCAATACGCACACGCCCGCGCCTGCTCGATTTTCCGCAATGCGCAACGCGATCTGCCGGACCTCGATATTTCCGCTGCTGCCCTGACTTCAGCCGAGGTAGAACGCCTCGACAGCGCTGCGGATATTGAACTTATCCGCCTGCTCGGCGCATGGCCGCGCACCGTGGCTGCAGCCGCAATTGCGCATGAGCCACATCGCGTCGCTTTCTATGTTCATGACCTTGCGGCGGCCTTCCATGGCTTCTGGGCTAAGGGAAAGGACGATCCGGGTTTGCGTTTTATTAACGCTTCTGATCTGAATTTGACGCTGGCTCGACTCGCCCTTGTGGACGCCGTACGTCAGGTGATCCGCAACGGTTTGGGTATTCTGGGAGTCACGTCGCCCGAAGAGCTTTCATAATTCGGGCGTATTGGTGTGAACACTCGCGGGACGGCTCTGGATAGGGCCGTTCTGCATTATAGGGGCGCTGGCAGATAACGTCAGCGAAACCGCAATCGATGGCCTCACAGACTGAAGCACCGGATGATCTCATTGCCGAGCTGGCTCGGCTTATGGCCGACGATGCCAAATCCGATCAGGCCACGCGTGTGCGTGAACCCGAGCCAGCAAAGCCCGTACCGATCCGTATTCCGGGCGCTGAACGTGTTGAAACGCCAAAGCCCGTTTTTGGTGCAGTGCGTATTCCCGGTAATACGGAGGATACCGAGCCAAATCCGTACAATTTCGATTTTGCATTAAATCCCAAGCGAGGCGTGACCAGCCCGGTTGCTCCAGTTGCACCAAAAGCTTCAGAACCTGCACCGACACCTACGCCAGCTCCAGAGCCTGTTTTCGTCGAGCCGACTGTGGCCGACGCGCAGCTTGATCATGATGCCCTTGCCGATCTGATCGCTGCAGAACTGGCGAGTGACCTCGCCCCGTCTCAGCCGCTGCCTGTGGCCGACGGCCCGCCTCGGGGCGAAGACAATTTCGGGGTGCCACCTGTATTTGGCCTTGGTACGCCGCAGGTTTCGAGACCCGCTCCCGCACCGGAGCCGGTCATGGCGCATATTGAGCCCCAGCTTGAGCCCGAGATCGACCATGTTCCCGAGGAAATCCGTTCGGAACCTCAATTTGTTCAGGCAGAAACGCCCGTAGAAAATGAGCAGGTCTCCGATCCACTTGCTGATATAGAGCGCCTGATTGCTCCTGCGGTCTATAAGGCCCAGTCCGAAGCACCTGTGCCTCGCGCACCCAGCCCAGCGCTCCGTAGCTTGGCCACGCCGACACTGCCTGTTGTCGAACCACAGCATGAGCCGCAGATTGATGCGCCCCGCAATGGCGCAAAGACGGCGCCGGTTTCGGTCGATGAAGCCATTCTTGCTGCCGCCTCCGCTACCGGCGCCCGCGTAGAGTGGGTGGATTCTGGCCGTGGTGAGAGCGAGTTCCTTGCTGATGACGAATTGGAAGCTGAGGCCGAACCCCGGCGCCGGTTTACGATGTCTCGCGCCGTTATGGGGCCGCTCGTGGCAATCGCGCTTCTGGGCGTTGCCGGGGGTGGACTTTACTGGGTTCTGGGGCAGGGTGGCGCACCGTCCGGCCCAGCGCCGTTGCTGGTTGCCGATACGAATCCCGTAAAAGAAACGCCTGATCCGGTTGAGCCCACGTCGTCGCAATCTGTGGTCTTCAACGAGATTTCCGGCGCCAACAACCCTGCTGACGAGCAGCTTGTGCCCAGGGACCAAGCCGACGTAGCTGCGCTCAACGAGGCGGCTGCTTCCAGTGGCGGTAGTGGTGTTCTGGCAAATGCCGACGGCACGGGTATCGACCCAAATCAGGATGGTCTGGTGAACCGCAAGGTCCGCACCGTGACCGTTCGTCCCGATGGCACCATCATCAGCGGTGCAGACAGCATGGCCGGGTCAGCGATTTTGCCTGTTGAGCGGCCTGACGTGCCCACCGTACCCGGCGCTGATGTGTCAACGCCTGATCTAGTCGCGGCAACTGAGCCGGTTACAGCCACCCCGGCTGCTACCACCCCGGCGCCTGTCGCCACCACGCCACCGGTTACGGCAGGTTCGGTAGTGCCGGTTGTCGATGCAACTGGCGCCCCACTCTCGGGTCGCACGACAACCATTCCGTCTAGCCGCCCTGCTGATTTTGCGCAGGCTGCGGCAGCTGCTTTGTCGGCATCGGCGGTCCCGGCAACACCTGTTGCAGCGCCCGCTACAGCTCAGCCTGCTGCTGCCGCCCCAACGGTGAGCGACACTAATAGCGGTGCGTCTGCCTTCGTCCAGCTGGCCTCCCAGCGCAGCGAGGAAGCCGCTCGGCAGTCTGCTCAGTCGATGAATACGCGCTATGGCGTCCTGTTCGGCGGCGCAGCGCCTGAAATCCAGCGTGTCGATCTGGGCGAACGCGGCATCTATTATCGCGTCCTGGTGCCAGCCGCATCGCGCGATGCCGCCGCCTCCATTTGCACCAATATCCGGGCAGCTGGCGGGGACTGCTTGTTGCTCTGATCATCTGTGGGCAATGTCCGGCGTGCTTGACGCTCGCCGGGCCAGCGGCCAAGGATGGGCCATGATGTCCATTGCCCGGAAACCGTGATGACGAGCGCGCAAACCGATTGGTTCGATACGCCGCCACCACCTCCGGCGGATGAAATCCTTCATGTCGATGTCGACGGCTATGAAGGTCCGCTTGATCTTCTGCTCGATCTGGCGCGGCGACAGAAGGTCGATCTAGCCACAATTTCTGTTCTGGCTCTGGCCGAGCAATATCTGTCCTTCATAGAAAAGGTGCGTGAGCGCCGCATTGAGGTCGCAGCGGACTACCTCGTCATGGCTGCCTGGCTCGCCTATCTCAAAAGCCGCCTCATGGTGCCACAAGCGCCGGGCGACGAAGAGCCGAGTGGTGAAATGCTGGCGGCAATTCTGCAATTCCGCCTCAAGAGGCTTGAAGCCATGCGCGCCGCCGCTAATCGCCTGATGAACAGGCCGCGCCTCGGCTTTCAGGTTTATGCCCGCGGTGCGCCCGAGCCCATCGAAATCTCCCGAAAGTCGATGTGGGAAGCCAATCTTTATGATGTTCTGCGCGCCTATTCGTCCCAGCGTGAACGCGGAATTGTCACTGAGTACACTCCGCTGGCCCGTAACGTCTGGTCGTTGCAGGACGCGCGGGACCTGCTCTTGCGTCTGATCGGCGACAGCATGGAATGGGTCGCCATGGACACATATCTCATCGAATATCTCTCCACACCCGCCGAGCGCGCCACCGTTCGGGCGTCGAGCTTTGCATCCAGCCTTGAACTTGTCCGCCTGGGGCAGATCGATATTCGCCAGGCCGAGACCTTTGGTCCGCTTCTCATGCGCCGTCGTCGGAGCGAAAGTCCGTGAGCGAGGGAATAGGGGACGACGAAGGCGGCGAAGTTACGCGTCGCCACCTGCGCATCGTTGAGGCATTGCTTTTCGCCTCGGCCACACCGCTTCGCGCTTCCGACATTGCGCCTTATCTTGGCGAGGGCGTGAAGGTTGCAGTGCTTCTGGCTGAGCTTGAAGCGCAATATGCGGGCAGGGGGGTGAACCTCGTGCGTCGCGGCGAAGGCTGGGCCTTTCGCACCGCAGAAGATCTTGGCTTTCTGCTCCGGCGTGAGGAGCAGGAAACGCGCCCTCTCTCGCGTGCCGCGCTCGAAACGCTGTCCATCATCGCCTATCACCAGCCCTGTACCCGCGCCGAAATCGAGGACGTACGCGGCGTCACCACTGGCAAGGGTACGCTCGATTTGCTGATGGAGGCCGGATGGATTCGTATGCGCGGTCGCCGTCGCACACCGGGGCGCCCCGTAACCTATGGCACCACCGAAGCATTCCTTGATCATTTCGGCCTCGAATCCCTGTCGGATCTGCCCGGACTGGATGAGTTGAAGGGCTCTGGCCTTCTGTCCGGGCGCCTGCCGCCAGACCTGCAGATCCCGCTGCCATTTGATGGCGCTTTGCGAGACGATGAAGACCCGCTCGATCCCGCTGATCAGGGCGAAATTGACGAAGAGGACGAGAGATGACCAGCGCAGCGCAAACGGTAGAGCCACATAATTGGGGTCTGCGCGGCACGGCGGGTGTGTCCTTTGCCGCGTCGCTGGAATTCGACAATATCTGCGTTGAGCTGGGTGGCCGTCCCATCCTCGACAATCTGCAATTGCAGCTCCGGCCCGGCGAAATCGTCTGCCTGCTGGGAGAGTCGGGTTCGGGTAAATCCACCGCCCTGCGTGTCGCCGCGGGTATTCAACCTGTCAGCTCTGGCACGCTGCGTATCAATGGCGAGGTGATGTCAGCGGCAGGACGGACGATCTCGCCCGACCGGCGCGGTATTGGCCTCATGTTTCAGGACTACGCGCTCTTTCCCCATCTTTCTGTGCTGCAAAATGTTCTGTTTGGCCTCAAACGCCTAGGTCGCGCCGCCGCCATTGAACAGGCCAAAGCCGCCCTGCGTCGCGTTGGCCTGACAGGCCGTGAAAACGACTATCCACACCAATTGTCCGGTGGCCAGCAGCAACGCCTTGCCTTGGCTCGAAGCGTCGCGCCCCGCCCCGGTCTTCTGCTGCTCGATGAACCTTTCTCCAGCCTCGACGCGCGCCTGCGCGAGACCGTGCGCGACGAAACGCTTGCCGTCCTGCGTGAAACCAATGCCACCAGCCTTGTCGTCACCCATGATCCCGAAGAAGCCATGGTCATGGGCGACCGTATCGCCCTGTTGCGGCAGGGGCGCATTGCCCAGATCGGCACGGCAAACGAGATCTATCGCAAACCTGTCGACCTCGCCGCAGCCCGCTTTCTTTCGCCGTTGGGCGAAATTGAAGCGCAAATTGTCGCGGGCGCCGCGCCAACGCCATTCGGCCCGGTTCCTGCACCCGGATTCGCAGACGGTGACCGTGTGACAGTGGCCATCAGACCTGTCGGCGGCGCCGAAATTCGCCGCGAGGGCCCCGGCACGCCGGGGCGCATCCTGTCGCGTCGAGAGGCTATCGGGCTTGATCTCTTCGAGGTCAAGGTGGACGGCCTGGATACTCCTTTGGCCATCCGCCAACCGTCCAACTTTGCGCTACATCCAGGACAGGATGTATTCCTTGTCCTCAATCCAGAACACGTTCTTGTGTTTGGGCGCGATTAAACCTATTTCTCGGTCTATCTATAGCGCGTAAAGCGTATCTGGACTTTATTGGGAGACTATCATGCACGCGCCGTCTATTTGGGGCATTCTCGTTGTCGCCGTCGTCGTTATCCTGCTGTTCGGTCGCGGGAAAATTTCTGGCATGATGGGCGAAGTCGCCTCGGGCATCAAAGCCTTCCAGAAGGGAATGAAGGACGACGACAAGCCGGTCGAACGCATTCAGACCGCCTCTGAAGTCGAAGCTCGCGAAGTGGACAAGAGCAAGGACGCCTGATCAGGCGTCCACCGTTCTGATCCAATACATTAGGAGCAGTAATGCTGCTCCTCGGAGACTATTTCTATGATGGGCATTGGCTGGACAGAGATGCTGGTGATCGGCGTCGTTGCGCTGATTGTCATCGGACCCAAAGACTTGCCTGTCGTTATGGCGCGCGTCGGAAAGTTCGTGGGTCAGATTCAGCGCATGGGACGTGAGTTCCAGCGCGAGATCAACAAGACCACTGGCCTTGATGAAGTGCGCAACCTGCGCAATTCCATCACCGATCCTCTGAAAAAGACGGCCGACGAAATCCGCAAGGAATTCAACGCAATCGGCAAGGACGGTAAGCAGTCTCCGACTGGTGCCCTGAAGCCCACCGACCCTAAGGTTGAAAGCGTCGCCGATGCCATCAAGGAACAGGCTGGAATGACACCGGCCAAATCCAGCACTGAACTGGCTGGCGAGTATGGCTTCAAGCCGCAGGCGGCCAAACCCGTGGCTGGCAAGAAGACAACGCCCCCCACTTTCAGCGACACCAAGACGGCTAAAGCCGTGGCCAAGCCTACTGCCGCCAAAAAGCCAGTGAAGGCAAAGGCGACCACTGCCGCCGCCGAAAAGACCGCTGAGCCCGTGAAGGCAGCGCGACCCAAGGCTGCTGCAAAGCCGACTACCAAAAAGCCAGTGGTGAAGAAGGCGTCGACTGCTAAGGCAGTTGCGCCAGCTGCCCCGGTTACGGCACCTGCCGTGACGGAGCCCGTGGCCACCGAAACCAAGCCTGCCGCGCCGAAAAAGCCCCGCGCCCCGCGCAAGAAACCTGCCGAAACGGCCGAAAAGAGCTAAGCCATGGCCGAGACCAAGCAGATTGAAGACAAGAGCAAGGTTGAGCCGCAGGACGAACTCGCCGGAAGCGAAGCGCCGCTGATGGAGCACCTGATCGAGCTGCGCAAGCGCTTGATCCATAGCTGCATCGCCATTGTCGGCCTGATGATCTTCTGCTTCATCTTCGCCGGGCAGATTTTCGATCTGCTGCTCAATCCCTACCGCTCGATCTATCCCAATCCGGGCGATATGGAGCTGATCTACACCGCTCCGCAGGAATTCTTCTTCACCCAGCTCAATCTGGCCTTCTTCGGCGCGATCTTCCTGGGCTTTCCGTATCTCGCCACCCAGGTCTACCGCTTCGTTGCGCCGGGCCTCTACAAGCACGAACGCAAGGCGCTGATCCCCTATCTGGTCGCCACGCCGGTCTTCTTCCTGCTCGGCGCAGCCATGGTCTATTTCGTGGTTTTGCCGTTGGCTCTCGGCTTCTTCACCAATATGCAGACCGAGGAAATCAAGCTCCTCCCGCGCGTCTCTGAATATCTTGGCCTTGCCACCACGCTGATCCTCGCCTTTGGCATCTGCTTCCAGCTCCCAGTTGTTCTGACGCTGCTGGCACAGATCGATCTGGTCAATGTCGAGCAGCTTCAAAAGGGCCGCCGCTATGCCATCGTCGGCATTCTGGCCGTCGCCGCCTTTGTGTCGCCGCCCGATCCGATCTCGCAGATCGGTCTTGCCATCCCGATGTATGCTCTCTACGAACTCGCCATTATCTCGGTTCGGATGGTGCAGAAGCGTCGTGAAGCTGCGCTCGCGGCTCAGGATACGGAACTGTCCGGCTCATCCTCCGAATAATCGCGCTCTTTCGGGGCGCGGTTTTCGTGCCCCGGCCATGCAGGCGCGCCGAGGGCATCATATCCAGCCTGCATGATCAAAGAGGCGGGCACGGCCCGTAGCAACGATGTTCGATATCAAGTGGATCAGAGACAATCCTGACGCCTTCGACAAGGCCATGTCGCAGCGCAAGAACGTGTCCGTCCGCTCCTCCGATCTCATTGCCATCGATGAGCGCCGCCGCCAGATCATCGCGCGCCTCAATGAAGCACAGGAAAAGCGCAATGCTTTTTCCAAGCAGATCGGTCAGGCCAAGGCCCAGAAGGACGAAGCGAAAGCCGCCGAGCTAATGGCGGAAGTTGCACGCCTCAAGGAAATCATTCCGGCTGGCGAAGCCGACGAGCGCGCCGTCGAGAAGGAATTGCGCGACGCACTCTCGACCATTCCCAACATGGCCTATGATGATGTGCCGGTCGGCGATGACGAAGGCGGCAATGTCGAATATTTCGGCCTAAACGGCTCCCCCGAAACTGCCGCAAAGGCCCGCCCCGCAAAACCGAGCTTCACCTTCGCTCCGAAAGAACATTTCGAAATCAGCGTTGCCGAGAAGAACATGGACTTTGAAACCGCTGCCAAACTGTCTGGCAGCCGTTTCGTGGTCCTGAAAGGCCAGATCGCCCGCCTTGAACGGGCATTGGGCCAGTTCATGCTCGATCTGCACACCACCGAACACGGCTATCTCGAAGTCCAGCCGCCAGTTCTGGTGCGCGACGATGCCCTGTTCGGCACTGGTCAGCTTCCCAAGTTTGAGGAAGACCTGTTCTTTACGCCCCATGGCGAAAACCGGCTGGCATTGATCCCCACCGCTGAAGTGCCGATGACCAACTTCGTGCGCGAGTCCATTCTCGCAGAAGAGGAACTGCCGCTGCGCTTCACCGCGCTCACCTCCTGCTTCCGTTCGGAAGCCGGTTCGGCTGGCCGAGACACGCGCGGCATGCTGCGTCAGCATCAGTTCAACAAGGTGGAATTGGTCGCGATCACCACGCCCGAAGAGGCCGAAAACGAGCATGAGCGCATGCTCGCTGCCGCTGAAGCCGTCCTTCAGCGCCTTGGTCTGCATTATCGCGTCATGAAGCTGTGCACCGGCGATATGGGTTTCGGCGCACGCCGCACCTATGACATGGAAGTCTGGCTGCCGGGTCAGAACACCTATCGTGAAATTTCCTCGGTCTCCGTATGTGGTGATTTCCAGGCTCGCCGCATGGAGGCCCGCTACCGTCCATCCGGCGAAAAGCAGGCGCCGCGCTACGTGCACACGCTCAACGGCTCTGGCACTGCCGTTGGCCGCTGCCTCATAGCCGTGCTGGAAAACTATCAGCAGGAAGATGGCTCCGTGCTGATCCCCGAAGCGCTCCAGCCTTACATGGGTGGCCTGACCTCCATCGGCGGTCAATAACATGAGCCTGCGCATCCTCCTCACCAATGACGATGGCGTGGATGCGCCGGGCCTTGCCGTTATGGCCGATATTGCCCAGGCGATATCGGACGATGTGTGGATCGTCGCCCCGGATGGCAATCAGTCCGGGGCCGGGCACCGCTTCAGCTTTGGTCGTGAACTCTCTTATACCGAACACGGCCCCCGCCGCTTTTCGGTCAAGGGCGGCTCACCGGCCGACTGCGTCGTCGCGGCCATGACCCACCTTCTTGGCGATAAGCCTGCCGATCTCGTTCTGTCCGGCGTCAATGCTGGGCAGAACCTTGGCGACATCGTCAATTGCTCCGGCACGGCCGCAGGCGCGCGGGAAGGGGTGCTGCAAGGCGCCATCGGCATCGCCATGAGCCAGTCGATGAATTACGACGTTTCCCGCACGCCAAATTGGTCCAATGCCGCGCGCTTCGGCGCAGAAGTGGTCGACGCTATTCTGGCGGCCCATGGCAATGACGACGTGTTCTACAACGTCAACTTCCCGTATTGTGGCACAATGGAAGTGACCGGCCTCACCGCCGTCGCCCACCAGCGCTTCTCCCGCTCGCCTATTCGCTACTATCCCAGCGATAACGAGGGCGAATTCTTCATGGCCATTCCAGAAACGCCTATGCCGCTCGACCCCGCCGCAGACTACGAAGTGCTGCGCACAGGCAATTCCATCACCGTCACGCCTTTCGCCCTGCAACAAACCCATCGCGGGGCGTTAGAACGGCTCGGTAATATCTGCCTCAAGGGGCGGTAATTCGCTTCCAGCCAAGCGTTTTATCCGCGTCTGCTTTCAAGCAAATTCCACCCCAATCACCGCGCTGCCCTCGGGCTTGACCCGACGGCCAGTCTCCCCGTGCGATATTTCCATGAATTGGGCTCTCCAATAGGCCCTCGGGTCAAGCCCGAGGGCAGCACCCACCGTTTGCGAAGTGAGCGAGCCGCTCTGCCACTTCTTAACCTTACCGCCGTCTGAATCCGGCCCATACGAATTCACTCAAATCGCATCAGCTTTAAACTCGTCTTTACCTTACCGGCCTAGTCTCACAATCAGTTGTTGAGTACCTGCGTATGAGTAAGCCGATGAGTTTTCGCGTCTCTTCGCGACCGAGGAAAACGGTCGCCATCGCCGGAATGATTGTGGCTGCGGTCGCGCTGTCCGGTTGTAACAGTCTTGGCAGTCGCTCCTTTGGCGACTCTACGGTGACGGGTTCTGTCGCCCAGTCAGGTGCTCCTTCATTCAATCAGCCCATGCCCGCTTCGCTTGGTGCGCCGCAATCTACTGATGTTGCCATGAATCAGTATTTGCCGCCCGCGCCAGTTGGGGGTGGTGGCTGGAGTGGCGGCAATGTGCTGCCACCAGCACCTGTGAATAATGGTTTTGCACAGCCATCGGGCATGACGTCGCCAATCGGCGCAACCGCTGCTGTGCCTACTGTTCAGACCCAGTCCCTTCCGCCTCTGACCTCATCGCCCTCAATGGGAGCAACCCAAGCCATGCCCGCTCAGCAGACTCTTGCCTCGCTTCCGGCCACGCCCCCGGCCGTCGCTATGGGAACGCCAGCAAATGCTGCGCTCCCGGTTAATTCCAGTGTGCCGGTTCAGGCAGCTGCCAACACCAATGGCTATAGCCACACCATCGCCAATGGTGAGTCACTCCACACGATTGCACGTCGTTATGATGTGACCGTTCAGGCTATCGTTCAGGCCAACGGCCTCTCCTCGCCGGATCGTATCGTAGTCGGTCAGAAGATCACCATTCCGGGTCGCGGCGACCTTAACACCGCTGCACCCGTAACGCAGGTTGCCAGCGTTGCGCCTGTCGCCTCGACGGCAACCCTGCCAGATACACGCCCAACCAATCTGGCAGCTCCTGCTGCCACCGCGCCTGCTCAGGCAAACCTTGCTGCCCCAACACCGGCGCCCGCTCCCGTCGCTGCAACGCCAGCGCCGGTTCAGACAGCGTCGATTGCGCCGGCCGCTGCTGCCGAACCTGCTATGTCTGGTAATGATAAATTCCGCTGGCCGGTTTCTGGTCGCATCATCACCGATTTTGCCGCCTCGCGCGGTACCGGTATCAATATCGATGCGCCGGAAGGCTCCAGCGTCAAGTCTGCCGAGAATGGTACCGTGATTTATGTCGGCTCGGGCGTGGAGGGCTATGGCAATCTTATTCTGATCCGCCACCCCAATGGCTACGTATCGGCTTATGCCCACCTCAAGAACATGAGCGTGGACAAAGGTGCCGTGGTCAATCGCGGTGACTCGATCGGCACTGTCGGCCAGACCGGTTCTGTCTCCCGTCCTCAGCTCCACTTCGAGCTGCGCAAGGGTGCTACTCCCGTCGATCCGATGCCGCTGCTCGCCAGCTAAGCCGAACTGCCTCCAGAATCGAAAAGGCCGGGCGTGGTGCCCCGGCCTTTTTCTTTTGATCCACCCACAATTGTCACCCTCCGGTCAGGCCCGAGGGCGACGAGCGGTGTGGGGTGGGGGTAGGCTAAACCGCTTTTCCCTCTTCACCCGCCAGCGTCCGCACCAATTGGATTGCCACGCGACCAGATCGTGCCCCGCGCGTTGCCGCCCATTCGATAGCTCTTGCCCGAAGCGTCTCAGCGTCCACGCTGAGCCCATAATAGTCCGCATAGCCGGACACCATGGCGAGGTAATTGTCCTGATCCGAATTGTGGAAACCAAGCCAAAGCCCGAACCGGTCAGACAGTGACACCTTCTCTTCCACAGCCTCGCCGGGATTGATCGCCGTCGAACGCTCATTTTCGATCATGTCGCGCGGCATCAAATGGCGGCGATTGGACGTGGCGTAGAACAGCACATTGTCTGGCCGCCCCTCCAACCCACCATCCAGAATGGTTTTCAGCGACTTGTAACTGGTCTCGCCACTGTCAAAACTCAGATCATCGCAGAACACGACAAACCGTGCATCCTGTCCGGCAATGGCGCGCATCAGGCGGGGTAGGGTCTCCAGATCCTCACGCGCGATTTCAATCAGCACCAGCCGCTCGAAACCGCTCCGCGATTCGATATCGGCATGAATTGCCTTGACCAGCGAAGACTTACCCATGCCGCGCGCACCCCAGAGCAGGGCATTATTGGCGCCATGCCCGCGCGCAAACTGCTCGCTATTGGCCAGCAACAGGTCGCGCACATGATCGATCCCTTTGAGCATGTTCAGCGGAACGCGGCTCACCTTGGGCACGGCCAGCAGCGTGCCGCTATCGCCCTGCCAATGGTAGGCATTCTCGGGGCCGAGCGCGAATGGCCGGGCCTGAGCATCCTTGTTCAGCGCCCCGGCAATCGTCTCCAGCGCATCGGCGATCCTGCCCAGATAGTCTTTGGTCTTCACCAGTCTCGTCCTTGTGTATTCGGTCGCGATTGCCGCACCCGGATTGGCTTTGCAATCATTGATACCCAAATGTATAGTCCGCGCGATTTTGGCCGGGGCGCAAGTGCAGGCAAGCCCAATAGCGTCCAGCGTTTGAGAAGTCAGCGCGGGGCCGCCCCATTCCACCAGAAACAAAAAAGAAAAACACTTAGGAGATCGCTTGATGTTTGTAACGCCCGCCTATGCGCAGGATGCTGTTGGGGCCACTGGCGGCATGGCTGACATTTTCATTCAGCTCATGCCGATCGCCCTGCTGGTGCTCATTTTCTGGCTGTTGATTTTCCGTCCGCAGCAGAAGCGCCTTAAGGCTCAGCAGGCCATGCTCGGCGCCATCCGTCGCGGCGATACCGTTGTCACCACCGGCGGCATCATCGGTAAAGTCACTAAGGCTGTCGACGGCGAAGACCTCGAAGTCGAAGTCGCTCAGGGCGTCAAGGTCAAGGTCGTGCGTGGCATGATTGCAGACGTGCGCTCCAAGTCCGAGCCCGTCAACGACAACAAGCCCGCCTAAGCGGGAACATGATTGGGCCGGGGCAACGATGCTCCGGCCTTCCGCCTTTTCAGGACGTCTTTTATGCACCAGTCGCCGTTCCGCGTATTCGTCATTCTGTTTGTCGCAATCGCGGGTATCCTGCTTGCAGCCCCCAATTTCCTGCCCAAATCCATTCAGGAATCGCTTCCCGGATGGCTGCCGCAACCCGGCCTGGTTCTCGGTCTCGATTTGCAGGGCGGCTCGCACCTGCTGCTCGAGGTCAATCGCGAAGGCATAGTCACCCAGCGCCTGAGCGACATTCGTCGCGATGCGCGTAACGTCCTCGCCACGCAGAATGGCATCGGCAACATCATCACCACTGATGTCGCCCGAAATACCATTTCAATCGAACTGACCGATCCGACCCAGAAAGCGCAGGCTGAAACCGCAATTCGCGGCCTTCAGAACACCCTCAGCGACTTCATGTTCGGCGGCGTCGGCGTCGATGAACTCAGCTTCGGCGAAACAGGCGACGGTCGCCTTACCATCACGCTCACTCCCGATGGCATCAATCAGCGCATGAGCTCGCTGGTCGCTCAGTCGATGGAAGTGATCCGTTCGCGTATTGACGAACTCGGCACCACGGAGCCTACCATTCAGCGTCAGGGCGATACGCGCGTCATGGTGCAGGTGCCCGGATTCGGCGATTCTGAGCGTCTGAAGAACATCATTTCTCAGACCGCGCGCCTCACCTTCCACATGGTCTATCCCGGCATGACCGCCGATCAGGCCGAAGCGCAGGGTCTGCCGGTCGGCACCATGATCCTGCCAACGCAGGATGGTGGACGCGAACTGCTTTATGAGGACGTCGCTATCGGCGGTGAATCCCTGGTCGACGCCCAGCCTGCTTATGACCAGCAGCGCAATATCCCCGTCGTCAGCTTCAAGTTCGACACGCGCGGTGCCATCACCTTCGGCGAGTTGACATCGCGCAACGTCAATCAGCGCTTTGCTATCGTTCTCGACAACACCGTCATCACCGCGCCCGTCATTCAGCAGCCGATCACCGGTGGGTCTGGCCAGATCAGCGGTTCCTTCACCACGGCCTCCGCCAATGACCTTGCTGTGCTGCTCCGTGCAGGCGCTTTGCCTGCCAGCCTCGATGTCATTGAAGAGCGTACAGTAGATGCGAGCCTTGGTGCCGACTCCATTCAGGCTGGCTTCACCGCTGGTGTCATTGCTTCGGTGCTGGTGCTGGCCTTCATGGTCATGGCCTATGGCCTCTGGGGCGTCTTCGCCAATATCTCGCTGATCCTCAACATCATCCTGATCTTTGCCGCGCTCTCGACCCTCGGCGCCACGCTGACGCTGCCGGGCATTGCCGGTATCGTTCTCACCATCGGCATGGCGGTTGACGCCAACGTGCTGATTTACGAACGAATGCGAGAGGAACAAGCCTCAGGCAAATCGCCGTTACAGGCCATCAATGCCGGTTTCGAGCGCGCCTGGGGCACCATTATCGACTCGCACCTGACCCAGCTCGTCGCCGCCGTCGTGCTCTACTTCATGGGTTCGGGCCCCATTCAGGGCTTCGCTGTGACGCTTGGTCTCGGCATCCTGACTTCGCTCTTCACGTCCTATACGGTCACCTCCTATCAGGTGAACCTCTGGTACAAGCGCGTTCGTCCTAAGAAGCTGAAAATCCAGCATTTCCGCTTCATTCCTGACGGCACGAAAATTCCGTTCATGAAGATTTCGCGCGTCGTCATCGCGCTGTCCATCGTCATGACTTTGGTGTCCATCGGCTCCGCCTTCACTAAGGGATTCAACCTTGGCATCGACTTCGTCGGCGGCACTGCCATCGAAATCCAGCATGTCGGCGGCCCGGCCGATGTGGGGCAGGTGCGTGAAGCGCTAAGCAGTCTCGATCTTGGCGAAATCCAGGTTCAGGGCTTCGGCACGCCGCAAGACGTTCTTGTCCGCGTTCAGGCGCAGGAGGGTGGACAGTCTGCCGATCAGGCTGCTGTGCAGCAGGTGCAGGATGCTCTGGCCTCTGAGAATTACGAAGTGCGCCGCGTTGAAGCCGTCTCTGGTACCGTCTCTGGTGAACTCGCCTGGACCGGCACCATCGCCGTCATCATCGCGCTCGTCGCCATCCTGATCTACATCTGGTTCCGCTTCGAATGGCAGTTCGCCATGGCGGCGGTGACGACAACGTCACACGACTTGATCATGACCATCGGCCTCTTCTCGCTCACGGGAATGGAGTTCAATCTCAGTTCGATTGCGGCGGTGCTGACCCTTGTCGGTATTTCGCTCAACGAAACCGTGGTGGTCTCTGACCGTATCCGCGAGAACCTGCGCAAACATCGCAAGATGCCGCTGCCAGAGCTGATCGATCTATCGATCAATCAGACCATTGTGCGTACCTCCTTGACGCAGTTCACTCTGCTTCTGGCTCTGCTGCCGCTGGTCTTCTTCGGTGGCGAAGCGCTACGCAGCTTCACCATCGCCATGACCTTCGGCTCGCTGGTCGGCATGTATTCTTCGGTCATCATCAACGGCCCCATCCTCATCAATTTCGGCCTCAAGCAGAAATCTGACGACGACATCAAGGCCGAAGAGGACCGGAAGAAGAAAACAGCCGACGGCGCTTCGGTTTAGCCTCGGACCGCCCATAGGGTATGTCGCTCCGGTGGCGCAATTTGAGGCGGGCAGCCCAGAAGTCAGTGTTTGAGTGGCTTTCTTCTGCCACATCACAAACACCGGGCCGTCCTCGGGCTTGACCCGAGGACCAATGCCAACGCAAACCGGGCTCAAAGTGGCCCTCGGATCAAGTCCGGGGGCAGCCCGCGCGAACCGGGCAGGATTGCGATGACCGATAATATAAACACACATGCCAAAACCTTCCGCCAGTTTCCCCAACAGGTCGGCATCGACGCCTACGGCAATGGCGGCTTCCGTTTCGCGGAAATGTCGCACAGGGGCTCTTTGCTTTGCCTGCCCTCGGGCATGAGTGCATGGCCTGTGGCGTCTGTTGCCGAACTCACTTTGGCCAGCCTGCAACCGGTTCTGGATCAGGCAGATGCCATCGATGTGCTTCTCATCGGTCTCGGCCCCGACATCACCATCGTCGATCCTGCCATTCGCGCCGCCTTTCGCGAACGCAGCATCATCATCGAACCCACCCAGACCGGCGGCGCTATCCGCACCTATAACGTGCTTCTGGCCGAGGACCGTGCCGTCGCTGCCGCGCTCATCGCCGTCGAAAAGGCGCGGTAATGCCCAATAGCCACGATTTCGCCGCCGAGGCCCTGCGCGAACACGACCGCGACCGCTATCTGGCGACGCTCGTTCTTCCCTCCGAAGCCCGGCCACACGTCACCGCCATTCTCGCCTTCAACGCAGACATCGCGGCCATCCGCGAGCGCGTTTCCGGCCCGCAGCCCGGCGAGATTCGTCTGCAATGGTGGTACGATGCTCTGACCGGCGACGGCCATGGCGAAGTGCGCCAAAACCCGCTTGCCGATGCGCTGCTTGATACGGTCGCTAAATACGGCCTGCCCATAGGCACATTGCAGCGTCTGATCGGTGCCCGCCGTTTCGATCTCTACGACGACCCGATGCCTGACCTTGAAACATTCGAGGGCTATGCGGGTGAAACCGCATCCACACTGTTCCAGCTTGCTGCAATGGTTCTCAATAATGGCGAGCCGGTAGAGCAGGGCGATGCCGCCGGCCATCTTGGTGTTGCCCAGGCCATGATCGGCCACCTCCGCGCCTTCGGCTATGTGTCCTCGCAGGGCCGCATCATGCTGCCCTGGTCGATCCTCGAAGCCAATGGCGTCCGCGAAACCGAACTCTTTCGGGGTCAGGACAGCGAAGGCCTGCAATCGGCGCTAAGCCAGATTGCAGAATTGGCTGAAGACCACCTGAAGAAAGCCCGCACCGCAATCGCGGCGCTACCGAAAAACCTGCGCCCCGCCTTCGCCGCTCTGGCTACGCTCGAAAAACAGCTTTCGGTCTGGAAGCAAAACAGCAGCACGCCCTTCGCGCCGCCCAGCGATGAACCCGACTGGCGCAAGATCGCCCGGCTGACGTGGTGGGCGTGGCGAAACAGGTAAATCCTTCTTCCCCTCTCCCCTTCTGGGAGAGGGTGGATCGAGCGAAGCTCGAGACGGGTGAGAGGACCCGGCCAATCAAAGTGCTGTCAGGCAGGGATGGGCCTTAACCCCTCATCCGCTCCTCGGGCACCTTCTTCAACAAGGGGAGAACGGGTGGAGGTTTCGCCCTACCGCTCCACGATCGCTACAAACTCGCCAGTCAGCCGCGCCGCCACCGCACCCTCGAACAGCAGCTCCGCCACCACGCTCAATCGCGCCTTGCCGCGCCGTTCCAGCATGTGCCGGAAACTTTCCCAATCCGTCCCATCAAGCCGCGCCGTCGCCTTCACACGTCCCTTGATCGGCAGCAGATACTCAACCTCGGTCTTGTGGATCACCAATTGATTGGCAATCCCCTCGGCCTCCAGCCGCAGATGCAGCACTGACCATGCCGCGAGCAGTCCCAGAGTCGAAACGCTCCCGCCAAACATAGTGCCGTGCACATTGATATTGGGATCAAGCGGCGCTTCGAGCACCACTTCCTCTGCGCTGGCGCTCACCACCGACACATCCATCGCCTTTGAAAGCGGGATTTTGTCGTGCAGAAATGTCGCCAACGCGGAAGGCGTCATGCCCAGCCCTTGAGATCTTCCAGCGCACGGCTGGTGATTGCCCGGCGCTTGGCCATGGTTTTCTCCGGCCCCCGCCAGCGTGTTACGCCCTCAGGCTTGGTGATCGTAACTTCTGGGAACAGGCCGAAATTGACATTCATCGGCTGAAAACTGCGCGCGCCGCTATAGCTTTCAGCCTCCATGTGTCCGCCGGTAATGTGCCCGATCAGCGCACCAAGCGCCGTCGTTGCCGGTGGCATCTCCATCGAGCCGCCAAGCACTTCCGCAGCCGTCAAGCGACCGGTGATCAGACCACAAGCCGCGCTTTCCACATAGCCTTCAACGCCCGTCACCTGACCGGCAAAGCGAATACGCGGATCAATTTTCAGTTTAAGATCGTTAGACAACACCTTGGGTGAGTTGATAAACGTATTGCGATGCAATCCGCCCAGCCGCGCAAATTGCGCATTTTCAAGCCCCGGGATCATTCGAAAGATTTCCGCCTGAATGCCGTAACGCATCTTTGTCTGGAACCCGACCATGTTCCAAAGCGTGCCCAATGCATTGTCCTGCCGAAGCTGGACGATAGCATAGGGTTTGACTGTCGGATTGCGCGGATTGGTCAGTCCCACCGGCTTCATCGGCCCATGCCGCAGCGTTTCCGCGCCGCGCTCGGCCATCACTTCGATAGGCAGGCAGCCATCGAAATAGGGCACCTTCTCCCAATCCTTGAATTCATGCAGCGGCGCCGTCTTCAGCGCTTCGACAAAGGCATAATACTGGTCGCGATCCATAGGCAGGTTGAGATAATCGGCCCCGGTGCCGCCCGGCCCAGCCTTGTCATAGCGCGACTGCTTCCAGGCAATGTCGTGATTGATGCTGTCATAGTGGATAATCGGCGCAATCGCGTCGAAAAACGCCAGCGAGTCCTCGCCGGTCTTTTCCAACACGGCTTCGGCCAAAGCCGGAGAGGTGAGGGGGCCTGTCGCGATGATGACGTGCTTCCACTCACCCGGCGGCCAGCCCGCGATTTCCTCGCGCACAATGGTGATATTGGGATGAATAGAAATGGCCTCTGTCACCGCCGCCGAAAAGCCGTTGCGGTCCACGGCCAGCGCGCCACCGGCCGGTAGCTTGTGCTGATCAGCCGCCCGCATGATCAGTGAATTGCAGCGCCGCATTTCCTCATGCAACAACCCCACCGCATTTTGCTCGTAATCGTCCGAGCGAAACGAATTGGAGCAGACAAGCTCGGCAAAATCGTCGGTGTGATGCGCGTCGGTGGCTTTCACCCCGCGCATTTCATGCAGGACGACCTTGGCACCCGCTTCCGCGGCCTGCCATGCGGCTTCGGAGCCGGCGAGACCGCCCCCGATGATATGAATGAGTTCGTTTGACATGCCCTGCGAGATACCAAGCGGCAGAGTTACGCGCAATCACTCTTGGGCTGCGCTCAACGCTAACAGTCTGATAGCGAATTGGCCTCGAATGCGAAAACAGGCAATCAGAGGTGACAAGAAGTAGAAAAACAAAACGCCCGCGTCTCAGTGAGAAGCGAGCGTTCGGTTTGAAGTAGTTAGGCAGTCGATCTTAGAGCGAGTTTGCATGATCGCGAGCAACACGGCTGATGTCGGTGCGTGCGATGCCCAGATCGTTGAGCTGACGATTGTCGAGAGCAGCGAGCTCACGGACGGTCTGCTGGTATGCGGCCCATTTCTTGAAAGTCTTGCGGATGTCCATTTGTAAATCTCCTATCGCTTACGAGTTTGAAGATAGGGAAGTTCTTCGCGATTGAGCAGGTAGAGATTGATCAAAGAAGCTATGCATTTTGTGCAAGGCGTAGGCTTTGCCTGTTCATTGAGCATTCAGGCTTGCGGCAAGCTTGTGGCCGCCGGAGGGCGGTCTGGCGGCCACGGGAAATGGTTAGCGGAGTATTAAGGTGTCAGCGGTCGAACAGTGACCGGGTCATCTTGGAGAAGTCGGGTCCCGAAATCCCCAGAATGTCGGCGTCTCGCGTGCATGGTACATCCATTTCGCGCAAGGTTTGCTTGATGTCGACAAGGCGCTTCAGGCGCCAGACGGCACGGATAAACATGGGTCAAATCCCTTGTCTGCTTGGAAGCACAAGAGACACCTTGGGCCGATTTTCTCCCGTCAGCCATCCCGCAATCTTCACGCGCAACATGCGTTGAGCGCATGGCAATTTCATCCTTTTGACGCAATTGATCCGTGCTTTGCCTTTCCACGCGGATCACAATGATTTCCCTTGTGAAACCGGACCCAAACCCACAAAGTCTCGAAAAATGATTTGGGGATTCGACTTGCGGCAAGGCGCGCATGTCATCGTAATTGGCAATGAGAAGGGTGGTTCGGGTAAGTCGACCACGGCCTTCCATTTGGGCATTTTTCTGCTTTATCAAGGGCATAAGGTCGCGACGATCGACGTCGACAGCCGCCAGCAGACCTTTACGCACTATGTGCGCAACCGCCGAGACTGGGCACGTAGCCATGGGCTCAGCATTCCGCACAGCACCCATTTTCATCTGCCGCTCGCACGCGGAGATTCGGTGAAAGAAAACCACCGGATTGAATTTGACCTGTTTCGACAGGCCATTGGTGAAGTTGAAGGCAGCGCCGATTTCATCATCATCGACACACCCGGCTTCGACACCAATCTCAGCCGTCTGGCTCATTCGCTTGCCGATACGCTCGTGACCCCGGTTAATGACAGCCTCATCGATCTCAGCGTTATGGCGCAGGTCGATGCCACTACCGGCGAACCGCGCGACCTGAGCCACTATGCCCGGCTGGTGCAGCGGGCGCGCTCTGAGCGTCTGTCCATCGATGGGCGCAATATCGATTGGGTTCTGGTGCGTAACCGCATTTCCATGCTGTCCTCTCGCAATATGCGTCAGGTACAGACCATGCTGGAGCGGATCGCCATGCGTCTGGGTTGCCGTGTGGCAGACGGGATTGCCGAGCGCGTCATCTTCCGCTCGCTCTTTGCTGCCGGAATGACTGTGTTCGATCCGCTCAATGAGGACTTGCTCGGCGGCGTGCCTTCAATGTCGCATATGAGCGCAAGGCAGGAATACCGCGCCTTGGTCAACGCTCTCAACCTGCCGGATCGGGAACGCAATGAGGCCCGTCAGGCCGTTTTAGCCGCCAGGTCAGCCGAATCCAGCCACGCTTAGTGCGAGCTAGGTTTAATGTCGGCTACCCACGCGCATAGGCAATCTTGCGGTGCTCTTCGGCCGCAACGGCGTTTTCGCGAGAGTCGTATATAGCGCGTGCGTCGATGATGGCGTGGTGGTTTTCCGCCGACCAATCCCACAGCGCGCCAATTGGCTCCTGCAGGGTCTTACCCAGCTGAGTCAGGCTGTATTCCACACGCGGCGGCACTTCTGGGTAAATGGTGCGCGTCACCAGCCCATCGCGCTCTAGATTGCGCAAGGTCAGTGTGAGCATGCGCTGCGATACGCCATTGATCATGCGCTTGAGTTCGTTGAACCGCAGCGTGCCATTGCGCCCCAGCATGCCCACCACCATCACGCTCCATTTGTCGCCGATGCGGTTGAGCACATCCGACATGGCCGAACAATTCGCGACCTGCGAGGTGTCTGTTAGGGACATGGCTGTGACTCCATTGGTGGTTACTCAGGCACAAATATAGACACAGTTACTTCTTGTGACTAGTGGCCGAGTACCTTTCCATGGTTCACACTTGTCATTGCCTCACGCTGCCTGATGCTCGGCGGCATAGAGGCCAAGATAAAAATCCAAATTGCCATCCCGCATACCAAGCGCTTCAAACACTGCGCTCATGAAGCTGACCGGCGCGGTGCCCGGGGCCGTCACAACGCGCCGGTCGAGCACAGCGCGTGGCGAATTGATAAAATGTGCACCGCCTGCATAGCCTGTATCAGGGAGGCTTTCGGGACCATTTGCGGTGTGGCGTCGATCATCCAAAATGCCGGCGCGCGCCAGAGCACTCACCCCGTCGCAAATCCCGCCAACGACCTTCCCAGCGTCGAGCGTATTGCGAAGCAGGGCAGCAAAATCCGGTGCGGCGGGCGTCTGCCAGATTGTACCGCCATTGACCAGCACTGCATCAATTTCACCGACATTGATAGCGTCCAGAGCAAGATGTGGCATGACCTGCATGCCGCCAAGCGAGGTTACCGCCTCTCCGTCCGCACTCGCGAACAGGGTTTCAACGCGATAAAACTCGCGAGCACCGGCATTGAGCAGTGCGGTCTCCCAATCCGCAAAGCCGGGGGTGAGAATGGTGACGATCCGTGTCATGGCGAAACTCCGTTTGTTTCCTGAGCTTTCGAGCCTGACTGTGACAACGCATGTCAGCACCATGCATGCGCGTTCACATGGCTGTCAGCGCGGTTGCATTCCTTGAGCTTGCCTTAAGCCACTGTTAAGAGATGCGCCGTTCGTTCGACCACGGAGTCTTCCGGTTTGTTGTTTGCCCGCCGTCTCGCCCTTTCCCTGCTGATTGTCCTCGCCAGCCTGCTGCCCGCGTGGTCCGCGCCGCTTCTGCTGGTCGACCGGTCCAATCTGCAGGTTCTTTATGCGCAGGACGCTGGCAAGCCGTGGCATCCGGCATCGCTTACCAAGCTGATGACCGCCTATGTCGTGTTTGAGGAAATTGCCAAGGGCAGCGTGACGCTGGATACACCCGTGACGATTTCGCAAAATGCGTTCAATCAGGCGCCGAGCAAATCCGGCCTTGCCGTCGGCAATTCGGTGTCGCTCAAGGACGCGCTTTATATTCTCATCGTCAAATCGGCCAACGATATTGCCGTCGCCATTGCCGAGGCTGTCGGCGGAACCGAGGCCAACTTTGTCGGCAAGATGAATGACGTGGCTCAGCGCATGGGGCTAACGGGTAGTCATTTCGTCAATCCGCACGGCCTGCATGATCCAGCACAGGTCATGACGGCGCGCGATCTGGCGGTGCTCTCACTCTATATCGAACAGAGCTTCCCCCAATATATGCCTATGTTTTCGACGGCTGTTGTGACCATGGGCAAGACACGGATGGAGTCGAACAATGGTTTGCTTGAAGGCTTTGCTGGCGCCAATGGTATGAAGACGGGCTATGTCTGCGCCTCGGGCCTGAATATTGTTGCCACGGCTGATCGTGGTGGCCGCCAGTTGCTTGCTGTGGTGCTGGGCGGCTCGTCCGGGCGCGAGCGCAATGAGCGTGCCGCCGAGCTCTTTCTCAACGGCATTAATGGCCGGGCCAATCCCACTGGCCAGACGGTCCTGACTCTAGCAAATACGGGCGGCATTCCTACAGACATGCGGCCAAATATATGCGGTAAGGACGCGGCGACCTATGTGAAAGCGCAGGAGGCCCTTTTCCCGATGGGCCTCAAGGATCAGCCGAGCTATCTCACCGACACGGTCGCTCTGCGCGAATACACTGCCGTCGATCTCGGACGCGTCCGCAACGACATTGCTCTGCCGCGCCCGCGTCCGCCACATGTGCCGCTTTATGCTCCGTCGTCGCCAACAACGCTTGAAAGCGCCGACATAAACGAGGCGCTTCGTCCCGGTCTTACGGCTGTTGGCGGCTTGAACATCACCCTGCCGCGCCCGCGTCCTGCCGATCTCTAGGCTTTTTTGGTTATCAGGAAGCGCAGCACGCCTTCGGTGTCCTCAAATGCCCAGTCGTGGCCGTTCTGCCTGCAATGAAGTGGAATATCCACCTTCGCCATAGAGTCGGTCGCCAGCACGATCAGCGTCGCGCCTGGCATTGCTTCAGCCAGTCGCTTTTCCATTTTCAGAACGGGCAGGGGGCATTTCAGCCCCCTGGCGTCGATTGTTTCAGGCTCAGTTGCCAATCACCAGAACCCAGTATGTGCCGTAGCTGGAGGACGGGTTATAGGCTACGGCCACGCCAGCTTTACTCGCCTGCGCCGTAAGCGCTACCGCATCAGCGGCATTGTTGCGCCAGCCCGAGAAGGTTTCAGCGAAGGTAGAATACCCGGCAGATAGCTTCATTTGCACCAGCGCCTGTGGCTTGCTGGGGGCATTATTGGTCTGCGCATACTGGCTCGCCAAAGCCTGCGCGGTACCGTTGAGACCGGCATCGGCAGTCAGCGGCGGCATGTTGCGCGTTGCGCGATAGGCATTGATGAGATTGATCGCCTGCACGCTGTCCAGGCTCGCATTGGGCTGGTCCATGCGTGTCGAAAGGGCCGGAGCCAGTGCGCCGGCTGAAGCGGGGCCGCCGCCACCAAAGGCGGAGCAACCGGCCACAACAAGCGCCGAGGTCATAGCGGCAATTATCAGGAGGGGGCGGATTGTCATGTCATTCCTTCCGGGCGGGAAATCTGTTTTCCGCTCATCTATCATTCGGCATCTTCCCGGACGTTAACATCACCTGATATTGCCGAATTCGTGATCAATGGAGCCATTTAGGCGTTCGCGCGTTGTCGATCCGCGCGTTCTGCGTCGGTCGTGGGCACAAAACTGCGCAAAAGGGGCATTATTGTGGGAGGTTGCTCTGGCTGGGGGCTCTATGAAGGCCGGGCGCGAAGTGCGTGCTACGACTGTGGCAATTGCATTTCTGGCTCTGAGCATCACGATTTTTGCGGCATTGTTCGCCTATTTTGTCTCCGAAGGCATCAGCCAGACCCGCACACGTCTTGAAGACCGTTCCCGCGCTGCGGCGCAGATCGTGGCGGCCAATGCGGGCTGGCTTGCCGAAGTGGCGCGCCAGACATTGAGCCGGGTTGATGTAGCGCTTGGCCCCAGCATGAACGGCGATGTGAATGCCTTGCAGGCCGCCGTGGAAGGGCTGCCTCAGAATGTCGACATCTACATCATCGACGCTGATGCGCGGACCATCTACTCCACCGTTGAAGGTGCAGCTCAGGTGGATGTCTCTGACCGAGAATATTTCACAGCCACTCGCGATGGCGCGCAACTCTATACATCCGGGCTCTTGGTCAGCCGCATCAATAGCGACAATATTTTTGTTTTTTCCAAGCGGGTTGAACGTGATGGCCAGTTTGCGGGTGCCATCATGGTCTCATTTACCGATGCAACAATGCGACCGTTCTGGAACTCGCTGGATCTCGATGCGCAATCGACCGTCAGCCTCATACGACGCGATGGTGCTCTCATGGCGCGCTACCCGGCGCCTGATGGTCCTGTGGATTTATCCCAGCACGTATTGATCACGGAACATCTGCCAAAGGCCGAATTCGGCACCTATTTTTCCCCGGCTTCGCCAATCGACGGGGTTGCTCGCATAGTGAGCTATCAGGCGGTGCCCGGAACCGAAATAATTGCCTTGGCTTCAATTGCCACGAACCAGACGTGGCAATCCCTCAATGGCGCGATCTGGTCGGTCGTGCTGATTGTCGCGCCTGTCTTTTTTGGGCTTCTGGGCGTCGGCACATGGACAGTGGTAATATTGCGCCGCGACATGCGCCGGCGTGAAGAACTGGAGGCGGCACAGGAAACCAATGTTCTGCTGTTTCGGGAAATCCATCATCGGGTGAAAAACAACCTGCAATCTGTGCAGTCACTTGTGCGGATGCAGGATATGCCCAAAAGCGCCAAGATCGACCTGCAAAGTCGTCTCAGCGCAATGGCCGCCATGCACGAACACATCTACAGGCATGATCGGTATGAAGACATCGACGCCCACGATCTTGTGCCTGTTGTCGTAAACGAAGTCGTGCATGCCTATGGCGCGGATGTCGAACTGCATTTCGACATCGATCACGCAGCAGTAGATCGAGACCACGCCACACCCTTGTCGCTTCTGTTGAGCGAGCTGGTCACCAATGCGCTGAAATATGCCTTTGTCGACGACAAGCCCGGTCGGATCAGCGTTATCTTGCGCGACCTTGGTAATGGTCGCTCCTCGCTGGTCGTGGCGGACAATGGCAAGGGCATGGGCCCTCTGCCGGATATGCCAACAAGCATGGGCCTCAGGCTCATTCGAGGCGTTGTGTCGCAAATGGGCGGCACCCACCGTTTCGTTGACCACGGCGGCACGCGCTTCGAAGCTGAACTGGCTCTGGCTTCAGCCGGGCACGACATCGCCGACTGATCTGCGCGGACCAAATGTATGAAATTGGGGCTTGTGATTGGCTGCCCAATCGGGCATTGGGATAATTATACCCAATTAGTCAACTTATCATGCTCAGACGATTTTTCTCATATTACGCGCCCTATAAGGGGCTTTTCGCCCTCGATTTCGGTAGCGCCGTTGTAGCAGGGTTGCTGGAGCTGGCGTTTCCGCTCGCCGTGGCATACTTCATCGACACTCTGCTGCCGCAGAACGATTTCGGCCTCATCGTGATCACCAGCATCGTGCTGCTGGTCATTTACGTGCTGACGGCAGTGCTGCGCGGCGTGGTCAACTATTTCGGCCACATGCTGGGCATTCATATCGAAACCGATATGAGAAGACAGGTCTTCAACCACCTGCAAAAGCTGAGCTTCCGCTTCTTTGACAATCAGAAGACCGGGCACCTCATTACCCACGTGACCAAGGGGCTTGAGGACATTGGCGAAGTGGCTCATCACGGACCAGAAGACCTGTTCCTGGCAATCATGACGTTCATCGGCGCGTTTGCCCTGATGTTCATGACCAATTGGCAGCTTGCTGCCATCACCGTCACGCTTGTGCCCATAATGACATGGCTGGTCAGCACTTATGGCGCGCGCATGAACAATAACTGGCGCGAGCTGTATGGCCGGGTCGGCGATTTCAACACCCGCGTCGAGGATTCGATTGGCGGCGTGCGCGTGGTCAAGGCTTTCGCCAATGAGGGCCACGAAGAGCGGCTGTTTGCCGGTAATAACGAAGCCTATCGCGTCACCAAGCTGCGTGCTTATGCGCTGATGACGGCAACCAATGTTGTCACCTTCCTCAGCACGAGGCTGGTGCAGCTGGCGGTCATGCTCTTCGGTGCGTGGTTGGTGACGTCCGGTGACCTCTCTTATGGCGGCTTCGTCAGCTTCCTGTTGCTGGTCAATGTTTTCATGAAGCCGATCGACCAGATCACGACTGTCCTGGAAATGTATCCCAAGGGAATTGCCGGTTTCAGCCGCTTTGCCGAACTGATCGATACGGCCCCCGACATCACCGATAAGCCCGATGCAAAGGTCGTTGATCACCTGCGCGGCGATATTGTCTTCAAGGACGTAACGTTTTCCTACGAGCCGGGTGGGCGAAAGGTCATAGATGGGCTGAACTTGGCCGTCTCGCCGGGCGAAACCGTCGCCATCGTCGGCCCCTCGGGTGCAGGAAAAACCACGCTCTGCGCGCTACTACCGCGATTCTATGAAATCGATTCTGGCTCCATCTCCATCGATGGCACCGACATTCGCGACATGAAGCAGACCAGCCTGCGCAGTCAGATCGGCATCGTGCAGCAGGACGTGTTCCTATTCGGCGGTTCCTTGCGCGAAAACATCGCCTATGGCCGTCTTGATGCCAGCGATGAAGACATCATGGACGCTGTGCGTCAGGCGCGGCTAGAAAATGTTATCGCCCGCCTGCCACAGGGCCTCGATACGCTGGTTGGCGAGCGTGGGGTGAAGTTGTCCGGTGGACAGAAGCAGCGCGTCGCAATTGCGCGCATTTTCCTGAAAAACCCGCCGATCCTCATTCTCGATGAGGCAACGTCGGCACTCGATACCGCGACGGAACTGGCCATCCAGCAATCGCTGACCGAATTGTCGCGCGGCCGCACCACACTCGTCATCGCGCACCGTCTGGCCACTATCCAGCACGCTGACCGCATCGTGGTTGTCGACGAAACCGGCATTGTGGAGCAGGGGCCGCACAACGAGCTTCTGGCCCGCAAAGGCGCCTATGCCCATCTGCACAATGCCCAGTTTGGCGGCCTCGCTGCCCCGAAGGAAATCGCATGAGCAACTACTTCTATGAAGCGACCGTTCTCGGTCGCCAGTCTCTGACGCCCGGCATGGTGCGGCTGACATTTGGTGGCGAAGGTCTGTCCGGTTTTGCCGGCACCGGGATGCCCGACGAATATCTGCGTCTGTTTTTCGCTGACGAGGGCACGGGCAAGCTGCATTTGCCAGTCATAACCGACGATGGTCGCTGGACCTATCCAGATGGGCAGGACGTCATCCATTGCTCGACCTATACCGTGCGACAGCACCGCGTCGATAAAGGCGAGATCGACATTGATTTCGTGGTTCACGAGGGCGGCCTTGCCAGCGAGTGGGCGCAGAAGGCAAATCCGGGTGATACGATCACCATCAACAAGCCGCGCGGTCTTTATACGCCGCCCGCCGATATTGCCTGGCAGGTTCTTGTTTCTGACGCGACCGGCCTTCCGGCTCTGGCGCGCATTATCGAACAGACACCAAAGCATGTGCAGTCGCGTGTCTTCATCGAGGTGGCGGCGGCGGATCATGAACAGCCTCTGCCGCATCATGAATTTGCGACAGTGACGTGGCTGCATCGCAGCGGCAATGGCGTTGCGCCCAGCCGCATGGCCGATGTGATCAAGGCCATGCCGCTTTCGCCGACGCCCGGATACATTTGGGTTGCCGGTGAGCAGAAGGTTGTGCGCGCTATCCGCAAATATGTCCGGCAGGAATTGAAATGGCCTGCGGAGCGATACGAACTCGTCGGCTATTGGACACAGAACAGCGAAGTCTGGGACGAACGCTGGAAGAACGTCCCCGAAGAGGTCAAGGCGGCAATTGACGCATCCTGGTCCTCAGGCCGCGATATGGAAGAGCTGCGCGACGAATATTACGCCACGCTCGAAAAGTACGGGCTTTGAAGCACGCGGTTTCGGCAAGCGTAGCGGATGCCCAAATGCAACACGACGCGCCTCCGACACATTCCGGCCAAATTTCCGATTGTTTTGGCTGAAATTAACCTTCACTAAATCCTTGGTACGTCCGAGGATTCTTATGAAATATATTGCCATTTCCATTATTGCGCTGGCTGCGGCCAGTTTGCCTGCCTTTGCAACTGATACATCAGTCCCCGCCTACGGCGCTTCCACATTGCCGGCGGTCAGCACGGTCAACGGCAATGTCGAATTTACCGGCGGCTTCAATCGCCTCGCCGGTACAGACAATTTTGTTGGCGCCATTGCAGGCACGATCTCTATTCCAGTTGATCATGCCTTTGGTGTTCAGTTCGACGCCAGTGCTCACGTCGTTGGTGACGATACTGCTTTTGGTGGTGCTATCCACGCCTTTACCCGTGATCCTTCGTCTTATCTCGTCGGCCTAACCGCTGCAGGCGTGCGTACCACCTCTGGCAACGCCTTGTGGGCCATTGGTCCTGAAGCCGAACTCTATCTTGATCGCGTGTCGATTGAAGCCTGGGCAGGTATTGCCAGCCTCGATTACAACGATCCTGCATTGACGGATCGCGATGGCTTTTTCGCAATTGGCGACATCGCTTGGTACGCCACGGACAATTGGCGCCTGTCGGTCGGTGCGTCCTACATTTTCGAGGAAGCCTCGTTCAATATCGCCACCGAGTATCAGCTTGAAGCCATGCCGGTGTCGCTCACTGGACGCGTGACCTTTGCCGAAAACGACAACATTACCGCAACGGTCGGCATCAAGGGTTACTTTGGCGGCCCGGATAACCGTACGCTCATGGAGCGCCACCGTCAGGACGACCCGCAAAATCGTGCTTTCGATTTGATCGGCGAAACCAGTAGTCGGATTTTTGAATCGGCTCCGGCACCCAAGCCGACGCCCCCCAAAGCCTGCCTGCCGGGCCATGTCTTTGTCCCGGGTCACGGGTGCGGCCCAATCTGATTAAGCGCATTGAAAGGGCCCATTTTCTGGGCCCTTTCTTTTACTGCCCTTGTCTGTCCGTGTACTGCCAGCTACCACTGCGGCCATGAAACGACTTGCCTTTCTCGGCGCCATGAACCGCGATCTGGTTGCGGATATTGCTGGCGATGTTGTGCTGAAAAAGCTGAAGATCGATGCCCCGCCATTGATCGAGACGCCCATTACAGATGCGCTGGCCGAAAAGGGCGCTCGGCTTTTGGGCGATATTGGCGCGGCCGACTATCTGGGTGGTTCTGCCTTCAACGCTGCCCGCGTCGCCGCATTGCTGAACAGCGCTAGTGAAGCTCTAAGCCTGAGCTTTTTCGGCACTGCGGGGACAGTGGAAGACGGCGCGCCCCATCTTGCAGCGCTCGCGGATTGGCATGTCTCAAGCGAAGCCGTTCGACAAAGTCCGCTGCCACCCGCAACCTGCCTCGCGATGGTGGAGTCTGCGGGCCGCACCCTTCTGACTGCAACGGGTGCAAATGCCGGTATCGCCGACTATCTGCGCGATCAAAGCGGCGACATCGCTCGTCGGCTCGCAGCTTCTGATGTGGTTCACATCACATCGTTTCTTGATCCGGCCTCGCCGGGTCTGGTCGCTGCGCTGCTGGACAATGTGCGCCAGCTCAATCCCGACATTGTCGTCTCGCTCGATCCCGGCGCCGCCTGGATCATCCCCGGCGGCGAAGGCTTTGCGAAGCTGCTGGCCCAAACCGACATTCTGCATCTCAACAATGAGGAATTCGCTCATTTCGGCAGCGATGATGAGGCCATTGCGGCGCTTGGTGCGCGCCTGCATTCAGCAAATTGGCTCATCGTCGCCCGAAACCACCTCGGCGTCGCGCTGCATTGGGGTAGGGCGGATCAATCGCTGGAAACGAACGCGCTTCCCGAAACGCCTCTGCCTGCCAGTGTGCTTGATTCGACCGGGGCCGGAGACACATTCTGCGGTGCGTTCCTTTGGCACTTCTGCACCAATCCCGCCCATCCCCTTGATGCGGCTCGCCATGGCTTCACTCTGGCCCGAGCCAAAATCGCTATCAACGGCCCACTGACGAAAGATGTTCTGGCGTCTCTACGTTGAAATGGTCCCCAAAATCAGCTGGTGATCCCGACTGAATTTAATCAGCATAGGGATATTTTCAATCGCGCCCCCGGAGGGTTCACAAATTTTACTGTCGAAGTGGCAAATACTGTAACCACTGCCATTGCCGAAGATGCTTATGGCGATAGCAACGACAGCCCGTTCTCTAACTTAGCGACCAACAAGCCGGTAGTGGGAAGGCAGGGAGTGCTCAGAGGCTCCCGAGCGCACGGTCCGCAGGCGATCCAGCGGCTCGCAAGAGGCGGTGTCTATGATCGTGTCTGGCGCCAAGATGGGGAATGTCGCACAAGTCTCTTTCGACAAAAATACTGTGGGCCTGCTTTTCGACGCGCAAGTGCTGGCTGATAACAACGTTGTGGTCCGAATTACAACTTTAACTTCGGCGCAACAGTTAGGCTCCCTGCTGGCGTGCTGAAGTCCATGGTCCAACATTAGATATTCTTATGGTAACGGCCAAGATAGTCGCAGCCAGAGTGATGCTGGCAGAAGACCTGTTCCATGCATTCTGGAAATCTGATAGACAGGCTCATCACCATGGAAAGCCAGATAATGGTTATCTCAGCCACCGTTGTTTTTATTTGGCTTTTGTATCTACGGATAGCTACCGCAATTATCGATATGCGGTTTGGAATGAGCCTTTCTCCGGTGGTGTCTATTGCCACCCTCGGGGCTCTCTGTCTCGTGTTTCTGACCCAGCCTAAGTACAATAAAACCGGATTGGGTCTCTTCTGGGCCTTTGTTGTGATTGACCTGATAGCAATCATTTCGATGTTTGCACAACCGATGCGAGACGGCGGTGAAGCATTGTCCTTTGTCTTGGTCACGCTGCTTTATGCCATGACAGCACTTATGGCCGGGTCCCTATTCAGCACTCAACTTAACATCAGGCGATTGTTCAAATTTTGTATCTGGTACCTCCTTGTTGGTGCCGGAATGTCATTCATGCAGGTAATAACCGGAACCGGGCTGTTGGAGCGCGGAACTGGACTTATGCGAGCTTATGGCATTGGATTTCATCCCGTGGATTATGGGATGCAAATCGTCATAGTTATGGTTTTGGCGGAAGTTTGCCGCATGCGGAGTGGAGTACGCGCTAGCAGCCTTTACAAACTAGCCATCGGGGCGAGTGTTCTGGCTCTTTATCTGACCGAGGCTCGTACGGCATGGGTCATGCTCGCATTCGTTTTGTTTGCCTATTTTTACTCGCGCAGCAAAGCACTGTGGAAGCTAGTTTCTGTCAGCACAGTGGCAATTATGATTGTTGGTTTAGTAGCGTTTACTGATCGCTTTGCTGATCTGATGTCATTGCCTGTTTTTATCGAAAATACAAAATTTGATTCAAATACGTATCAGTTTGAGTTGGTCGATAGCTCCATGGCGTGGCGCATTGCGAATTGGGCAATCCATTATCGAATAGCCTGGGAAAGCCCCTTGATCGGCTATGGCCCAGGACAGGCACCTGCCGTAAGCGTGTTCAACTTAGAAATGCACAATGCATTTCTTGAATATTTCATAGAACTCGGACTTTTGGGTGTTGCCGCGCTGGCGGCTTTGGTGATTTCTGCCTTTAGGCTAGTGCTGCGATCAAAGCAGGTGTTGATTGCCTATCGTGGCGGTTACGCTCTGGTGTCTTCCTTGGCTGCTATCGTCTTTATCAGCATGTCCCTGAGTGTCGGGTTTTTGGATCAGACGGCCGCGACGATTTTCTTTATTCTGACGTTGATTGTGGGAGCGGTCCCGATAGCCCCCGCCGATGAAGCAAAGAATATAGAGCGAAGAAGCTCACCGATCCCCGCATTCGCTTAGTACACCGTCCATCACTGATAAGCCCTGCCATTGAGCGGGTTTTTTCCACCATCAGTACATGAACCATGAATTTCGTGAGTATTAGACGCCGCCTTGCTCAAGGCGACGGGGGGGCGTCACGCTGACTGCCCAAAGCGAGGATCATTCCCCGCCGCCGTCTGATAATCCCGACCCAGATGAGCGTGATCTTATGATCCGCCGTCATATCGAAATCATTCGCGCCGAACTCGACGAGCTTGAAGCCGCGCTGTAGGGCGCTCCCATCCCCCTAACATCGAAGGAAATTACCTATGCGGCTGCTAAGCAGACGGCGCGTTTTCCGCTATTCGAAGGCAGGCATCATCACCGACGATCTGGTGCCGCAACTAATTCCGTTGCGCGCCTTGTTCGACAATTTTGATCATGAGCGCGCGGCCAAGGTTATGGCGGCAATGGATGAGGTGAACCGCCGATGGGGCAGGGCGACGGTTGTTCAGCTGCTGTTGGCGTAGCCAAGAAGAGCGCGTTTCTAACGACGTTCGAGCGGCGCTCACCGAGTTATACGACGCGATGGGATGAGCTGCCGAAGTGCGGAATTTGCTGGGGAGATCAAACGCACCCTGAACAAGTTATACAATAAAGGGTGATTTTTATAACAAATACAAAGCCAAATAAATCAGCTGGTGATCCCGACTGGATTCGAACCAGTGGCCTCAGGATTAGGAATCCTGCGCTCTATCCTGCTGAGCTACGGGACCAGCCGGAGACCGACCTACCAGTGCGGGACGCAATATTCAAGCTATCCGCCACCTGCGCTTTCGCGCTAGCACGGTGGGATGACCGAACCCACTGAAATCGTGCTCTATCCGGCCCCGCTTTTTGCCCGGGCTGCCAGCAAACGCCCAGTTGATGAAGCGCTCCAATCTATCAGTACGCGCCTGCTTGCGACCGCGCAGCATCACCGCGCCTACGGCCTTGCCGCAAGCCATATCGGTCATGCCGAGCCAATTGTGGTGGTCAGCTTGGGCCCATTGCAAGGCAGGGACTATCACGTGCTTTTCAACCCTGAAATTCTTCGCGCCTCTTCAGAAACCGAACCCGGCAAGGAGGGCTCGGTTTCTCTCCCTGGAATCGAAGTGGACATTGTGCGGGCCCGATCTATCGTGCTCGCCTATGACGACGCAGAAGGGGCGCGCCACGAAATCAGCCTCTCCGGCTTTCCCGCTCGCGTCGCCCAGCATGAGATCGATCAGATGAACGGCGTCTTCTTTCTCGACAGGCTCTCCCGCCTCAAGCGCGACGCCGCCTTGCGCCGCTATCGTAAGCTCGCACGCTGATTGGGCGGTTGATCCGTGCGGCTGGCTCCGCTAAACGGAGGCCAACACAAAAGGAACGACAATGCGCGCGGAAATCGAAAAGACCGTTGCCGAAATCAAGCAGGTTTTGACCCTGCTGAGGAGGCATCTTTGACTGGGATACAGCACAACTCCGTCTCGACGCGCTAAACGCGCAAACTGAATCGCCTGATTTCTGGAACGACCCGGAAAAAGCGCGCGTCGCAATGCGTGAGCGCGATGAATTGGACGTTGCCGTCAAGATGGTGCGCCAGCTCGAATCTGGCATTACCGACAATGTCGAATTGATCGAACTCGGCGAAGCCGAGGGCGATGCCGACATCGTGCGTGACGCCGAAAACGCTCTGGTCGAACTGAAACAAGCCGCGCGCCGCACACAGATCGAAACGCTGCTTTCCGGCGAAGTCGACAGCAATGATTGCTATGTCGAAATTCACTCCGGTGCCGGTGGCACCGAGAGCCAGGATTGGGCCAACATGCTGTTGCGCATGTATACCCGCTGGGCCGAACGTCGGAAGATGAAGGTTCAGGTGCTGGAAATGCATGACGGCGAAGAAGCCGGAATCAAATCCGCCACCATTCAGGTCTCCGGCCACAATGCCTATGGCTGGCTCAAGACCGAGAGCGGGGTGCACCGTCTGGTGCGTATTTCGCCATACGACTCAGCCGCCCGCCGGCACACCAGCTTTTCGAGCTGCTGGGTCTATCCGGTGATCGATGACAGCATCGACATCGAAATTCGCGAAGCCGATCTCAAGGTCGACACCTATCGCGCTTCCGGTGCCGGTGGCCAGCACGTCAACACGACTGACTCTGCCATTCGCATCACGCACATTCCGTCGGGCATCATCGTGGCCTGTCAGCAGGAACGCAGTCAGCACAAGAACCGTGCGACGGCTATGGCCATGCTGAAATCGCGTCTCTACGAGGCCGAATTGCAGAAGCGCGAAGAAGCGGCCAATGCGCAGGCGGCCAGCAAAACCGACATCGGCTGGGGTCACCAGATCCGCTCATACGTCCTGCAACCCTACCAGATGGTCAAGGATTTGCGCACTGGCGTCGAAAGCGGCCAGCCTTCGGTTGTTCTGGACGGCGACCTCGATCAATTCATGGAAGCCGCACTCGCCCAGCGCGTCGGCGTCGCCACGGACGTGGCGGAGGAGTAAGGCGGCAGCCTGGGTACTCCACCAGCTAAACACACACCTTAGCTGCCCTCGGGCTTGACCCGAGGGCTTTTCAACACTCTCTCAGACACTTGTGCCAACACGAATGGTCCTCGGGTCAAGTCCGAGGACATCACCGATGAAAGACCGTGCGCTTCCGCCCCTCTAGAGAATAGCCAGTAGTCGCTTTCCCGCGTCCAGAAACGGCTTCGGGTCCAGCGCCGTATCCCCACGCCGCACTTCGAAATGCAGGTGCGGACCTGTTGAGCGCCCCGTTGAGCCCACCTTGGCAATCGGCGTGCCGGTGCTGACCTTTTGCCCGACATGGGAGAGGTAACCGCTCAAATGGGTATAGCGGGTGAGCAGGCCATTGCCATGCGTCACCTCTACGACCTTGCCATAGCCAGACCGGTCGCCAACGAAACTCACCACGCCATCGCCCGCACTGAAGACGTTGGTGCCTGTGACCGCGGCGAAGTCCAGCCCGGAGTGAAAAGCGCGCCCACCCGTAAACGGGTCTTTACGGTTGCCGAAGCCAGAGCTTTGCCGAAAATTGCCGCTGATCGGCATGTGGACAGGGGCAAGCGCCACGCTGTCGCGCGCCGCCTTGTAGCGCAGAAGGGCATCCATCACCACATTGGCGTCATCGACCAGCGCAACGCTTTCCACGCTTCCGGTTGCGGCGAGCAGGGGGCCACCCATGCCTGCCATTGCAATATCGGGCATGGTTGTGTTGATACCAAGCCGCGCCAGTTCTGTGACAATGCTGTCGGTACGCTCGCTCGCTGCAACAGCAATGCCCGTCATGGCCTGTTGCGTCTCATCCATCATCCGCGCCACGCTTTCGGCAGTGGCCGCAATATCGGGGTTGCCGTCAGCGGTGCTGGAAATTGCCAGCGCCTCCGGTGAACTCATGGAAATGCCAATATCGGCCAGACCAAGCCGGTCGGCCTTATCCACCAGCGCCCGCACCAATTGATGTTGTTCCAGCAACATGTCCTGTTGCTGGGAAAGCTCCTGCAATTGCAGATTTATGTCGCCAGCTTGCGCATAGCTGCGCGAATGCAGGCGGTCGATTTCGACACGCATCTGCGCCAGGCGATCCTCGTAGGCGGCAACGATCAGATCGTTTTGTCCGCCCATCAATCTGGCAATGTCCGGCGCCATGAGCAGCGCAGTTGCAGTCACGGCATTGCCAGCCAGCAGCAGCGCAAACATGACGTAGAACAGGGCAGGGTGAATGCCATTGCGCGCGGGGCGGGCATCGTTTGGGTTTCGGGAACCGAAACTGGATGACTGATGCACGCGACGACTCCCGCATCTCCTGATTTGGTTAGCTGATTATGGATGGAGATGGTTAAAAAAGCCGAAAATGCTGGGCTTAACCCTCGGCTATAACCTCATCGAGCGCTGCAAGAACCTTCTCGGCATGTCCCTTTATCCGCGTTGCACGGATGATCCGGGCAATTCTGCCATCGGCCCCTATAATGAAGCTGGTGCGGATCAAACCCATGAATTCGCGCCCATAGAGCTTTTTGAGTTGCCACAGTCCGAAAGCTTCTATGGTTTTGCGCTCAGGGTCCGCACCCAGCGGAATAACGAGACCGTATTTGGCACGAAATTTCTTGTGACTGGCGACATCATCCGGCGAAACGCCGACAAGCACTGCGCCACGCTTGGCGAACGCGTCCGCCAATGCTGAAAACTCTTGGTTTTCGTCCGTGCAGCCGCCTGAATCGTCCTCAGGGTAAAAGAAAAACACGGCCCTTCGACCAGCAATATCCGCATTGGCAATGGTGCTGCCATCGTCGCGGAGCAGCGAGAAATCAGGTGCTGCATCGCCTGGCATAAGGTGGGTCATCGTTGTTTCCTTCGTCGCTGGCTGCGCCGGTCGTTAGCCAAAATGCGGTGGTCCATAAGCAAAAAGTCCTGCATTACGCTAACAACCACAAGCCAGTGCGGCATATAGGGTGTCGGCGCCACATTCCAGCCGGTATCATCTCGCAATGGACCGCTTAATGCGGATGATTCTTGCGGCTGGATTGAATCCGCCCCTTGGCGTGGCGACAAGTGAGCGAAGCGATCTCAACAGAGCAGAATGAGACATCGCCCCCCCAAGATGCGCGCCCTGCTGCGCGTCGTGCCGCCAAAGTTGCCGTATGGCTGTTTGGCATCCCTTGCGCACTCCTGCTTGTCCTCTATCTCATTTTGTTGATCACGCCGGTTCGCCTGCCGTTTACCGGCCCGGCCATCCGAAGCCTTGTGCAGTCCTTCATGCCTGAAACGGCCGAGTTGAGCATGGGCGACATGTCCCTTGCGCTCGAAAAGGGCATCTGGCCGGTCCTTCGTTTTGATCCCGTCCAATATTACGACCGAAAGTCTGGCGCGCGTGTCGCCATGGAAGCGCTCGAAATCGGCTTTTCGCCTGCACGCGCGCTTTTTGGCCAACCGGGCACGACAATTGCCATCGTTGGCCCGCATATCCAGATTGTGCAGGATTTGTATGGGCCGCGCCCTACCAGTTTCCAACTTGAAACGTCGGAGGCTGGCGCTCCGCCCTCACTGCGCATCATGGAAGGCGAGGACGCGTTTCCCGCCGTAGATTTTTCTCCATCGGGCATCAGGTTTCAGACCGCAGACGCGCCGCCCATGCGCTCTGATAATGACTGGCTGGTCTACAATCTGGAGTCGAGCGAACTGGCCATCGAGGAGTTGATCGAGCAGAGCACGCTCGGACGATTTTCGCACCTGATAGTCCGTGACGGGCAGGTGGATATGGCCGATTCTGTCTACGGTCTGTTCCGGCAGTTTGAAAATCTCAATCTCGAGATCGGTCCCGTGCCTGGCAAGACACGCGTGGAGGGCGAATTTTCGGCGCGCATTGGCGGCCGTGTCGTGTCCGGCAGCATCGAACGTAGCCTTGATGAAGATGGCACAAGACGCTTGCAGGCTAACGTCACCAATCTCGATTTTGCGGCCTTTCTTCCATTCATCGATGACACCGACAGCCTCGCCGCCATGCGCGGGGCTGGCGCTCTGTCCATGAACATCACCTTCGGCGCCGATGACGGCAAGCTCATTGCCGGTGAGTTCAAGATCGATCTGACCGGCATCGATCTGCGTCTTGGTACCGACTATTTCCCAGTTGCCAGCTCGATCCTTGACGTTATCTGGCAGCCCCAGAGCGGCCTGTTCGAATTGAGCGAGGGCGCTATTCAGATCGGCAAGAGCCGGGCGCGCTTGGCTGGCACCTTCGCCATGGGTCTGGATGCCCGTTTCGGGCCGACCATTGGTATCTCAGTCAAGGCCCGCGACGTCGCCATTCACCCACAGGACATGCTTGCGCCCGAAGAGCCCTTCGAAACTGTCGAGTTTTCTGGATGGTCTGCGCCGCTTTACGGCGCGGTCGGAATAGATCGGCTGATTGCCCGCAAAGCCGACGCAGTGGTCGAAGCGGCGGGGCGGTTTGATCTGCTTCAGGCCGGGTTGGGGCTGGATATGACCATTGCTGGCAATGGCGTCAGCGCCGACGACGTCAAACGCCTCTGGCCCTATATCATGGGTAGCGAAAGCCGGGATTGGTTCGTTGCCAATGTCACGGCTGGTCAGGTCAAAAGAGCCCGCCTGCATTTCAAATTTCCCATCGGCTCTCTGGCCATGGGAGGCGATGCCATGCCCATCCCGAAGGACAGCATGACTATCGAGATCGTGGGCGAGGGCGTAGCTGTCCGCCCCACAGATACCCTGCCGCCCATAAGCATTGCGGGAGACACGATTTTTCGACTTAATGACGCAAGTATCTCGGTTGCGGGCGGCGGCGGTTCCATCGACACCGATGCGGGAACGATCGCCATTAACAATCCCGCGCTTGTCATGGATAATTCAGTCCCCGGTGAGAGCATCGTGGAAATCTCTGGCCACTTGGATGCGCAAATTCCTGCGCTTCTGGCACTGGTCCGCGAACAGCAGCCCGAGGCTCTGAATAGCGTCCAGCTACCCGTCGACCTTCAGAGCCTTGCCGGTCGCATCGGTGTTGATCTGGTGGCCACGATTGCACTCGGCGATGAAGCCGCGGCGCGGAACATGCAGATCGACTATGTTGCCACCGGCACCATTGCCGACTTCGCCAGCAGCCAGCCCATTGAGGGCCGCAGGATCGGCAATGGCCAATTGTCCTTTTCCGCATCACAGCTCGGCTACCAGCTTGGCGGCACCGCCGAAATCGATGGCATCGCTGCCGAAATCTCGGTCGAGGGTTTACCCGAAACCGACCCTGTTTTCCGGGTCGCCTCTACCATGGCGGTCGCCGATCTCGCCCAGATGGGTTTTGATGCCTCACAATTCCTCTCCGGTCAGGTCCGCTTCATCGCCGAGCCCATGCCGGACGGCGCTATTAAAATGGCTGTCGACCTTCAGGATGCGGGCCTCTCCATTCGCGATCTGGGGATCTCAAAATCACGCGGCACAGCGGGCAGTCTCAATGCCCTCGTCAGGTTCGAGGGCGATGTCACACACCTCGAAAATATCGAGTTGGCCTTCGGCAATGTGCGCATCAATGGCAAGCTCGACTTCCACGCCAAGGATGGCCTGGTCTCTGCCGAGTTCGACACCTTCGCGCTGAGTTCCGGCGATAGCGCCAGCGTCAGAATAGCACCCATGGATGGCGGCTATTCCGTTCGCATCAGGGGCCGTCAGCTCGATTTAAAGCCTGTTCTGGGACGTTTTTTCAGCCTTGAGGGCGGCAGTGGCGGTTTGCAATCCACCCAGTTCAGCGCCCCCATCGCCCTCGATGTGGAGCTGGATCGGGCTGTAGGCTATTACGCGACCACGGCCTTCAATCTCGATCTTAACCTGCTTCTGCGCGGTACCCAGCTCAGCCGCGCCACGCTTTCCGCCCAGTTTGGCGAAGGCAATTCCGTTTCCATCACCACCAACCCCGCGCCCAATGGCCGCTCGCTGGTCATGGCCTTCAATGATGCGGGCACGATTTTGCGCCTGCTCGGGGTCTATTCGCAACTTGCCGGTGGCTCTGGCAGCCTCGTCATGACCACCAATCGCAATGCGGATGTGGAAAACGGCCAACTCATGCTGCGTGATTTTGCCATCGTCGACGAGGCCAATGTCATTCAGGTTCTGGGTAATCACACCGATTCCCGCGCCGCTATCGCATCGAGCAATCGACTCGATTTCACCGCCGCCCAGGTTGATTTCATCCGCAGCAGCGACCGCGTTGAGGTGACCAATGCCATGCTGGCGGGCGATGTGGTCGGTGGCACGCTGCGCGGTTTCATCTACACGGATCGCCGCCAATACGACCTTTCAGGCACCTATGTGCCGCTCTTCGGTCTCAACAATATTTTCAATCAGATCCCCGTAATCGGCGCCATTCTGGGCGGCAGGGATGGCGAAGGCCTCGTCGGCGTCACCTTCGCCGTGCGCGGCCCACTCAACCAGCCGCAATTCCTGGTCAATCCGCTTTCTATTCTCGCGCCCGGCTTCCTGCGCGAACTCTTCGAATTCCGCTCCCGCGAGCTTCCAGCAACGCAATAAAAAGGGCGCCAACCTGGCGCCCTTTTTATTCTTGCCCGAGCGCCTAGACCGGCTTGATCAACGCATGCCGCTTCTTGCCGACCGAGAGTTTTATAACCCCCTCGGGCAAGAGCGCATTCTCGGCCAGGCTCAGCTTGTCGTCGTCGATCACCGCGTCATTGATGCGCACGGCGCCCGACGCAACATGCCGCCGCGCCTCGCCGTTCGAGGCCGCAAGCCCCGCCTTCACCAGCGCGTTGAGCACGCCGATCCCGGCATTGAGCTCGGCATGGGTAACCTCCGCCGTCGGCAGGGACAAATCTAGCGCTCCAGTCTCAAACGTAGCGCGCGCCGTCTCCGCCGCCGCTTCCGCTTCCGACCGGCCGCGGATCATCGCTGTCACTTCGGTCGCGAGACGCTTCTTGGCTTCGTTGATGTCGCCACCAACCACCCGGGCGATCTCGTCCAGCGGCAACGTAGTGTAGAGCTTGAGGAACCGCTCGACATCGGCATCCTCGGTATTGCGCCAATATTGCCAGAAGTCATAGGCCGAGAGCAGGTCGGGATTAAGCCAGATTGCACCGTTCATCGACTTGCCCATCTTCTGGCCCGATGCGGTGGTCAGGAGCGGTGAGGTCAGCGCGTAAAGCTGCGGCGTGCCCATCCGGTGGCCCAGATCGATACCGTTGACGATATTGCCCCACTGGTCCGAGCCGCCCATCTGCAGGCGCACGCCATAGCGCTTGTTGAGCTCCACGAAGTCGTAGGCCTGCAGGATCATGTAGTTGAATTCGAGGAAGCTCAGCGATTGCTCGCGATCCAGCCGCTGCTTGACAGAGTCGAAGCTGAGCATGCGATTGACCGAAAAATGCTGGCCGACATCGCGCAGGAATTCGAGATAGTTGAGCGGCAGCAGCCACTCGGCATTGTTGAGCATCAGCGACTTGCCACCGCTGAAGTCGAGATAGTTGGCAAAGACCTGCTTGATGCCATCGATATTGGACTGGATGGTGTCGACGCCCATCAGCTTGCGCGCCTCGTCCTTGAACGAAGGGTCGCCCACCATGCCGGTGCCGCCACCCATGAGGGCAACCGCGCGATGGCCGGTCTTTTCCAGCCAATGCAGCATCATGATCTGGATCAGGCTTCCGACATGCAGCGAAGACGCCGTTGGGTCGAAGCCGATATAGGCGGTGACCGTCTCGGTCGCGAAAAGCTCATCGAGCCCGGTCTCGTCGGACACCTGATGGATAAAGCCGCGCTCCGAAAGGGTGCGCAGGAAGTCGGATTTGAACTTGGTCATTTTGAACCACTGAAGCCTTGTGAGACCTCATGGTGAGCTGTGTCGAACCACGAGGTCGGAATTATTGAAACCTCGCCCGCCGAAATGCTCCGGGCGAGGTTCCTCCAACTAGTCGCAGTATATGCGCCCTTGAACTTAGCGCCCGCCGCCGTCCGCGATCTCCTGACGGCGACGGTCGAGATATTCGGCGCAGCGCGTCGTCAATTCATCGATCTTGCCTTCGTAGAAGTGGTTGGCCCCATCGACGATCTGCTGCTCAATGGTGATGCCCTTCTGCGTCTTGAGCTTGTCCACCAGCTTCTGAACCGAAGTGGGCGGCGCCACGCGGTCCTTGTCGCCATGGATGATCAGGCCCGAAGACGGGCAGGGGGCCAGAAACGAGAAGTCATAGAGGTTTTCCGGTGGCGACACCGAAATGAAGCCCTCCACTTCCGGGCGGCGCATCAGCAACTGCATGCCGATCCAGGCGCCGAAGGAGAAACCGGCAATCCAGCAGCCGCGCGACTCACGATTGATAGTCTGCAGCCAGTCCAGCGCCGAAGCAGCGTCCGACAGTTCACCGATACCGTGGTCGAACACGCCCTGCGAACGGCCCACGCCGCGCGAATTGAAGCGCAGGACCGAGAAACCGCGTTCAGCGAACATATAAAACAGGTTGTAGACGATCTGGTTATTCATCGTCCCGCCAAACTGCGGATGCGGGTGCAGCACGATGGCAACCGGCGCATTGGGTTCCTTGCCCGGCTGGTACCGGCCTTCGAGGCGCCCTTCCGGGCCATTGAAGATCACTTCAGGCATGGCTTTGTTTCGGCCTTTCCGGCTCTGTCCACTGGGTTGTCGAGACCTCGGGAAACCACCCTGCGCGGCTTGACTAAGCGCCGGGCTCTCCCTAAAACATGGGTCCGAAAACCAGTTTAGAATTGTTCAAAAACGGGTTTCTGGCCGTCATTCGGCCAGTTGGAGCGCCCCTTGTAATGAAGTTGCGCTCGAAATTTCAAGAAGTGTTTGGTTTTCGCGGGATTATAGCGTCCCGCGCCGGACATATAAGGTATGGCGGGCACGCATGTGTCCCGAAAGCGCAATGACGAGACCGGCGGTCTATCTTGATCACAATGCCGCGTCCCCGCTTCGGCCAGAGGCGAGGGCAGCTTTGCTTGCCGCGCTTGATCTCACGGGCAATCCATCCTCAGTCCATCAGCATGGCCGCTCATTGCGCAACCTGATCGAGACAGGCCGTCGGCAGGTGGCCCGTCTTGCTGGCGCAGAAACCCATCAGGTCGTATTTACCGGTTCCGCCACCGAAGCCATCACTCAGGCCATTGTCGGTGGCGCAAAGAATTTTTCGGCAGGCGCCATAGCTGCAAGTGCTGGGGAGCATGCCGCTGTCCTGAAAGCGGCAGAGGCTACGGGCCTGCCTGTCTGGACTATTCCTCTGGATGGTCAAGGCCGCATTGATCTCGATCAACTCGCCCAGCTTCTCGCCCGCGCCGATGCCGAAAACATCACGCTGCTCTTCGCGCTGCATTGGGTGAACAATGAGACCGGCGTGATCCAGCCCATGGGCCGCATCAACGCCCTTATCGGTCCCACCCGCCACACCTTGTTCATCGACGCCGTCCAGGCCTATGGCAAACTGCCGCTTGATTTTGCCGCTTCCCCTCCCGACATGATGGCCATCAGCGGTCACAAGATTGGCGCGCCTGCTGGAATCGGCGCGCTGCTGGTCAAAGGTCACGCCGATACGGTTCGTTTGATTCCCGGCGGTGGGCAGGAGCAGGGCCGCCGTGGCGGCACCGAATCTGCGGCCCTCATCGCCGCCTTTGGCGCTGCCGCAGAAGCCTCCCTATATAATCATGACGCGATGACTACGCTCACGGGCAGCGTCGAGGCCGGTTTGAAGGCCGTGGCGCCCGAAACCGTGATTTTCGCCTCCGAAGCTGAGCGCGTCGGCAATGTCGTTAATTTCGCTGTGCCCGGCATCTCGAATGCGACGGCGATGATGTCGCTGGACCTGATGGGCCTTTCGGTGTCCTCCGGCTCGGCCTGTTCCTCCGGCAAGGTTGGCGCGAGCCATGTGCTTGCCGCGATGGGCATTGAAAAAGCATTGGCCGAAAGCGCGCTCCGCGTCAGCTTCGGCTGGAATTCCACAGGCGAGGATGCGCAAGCCTTCCTCGCTGGATTTGAAACCATCCTTGCGCGCCACAAGCGGGCAGGGCAGGCGGCCTGACCGTCAATATGTATGCGTTCGCGGCGGCCTTGACCCGTCGATGAGCAAGAAGGAGAGCCTGATGGCGGACTACGATATTCCAACGCTCAAGGAAGAGATCGATCGGGAAACCGTCGAGCAGGTCCTTGCGCTCGACGTCGACAAGTACAAATACGGCTTCGAGACCGACATCGAGTCCGACGTACTGCCGCCCGGCCTTACCGAGGAAACGGTCCGCTTCATCTCCGCGAAAAAGGAAGAGCCCGAATGGATGCTGGAATGGCGTCTAGACGCTCTCCGCCGCTTCCAGACCCTGACCGAGCCCAACTGGGCCAAGCTGCACTATCCCAAGATCGATCTGCAGGCGATCAGCTACTACGCTGCTCCCAAGAGCTTCAAAGGCCCCAAGAGTCTTGATGAAGTCGATCCCGAACTGCTGCGTACCTATGAAAAGCTCGGCATTCCGCTCAAGGAGCAGGCGATCCTGGCTGGCGTCGAAGGCGCCGCTGAATCAGTTGGTACCCCTTTCGGTGCAGGCGTCGCTGTCGATGCCGTGTTCGACTCCGTGTCGGTCGTCACCACCTTCCGCGAAGAGCTGGCCAAGGTCGGCATCATCTTCTGCTCGATTTCCGAAGCGGTTCGCGAACACCCCGAACTGGTGAAGAAATATCTCGGTTCCGTGGTTCCGGTCTCCGACAACTACTACGCCACGCTCAATTCCGCCGTCTTTACCGATGGGTCCTTCGTCTACATCCCCAAGGGCGTTCGTTGCCCCATGGAGCTGTCGACCTATTTCCGCATCAACGAGAAGAATACCGGCCAGTTCGAGCGCACGCTGATCATCGCCGACGATGACTCTTACGTCTCTTATCTCGAAGGCTGCACCGCACCGTCCCGCGACGAGAACCAGCTTCACGCTGCCGTCGTTGAGCTGGTCGCGCTCGACAATGCCGAAATCAAGTACTCCACCGTCCAGAACTGGTATCCGGGCGACAAGGACGGCAAGGGCGGCATCTACAATTTCGTCACCAAGCGCGGCGATTGCCGTGGCGTCAATTCGCACATTTCCTGGACGCAGGTTGAAACCGGCTCGGCCATCACCTGGAAATATCCGAGCTGCATCCTGCGCGGCGACGGCTCGCGCGGCGAGTTCTATTCCATCGCCATCTCTAACGGCTACCAGCAGGTCGATAGCGGCACCAAGATGATCCATCTGGGCAAGAACACGTCCAGCCGCATCATCTCCAAAGGTATCGCCGCCGGTTTCTCGGACAATACCTATCGCGGTCAGGTCTCGGCCCACGCCAAGGCCAAAAATGCCCGTAACTTCACCCAATGCGACAGCTTGTTGATCGGGGACAAATGCGGTGCGCACACTGTTCCCTATATCGAGAGCCGTAACGGCACGGCGGTCTTCGAGCACGAAGCCACTACGTCGAAAATTTCCGACGACCAGATGTTCTACTGCATGCAGCGCGGTCTCAACGAAGAAGAAGCGGTGGCGCTGATCGTCAACGGCTTCGTCCGCGACGTGCTCCAGCACCTGCCGATGGAATTCATGGTCGAAACCCAGAAGCTGATCTCGATCAGCCTCGAAGGCAGTGTAGGATGAGCCAAGCCAACCGCCCAGTTGTAACCCTTTCAGAGCTTTCTCTCGAACCGTTCGAGCAGGGGACTCTATACAAAGGCGCCGATACCTCTGTTGCGCAGCAATTGGGGTTGAAGGTATTGGGCGCCCGGTACAACGAGATTCCGCCCGGTAAGTCGAGCTGTCCCTTCCACAACCACCACGTCGAAGAAGAACTCTTCATTGTGCTGGAAGGCGAGGGCACCTATCGCTTCGGCACCGAGCGCTATTCGTTCAAGGCGGGCGACGTGCTTGGAGCACCCACTGGTGGGCCGGACACCGCCCACCAGATCCTCAATACCGGATCGGTGACGCTGAAATATCTGGGCATCGCCAACAATGCCGATACCGAAGTTTGTGAGTATCCGGACTCGGGGAAGTTTCAGGTTACGAGCCGAACTTCGCCCGATCACCGCCTGCGCCACTGTGGCCGCGAAGGCCAAAACCACCTTGATTATTGGGACGGCGAGCCGGGCGCTTAAGCGCCGCCAGCCTGATCCCTCCGCACTTGGAGAAACGAAATGACCACTCCCGTTCTTGAAATCCGCAATCTGCATGCCCGCATTGAGGAGCGCGAAATCCTCAAGGGTGTGAACCTCATCATTCCGCCCGGCGAAGTCCATGCCATCATGGGCCGCAACGGCTCGGGCAAATCTACGCTGTCCTATGTTCTGGCAGGCAAGGAAGACTATGAGGTCACCGAGGGCGAAATCCTGCTCAATGGCGAAAACATCCTTGAAATGGAACCCGCCGAACGCGCCGCCGCCGGCCTGTTCCTCGCCTTCCAATACCCGATCGAAATTCCCGGCGTCGCGACCATGACCTTCCTCAAGGCAGCCATCAACGCCCAGCGTAAGGCACGCGGCGAAGAAGAGCTGAAGACCCCGGACTTCATGCGTCTGGTCAAGGAAGCCGGTGCCCAGCTCAACGTCGACAGCGACATGCTGAAGCGCCCGCTCAATGTCGGTTTCTCCGGCGGCGAAAAGAAGCGCGCTGAGATCATGCAGATGGCGCTGCTCAAGCCCTCGCTCGCCGTGCTCGATGAAACCGATTCCGGTCTCGACATCGACGCTCTTCAGGTTGTGTCCAAGGGCGTCAATGCCCTGCGCGACGGCCAGCGCTCCATGCTGGTCATCACCCACTATCAGCGCCTGCTGAACCACATCGTGCCGGACGTGGTCCACGTCTTCTCAGATGGTCGCATCGTGGAAAGTGGCGACAAGGACCTCGCCCTCAAGCTCGAAGCTGAAGGTTACGCGAACTACGGCGGCGAGGCAGCCTGATCATGCGTCCGAACTTTCCAGTAAGGCTTGGTCCTGCCGAAGAGACCCTGATCGCTCAGCTCAAGTCCGTCGGTGCCGACCAGGTTGCCGAACGCATCAGCGTGGCCGGTCTGCCGACCCGTCGCGTCGAGGCCTACCATTACACCGATCTCAAAACCCTGCTGCGCGCCGTCCCCGCGCTCGGTCAGCCCGCCAATGAAGCGAGCGCTCCGGCGCTGCGCGTGCCGGGTGCGTTTAATCTGATGATCGCCAATGGCGTCATTCAGAACGCCTCAACGGCCCCGGCCGGCGTCATTGTTGGCAAAACCCACGGTGGTGTTCTCACCAACCGGGACGATGTCGTGGTCGGCGTCAACAATGGTCTGACAAAAGAGGCCCTGACGCTAACACTTGAGAACAGTGTCGACCCGGTCATCCAGATCGAGCATCGCATCGAGGGCGAAGCCGCCCATGTCGCTGATGCGATTAAGGTTTTTGTCGCCGATGGCGCTTCCGCCACCATTCTCGAAACCTTCTCGGGTTCTGATGCCGCCCACGTCGGCAACCACGCCACCTATATCGCCCTGGGCAAGGATGCTGTGCTCACCCACATCACCCTCGACCTAAGTACTTCTGGCGTAAGCCATTTCGCCACCAACGAATATCATCTCGCTGATGGCGCCAAGCTGCGCACTCTCATCATCCATGCCGGCGCCAACCTCGCCCGCACCCAGCTCTACCCGACGCTGGGCGGCGCCGAGGCACATGCCGACATTACCGGCCTCAACCTCGTCTCCGATGGCCAACATGCTGATATTACGATGGAAACCACCCACGCGGTGCCGCACACATCGTCACAGCCGCTGTTCAAATCCATCACCCGTGGTCGCTCAAAATCGGTGGTGCAGGGCAAGCTGATCGTCGCCCGCGACGCCCAGAAGACCGATGCAAAATTCATGCATCAGGGCCTGATGTTGTCGGATGATGCGGAAATTCTCTCCAAACCGGAGCTGGAAATCTACGCCGACGACGTCGTCTGCGGCCACGGTTCCACCTGCGGTAAGCTTGATGAAGACAGCCTGTTCTACCTGCTCAGCCGCGGCATTCCGAAGGCCGAGGCCGAGACCATGCTGGTTCGCGGCTTCATTGCAGAACTGCTCGACCCGGTCGAAGACGAAGCCCTCAACGAAGCCCTGCAAGGCGTTGTTGATGGGTGGCTGCTGGACCAATAATCTCACGGTTGCACTCGATAGTGCCGCCACCACTGCCCGGCACCTCCTCCTTGACGGGGGAGGTTAGGAGGGGGTGTGAGAGCCCAGATATAGCGGCTCTCATCCCCCACCCTTGATCGCTCCCCGCAAGGGGAGGGTTACGACTGACACTTCGCAGGTTCATTAGGACCAAGCATATGACCTTCGACCTCGAAAAAGTCCGCGCCGATTTCCCGATCCTATCGGAGCAAATCCACGGTCATCGCCTTGTCTATCTCGATAGCGGCGCTTCGGCGCAGAAACCGGTTCAAGTCCTCGACCGGATGGACCATGGCTTCCGCCACGAATATGCCAATGTCCACCGTGGCTTACATACCTTGGCCAATCGCGCCACAGAAGGCTATGAAGCCGGTCGTGAAAGCGTCCGCCGCTTCCTCAATGCTGGTCGGATCGAAGAGATCATCTTCACCAAATCTGCCACCGAAGCCATCAATCTGGTTGCGTCGTCCTTCGCTGGCCCGCGCATTTCCGAGGGCGATGAAATCGTCACCACGATCATGGAGCACCATTCCAATATCGTGCCGTGGCACTTCCACCGCGAGCGTAAGGGCGCGGTTTTGAAATTCGTCGATGTGCGCGATGACGGCAGCCTTGACCTTGACGCTTTTGAAGCCGCTCTGACAGACAAAACCCGTATCGTTGCGATTACGCATATGTCCAACGTGCTTGGAACCATCAATCCGATCAAGGACTTGATCGCCATTGCTCATGCACGCGGCATCCCGGTTCTGGTCGATGGTTCGCAGGGAGCTGTCCATACAAAAGTGGACGTAGGCGACCTCGATGCCGACTTTTACATCATGACCGGCCATAAGCTTTATGGTCCCACCGGCATCGGCATTCTTTACGGGAAATACGATCTGCTCGCCGAAATGCAACCCTATCAGGGCGGCGGCGAAATGATCGAAACCGTCACGCTCGAAGGCGTCACCTATAACGAGCCGCCACACCGGTTCGAGGCTGGTACGCCGCCCATCGTCCAGGCCATGGGCCTCGGCGCGGCGCTCGATTACATGGAAAGCCTTGGCCGTGACGCCATCGCCGCCCACGAGCACGAGGTCGCCTCCTATGCTCATGAGCGCCTCTCGCGCATCAATTCGCTGCGTATGATCGGCACCGCGCTGGGCAAGGGTGGCATTTTCTCCTTCGAGATCGCCGGTGCTCACGCCCATGACGTCGCCACCATTCTCGACCGCTACGGCATTGCCGTGCGCGCCGGCACCCATTGCGCCCAACCATTGCTGAAGCGTTTCGGCGTCACCTCTACCTGCCGTGCCTCCTTCGCCCTATATAACGGCAAGGATGACGTGGATGCGCTGGTGGACGGCCTCGAGCGCGCCCAGAAATTTTTTGCCTAAGGACGGCATCATGACCGAAGAAGCCATCGACACTCGCATTGTTCCCACAATGTCCGATACGCTGCCGGAGGGCGAAGTGGAACGCATCACCACCGACCTCATCGGCGCGCTGAAAACCGTCTATGACCCGGAAATCCCGGTCGATATCTACGAACTTGGTCTAATCTACAGGGTTGATCTCGACGATGATCGCAACCTGACCATCGATATGACGCTGACTGCGCCGGGGTGTCCCGTCGCTGGCGAAATGCCCGGCTGGGTTGAGAACGCCGCGCGCGGCGTCGAGGGCATTCAGGACGTGACCGTCAACATGGTCTTTGATCCCCCTTGGGACGCCTCCCGCATGAGCGAAGAAGCCCAAGTCGCGTTGAACTGGTGGTAATCCGGCGCGTTTACACCTATATATCGTGAAACGCCGATAAAGGTTGCTGCAATGCCGTTCAAGATCATGTCGCTCTCAGATGCCGCCGCCGAGCGCATCATTGAGATCATCGAGGATTCTGAAAAGCCCGTCATCGGGCTGCGTGTCGGCATCAAGAACGCTGGCTGTGCTGGCGTGTCTTACACGATGGACTATGTCGAGTCTGCCATTTCCGGTGACGATCATGTCGAGGACAAGGGTGTGAATGTCTGGGTCGATCCCAAGGCAACCATGTATTTGCTTGGCACCATTATGGATTTCGAGCAGTCCAAGATGGGTTCGTCCTTCACCTTTAAGAACCCGAATCAGACCGGCGCGTGCGGCTGCGGCGAAAGTGTCACGCTAGCCCCGGCGGATTTGAAGGCTCTGGCCGAGGCGAGAGCAGGCGCTTAGGAAACTCGTCTTTCTTCTACCTTGCGGGAGAAGGTAGCCGAGGGGCGGGTCAGGGGTGCCTTTTGCATACGCGACACTAAGCCGTTGCGGAATTAATCCCGCTGGTGCATTGATCCCACCATCATGCCAAACGCTCTTCCTCTTGCCTATACGATCACCCCGCCCAATCGTGCTTTGACCGGCCGCGTGTCGCCGCCCGGAAGCAAGTCGATTACCAATCGCGCTTTGTTGCTGGCGGCTCTCGCCAATGGTACGAGCCGCCTGACCGGCGCGCTCAAAAGCAAGGACACGGTGCTGATGGCGCGCGCTTTGCGCGAAATGGGCGTGACAGTCGAAGAGCCGGACACCACCAGCTTTCTGGTCACCAGCACAGGCGAATTGTCCGCGCCTTCTTCGCCGCTTTTCCTGGGCAATGCAGGCACGGCGACCCGATTTCTCACCGCCGCCGTCGCCACCATTGATGGCACAACCGTCGTCGATGGCGACGAGGACATGCGCCTCAGGCCGATCAAGCCGCTGGTCGAAGCCCTTAATTCGCTCGGCATCGCTGCCGAAAGCCCAACCGGTTGCCCGCCCGTTACCGTTCGCAGCAATGGTCGCTTTGGCAAGGGCAGGGTGGAAATAGACGGTTCTCTGTCCAGCCAATATGTTTCGGCTCTCCTGATGGCCGCGCCCTTTGGCGAAGGCCCCATCGAAATCGCACTGACCGGCAAGGACATTGGCGCGCGCGGCTATGTCGATCTGACGCTCGCCGCCATGCGCGCCTTTAGTGCTCAGGTGGAAGCCCGCGATGATGGCTCATGGCTGGTGCAACCGACCGGCTATAAAGCCACAGATTTCCACATCGAGCCGGATGCGTCTGCCGCCACCTATCTCTGGGGCATTGAAGCATTGACGGGTGGCATGGTCGATCTTGGTTTGGCCGCCGACGCCTTCACCCAGCCAGATGCCGCCGCGCAGGCCGTGATCGCATCTTATCCCAATATGCCTGCGACCATCGACGGCTCACAGATGCAAGACGCGGTGCCGACCCTTGCTGTTGTCGCAGCATTCAACAATCATCCAGTCCGTTTTGTCGGCATCGCCAATCTGCGGGTCAAGGAAACGGACCGCATCCGCGCCGTCGCCAACGAACTCAACCGCATTCGTCCCGGTCTTGCCGTTGAGGAGGGAGACGATCTCATCGTCCACTCCGACCCCACACTTGTGGGCCAAACCCTGCCAGCGCGCATCGAAACCTATCACGACCACCGCATTGCCATGAGCTTTGCGCTGGCGGGCTTGCTGGTGAGCGGCATAACCATTCTCGACCCCGCCTGCACAGGAAAAACCTATCCTGGTTATTGGGCTATGCTGGCAGGCTTGGGTGTTAAACTGATGCCCGCTGCCTGATCAGGCAGCGGAAACGTCCTTATCGGATAATTCTGCGACTTCGACCAGTTCGTCTTCGCCCACAACGCGATTGCGGCCAGCGCGCTTGGCTGCATAAAGGCATTGATCGGCCCGCTCAATGAATGACATCGCATTATCGCTTGGTGCGAATTGCGCTACGCCGAAGGATGCGGTGATCCGGCCCAACTTCTCGTTGGTCGAGCGCTTGAGCAGTTCCTTGGCCTGAATGGCCTTGCGGATATTTTCAGCAAGGATCATTGCGCCTTGCAGATCCGTATAGGGCAATACCGCTACGAATTCCTCGCCGCCGTACCGCGCGACCAGGTCCTTGCCCTTGATGTTGGACTTGAGAGTCATGGCAACCAGCCGCAACACCTGATCGCCTGTCTGATGCCCATAGGTGTCATTGAAGTTCTTGAAGTGGTCGATATCGACCAGCAACAGCGACAAGGGGGCCGCAGTCTTTTCATATTCAGCGATCGCATCGGCCAGACCATCGTCAAAGCTCTTGCGATTGGCGATCTTGGTCAGCGGATCGAGCATGGACTCGCGCCGCACGTCATCGAGATCACGTTGCAACGCCGTGATGTCGTCGCGCGAAGCCTCAAGCTTGCGCTCCAGTTCTCGATTGGTGTCCTGCATGCGGCGCGTTTCTGCCAGCAGCTTTGCTGCCAGGGCCTTCATCGCCTCGTCGCCCAGGTCCCCTTCCAGATCCCCGCTGGCAGATTGTAACGAGCCGGAATAGGCGTTCGCAGTGGTCATTGCGGCATCAATGGCGTCATGCACCGATTCAATGCGGGCATGCATGCGCTCGGACACGCTCGACATGCGTTCGTTCGCATCAGACTTCAAAAACTCGTTGTAAAGAGCTTCGGCAAGATCCTGCGAAGGCGCCACGCCATTTCGAAAAATGGCGTTGATGCGATTGTTCAGCGATGGGTTGACGCCGCTGGCATAGGTGTAGAGCAGTTCATAGAATTGCGGATAAGGCGGAATGGTGCTGCGTTTGAGCAGATCAAACGCAGCAGTGGCATAGCCAAGCGCCCGTACGAATTCCTGATCCGACACTGCTTCCCCCGCGCCTCGTTGCGCAGCCTCCAGGCGTGTAAACAATCGTCACAGTGATGTTTACTCTGCCGTCCCTGATTCGCCGAACACAATCACACCTTGGCGAGATTCGATAGTTTGCTACGCACTATATCAGTGCAATCTCTCAAGAAATTCGTGTTGGCCTTAGTAGGAATGCAGGAATGGGGCCCACCGAGCCAAAGGGGCCGCTCTCGGCGCCGTCCTCGGCCTCTTCTTCCACCTTCGCAGGGCGACGACGCTGATCTGCCCTTTGTTTGTCTGCGGCAGGTCGTTCCGTTCTGACCGGCTTTGCCTCAGCTTCAACCACTTGTGGCTCTTTGGCTTCGGGTTCGGTCTTGGTCGTGCTGGCCTTGCGGCGGCGGGATGGACGTTTAACCTTCCCCTCCGTTTCGGCCTCGTCGTCAGGCTTGCGGCTGACCTTGCCTGTTTCTAGCCAGTCGATCGGCTTCTGGATGAGGCTCAGAATTGCATCAAGGTGTTTGCCGTCTGCCGGGCCAACAAACGTATAGGCAGCGCCCTTGCGACCAGCGCGGCCCGTGCGGCCAATGCGGTGCACATAGTCCTCTGCATGCACTGGCACGTCAAAGTTGAAAACGTGGCTCACTGCCGGAATGTCGAGGCCGCGCGCCGCGACATCGCTGGCAACCAGCAGCGTCAGCTTGTTGCTCTTGAACGCATCCAGCGTTTCCATGCGACTCTTCTGGTCCATGTCGCCATGCAGCGAACCGGCAGAATAGCCGTGCCGCTGCAGCGAACGGGCGAGGGTGGCGACATCGCGTTTGCGATTGCAGAAGATGATGGCGTTGGTGAGCCCTTCGGAGGCATCGATGCGCTCGCGCAGGGCGGCGCGCTTTTCTGCCGGATTGGACGAGACCTTGACCAGCTTCTGATCGATGGTGTCGGCCGTCGATGCGGCGCGTGAAACCTGCACATGCACAGGGTTTTGCAAAAATTTCTTGGTCAGCTTCTCAATCTGGCTGTCCATAGTCGCCGAGAACAGCATCGTCTGGCGGCGCGGCGGGAGGCGATTGACGATCTTTTCGATGTCGTCGATGAAACCCATGTCGAGCATGCGGTCAGCTTCATCGATCACCAGGATCTCGACGCCATTGAGCATGATCTTGCCGCGCTCGATCTGGTCCAGCAATCGGCCCGGTGTTGCAATGAGAACATCAACGCCGCGATCGAGCTTCTTGTTCTGGTCTTCAAACGATACGCCGCCGATGATCAGCGCCATCGAGAGCCGATGGTTCTTGCCGTATTTCTCGAAATTCTCGGAAACCTGAGCGGCCAGTTCGCGCGTCGGCTCAAGAATGAGCGTGCGCGGCATGCGGGCGCGGGCACGGCCATTTTCAAGCAGCGTCAGCATGGGCAGAACGAACGATGCAGTCTTGCCGGTGCCAGTCTGGGCAATGCCGATCAGGTCTTTTTTCTGTAGCAAATGGGGAATGGCCTGAGCCTGAATTTCAGTCGGCTTGCTATAGCCAGCTTCGGTCACCGCATCGGTGACCTTGCTCGAAAGGCCCAGTCCGGAAAAGGTATCGGTCAAGTCGGTCGTTCCACTCAAGGATGCTGTCCGGCGTCGCGGCGGGCTGGATTGCCTGGGTCGCGCGACCGGTCATTGGAGGTCAACCGGCGCGATCCTTGTGGACCGTGCCGGTTTGGGTGCCAACCAATCAACGAATTCCTCAGCACCCTCGGCTCGGGCTTTTTCCGCCCTGCCGGTTACCCCAGGCGCTGCGGCGGCTAACAGCCTGCGCGCACTCGGTACTCTACCGGCGGCGCGGACCATAGCGCAAAGCCCCGGCCTGTCAATGATTTTGGCCATTTTAAGGTTATCGAGCCGCTCCTGGCCGCTATATGTCCAGATCGGTCACGAAAGCCGCGTTCTCCTGAATGAACTCGAAGCGCGCCTCCGGCTTCGTTCCCATCAATCGGTCCACAGTGGTCTTGGTCGCCTCGCGGTCGTCCAGCACTTTCACCTGCAACAGCGTGCGCGTCTTGGGCGACATTGTGGTTTCGCGCAAGTGTGCGAACGGCATTTCGCCGAGGCCTTTAAACCGGGTGATGTCGACCTTGGCCTTGCCGGTGAACTCGGTGGCCATCAGCTCGTTCTTATGTGCGTCGTCGCGGGCGTAGAGCGTCTTGCCGCCCTGGCTGATGCGATAGAGCGGGGGCAGAGCGAGATAAAGATGACCCCCTTCGATAAGGCGCGGCATTTCCTGAAAGAAAAAGGTGATCAGCAGCGAAGCGATGTGAGCGCCGTCCACGTCGGCGTCAGTCATGATGATGATCTTGTCGTAACGCAGATCATCCTCGACATAACGGTCCCGTGTGCCGCAACCCAGCGCCTGGATCAGGTCGGCAATGAGTTGGTTGGCGGCGAGCTTGTCGCGGCTGGCCCCTGCCACGTTGAGAATTTTGCCGCGTAGAGGCAACACGGCTTGATTGGCGCGGCTGCGTGCCTGCTTTGCAGAGCCACCAGCCGAGTCACCCTCGACAATGAAGAGCTCCGCGCCCTGCGCCGCATTCTGCGTGCAATCGGCCAGTTTGCCGGGCAGGCGCAGTTTGCGCGTCGCGCTGGCGCGGTCGATTTCCTTTTCCTTGCGGCGGCGCAACCGCTCTTCGGCGCGCTCCACCGCCCAATCGAGCAGCTTGCCCGCCTGATTGGGTGAAGCGGCCAGCCAATGGTCGAAAGCGTCGCGCAAGGCCGTGTCGACAATGCGCGTGGCTTCGCCAGAGGCCAGCTTGTCTTTGGTCTGACCAACAAATTCCGGCTCTCGCACGAAGACCGAGAGCATGACCGAGCATGAGGTCAGAACATCTTCAGCAGTCAGGTTTGCGGCGCCCTTGTGCTTGGTCAGCTCGGCATAGCTCTTTAGCCCGCGCAGCAGCGCCACGCGCATGCCCGCCTCATGCGTGCCGCCATCTGGCGTAGGCACGGTGTTACAATAGGATTGCACACCACCATCGCCCAGCGTCCAGGCAATGGCCCATTCCACCGAACCATGGCTACCCGGTTTGCCGCTCTTGCCTGAAAAGATTTCGTCGGTAATGCGCGTTTCGCCCGCAATCCGATTGGTCATGAAATCCTTGAGGCCATCGGGATAATGGAACACTGCCTTGGCAGGTACATCCTCGGTCGCAAGGCTCTCGTCGCAGCTCCAGCGCAGTTCCACGCCGCCAAACAGATAAGCCTTGGCCCGCGTCATTCGGAAAATGCGGCCTGCCGAGAAATGCGCCGTCGGCCCAAAAATTTCGGGATCGGGATGGAAACGGGTCGAAGTACCGCGGCGGTTTTGCACCCGACCAATATTTTCGACGTCCTGCACCACCTTGCCACGCGAAAAGATAATGCGGTGCAATTGCTGGTCACGCGCCACTTCAACGATCATGTCGTCGGAAAGGGCATTGACCACCGAAACGCCAACACCATGCAGGCCGCCCGACGTTTCATATGCTTTGGAATCGAACTTGCCGCCGGCGTGCAGAACCGTGTGCACGATTTCCAGCGTCGAGCGGTTGGGGAATTTGGGGTGCTTTTCGACCGGAATACCGCGGCCATTATCGGTAACGGTAAGGTATCCGTCGGCACCCAGATGCACCTCGATCCGCGTGGCGTGGCCAGCGATGGCCTCGTCCATGGAATTGTCGATCACCTCAGCGAAGAGGTGATGATAGGCATTGATATCCGTACCACCGATATACATGCCGGGGCGGCGGCGCACTGGCTCAAGGCCCTCCAGAATTTCGATGTCCGCTGCGCCATAACTGTCCGGTGCAGGCGCAACATTGCGTGGAACAACCTTCGCCGGTTCTTCCTGCTTTGGTGTTTCCTGTTGGGGCGCTGCGCTACCGAAGAGATCAGACATGCACGTTCCATCTTGTTCTGCCCGAATCAGGCGGGCCAATTCCTAGCATATCCCAGCCGTTTCCGCGGGTCTGGCAATCAGCGCAATTCCCACAGGCGTGGCGTCAACGTGGCCGTCAAGGAGAACGCTTTGGCAACTGATGTGCCGGATGAAGACAGGGCGCGTCCCAAGATAGGGCGGCTGGTTTACGCCTCGTTTGCCCTTTGAGAGCACTTTTTTAAGCACGTGGCCGTACAAGTATAGGCATACGGTTGTATGGAGTTGCCGTATGCGACCCGAACTGCCCAGTATTGCGTATCAAGAGGTTGGTTTGGTGTCGAACACGCCCGGGCATTGGCCGGAAGTCGGATTTAGTTTTGCGTACCGACTGGCCAATCTCCGCGTCTCTCGTTTAGGCGCTCTGCTCGGAACCAGCCTGCTTTTCTATCTCGTGTGATGCCACTTGCCTTGTTAGCGCAAGGTGGTTAGCTATGGGCTATTGTTCAACACCTGAAACGGGGAGGGCTGCATGTCTGGTTATCATACGCATCGTCAGCGCGGACCCGTTTATGCCCTGCGGTTTTCGCTGCAGGGCTGACCAGTCAGGTCCGGGCGCTTCTTCGCAAGTTTCCAAACCTCTGGTTTGCCCGTCATGGCGCCCCTATTTTGGGTGCGCTGACTGTTAGGCAAATGGCGCTCGATACTATCGCGCCGATCCAGTGAGTTTTTTCGATGGGCACGATCAGCCTCCGCAATGCCGGCCACCGCGCTGGCGACCTTCTTTTCTCCAATCTCAATCTCGTCATTGGCGACGGCGACCATATTGGTCTGGTCGCACCAAATGGCAGGGGCAAAACCACACTGTTACGCGCCATGGCAGGCCTGACCGAACTCAGCGAGGGCGAACTGACACGTTCGCGCGGCCTAACCATCGGCTATGTGCCGCAGGAAGTGCCCCAAACCGCCCTTGAGCTGACCCCGATGCAATTTGTGGCCTCGGCACTCGATGTGACCACGCTCGACAGCGAGGGTTGGCGGGTCGATGTGGTGATGGAGGAATTCTCCATTCCCGAAGACTTCCGCAACGTTCCGCTGAGCCAGCTCAGCGGTGGCTGGCAGCGGATGGCGTTATTGGCACGGGCATGGGTTGCGCAGCCCGACGCGCTGCTTATGGACGAGCCGACCAATCATCTCGATCTTGGTCGCATCAATATGCTGGAGGAATGGCTGGGTTATGCGGCCAAAAACCTGCCGGTTGTCATAGCCAGCCATGATCGGGCCTTTCTCGACGCCACCACAAACCGCACCCTGTTTCTGCGGCCCAGCGAGCAGGTTTATCTGCCCTTGCCCTATTCGGCGGCGCGGGCCGAACTCGATCAGGTTGACGCCGCCGCCGAGGCCCAGCGCGAACGCGATCTCAAACAGGCCCAGCAATTGCGCAAGCAGGCGGCCAAGCTCACCAATATCGGCATCAATTCGGGCTCTGATCTGCTGACGGTCAAATCCAAGCAGCTCCGCGATCGGGCCGAAAAGATCGAAACGCAGGTGCAGGAAGTGCATCGCGACCGTACCGGCCTCGTCAAGCTGGGCAATAGCGGTGCCGATGCGCGCGTCATGCTGGCTATTGAGAATGTGCCGGTGACCACGCCAGACGGGCGGGCATTGTTCAATATCGACAAACTCCACATCTTTCAGGGCGAGCGTATCGTTCTGCTGGGCCGTAACGGCACCGGCAAGTCGCAATTCATGCGGCTGGTTACCGAGGCGCTCGCGGGTAATGTGCCCACAGGGATGCGGCTCAGTCCGCAGGTGGCGCCGGGCTATCTCGATCAGGCGCTAGCATGGCTTCCGCTTGATCCGTCACCGCTCGATTACCTGTTGCACAACTTTGACGAAGGCGACCGCCGCACCATTGCGTTGTTGGCCGGGGCAGGATTTCCGCCGGATCGCCAATCCAAACCGATCCGCACAATGTCACTCGGTCAGCGCGCCCGGCTGGCGCTATTGGCGCTGCGTCTCGCAAAGCCTAATTTCTACCTGCTCGACGAACCGACCAATCATCTCGACATTCCGGGTCAGGAGCAGTTGGAAGACGATATTCGGGAGCAGGGGGCCACGACCATCCTCGTCACCCATGACCGGGCCTTCCTTCGCGCAATCGGCACACGTTTCCTGCTGATCGATGGCAAAAAGTTTCGCGAGGTCGATGGTCCCGAGGGTTTCTTAGCCCAAATGGCCCAAAGCTGACGTTTCTGTCTGACGCCGTTCATCAAGGGGGGCCAGGATCCCCCTTGATGATAATTTGTTCTACCCACTTGCAGGTGAAAAGAAGCTAGGTATAAGGGGCGCCAGTGCGGGTGTGGCGGAATTGGTAGACGCGCTGGACTCAAAATCCTGTTCCGTAAGGAGTGTCGGTTCGATCCCGACCACCCGTACCATTCTCTTGAAATCGTTGAGGTTTATGCGCCAATCCAAAGGCGCATGAGATAAACCGTCAGCACACCGCCGGCCATCGCAGCAAACAGATTGCGCGACAGCACGAAAACTGCACCCGTTGCCAGCGCCGCAACAAATTCCGCAGCATTTCCAGTGACTAAGGCAGGCGCTACCAGAGCAGCCAGCACCGCGCCGGGTATGTTTTTCAGCCACGCCGCAGCAAAACCTTCCCGCGGCAGCCGGTCTGCTAGAAGCAGCCCGCTGGCCTTGATGGCGATGGTGGCTAACGCCATGCCCGCAATAGCAAAAATGGCTTCAGGCGATGTCAGCATGCTTGCGCACCTCCATCAGTGCACCCACAAAACTGCCTGCAATTCCGCCCACCAGAATGTGCCAGTTTCCGTCTATAAGCTGCGATGTCACAATGGCCGCAACAGCCGCGACCAGCCAAGGCAGCAGATCGGCCTTTCCTTTCCACATGCCCAGCAACAGCGCCAGAAATGTAGCTGTAAAGGCGAAATCCAGCCCCCATCGGCTTGGGTCGTCAATGGCCGAACCCAGGCCATAGCCGATGAGGTTTGTGCTCATCCAGGAAATCCAGGCCAGCACCCCGCCGCCCATGAGAAAGGCCACAGAACCACCACCTCGTGCCATTGCGGCGACGGTCATAGCCCAGTTCTCATCGGTCACCAGATACATGCTGGCTGCGCCGAGGCCGAGTTTTCCGTCGGGATAAAGCGGTCTCAACGTTGCCGTCAGCAGCAGGTAGCGCAGATTGACGATGAAGGCCGCGAGCACCAATGCGCCAATAGGCAATGTGGCAGGAGTAGCGGTCCACAGGTCAAGCGCAACGAACTGCGCAGCGCCTGCAAACACTAGCCCGCTCATCATGATCACTTCAATGAGGCTGAGACCGGCCCCGCGAGCGAGAACTCCCCAGACCATGCCGTATGCCGCAACCGATATGGCGACCGGCACGCAGGCGCGTGCTCCGGCGAGGAACTGTTCGGCTGTAGAATCGAGGACACGCGCTGCTTTGGCCATGGCCCTATCTGCCACGGCCGATCACCTGGTAGGAAATAAGAAGTGGTGATGGCACCAATCGCGCCTATTTATGCAGACTGTTGGCCCGATGTCGCCCAATTGACGCTTGCTGGGAGCAGGCGTAGAGGAACGCCATGTCATTGCCAGCCTCCAGCGCCCGCCCAGCCGGCACCTCATTTTCGAGGTGTGAATTGGTCCCACCGGCGTGCTGACTAGTGTCAGTCCGTGCCGGCTTCGGGGATTAATGCGGTGACGTGCTACTCGATGGTTTTCTCTGGAGCGTTCTCATGAACCCCCATTCTACCCGCCCTCTATGGCAGCGGTTCAGCCTGTTTCTTATTCCTCTCATGGCCTCGAATATCCTTCAGGCCCTCTCGGGGACGTTTAATTCCATCTTCATCGGGCAGATGATTGGCGTCGATGCTCTGGCGGCATTGGCAACCTTTTTCCCGATCCTGTTCTTCCTGATCAGCTTTATTATTGGCCTGTCCGCAGGCTCGACAATCCTGATCGGTCAAGCCTGGGGCGCCAAGAATATAGATCGCGTGAAAGCCGTGGCGGGCACCACCATGACGGCCGCGTTTGCGATGGGCCTCGTTGTTGCGCTGATTGGCGGCATCTGGATTGAAGACATCATGAGCTTGCTCGGTGCGCCGGACAACATCCGGCACATGTCCGTCGAATATGGGCGCATCATGTTTATCGGCATGCCTGGTTTCTTCATCTTCCTCGTCGCGACCTCCATCCTGCGTGGCGTGGGCGATACGATCACGCCATTGTTCTCTTTGGTCCTTTCGCTTCTTGTTGGCGTCATTCTTACACCGGCGTTAATTGATGGTTGGTGGGGACTGCCGCAGTTGGGCGTGAACGCCGCCGCCTGGGCCTTTATCGCTGGCTTTGTGGTTGTGCTGCTGTTTTTGTTCTTCTACATGCGCGCCCGTAAGATGCCGCTCGCTCCCGATGCCGCGCTATTGCGCCACCTCAAGCCTGATTTTCAACTGCTCAAACTGGTGCTGAAACTCGGCATTCCAGCAGGGTTACAGATGGTTGTCGCATCAGTGGCAGGCATTGTTGTCGTTGGACTTGTAAATCGCTTCGGCTCAAATGCTACGGCGGCCTATGGCGCGCTCAATCAGGTGCTGAACTATGTTCAGTTTCCGGCCATGTCGATTGGCATTGCGACCTCGATTTTCGGTGCACAGGCCATCGGTGCACGGCGACAGGAGCAACTTGGCGAGATCACTCGCACGGCCCTGATCCTGAACCTTGTCATCACCGGTTCGCTGATTGTCCTGGCCTATCTCTTTAGCCAGCATCTAGTGAGCCTGTTCATCACTGACCCGGAAGTCGTCGACCTCACCGAATATCTGCTGCATATCGTGCTCTGGGCCATTTTGCCCTTCGGCTGGGGCGTAGTGTTCTCAGGCATGATGCGCGCTAGCGGCATGGTCTACGCACCGATGCTGCTGGCTCTGGCAGCCATTCTGGTTATCGAATTGCCTGGAGCCATCTGGCTCAGTCAGACCAGCCTTGGCCTTGCTGGCATCTGGGTTGCCTATGCAGCCAGCTTCACTGGCATGATGCTGATGCAGGGCGCGTGGTATCACTTCGTCTGGAAGCGCAAAAAGATCGTGGCACTCGTCTAGGAGCGGATCGGAAGTCCTTTCGGCCTCAGAAAAAATGGCCTCCGGGCGGTCGCCCTACAGCAGACCGCCCGGAGACCCAAATCTTAAATACGGCAAAGATTACTCGCCCAGCGTCAGCACAATGGCACGTTTGCCGCCGGGAGCAAAAACATCGATCTCGACCTGAGCGGGCTCCTGCGCCATGCGGCGGGTGCGGGCCGACAGCGTCATAACCACAGCCAGCAGATCGCCAACGGAGCGGCGTTGACGCGGCAGCATACGCTGCGTCATGCCCGAAAGGGCTTTGTTGCGCACCGATGGGTCAGAAGAGGCGAGGGGCGAACGGCCAATGAAATTGGCCAGCTCAACCAGAGCAGTACGTTCACTCATTGGGCTACTCCATACACAAGCACCAAATCGCTGCATCCCCCGAAGATTGGTTCAGGCAATACGCACCCAACCTTCTTCGTTCGTTATGGCCGGCGGTTGATCCGCCGTGCCAGAGTTCGTGTCAGCCCTGCATCGCCAGACAGGCGAGATCCTGAGCTTTGAGTTGGTCGCACATTGCGGTCGCCGCATTGCGGTCGCCGAAGCCTACGAAACGAGCACGGAAGAAGGTCTGTCCATTTTTCTCAAAGCGCTCAACATAAGACCGGAAATCACCGAGCGAACCGACCTTGCCTGCAGCATCTGAAAGCATGGAGCGGGCGCTATCCTCGGACGGACCGGCGCCGATCTGAACGATCCAGGCACCCGGTGCGGTCGTAGCTTCTGCAACCTGCGTGATCGAGCCCGAATGCATCAGATCAACTGGCTGCTCGTTTGACGCGCCGCCAACTGCACCTGGCGGTAGAAGCGGAGCCGATGGTGCGGTACTGCCCAGAGCCGAGGGAGGCGCACCGAGATTGTAGGTTTCGCTCAGCCAGGCGCCGATTACGTCCTGATTGGGCTGGATCGGCTGGGCCTGTGTCGGCGCGGCAAGAACATTGGCAGCCTGCACTGCTGGAGCCAGGCCAAGATCCTGCGGTACGGGGGTCGGCAAGGCTGGAGCGATGGCCACTGGAGCCGCAGAGGCGACTGCCATCTGAGGTTGTGCGCCATTTGCAGCGACCAGTTGCGCCAGACGGAAATCAGGCATTGGGGTCGGCATGGCCAAAGTAGGTTTGCTCGGCTGAGCGAGAGCAAACTGGGTATTGCCCTGACGTCCCGGAACCGGAACCATCGCAGTCTGCAGATAGTCGCCCTGACGTCCCTTTGTGAGATAGGACGAAACAAGCTGGCGCACCTTTTCGTCACGTGATGCGGCTGAATTGAAGCCGAAGGCCACGATGACGATATGGCGATTGTCCTTGCGGGCGGCCGTCAGCAGGTTTGAACCGGCCGCATTGATATAGCCCGTCTTGATGCCGTCGACAGCGCCCATATAGCCCAAAACGCGGTTATGGTTGCCATAGGTCTTGCCGCCATAGCGGAAAGACGTGGTCTGGAAGTAGTTATAATACTGAGAGAAATGCTGGTAGACGGCGATTCCGAGGATAGCCTGATCGCGGACGGTGGTCACCTGACGGCCATCGGGAAGACCCGAGGCATTGCGATAGGTGGTGTTGCGCATGCCCATGGCGCGGGCGGTCGCGGTCATCCGTTCGGCGAATTTTTCTTCAGTGCCAGAAATATGCTCCGCAATAACGCGGGCCATGTCATTGGCAGAGAGCGTAACCAGCGCCTTGATCGCATCTTCCACGCTGATGGTCGAGCCTGCGCGCAGGCCGAGCTTGGTGGGTACCGCGGCGGCGGCGTGGCGCGACACGGTCATCTTGGTGGAGAGGCTCAGATTGCCGGCCTGAAGCTCCTGGAAGAGCACATAAAGCGTCATCACCTTGGCGACAGACGCCGGGTAACGCTTTGAATCGGCTTGATCTTCGTACAAAATCTTGCCGGACTTCGCATCGACGACGATGCCGGCATATTTGCGCAAATTCTCAATGCCCTGGGCATGCGACGGCGCCGTGGCCGACATGCCGACGACAAGCGCGAGGAGGAAGGCAGCGGTTGCACGCAGAAATGCAGCGTGCCAAGAGGTCTTCTCCGAGGAAATCACCCGGTACTCCAATTACTTGATCGGGCTTTTTGCCCGTACGCAACTCGTTTGACGCGATGAAATTCAGGGGAGCCCTCACGCCCTGATCATCATCCTTTTTGGAGAATACGGAGCCCCCGTTACCATTCCGTAAAATGCAATCAATTTGTCGCCCTTCGGCGCAATTGGGTAACAGACTGCTAGCGTTGAGCCTCTTCGACAGGCGAATTTGCCCTGTTAGCGTCGACTTTGTTGCTGGTCACACTTTCGGGATGCGATGGCCCTTAACACCGGCGCGATTTTGCCTACATAATGTGTCCAACCCTGCTGCTTCGTTTTCTCTCTGCGGCCTTTGCATGACCCCGACCCCCAAAGTGACAATGCCGATCGATTCCAGAATTTTCCGTGCCGCGCTCTTCCCAGTCACGAGCGGGCCGGAGGACGATGACGGCAACCGCAAGGGTGGAGACGACACCAATTTCGAAACCGGGACGGTGACCAAGACGCGTCCCAAAACCAAGCGCCCGAACCTTTACCGGGTGCTGCTGCTCAACGACGACTACACGCCGATGGAATTCGTCGTTCTGGTCCTGCAGGACGTCTTCAACAAGTCACGCGAAGACGCCATGCAGATCATGCTGCACGTTCACCAAAAGGGGGTGGGTGAGTGCGGCGTATATCCATACGAGGTCGCCGAAACCAAGGTGACCCGCGTGATGGATACGGCACGCAAGAACCAGCATCCGCTGCAATGCGTGATGGAAAAACAGTAGGAACATCATATGCCCTCATTTTCGCGCGGACTCGAAAAGGCCCTGCATCAGGCAATGAACCTGGCTCGGGAGCGTAACCATGAGTTCGCTACGCTCGAGCACCTCCTGCTGGCGCTGACCGACGACCGCGAGACGATCGCGGTGCTCACCGGCTGCGACGTGGATATCGACGCGCTCAAGAGCGACCTCGAAGATTTCATCAATGAAGAACTGGACAGCCTCATCGTCCAGAATGGCCAGGATGCGCGACCCACTGCTGCATTCCAGCGCGTGATCCAGCGCGCTGTCATTCATGTGCAATCGTCAGGTCGCGAAGAGGTTACCGGTGCCAATGTGCTCGTCGCGATCTTTGCCGAACGCGAAAGCCATGCGGCCTATTTCCTTGAACAACAGGATATGAGCCGACTGGATGCAGTAAACTTCATCTCCCACGGCATTACCAAATCCGGGCCCAGCGAAGAGCGCAAGGTGCGCGGCGCAGAGGACGGAGAGGGCGCCGCCGAAGGCGGGGCGGAAGGTAAGAAAAGCTCGGCTTTGGCCGATTTTTGCGTCAATCTCAATGAAAAAGCCAAGGCCGGTAAGGTCGATCCTCTGATCGGTCGCGACGCTGAACTGCGCCGCACCATTCAGGTGCTCTGCCGCCGCTCGAAGAACAATCCGCTTTATGTCGGTGATGCCGGTGTCGGTAAAACCGCAATTGCCGAAGGTCTTGCCCGCAAGATCGTCGAGGGCGACGTTCCAGAAGTGCTCAAGGAAGCGGTCATCTATTCACTCGATATGGGTTCGCTGCTGGCCGGAACCCGCTATCGCGGTGATTTCGAGGAACGCCTCAAGCAGGTGATGAAGGAACTCGAAAAGATGCCGCATGCGGTGCTCTTTATCGACGAAATCCACACCATGATCGGCGCCGGGGCGACCTCTGGCGGTGCACTCGATGCGTCGAACCTGCTCAAGCCTGCTTTGGCCTCGGGCGCGATCCGCTGCATCGGTTCGACTACCTATAAGGAATATCGTCAGTTCTTTGAGAAGGACCGGGCTCTGGTTCGCCGCTTTCAGAAGATCGATGTGAACGAGCCGACGGTTCCAGACGCCATCGAGATCGTGAAGGGTCTGCGGCCCTATTTCGAGGACTTCCACAAGCTCAAATATACGGACGATGCCCTCAAGGCCGCCGTGGAACTGAGCGCGCGCTACATCACCGACCGCAAGTTGCCAGACAAGGCAATCGATGTGATCGATGAAACCGGCGCTAGCCAGATGCTTGTGCCGGAAGACCAGCGCAAGAAGCTGATCGACGTGGAAGATATCGAAGCCACCATTGCCTCGATTGCGCGCATTCCGCCCAAGTCGGTTTCGAAGTCCGATGCCGAACTCCTGTCGGGTCTTGAAAAGAGCCTGCGCACGGTTGTGTTCGGGCAGGACGATGCAATCATGGCGCTGTCCTCGGCTATCAAGCTGGCCCGTGCAGGCTTGCGCGAGCCGGAGAAGCCTATTGGTTCGTATCTGTTTACGGGTCCGACCGGCGTGGGCAAGACCGAAGTGGCCAAGCAACTCGCCGATACGCTTGGCGTCGAGCTGCTGCGCTTCGATATGTCTGAATATATGGAACGTCACACGATCAGCCGTCTAATCGGTGCGCCTCCAGGCTATGTCGGTTTTGATCAGGGTGGTCTGCTCACTGACGGCGTAGACCAGCACCCGCATTGCGTCGTGCTGTTGGACGAAATCGAAAAGGCCCACCCGGACCTTTACAACGTACTGTTGCAGGTGATGGACCACGGCAAGCTGACCGACCACAATGGCAAGGCGGTCGATTTCCGCAATGTCATCCTGATCATGACGTCCAATGTCGGTGCATCCGAACTGGCCCGCTCGCCCATCGGCTTTGGCCGCAAGCGCGAGAAGGGGGATGACGAGGAGGCGATCAACCGCACCTTCTCGCCGGAATTCCGCAATCGCCTCGACGCAATTATTTCCTTTGCGCCGCTGCCGCGCGAAGTGGTTCGCCGCGTCGTCGAAAAGTTCGTGCTGCAACTCGAAGGCCAGTTGGCCGAACGTGGCGTCACGATCAATCTCACGCCTGAAGCTGCCGACTGGCTGGCCGAGCACGGCTATGACGAACGCATGGGCGCGCGCCCGCTGGGCCGCGTGATCCAGGAATATGTCAAGAAGCCACTGGCTGATCAGGTTCTGTTCGGTGAACTGATCAATGGCGGCAATGTCACAGTCGCCGTGGTCGGCGAAGGCAGCGAAGCCAAGCTTGAACTGGTCGCAACCCCACCGCGCCCAGCCAAGCCAAAAGCGCTGCCCAAGCCGAAGAAGCCTAAAGCGACGGCTGACAAGAGCTGAGACTCTGATACTGAGAACGTGATGAACAGGCCGGAAGCAATTCCGGCCTTTTCTTTGCAGAGTGTGGAGCAGCGGCGGATATTCAGGTGTCTTGAAGCGGGAGTGAAGTGGCGCTGCCTGTGGTGGAGGTGGCATTTGCCATGGCAACGGGCAGATATGGTCGCGCAGTGTTCAGCGGGATAAGTCGCGAACCGGGCGAACGTGGTCCTCGAACGCAACGCGGCGCCGCTTAAAACTGGGGCCTTCCTGGACCCGTGGGGTGCTGATGCGATCCATCCGAAAGTAACGGAAATCCTCACGCGAATGGTCCCAGGCCACCAGATACCAGAGTGGAGGCAGGATCAGCATGGCATGCGGTTCGACCATGCGGTTGGTTACGGATCTTTTGGCGTCGCGGTATTGGAAACCCAGATGGTGCCGCTGCAGGAATGACGTCTCGAATGCGGGCAGAAGGGCAGGATCCATTGCAGCCATGTCCGATATATCGACCAGGGGCGAAAGCTCGCCCACATAAAGGCAGTCCAGAAGCCGGCGCAGATCGCGCACTTTGTCGGCTGGCATGGATTTTTCGATCTTTGCCAGGCCAGCATCCGCCAGGTTGGTAAATGGGAGATTTCCTGCGGCTCTCATTGACGCCACGCTGATGAGCAGAGCGAACACTTCAGCGACAGAGAGTCTGGGCGTGGTTTGGACCGATTGCGGATCAAGCTGCAAGCCGCCGCCGCGCCCCGGTTCGGAATGAATGATAAAGCCCTCGTCGCGCAGGGCGCTGATGTCACGCAGTATAGTGCGTCTGGACACGTGGACCTCGGTGGCGAGGTTGGCGACGGTTGAGGTGCCGTTCCGGCGAAGGCTGCGGATGATGGTGTCATGTCGAGCGCGAGTGTTCATACCGCTCGGTACCGCTCTTCAGTGCCAGATTTTGGCACCATTGGTTTCTAGTCGATCGCCGTACAGCACCCGGCTCTCACAGGAGAAGACGCGCGCTGAACCCCTGATCGCCAGAATCACAGAAGGAAACACCGTGTCGACAGCATTCGATTTTCCAACGCCGACCCTTATCCCGGTCAATGGCGTTGAGCTGGAAGTTTTTGAGGCAGGGCGAGAAAATGCAGGAAACCCTATCGTGCTCTGCCATGGCTGGCCTGAACACGCCTATTCCTGGCGGCACCAGATGCCTGCACTTGTCGCTGCGGGCTATCATGTCATCGTTCCCAACCAGCGGGGCTACGGCCATTCGTCCCGTCCCGTGGAGGTAAAGGACTATGACATTGAGCACCTTGCCGGTGATCTCGTCGCGCTACTTGATCATTACGGATATCGTGACGCTATCTTTGTCGGCCATGACTGGGGCGCTGCGGTCGTCTGGGGGCTGACCCTGCTGCATCCCGGCCGGGTCAACAAGGTCATAAATTTGAGTCTGCCGTATCAGGAACGAGGCGAAATGCCATGGATCGCCTTTCTGGAGTTGATCCTTGGTGGCGACTATTATTTCGTGCACTTCAACCGACAGCCAGGCGTTGCCGACGCCGTGCTGGAGGCGAATACGGCTCGCTTTCTACGCAATCTCTATCGAAAGAATGTGCCTCTCCAGCCACCAGAGCCAGGCATGGTCATGATCAACCTCGCACAAGCGGAAACGCCGCTCGGTGAGCCGGTGATGAGCGATGACGATCTGGCCGTCTATATCTCCGCTTTTGAAAAGTCCGGGTTCACGGGCGGGATAAACTGGTACAGAAACCTCGATCACAATTGGCATCTGCTGGGGGAGGTGGACCCGATAATCCATCAGCCTACGCTGATGATTTACGGCGACCGGGACGTGATTCCGAAGTTTGAAAAACTGACGGATTTCGTGCCCAATGTGGATGTGGTGAGCCTTGATTGCGGCCACTGGGTGCAGGAAGAAATGCCGGAGGAAACCAATCGGGTGATTTTGAACTGGCTAGCGGGGAGAAAGGCCACCTTAGCCTGAACTTTTAACGCGACTTCTGCTTGATGCAGGTCAAGGTCATTTTTGCCAGCTTGCCCTAATGTGCGCTCAAGGAGGAAGCACAGGAAAGGCAGGCTGGATATGGTCGAGATGGAAACGCAACTGACGACACGCACGGGACTGGTGCTCAATGTGCGACCGGTGCGGGTGGGCGACGAACCTGCGCTTGCGCAGTTCTTTGACAAGGTGACGGCAGAGGACCGCCGCTTTCGGTTTCTCAGCGTCGTGCGTGTGGGGCAGGAGCATATCGCCGCCATGACCGCGATAGATCACGAGCAGACGGAAAATTTTGTCGCTTTCGACCCATCTGGCGAGACCATAGTGGGCATGGCCATGCTGGCTTGCGACCCCCAGCTGGAAACCGGCGAAGTCGCCATATCTGTGCGCGGCGATCACAAAAATCGCGGCATTGGCTGGGAATTGCTTCGGCACGTTGAGGCCCATGCCGAGGCCAAAGGCGTGAAGAGCCTGATGAGCATTGAAAACCGCGCCAACAAATCGGCTATCCAGATCGAGCAGGAACGCGGCTTCGATGCGTCTTCCTATGATGGCGACATGACACTTGTCGTGCTTCAGAAAGGGCTGGCGGCTTAGGCGCTGAAGTGACCAAGCGGATGCGTACAGGCCCGTACTGCGCTGTCGTTGGCGCTTAGTAGAGCGTCCGCTTGTAGTCTTCCTCAAGGCCAGCATCGATCTTCTGCATCTCGTCTTCGCCCGGTGCTCCAGTCGTCTCATCCAGGATGATCTTGATGAGGGATGGCATTTCTTTGCGGTTCTGATGATGAGACGGATCCCACAGATGCGAACGCCGGAAGGCCTTTGCGCAATGCATGAAGACCTCGCGCACGGTGATCACCATGGCCAGCGTGGGGACGCGATTGTTGACCACCATGGTTTCAAGCAGAGTTGGATCGGTCGTGAGGCGGGCCGTGCCGTTGACGCGCAGCGTGTCGTCAAAGCCGGGGATGATGAACAGCAAGCCTACAGTCGGGTTGGCGACGATGTTGGAGAGGCTGTCGAGCCGGTTATTGCCCGGTCGATCCGGAATGGCGATGGTGCGGGCATCGAGAATACGCACAAAGCCGGGTGGGTCCCCGCGCGGGCTGACATCGGCACGACTGTCGAAATCTTGCGTGCCGATGCAGACAAAGGGCGAGCGGCGGATGAATTCCTGCGCGTGGACGCCCAGCGCGTCCTGAAATTTCTGCAAGGCAAGGTCATGCGTGGCCGGATAAAGGCTGCGCAGACTCTGCTCATCCGTGATGTCAAAAGCCGAATTCATCAATCTTCCTCCGCAACGCGAGCTTGTTACTCGTCCTTGCAAGTGAAAATGATGTACGTACCTCAATTCTGTCAAGAGTGTATTTGGGCGTGTTTATGCCGAATTCAGCTCTGCCGCGCCGCCCATAGATGGCCGAGAGTGAATGCGGCATAGATGGTGATTGGCACGAAAAGAGCGTGAATACCGGCGCTGTGGTAGGCGAGGGCGCCGAGAGTTGCGCCGCCCAATAGGCCGAACCAGATGCCCAGATGCTGCAGCCATCGCCAAGGTGGCACCTTCCCTTGTAGGGCGAGGGCCAATTCCTGTCCTGCGGTGTAAAGCGTGCCCGTGACGAAGGTGGCGCCAAGCCTGACCGTGCTCCGCATAGGCAGGATGGCGTTTTGAGCACCAGCGGAGGCGGCAAGGACCAGCATGGCGATGCTTGTCGGCACACCTGCCAGAACCAGCGCCATGGTCAGTCCAACGCCAAGAAAAACGGCACCGCTGACGGCTGCCGGCCCCCAGCGCAGATTTGAAAATGCCAGAGCCGCGCCAATCACAGAACCAATAAAGAATAGCAGCACCAGTGCCATGGTCAGGCCGAAAACCGGATACGCGCCTGCCACCAGCGCGGCCCCGCCCTGGGTCGTGTTGCCGCTCATGAAGGAGACGAAATAGCCACCCAGCTCAATGAAGCCGACGGCATCGACAAAGCCAGCGGCTCCGGTGAGTAGAATGCCGGAAATCAGATGCCGGGCAGGGGTCATTTTTTAGAGGTTTGCCGCAATATCTTCAGCAAGCGCCGCAAGTTCCTCGTCATTGGCCTTGCCAGTGCCATGAGCGGCCAGAGGATTGCCCTCATAGGCTGGGATGATGTGGAAGTGGAGATGGAACACGGTCTGTCCGGCGGGGGCCTCGTTGAACTGTGCGACGCGAATGCCGTCTGCGTTGGTGGCGGCCTGAACGGCTCTGGCAACGCGCTGCACCAGCGGGATGACGGCAGAAAGCACAGCAGGATCGGCATCCAGAAGGTTACGCGATGCGGCCTTCGGAATGATCAGTGTGTGACCCTTCGATTGCGGAAAGATGTCCATCATCACCAGCGCCGTATCGTCCTCATATACCTTATGGCAGGGCAGTTCGCCCTTGAGGATTTTGGCGAAGATATTGGTGGGATCGTAGGTCATGATAGTCCGGTCCGGCTGTGGAGACACTCGTTGAACAGGCATCGCAAGTGAAGTGCCCTCCGGTCAAGCCCGAGGGTGACGATCTGCTTATTACCGTTCCTGTCTTTCGCCTTTGCGGAAGGGCGTAAAATTCTCCAGCAGCGACTGCTCGCGCTCGACGGCGGGGCGCTCATTTTCGAGATAGTCGGCAACGGCATGGCGCAGGCCGGGATGGGCAATCCAGTGCACCGAATGGGTGGTGACCGGCTCATAGCCGCGCGCCAGCTTATGTTCACCCTGCGCGCCCGCTTCAACAACGGCCAGCTTGTGTTCGATGGCATAGTCGATGGCCTGATAATAGCAGACCTCGAAATGCAGGAACGGCACGTCGCGTATAGCGCCCCAATTGCGCCCATAGAGCCGGTCCTTGCCACGAAAATTGATGGCACCTGCAATGGGTGTTTCGCCCTCATAGGCGAGCATCAGCACCACGCGATCGGCCATATATTGTCCGAGCAGCGAGAAGAAGGTGCGGTTGAGATAGGGACGGCCCCATTTGCGGGCGCCGGTATCTTCATAGAAATCAAAGAAGGCGTCCCAGTGCTGTTCCTCAATGTCGTTACCGGTCAGCCAGCGCACCGTGATGCCATCGGCCAGTGCATCGCGCCGTTCGCGACGAATAGTCTTGCGCTTGCGGGAGGAAAGCGTGTCGAGAAATTGCTCGAAACTAACAAAATCCTGATTGTGCCAATGAAATTGCGTATCCACGCGGCGCAGCCAGTCGCAGGAGCCAGCAAGAGCAGCTTCCGCTTCGGGCACGAAGGTCAGGTGGACCGATGAAGCGTCAAGACGCCCGGCCAATTGCTGGGCTGTTTGCAGCAAAGCGGCCTGTGCTTCGAGGGAGCCTGAGGGCACCAGCAGCTTTGGCGCTGTAGCCGGGGTAAACGGCACCGAACCCTGCAGCTTGGGGTAATAGTGTCCGCCCGCGCGCTCCAGCGCATTGGCCCAGCCGTGGTCGAACACATATTCGCCCATGGAATGGGATTTGAGAAACAGCGGCAGGAGACCGATTGCGCGCTCGGTGTCGTCGGTCAGCAAAATATGCTGCGCCTGCCAACCAGTGTCTTCTGTCGCGCAGCCCGATTCTTCCAGCGCGCGGAAAAAGGCGTGATCCAGAAAAGGATTGTCGGGAATCCCGTCAGTTGACGGGACAAGGTTGTTCCAGACCTCGGCCCCGATAGAGGCCGTGGAAGGATGGATGGTGGCGCGATAGGTGGTGTCGGAGGGCAAGGCGATACCGGAAGCGGTTCAGCAGGCCCCGTATATATAGGACGGATCGGCGGGACTTGTAAGATTACGGTCGCGCAGGATTGCCGAGAATTTCCTTCCCGGCTGGGCACATACCGCATCGAAATGGTGTCGGGGCGTATCGGCATATTCGATATCGAATATCTGCCGACCGAAGACGGATTGGTAGCCGCCGCATTCGTCAAAAACAGCGCAGGATTCCGTTATGGCGAAATCAAAACCCGCCTCGCGGCCGCGTTTGCCGAGATCACTGCCGTTCTTCTGCGCGGCGGCGAGATCAAGGCTGTGGGCGAGGGTGATAAAATCGCGAGCGAAGGCAAGATTGTTGGCAATGGTGATAGCACCATCGGAGCGGGAATAGGTGTCTAGATTATCCGCCTCGATGGCGTCGAACCCGTCCCGCGCGCAGCCTTCGATCCAGTCGCCGACAATGGCGAGCAGAGCGGCGCGATTTTCAGGGCTGGTCGTGTCTAGCAGGTATTCACCAGGCCAGTTCGGGTCTTCGACGACCTGCCCGTCGCGCGTCAGCAATAGATTTGGGTGATTGTACCGCCACCAATTCGCATCCTGCGGCTGGGTCTGGAAGGCGTTGATATAGCAGATGTTGTAGAGGCCAGGGGCCGGGGCCGCCTCACGGTCGCGGCTGATTACAAGAGCGCCGGGCGGCGGCGGATAGGCGCCGCCAAGCTGGGAATCGTATTGCCCGCCAGCCGGCGGCAGTCTGATTTCCTGTGCTCCGACAGGAAGGGCGGCAAGGGCAAATGCAAACAGCCATGCGTTACACATCATGCCCTCACGCCCGTCCAGTAAGCAGGTGTTCCGAAGACTAGACTTCAATCACAGCGTCGATCTCCACGGCTGCACCGAGCGGCAGCGATGCCACGCCGAAGGCGGCGCGGGCATGCTTGCCCTTGTCGCCCAGAACGCCGACGAAGAGGTTGGATGCGCCATTGGCGACCAGATGCTGTTCGTTAAATTCGGGCGTGGAGGCCACGAGCACGGTGAGCTTGAGCACCTGCTTGATTTCATGTAGCGGGATACCGGCCATATGTACGACCTGCGCCATGATGTTGACGGCGCAGAGTTCGGCGGCGTTGCCACCCTGCACGACGTTCATATTATCGCCCAGACGGCCCTGCACGACGCCAGACTCATCGCTTGAAATCTGGCCGGATACGTAGATGAGGTTGCCTGAACGGGTGACGGGCACATAGCTGGCCACCGGCGCCTTGGGTGCGGGCAGTTCATAGCCGTATTCGCGGAGCTTTTCGATCGGATCGGTCATCTTGTCTTGCCTTCGAGGTCTTCTGCTTCTTCTTCGGATGCCGGAACCGACAGCGTGTCGGGCCGGGATGTATAGAGCTTGCCGCGGACAACCGCCGTGCGGCCAAACTTCGTGCGAACCCTGTCCATGGCCCGTTCTGCCGCCGCTTTGCGCGCCACCATCGGCTCCAGCAAATCGACGGGATCGGAACCGTCGGCTGCTTCGATGCCCGAAACGCCGATGCCGATCAAGCGGAACGGCGTGCCGTCGGCTTCGCGCTGCAACAGGTTCATGCCCGTTTCATAAAGAATATTGGCAAGCTGTGTTGGCATCATCAGGTGTCGGGCGCGCGTACGCAACTTAAATCCGGCCGTCTTGAGCTTCAGCGTCACCGTGTCGACCACCACATTCTTGGCTTTCAGGCGTTCAGACAGGCGCTCACAGCATTTCAGCAATTCGGTAGAAAGCTCTTCGAGGCTGGCATAGTCGCGATTGAATGTCGTTTCCGACGATATGGTCTTCATCTCGCCATCGATGGACACGCGCCGGCTGTCCTGTCCCTGCGATAGCCGCGCCAGACGAGCGCCCGATTCGCCATAGAGCCGCATCAGACGGGCGGGATCTTCCTGCTGAAGCTGGCCAATCGTATGATAGCCGTCTTTCTTCAGCGTCTCATAGAAGACCTTACCGACGCCGAAGATGAGGTTGATCGGTTTGGGCGCGAGGAAGTCCAGTGTTTCAGCTTTGCCGATCACCGCAAAGCCGCGTGGTTTGTCGAGGTCGGAAGCGACCTTTGCGAGAAACTTGTTATGGCTGAGGCCAACGGAGATCGTCACGCCGATCTCGTCTGCAATGGTGCGGGCAAAACGCGCCAATGTCAGGGCAGAGGAAGCCTTATGAACCTTTTCTGTGCCGGTGAGGTCGAGAAAGGCTTCGTCGATGGAAATAGGCTCGACCAAAGGGGTCAGCGCATCCATATGCCTTCTGATCTGCCGACTAACCTCGACATATTTGGCCATGTTTGGCTTGATGATCACAGCCTCGGGGCAAAGCTCGCGCGCCTTGAACATGGGCATGGCAGACCGAACGCCCGACTGGCGGGCGATATAGCAGCAGGTGGAAACCACCCCCCGCACGCCACCACCAATGATCAGCGGCTTGTCGCGCAGGCTCGGATCGTCGCGTTTTTCGACAGAAGCATAAAAGGCGTCACAATCGACATGGGCGATAGAAAGGGTAAAAAGTTCGTCATGGCTTCTGAGGCGCGGCGAGCCGCAGGACGGGCAGCGGTGCGGCACCGATGCGCTGGTTCCTGAACTCAGGCAATCGCGACACAGCCAGTCTGCAGCCATTCACTCCACCCGGTTGAGACGATGCCAGACACGCATGAAGGTTTCGGGCGAAAAACCGGCATTTGCGCACAGGACGAGCAGAATCGGTTCTTTTGAGGCAAAATAGTCGATAAGGCCGTGCTGAAAGCGCTCGGTTCCGACCGACGCACGCAGACTCTGCGGATCAAGTCCTGCATGCTGCATGAAGGCCAGCAGCTCCTCTGGGTTTTCCGCAAGAAAGCCGAGGCAGGCATCGGCAAGGGCGGAAACGTCCGGCGTCGAGCGGTCGGAAACGGACACTGAGGGCCTCATTTGGTGTTTTGTAACAGTTTAGATGCTAGCCGAAATGGCCGAAGAAGCGAAGCTACCTACGCGAGTCGGCCAGCGCGAAGCGAGGGAACATGCCCAAGTCTGTCATGATCGTGGAAGACAACGAGCTCAACATGAAGCTCTTCAATGATCTTCTGGAATCGCGCGGCTACAATGTTATCCAGACACGAAACGGCATGGAGGCGCTCGATTTGGCACGCGCCCATATGCCAGACCTCATTCTGATGGATATTCAGCTTCCTGAGGTTTCTGGCCTGGTCGTTACAAAATGGCTCAAGGACGACGAGCAGCTCGCCCATATTCCCGTGGTCGCCGTCACCGCCTTTGCCATGAAGGGCGATGAAGAGCGTATCCTTCAGGGTGGCTGCGAAGGCTATATCTCCAAGCCAATTTCAGTGTCTCACTTTCTGGAAACCATTGCCAGTTATATTGGCCCGGCCTGATCTGTCTGCGGCTTGTCGCGGATAGGTGTGGGTGGGTTCAACGTTGGCAGTAATGCCAGCGGGCCGGTGCGTTTTTCCGGGGTAGTGTTGTGACAGCGCGTGTTCTCATCGTCGATGATATTCCAACCAATGTGCGTCTGCTTGAGGCGCGCCTGACTGCCGAATATTACGAAGTGTCCAGCGCCTATTCCGGTCCCGAGGCCCTGGCAAAATGTCAGGAACAGGAATTCGACGTCATTCTGCTTGACGTGATGATGCCTGGCATGGACGGCTTTGAAGTATGCCGCCAGCTCAAGTCGGACCCTAAAACCCACCACATTCCTGTCCTGATGATTACCGCGCTGGATCAGCCGTCTGATCGCGTGAAGGGGCTTGAGGCGGGTGCCGATGATTTTCTCACCAAGCCCGTTGATGACATGCAATTGATGGCGCGCGTGAAAAGCCTCGTGCGGCTGAAATCGCTGACAGATGAATTGCGTGCCCGCGCTTTGACAGGCCAGCAGATTGCCATTGAAGACGCTATCCGCGCCATGGATACGATTTCGGCGGCTGGTGGTTCAATCCTGATCATTGATACCGATATGCGCCATGCCGAGCGCATAAAGGGCTATCTTGAGCCCGAGCATCAGGTCGACATACTGACCCAGCCTGCCGACGCCGTGTTTCAGGTGGCAGGGGCCAGCTACGAGCTGGCATTGGTCAGCATGAGCCTTGATGGTTTCGATCCATTGCGCGTCTGCTCGCAGGTTCGCACCGTTGAGCAGGCTCGCAATCTCCCCATCATCCTGATGGCCGACCCGGCCGACAAGCCACGTGTTGTCCGCGCGCTGGATCTGGGGATCAATGATTTCATCCATCGACCCGTGGAGCGCAACGAGCTGATGGCTCGGGCGCGCACGCAGATTCGTCGCCACCGCTATGCGATGGAATTGCGCGAAAGCGTCAACAATACGATGGCCATGGCGGTGACCGACCAGCTCACCGGGCTCTATAACCGTCGCTATTTCGAGCGGCACCTCAATGTTATGCTGGGCAAAGCGCAGGAGCAGGACCGCGATCTGGCGCTGATGATCGTCGACATCGACCATTTCAAGGCCGTGAACGACACTTATGGCCACGATATTGGAGATGCAGTTTTGCGCGAATTTTCCGCGCGGCTGCGACGCAATATTCGCGGCGTCGATCTGGCCTGCCGATTTGGGGGGGAGGAATTCGTGGTGCTAATGCCCGATACCGATTCCAGTCAGGCCGACGCGGTTGCCGAGCGCGTCAGACAGTCGATCGCAGAGCAGACTTTCCAGGTCGGAACGCCACGCCCCTTATCGGTAACAGTCTCAGTTGGCGTGTCGCTCAATGAAAGTCTTGGAGACACGCCTGAGGGCATGATCAAGCGCGCCGACGTTGCGCTTTATCGGGCGAAGCGCGAAGGGCGCAATCGCGTCATTTTTGACGCCGCATAAAAGGGGCGGGGCGTACCCTTCTATGCGATGGATAAAATGCGTCGCGTTAGGGTTATCTGTTATAATTAACAAAGACTTGTTGCTGTCCGAGGTCGCTAGATACTTGGCCTTTTCAAAGGTTGAGCGTAGTTTCCGGGGCATGGGCAGCGGGACATTTCCGATGTGCCAATAGTCCCCTACGGTCTTTCTCAGGTCCGCCGCAACTCCTGAGCCCCCGTAGGGCGGTTGGTCCGGATGCGGACAAAGTGGCCTCTTCGACATGCCGCTCCGGACCAGCCACTCGCTTCCCTCAAATGTGTTCCAGAGACAGTGCAATGGCCCGCTGCGCCAGCTGTGGGTAGCTCTGGCCGGCCAGACGATCCAGCGTCAAAAGCTCGGTTGGGCTGAACCAGCGCAGTTCGGAATGCTCATTGGAGGTATTCTCCGGCTCGCCGCCAGACCATTGCAGCACGGCAAAGATGCTGCTGAACGAATCCGGGCCATTGGCCGAGGCCGCATTATGCACTTCTGTAAGAAGACGTGTTGATGTCACGGTCACACCAACCTCTTCGCCAACTTCTCGAACCAGGGCTTCGAGCGGGGTTTCGCAGGGTTCAAGACGCCCGCCGATGGCGTCCCAGTGATTTGGCCATGCTGGTTTCCAATCAGCACGAAGCCCCATCAGCACCTTGCCGTTTCGAACCAGCAGGCCCGCCGCAGTTCTGAGGAGATCGGTAGGAGATTCGCGGCTCATTTCGTCCTCTGCGTGATCGGGCAAGACTGACGCAGGTGGCCAGATGTGTCAATAATCATACTTTTCTTTGGTAGAGCAAAACAAAAACCCCGCAATCGCTTGCGGGGTTTTGCTCATTCAGTGCTGAAAGCGCCAGATTACTTGATCTTGGCTTCCTTGAATTCGACATGCTTGCGCACGACCGGGTCGTACTTCTTGAAGGCCAGCTTTTCAGTCTGGGTACGGGCATTCTTCTTCGTCACGTAGAAAAAGCCGGTATCGGCCGTCGAGACGAGCTTGATCTTGATGGTGGCGGCCTTGGCCATGATAGTGGTCCTTCACAAAGCGAAAGGCGCCGCTACGGGGCAGCGCCGGAATTTGGGCGCAACCTACGGATTTGCGCCCAATTGTCAAGCGTGGATCAGTCTTTCTGGCCGGTACCAAATCCATACATGCGATTTGCCCATTGCAGGCCGACAATGGAGCCTTTGATCGAGGGCAGCATGGCCAGTGGCAGCACGATGGCGAGGGGAATCATCGTCCAGATATAGGTGATGGGCTCGATCTTGTAGGCCATATCCATATGCAGCATCAGGAAGATGATGATGTGGCCCACAATGGTGATAGCGATATAGGGGGGGAAATCATCGGCGCGGTGATGGTTGAGCTCCTCGCCGCATACATTGCACTGGTCGGCGACCTTGAGATAGGCGCGGAACATCTTGCCCTGGCCGCAATGGGGGCAGCGGCAAAGCGTGCCGCGCCACATGGCCTGACCGACACTGCGTTCGTCGAGAGTTTTGGCCTGATCAGTCATCAGTTACCTCTTTCTCCGGCCCTTTGGACCGAAACTCCTAGATGGTCCTTTACGCAGACGTCCGCCAGATGGCGGATTGCCGCGCTTGCCTTCGGATAGAAGCTCGAAGCGTAACGCGCCTGCAACGGGTGCCGCTTCGAGCAGGCGCACTTCCACGCGGTCGCCCAGCGTAAAGGTTTCGCCCGATCGCTCGCCGATCATCGCCTGCCGCTCTTCGACATAGCGATAGAAATCCTCTCCCAATGTCGACGCCGGGATAAAGCCATCTGCGCCGGTTTCCATGAGTCGGATGAAAAGGCCGGAGCGCGTAACGCCCGAAATGCGGCCAGCGAATTTTGCTCCGATCCGCTCAGACAGATATTGCGCCAGAAGGCGATCCGATGTCTCGCGCTCGGCTAGCATGGCGCGGCGCTCGGTGGCCGAAATGTGCTGTGCGATGCCCGCGAGCTTGGTGGCTTCCTGCTCTGTCAGGCCATCGTCGCCAAGGTTCAATGCCCGCACCAAAGCACGGTGTACGATCAGGTCAGCATAGCGACGAATGGGCGAGGTGAAGTGGGCATAGCGGTCAAGATTAAGACCGAAATGGCCGTAATTTTCGGGCGAATATTCGGCCTGCGCCTGACTGCGCAGCACCATCTCGCTGACCTGCTCGATGTTGCCGGCCTTGCGGGCCTGCCCGAGAATGCCGTTGAAATCGGAAGCGCGCACGCTGTCGGATTTTTTGACCGCAATATCGAGCGAACCGAGAAACTCGCGCAGAGCCTGGAGCTTTTCGGACGAAGGTTCGTCGTGGACGCGATAGAGCAGCTCGCTTCGCTTCTGCTCCAGCGTTTCGGCGGCGGCGACATTGGCCGCGATCATCATTTCCTCGATCAGCCGGTGCGCATCGAGCCGCTCGGGGATATGGATGTCGCGCACGAAACCCTTGTCGTCCAGCAGGATTTTGCGCTCAGGCAGGTCGAGATCGAGCGGGCCTCGCTGGTCGCGTGCTTTTGCCATGGCTGCATAGGCGGCCCAGAGCGGCTTGAGGATCGGTTCGAGCAATGGGCCGGTCTGATCGTCCGGTTTTCCATCAATGGCGGCCTGAGCCTGCTGATAGCTCAGCTTGGCGGCTGAGCGCATCAGGATGCGGTGGAACGTATGCTTCTGCTTGCGACCATCGGCACCAAACACCATGCGGACGGCAAGAGCCGCGCGCGCCACGCCTTCCTTCAGCGAGCACAGCTCGTTTGAAATGCGCTCAGGCAGCATAGGCACGACGCGATCAGGGAAATAGACCGAATTGCCGCGGAGATACGCTTCACGATCCAGCGCCGTGCCGTGCAGCACATAAGCCGACACGTCCGCAATGGCGACGGTGACGACGAAACCGCCGGAATTGTTCGCGTCTTCGTCCGGCGCGGCATGAACGGCGTCGTCATGGTCCTTGGCATCTGCCGGATCGATGGTAATCAGCGGCAGCTCGCGCCAGTCCTCGCGCCCCTTGAGCGTCGCTTCTTTGGCTTCGTTCGCCTCGCGGATAACGCTGGCAGGGAAGACATGGGGAATTTCAAGATTGTGGATGGCGATCAGCGAAACTGCGCCTTCCGATTTCGGATTACCGATGACGGACGTGACGCGGGCGCGGGGGATCATCAAGCGCCCGGAGAGCTTAACCTCTACTTCGACCAGATCGCCTTCGGACGCATTGCCCAAATCGCCTAGCGGAATACGCATTTCCTTCTGCTTGCGGTCCACCGGAATGAGGCGCGCGCCGTCATCGTCCATGCGGACAATGCCGATATGGGCGCGGCGCGGCTTGTCCAGCACTTTCATCGGCTTGGCGGTGTAGTCGGGAATGACGTCCTCGCCTGCATCGATGCGCGCCAGAATACGGTCGCCGGGGGCAGGGGCGACACTTGCGCGGGAATCGACGAGCACACGAACACGCGGCTTTTCGCCTTCCTCGTCATTCCATTGTGCTGGAAAGGCATGGAGATTGTCCGGGTCGGCGTCCGTAGGAATGTCGAGAACGGTGACATGGGGCAGGGCGGCGGTGCGGCGCAAAGCCTTACGGGTGCGCGTGATGACGCCTTCGCCTTCCAGCTCGTTGAGCATGGCCTTGAAAGGTTTGCGCAGATCGCCGCGAATGCCAAAGACTTTGGCGAGGTCGCGCTTGCCCTTGATGTCGTCTTGCTGCGCCAACGCTTCTAGAAGCTGTTCGCGGGTCGGCAATTCATAGGCGGCCACCTTGCGCGGGCGCTTGGGGCCGGAGGTATTTTTTGGTTTTGGTGTTTTGGCCATGTGTCGGGGCTTTGGGGAGTTGATCCCTATGTAGTGGAACGGGCCGACTTTGCCAAATTGTGGGCATGTTCCGCTTTTTTCTTGTGGCACGCCCCGGCACAAGGCTAACTCTTGCGCAAAACGGGAGGCGCGATACGCCTATGGAATTTCTGCCGCTACTGCTTGCCGCTGTGATGGGCTATCTCTTTGGCTCGATCCCCTTTGGCCTTATTCTGACGCAGGCCGCAGGGCTGGGCGATATTCGCAAGATTGGCTCGGGCAATATCGGCGCCACCAATGTGCTGCGCACGGGTAACCGGAAGGTTGCGGCGGCAACGCTGGTTCTCGATGCGCTCAAGGCCGTGGTTCCTATTCTGATAGCCCGCTATTTCTGGGGCGAAGATGCGGCGCGACTGGCAGCGCTTGGTGCGTTTCTTGGCCATTGTTTTCCCGTTTGGCTCGGTTTCAAGGGCGGCAAGGGCGTAGCGGTGATGATCGGTTCGCTGCTGGCTCTTAACTGGCCGGTGGGCGTCATCTTCTGCGCCGTCTGGCTGCTGATTGCCTTTGTCCGCAAAATGTCGTCGCTGGCGGCGTTGACGGCAGCGGCGACTGCGCCGATTTTTGCTTATGTTCTTGGTAGCGAACGGCTCGCTCTGGTCGTTCTTGGACTGGCACTGCTGCTATTCTTCCAACACCGGGAAAATATCGCGCGGCTGCTCAAGGGCACAGAGCCGACAATCGGCGGCAGCAAGAAAGCTGGCTGATGTTTAGGGGGCGGGAGGCGACGATACTCACGCCCACCCAGCGCATCGCCTGGCTGCGGCTGGTCCGCACCGACAATATCGGTCCCGTCACTTTCCGCCAATTGCTCAACCGCTTTGGCTCTGCAGAGGCGGCTATCGCTGCCTTACCGAGTCTGAGCCAGAAAGCCGGGCGGCAACTGCAAGTCATCAGCCAGGCAAAGGCAGAGGACGAGATTGCTGGGCTTTCCCGTTACGGCGCGCGCATCGTGGCGCAGGGCGAGCCTGACTATCCAAAGCATCTCAATTTCATCTCTGGCGCGCCGCCTCTGATCACCATGGCCGGGGGTGAAAAGCTCGACTGGCAACGCAGTGTCGGCATTGTGGGCGCGCGGACTGCTTCTACGGCAGGCGTCAAGATGACCCGCCTTCTGGCATCCGATCTGGGAGCAAAAGGTTATGTCGTCGTTTCCGGTCTGGCGCGCGGTATCGACACGGCAGCACATCGCGCCGCTCTTCAAACCGGAACCATTGCAGTTCTGGCCGGTGGTTTTGACCGCATCTACCCCGATGAAAACATTCCACTCGCTCATGACATTCTTGACAATGGCGGCGCACTGCTGACCGAGATGCCATTGGGCTGGGAGCCGCGCGCCCGCGATTTTCCTCGCCGTAATCGGTTGGTGTCCGGCCTCTCGCTTGGAGTCGTCGTGGTAGAAGCGGCCAAGCGATCCGGTTCTCTCATTACCGCGCGATTAGCGCTGGAACAGGATCGCGAGGTTTTTGCTGTGCCTGGATCGCCACTCGATCCGCGGGCCGAAGGGGGCAATTTGCTGATTCAGCAGGGCGCGCGGCTGGTAACCTGTGCCGATGACATAATCGAGGGTCTGGGCAATGCCAATCCGGCGCGGCAGGCCTTGTTTGACCCCGAGTGGCAGCCCGAAGGCGTATTGATCGACCACGAACCGCCGGCTGAGACCGACCGTGCACGCCTGCTCGATGCGCTTTCAACAACGGCTGTCGAAGTGGACGAATTGATTGCTCAGACCGGGATTTCACCTCACGCCATGCAGGTGCTGCTTCTGGAACTGGACCTTGCCGGGCAGGTGGAATGGTCCAGCGGGCAACTGGTTGGGCTGCGCTATAGCTGAGGCGGCGCGCTAAAGGAAAATCGGCTCTTCGTGCAATAGAATGCCGAACCGGGCTTTTACCGTCGCTTTGATATGTGATGCGAGCGCGGCCACATCGGCCTGTTCGGCACCACCGTGATTGACGACGACCAGAGCGTGGCGCTCAGACGTGCCGACTGGCCCTAAGCGGAAGCCTTTCAATCCGGCCTTTTCGATCAACCAGCCTGCAGACAGTTTCAGGCGGCCATTGGGCTGCGTGAAGGCCGGAGCGGTCGGAAATTCGGCCAGAACCTGCGCGGCTTCTTCGCTCGTGACGATTGGGTTTTGGAAGAACGACCCGGCATTTGGCGTTACCCGCCAATCCGGCAGCTTGCTGGTGCGTAAGTCGATGACGCGCTCCATCACACTTTTGGGTGTGAGGTCACCGCCCGACAGGTCCGATAGACCGACGAAATTGAGGTTCGGCGTCCAGAGCCTTGGCAAGCGCAGCCGAACGGATATGACCACGTAACGATCCGTCTCATGCTTGAACACGCTATCGCGATAGGCGAAGGCACATTTGGTGCGGTCAAAGGATACCGGCTCACCGGTCTGGCGATCATAGGCGACCAGCGAGTCAAAGAAGTCGGCCAGTTCTGCACCATAAGCGCCGATATTCTGTACCGGCGCCGCGCCGACCGTGCCGGGGATCAGCGCAAGGTTTTCGAGACCGCCCAAGCCCTGTTCAACGGACCATAGCACCAGCTCATGCCAGACTTCGCCAGCGGCTACCTCAATGACGGTAGAGCTATCATCCTCGAAAACGATCCGCTTACCCTTGAGCGCGATGAGCGCTGTTATGCCGTCAAAAGCTGAGGCCAGTACGACATTGCTGCCACCGCCAAGAATTCGCACAGGCAGGTTTTCGGCCTCAGCCGTTTCGAACAGTTCGGGCAGCATAGCCGCGTCGCTGATCGTGACGCCGAAACGTGAATGAGCCCTGAGCGCAAGCGTGTTGCGCGCGGAAAGATCAAAATCAGCGAGCAAGGAAAACGCCATGGTCAGTTGCGTTCCTCTTCTTCGCGCAAAAGGCGGCCAAGGCCAGCGCTGTCGAGCCCGCTATCACAATAGTCTTCTGCGCTGCGGGCGGCAGAGTGGCGGCGCACGAATGCAGCCAGAGCCGCGGCGCGGCGCTGATGGCTGGAAACACGAAGGGCAGGGCGGTCTATGCGAGTCATGGCGGGTCTATATCATGGGCTTTTGCGCTGGCCTACCGATCCGGTGTTTGGCAGGCCCCGTTGACAGTGCCATTCGGCTTCACCATGTTGCGCGCTCTTCGAATAGACATGCTGATCGGATCGCCGAATGAAGGTCGTCGTCGTTGAAAGTCCGGCTAAAGCCAAGACAATCAACAAATATTTGGGCAAGGACTATGAGGTCCTGGCCAGCTTCGGCCATATCCGTGACCTGCCGGCCAAGGACGGTTCGGTGCGTCCCGATGAAGATTTTGCCATGTCTTGGGAAGTCGACACGGCGGCAAAAAAGCGAATTTCTGACATTGCCGGTGCGCTGAAGGGGGCCGATGGCCTGATCCTCGCCACTGACCCTGATCGCGAAGGCGAGGCTATTTCCTGGCACATTCTCGACGTGCTGCGGGCAAAGAAGGCGCTAAAAAAAGATACGCCTGTTCAGCGCGTCGTGTTCAACGCCATCACCAAAGATGCCGTGACCGCTGCAATGGCCAAGCCACGCGACATCGACATGCCGCTGGTCGACGCCTATCTGGCGCGCCGGGCGCTCGACTATCTCGTCGGCTTTACGCTTTCGCCCATTCTCTGGCGCAAGCTGCCAGGCTCGCGCTCTGCCGGCCGCGTTCAGTCTGTGGCTCTCCGCCTCGTTTCTGAGCGCGAAAGCGAGATTGAGCGATTCAAGCCGGATGAATATTGGTCGGTTGAAGCGCAACTGAACCAGTCCGGCAAGAGCTTTATGGCGCGCCTGTTCTCGGTCGATGGCAAAAAGACCGACAAGCTCGACGTTAAGAATGGCGAAGACGCTGCTGCGCTCAAGAAGCTTATCGAGGCCGGTCAGTTCAATGTCGCCAATGTCGAAAAGAAGCCGACAAAGCGTAACCCATACGCTCCCTTTACGACATCGAGCCTGCAGCAGGATGCATCCTCGCGGCTTGGCCTCTCGCCCAACCGCACCATGCAGATTGCGCAGCGTCTCTACGAGGATGGGCTGATCACTTATATGCGTACAGACGCCGTGCAGATGGCGCCCGAAGGCATTGCCATGGCCCGTTCGGTCATTGGCAAATACTTTGGTGCAGAATACCTGCCGGAAAAGGCCCGCATCTATCAGACCAAGGCCAAGAATGCGCAGGAAGCGCACGAGGCGATCCGCCCCACCGACATGTTCAAACGGCCGGAAAGCCTCAATCTCGATGCCGATCAGTCCAAGCTCTATGGCCTGATCTGGAAGCGCACGCTGGCCAGCCAGATGGCATCTGCCGAGATCGATCGCACGAGTGTCGACATCGCCGTTAACGTGCCGGGTCGTGCCGTAACACTTCGCGCCGTTGGCTCGGTTGTTACATTCCCCGGCTTCCTCACGCTCTATGGCGTCGAGGCAAAGACCGATGGCGAGGACGACGACACCGATAGCCGCGAATTGCCGCCGCTCAAGGTGGGTGACAAGCCCAATCTCGAAAAGGTCGAGATCGAGCAGCATTTCACCCAGCCCCCCGCCCGGTACTCAGAAGCCAGCCTGATCAAGAAGATGGAAGAGCTGGGCATTGGCCGTCCTTCCACCTATGCGGCGACGCTGACGACCCTCAAGGACCGCAATTACGTCCGCCTCGAGGGCAAGGCGCTGCATCCCGAAGACCGTGGGCGCATCGTTACGGCTTTCCTCGAAAGCTTCTTTGCACGCTATGTGGAATATGGCTTTACCGCCGGTCTCGAAGAGCAGCTCGACCACGTCTCGGCTGGTGAACTCGACTACAAGGTGCTGCTGCGCGATTTCTGGAAGGATTTCACCGCCGCCACTGAGGAGATCAAGGATCTGCGCGTTTCTGAAGTGCTAGACGCGCTCAATGATCTGCTTGCCGACCATATCTTCCCGGCCAAGGCAGATGGCGGTGACCCGCGCAAATGCCCCACTTGCGGCACAGGCACGCTGTCGCTGAAACTGGGCAAGTTCGGCGCCTTCATCGGCTGCTCGAACTATCCCGAATGCAAGCACACGATGCAGCTTTCTGACGCGGCATCCGGCCAGTCTTCGGACGCTGCTGCCGGTGACGGCGTCCTCGGCACTGATCCTGAATCGGGTGAGGAAGTGCATCTCAAGTCCGGTCGGTTCGGCCCCTATGTTCAGCTTGGCGACGGCAAGGAACCTAAGCGGTCCTCGCTGCCCAAGGGCTGGGAGCCGGGGTCGCTGACGCTGGAAAAGGCGCTGCAATTGCTGTCGCTCCCGCGCGAAGTCGGCCTGCATCCTGAAACCGGGCTGCCGATCTCGGCCGGCCTTGGTCGCTATGGTCCCTTCATTCTGCATGATGGCAAATATGCCAACCTGCCGGATGTCGAAGAGGTGTTCACGGTGGGCATTAACCGCGCTGTCGATCTGATCGCCCAGAAGGCCGCTGGAGGCTTCAAGCGCGGCGGCGGTACAGCAGTTGCTGCCATTCAGACCTTCGAGCATGACGGAGGACCGATCACGGTTCGGGCGGGGCGATATGGGCCTTACGTTAATCAGGGCAAGGTCAACGCCACGCTGCCCAAGGACGTAAAGCCCGAAGAGGTGACGCTGGAACAGGCCATTGCCATGATTGCGGCGAAGGCTGAAGCGGGCGGCGGCAAGAAGAAGGCTCCGGCCAAGAAGGCCGCAGCAAAGAAGCCTGCTGCCAAGAAAGCGCCCGCTGCAAAAGCGTCTGCGAAAAAGGCCGCGCCGAAAAAGAGCACCGCCAAAAAAAGCGTCGACCCGGAAGACGTGCCGTTCTAGGCGCATTTCTCACGCGAAAGCATTTCAGACCGCTTCGGCAAATTGTCGGGGCGGTCTTTCTCATTCTGAATCGCATCACTTGCGCTGCCCGAATCTTAACCGGCCTGATACACGTCCTAACGATTTCCTAACCAAACAATCCCTGTCCCCGGTTTCACCGCTGTTCCTGTCTAGACGAGAACAAAAATCGAACATATAAGAACAATACAGAAACACAGGAGGCAGACATGCTCGATTTCGCCAAGGACTTCGCCGCTTTCGTGACCCTGGGTGTGTTCACATTCGGCTCGCTCACCTGGATGGATATTCTCACCAAACTGGTGTGATGGCTGTGGATTGAACGCTCTGTGGTTTGACCTTCCGCCAAGCCTGCCACAGAGTCCGGCATCAGGAGATGCTCATGCGCGGCCCCGGCTTCATTCACCTTCACGTTCACTCCGCCTTCTCTTTGCTGGAGGGGGCGCTGCAACTCGAAACCATCCTCAAGATGGCGGCGGCAGACGAACAACCGGCGCTGGGCATTGCCGATACCAATAATCTCTTCGGCGCACTGGAGTTTTCCGAGAAGGCGACGAAGAAGGGCATTCAGCCGCTGATCGGCGTTGAGCTGGCGGTGGATTTCGCGGCGGCGGAAGAGCGTGTCAGCGAACGCGGCCATGTGGCCTGGGCTGGAAAGTCCAGCATCGTGTTGATGGCGCAGTCGGAACAGGGGTTTTCCAACCTCTCCCAATTGGTGTCTCGGTCTTATCTCGAAAGCAGTGATGGACTGGCGCGGGCCAGCCTTGACTGGATGAGCCGCGATGGTCTCGAAGGCATAATCTGCCTCTCCGGCGGCCCTGAAGGCGCCATCGACATGGCTTTTGCCCAAGGGCAGGACGCCAACGCAGTCCGGCGGCTCGACCGGTTGGCCAATCTTTTTGGAGATCGCTTCTACATCGAATTGCAGCGTCATGGCCGCCCGATGGAGGCCGGTGTCGAGCCGCGCCTCATCGATTACGCCTATGCCAAGGGCATTCCCTTGGTCGCCACAAACGAACCCTTCTTCAAGAGCGCCAAGGAATTCGAGGCGCATGATGCACTTCTGGCCATCGCCGGTGGCTCGGTGCTTGCCCAGACCGAACGCCGCAAGCTGGGTGATCAGTACTATTTCAAGACCCGCGCCGAAATGGTGGAATTGTTTGCGGATCTGCCTGAGGCGCTCGACTCTACGGTCGAAATCGCCAAGCGCATTGCCTATCGTCCACGCACGCGCGGACCTATCCTGCCGAAATTCGCTGCGGGCTCCCACGACACCGAAGATGCTGTGGTGGCGGCCGAGGCCACCGAACTGCGCAAGATCGCGGTCGAGGGGCTGAACAAGCGCCTGGAAGTTACCGGGATCGCGCCGGGCAAGACCGAGGCGGAATATCGCGAGCGGCTCGATTTCGAGCTCTCCATCATTGAGAAGATGAAATTTCCCGGCTACTTCCTGATCGTGGCCGACTTTATCCAATGGGCGAAGGCTCATGACATTCCCGTAGGACCGGGGCGTGGTTCGGGTGCAGGCTCGCTTGTGGCCTATGCGACGACCATCACCGATCTCGACCCGCTGCGTTATAATCTGCTGTTCGAGCGCTTCCTCAATCCTGAACGCGTCTCGATGCCCGACTTCGATATCGACTTCTGCCAGGACCGGCGCGAAGAGGTCATCGACTACGTGCAGGACAAGTACGGCACGAGCCAGGTCGCGCAGATCATCACCTTCGGTACGCTGCAAGCGCGCGCTGTGCTGCGCGACGTTGGCCGCGTCCTGCAGATGCCTTATGGGCAGGTGGACCGCATCTGTAAGCTGGTCCCCGCCAATCCGGCCGATCCATGGTCGGTGGAGCGGACGCTCAAGGAAATTCCGCAATTCAAGCAGATGGTCGACGAGGACGAAACCGTCGCCCAGCTCGTCGAAATCGCGCAGGCGCTTGAAGGGCTGTTCCGTCACGCTTCCACCCACGCCGCCGGTATCGTTATCGGCGACCGCCCGCTGCAGGAATTGCTGCCACTCTACCGCGATCCGCGTTCGGATATGCCGGTTACCCAGTACAATCTCAAATGGGTGGAACCTGCCGGGCTCGTCAAGTTCGACTTCCTGGGCCTCAAGACGCTGACCACAATCCGCTACGCCGTGGACATGGTCAAAAAGCGCGGCATCGAACTCGATATCGACGCCATCCCGATCGAAGACGCGGCGACCTACAAGCTCTATGCCCGTGGCGATACATACGGCATCTTCCAGTTTGAATCGGCGGGCATGCGCCGGGCGCTGATGGAACTGAAGCCCGACCGCATCGAAGACCTGATCGCAATGAACGCGCTCTATCGGCCCGGTCCGATGGACAATATCCCGAGCTTCATCAACCGTAAGCACGGTACCGAAAAGGTCGTCTATCCGCATCCGGCACTGTCCGAAGTGCTGGACGAAACCTACGGCATTATCGTCTATCAGGAACAGGTGATGCAGATCGCCCAGCTCCTGTCCGGCTATTCGCTGGGTGAGGCCGATATGCTGCGCCGCGCCATGGGCAAGAAAATCAAGGCGGAAATGGATGCCCAGCGCGTCCGCTTCCGCGAGGGATCCGGCCCGCAAGGCGTCAGCGAAACACTGGCCGACGAGATATTCGACCTGCTCGCCAAATTCGCCAATTACGGCTTCAACAAGAGCCACGCTGCGGCCTATGCTTGGGTGTCCTATCAGACGGCCTATCTGAAGGAACATTTCCCGCACGAATTCTATGCCGCCTCGATGACGCTCGATATGGCGCAGACGGACAAGCTATCCGATTTCCGCCGCGAAGCGGGCAAGAAGAAGATCGAGGTGGTTCCACCTTGCGTGAACCAGTCCGAAGTCGTCTTCTCAGTGAAGGAAGATCGCATTCACTACGGTCTGTCGGCGGTGAAGGGCGTTGGCCGGGCAATGGCCGAGCACATCGTGGAGGTGCGCGGCAATAGGCCGTTCAAGGATCTGGCAGATTTCGCCCGCCGTGTCGATCCGCGTGTGCTCAATAAGCGTACGCTGGAAACGCTGGTCAATGCCGGGGCCTTCGATGCGCTGGCGCCACGCCGGGAAGTGGCGTTTGCCGCTGTTGAATCCGTGATAGCCACCGCACAGTCACTGACGGCTGACCGCTCTTCGGGGCAGGTGTCGATGTTCGACAGTGCCGAGGAAGAGCCGTTCCGCTTGCCGACAGGCGTTGCTGTGTGGAACTCCACCGAACGTGCTGATCGTGAACTGGCGGCCATTGGTTTTCACCTTTCCGCGCACCCGCTTGATGCCTATGTCGACCTGTTCGAGAAGCTGCGCGTTCAACGCTGGAGCGATTTTGAACGCGCAGTGAAGGATGGGGCCGGGGCAGGGCGGCTGGCTGGAACGATCTCATCGCGTAACGACAGGCGAACCAAAAAAGGTACGCCGATGATGATCCTGACCCTGTCGGATCAAAGCGGCACCTTTGAATGCATTGCCTTTTCCGAACAGATCAACGAGTTCGGGTCAATTCTGCAGCCGGGTAATTCCGTGATCCTGCAAGTGGGCGCTGATGAACGGGCGGAGGGCATTTCCGTTCGGCTCATGTCGGCGGAACCCATTGAGGGGCAGGCAGAAAAGATCGACCGCCGGCTCACGATTTTTATGGCCGACGCCAAAGCGCTCGGCCCGACGAGCGCCCAACTCAAGCGCGGCGGCAATGGCACGGTCAATTTCGTGGTGATCCGCGATGGCGGGGCGCGGGAATATGAAGTCGAATTGCCCGGAAAATATACCATCACTGCCGAAGTGGCTGGCGGCATCAAGGCGCTGGATGGGGTAACAGACGTTCGGTTCGCCTAAAAAGCGCGGGAGAGACGAGCATGGCCCGGTCTCTCCCGCTTGGGGCTTGCACCCTTGTCCCCGCATGTTGCAGCGGGTCTATGAGAGGACAATAGCATCCAATGCATACTGGTTGCCTGACAAGTTTGTGAGACTTTTATCCAGCTCAATTGAGAGCAAGCGGGCAGTGGCTTGCGCAAAAGGCAATGTTCGCCTATATCGCCCACGCGTTCGGCAATCTTGCCGGGCGTGATCACACACACGAAGCAGGCATTCCTTGACGGGAATTCCATCCGGTGGCGGGCTTCCGTCGCAAGGCTTCGTGGCGGCATCAACCGGTTAAGGAGCAGCCCATCATGGCACTTCCAGAATTCTCCATGCGTCAGCTTCTCGAAGCTGGCGTTCACTTTGGTCACCAGAAGCACCGCTGGAACCCGAAGATGGAACGCTACATTTTTGGCGTTCGTAACGACATCCACATTCTCGACCTGAGCCAGACCGTTCCGGCCCTGAGCCGCGCTCTGCAGCTCGTGTCCGACACCGTGGCCGATGGCGGCCGCGTGCTGTTCGTCGGCACCAAGCGTCAGGCTGCTCCATTGGTGGCTGATGCCGCCAAGCAGTCGGCTCAGTACTATGTCAATTCCCGTTGGCTCGGCGGCACGCTGACCAACTGGCAGACCATCTCGAACTCCATCGCCCGCCTGCGCGAGCTGGAATCGATGAGCGAAGCCGACCTTGCCCTGCGCACCAAGAAAGAGCGCTTGATGATGTCCCGCGAGCAGGAGCGTCTTGAGCGCGACCTCGGCGGCATCAAGGACATGGGCAATGTTCCGAGCCTCCTGTTTGTGATCGACACCAATAAGGAAGCCAACGCGATCAAGGAAGCCCGTCGTCTGGGCATTCCGGTCATCGCTATCGTCGACACCAATTGCGATCCCGACACCGTCGATTATGCAATCCCCGGCAACGACGACGCCAGCCGCGCTCTCGAGCTCTATGTCTCGCTGATTTCGCGCGCTGCCATTGATGGTATCGGCCGCTCGTCCAGCGCTCTTGGTGCCGATCTTGGCTCCTCGTCTGAAGCTCCGGCTGAAGATCTGCCGGTCGAAGGCGAAGCAGCCGTCAACTAAGCGTCATCGAGACGTGCTTTCGGTGGGAAAGGCGGATGCGCCTTTCCCCAAGGCATTTGGCGGTCCGGTTTCCGGACCGAATTCAATTTTAAAACGCCCGAACAGGGCGGCATGAGGTGAACCCATGGAAATCACTGCTGCAATGGTCAAGCAGCTCCGCGACTCGACTGGCGTCGGGATGATGGACTGCAAGAAGGCTCTGGCCGAAACCAATGGCGACATGGAAG